>Ga0334889_1000955_pt1 | contig 41282 bp, 35 predicted proteins | sample GraSluR1_MG_2_FD_207222 | JGI IMG/M metagenome (GOLD analysis project Ga0334889, IMG submission 207222) | Sludge microbial communities from methane-producing bioreactor in Wageningen University, Netherlands - Granular Sludge_8_08-R1 | ecosystem: Engineered > Bioreactor > Anaerobic > Unclassified...
ACATCAATTAATATAACCTCCGCCAGTAATTATTTCGGGCAGAAAGCCTTGTGCATCCGATTTCGGCCGAGGCTTTCATTCAGATCCCAGGAGGTCGCAGGCGTTGGCGCTCTATCCGGACGATAAAAGCTCAGATTTGGAGGCGATGAAGAAGCGTTGGCCGAAGAAGTTCTGGCCGGAGATCGCCATCTTCCAGCAGATCCACCCCGGCGACCGGATCTTCGTCGGTACCGGATGTGGCGAGCCCCAGCACCTCGTCGGAGCCCTGAAGAGGTACGTCGAGAAGAGTCCCAACTCCCTCTTAGGCGCCGAGATGATCCACGTCTGGACCCTGGGGATCGCCCCTTGCGCCGAGGAGCAGTTCCGGGAGAACTTCCGGCTCAACTCCTTCTTCGTCGGGTCCCGGAGCAGGGATGCCATCAACCGGGGGGACGCGGACTACACCCCGATATTCCTCTCCGAGGTCCCGGCGCTATTCCGTCAGGGGGCGATCCCCATCGACGTCGCCCTCGTCCAGACATCGCCCCCCGACCGCCACGGCTACATGAGCCTCGGGATTTCCGTCGACATCGTCAAGGCGGCGGTGGAGGCGGCCGATATCGTCATCGCCCAGATCAACCCCCAGATGCCTCGGGTCCCAGGCGACGGCTTCGTCTCCGTCGAGGAGGTCGACCACCTCGTATACTGCGATGAGCCCCTCCTGGAGTACCACGACCCCGCCCCCGACGAGATCGCCCGGAGGATCGGCGGCTACGTCGCTCGGGTCGTCGAGGACGGTTCCACCATCCAGGTCGGGTACGGCTCGGTCCCCAACGCCGTCCTAGGAAGCCTCCGGGAGAAGAAGCACCTAGGGGTCCATTCCGAGCTCTTCACCGACGGCATCGCCGAACTGATGAAGTCAGGGGCCGTAGACAACTCCAGAAAGACGATCGACCGGGGCAAGGCCGTCGCCTCTTTCTGCATGGGCTCGGCGGAGACGTACAGGTTCCTCGACGACAACCCCCTCGTCGAGTTCAGGTCGATCGATTATACCAACAGCCCCCTGGTGATAGCCAAGAACCGAAGGATGACGGCGATAAATAGCGCCCTCGAGATCGACCTATCGGGGCAGGCGACGGCCGAGTCCCTGGCGGGAGTCCACTACAGCGGGATTGGAGGCCAGGCCGACTTCATGCGGGGTTCGGTTTTGTCGCCAGCCGGAAGGTCGATCCTCGCTTTGCCATCAACGGCCAGCGGCGGGAGGGCGTCGAGGATAGTCCCCACCCTGAGGCCCGGCTCCGGCGTCACCTTGAGCCGGGGGGACGTCCACTACGTCGTCACCGAATACGGGATCGCCTACCTCCACGCCAAGAACGTCCGGGAGAGGGCCCTGGACCTGATAGCCATCGCCCACCCCAACTTCCGCCCCCAGCTGATCGAGGAGGCGAAGAGGCTGAACCTCATCTACGGCGACCAGGCCTTCATCCCCGGCGAGGGCGGAATCTACCCCGAGAGCCTGGAGATCAGGAGGACGACGAAGACGGGCCTTCCGATCCTCCTTCGGCCGGCCAAGATCACCGACGAGCCCCTCCTCAAGGAGTTCTTCCACGAGCTATCCGACGAGAGCCTCTACAGCAGGTTCATGACGACGAAAAAAGAGCTATCCCACCCGTGGCTCCAGGAGTTCGCCGTCGTCGACTATTCGAAGAAGATGGTGGTCCTCGCGACCTTGGAGGATCGGCAGGCGGGGAGGGAGACGGTCGTCGGGATCGGCCAGTACGGCCTCCTGGGCGAGTCGATGATGGCGGAGGTCGCCTACGTCGTGAGGGACGACTACCACCGCCAGGGGGTGGGAAGAGAGCTCCTCGCCCGCCTCACCCACCTTGCGAGAAAGCAAGGGGTCCTGGGGTTCGTCGCTGAGGTTCTATCCACCAACGTCCGGATATTTCGAATGTTCCAGAGGATGGGCTTCGATCTGGAGAAGGTCTGGGAGGAGGATGGGGTCTACGAGATGAGGGCCAGGTTCGGTGAACCCAGCGAGATCGATGGATCTAGTCGGGACTGAGGTGCTGGGTGCCAGAAGAAAGACGTCGCAGCCCCGGCAGGTATCTCCGGGGCGGCTCATCTTTCAGGGCTCTCAGGAGACAGCCCCAAAAGGGATCGCTCCCTTCTACCTATCCTCACCCCGCCACCCGCTCAGCTTATCGAGGACCGCCACCTCCTGCTGAAGGTCGAGGTCCCCCAGGGCATCGCTCTCGATCTCGAGGTGGGTTCTGAAGATCTCAAATAAGCTCCGGTAGGGCTCCGATACCGTGAGGGGCAGAGACTGCCTCTCCCACACCCCCAGCAGCGGTCCGGGGATGACGATCCCGTCCTCGAGGGTGACGGAGGGCTCGATCGGAGCATTTTGGTCCTGGGCCATCCTCTCGTCCGTCATCCAGTTCTTCAGGAGGTCTGCGTACCTCGACAAAAGGATCGCCTTTCTTATTCCATCGTTCTCGTAGAAGTCGGGCTCGGCCTCGGGGAAGATCACAGCCGCCTCGGCGCCGTCCTCGGTCCCGTTCCTATCCCGGTAGCTGACCGATAGGGCGATCCTCTCGTCGTCGGATACCTGGCGGAGCTTGATCAATATGATCCCGCCCTTCACCTCCCCCTCCTCCGCCCTGGAGGGGAAGAGGGTGTTCACCTTCATGATCTCCCCCGTCGCCTCATCGGCCTCCGGCGAACCGTAGACCTTATCTATCCTGTATCCAGGAGCCTCGAGCCGTAGGAGGAGGTCGAATGCCAGAGGAGTCACCATGAAGTCGAACTCCTCGTCCATCCTCTCTTCAAACTCCCTCGCCGAGTGGACCGAGTAGTAGTTGGCACCGCGGACCTTGGTGATCTCCTCCACGAGTTCGGTGTTGAAGTCCACCCCAACTCCTATGAAGGTGGTGTAAATCCCCTTCCTAGCGTTCTCCTGGAGGGTCCTCAGGAGGCCTTCCTCCCCCGTCTCCCCCAGGTTCGGCATGGCATCGGTGATGAAGATGATCCTGTTCTCCCGCTCGGCAGGGTCGATCTCCCCATATTTGCCGAAGGCGGTCGTTCCCTTCATCATCCCCGCCTCCATGTTCGTCCCGGCGTACTCCTCGACCTCGAGGATGGCGGCCTTCAGGCCTTCAAGATCCTTCTCGTCGATCCTGGTGAGGGGATCGACGACGTAAGCCTCATCGCTAAAGACTACGAGGCCGAAACGGTCGTCCCCCTCCAGATGGCCCAAAAGTTCAACCACCGCCTGATCGGCGATCTCCATCTTCGACTTGCTGAGGCCAGAATCTTCCTTGATATCGACCCAGTTGCCGAACTGGTCGTAGTAGTAATCGCTGAAGGGGCTTCCCATGGAGCCAGAGTAGTCGAGGACGACGACCAGGTTCAGCTTCTTCCTGGCAAAGTCGGAGATCCCTGAGTTGAGGCCGACAGATAGGTAGCGCTGCGGCTCGCCAGAGATGGGATCCCTCGATATGGCAGAGCTGTAAGAGGGGCAGAAGAGCTTCTCGCACCCCTCCGTCTGGCCAGTCTCAAAGCGGTAGTCGTAAAAGAGGCCCTCGTAGGTGACGTCCGTCGGGAGGGGCAGGTAGTCCCGCTCTATGTTCTCCCGGAAGTTCTCGATATCCTTGGCCCCCCCGACGGCCAAACCGATAGAGGAGCTCGCCTCCGGAGCAGCGCACATGGCGGGTCCTCCAAGCCCCGGCCCTCCGGCGGCATAAGACCCTCCCACCGCCGAGGCAGCCTCCTGAAAGATGATCGACTCCACCTGAACGTCGAACCGGACGGAGTCGCTCTCCTTTCCGTCCAGGGAGAACCAGAGCTGGTACTCGCCGGGCCATTCGGCCTGGAACCATGTGAAATAAAGCCGGTTCGCCTCCACCACCCCAGCCGGGATCTTCTGGACCGTTCCCGTGGGGTACCGGCAGAGGAGCTCGAGATCCCCCTCCTCGGGAGGGGCGATCATCAACCTCGCCCACGCTCCCATGGGGATCTCCAGGGATCCCCTCCTCTCCTTTCCCTCCAGGTCGGCTATCCAGATGCCTTCCTCCTCCTCACCGGACGAGGGACCCTCATCGCGGAGTCCCTCGGTGGAGGTCGGCGGACCGAAGCGGTACCATTCGGCTTCATCTCCTCCACCCGAAAGATCAGCCCCTCCGGGGGAGGAATGGGCGAACGAGATGAGAACTGCCACCAGGCAGAAGACCATCGGAGCTCTTCTCATAGCATCCCCTCTCTATCAATATCGGTATTAGATTTTTGTTATATTTGAAATCTACTTGAAAAATCCCCCCGGCTTAGAGATGGACCTCGAGAACGACCGGATCTTCCTGCCTCGATCGCCCTGCGTCGGCAATTTCGACCGGAAGCACGTCCCGGTTGAGAACCGTTAGTCGCAAATATCTCGCCACCGCCGCCGGAATATTAAAATCTAGCCGATGATCTCCCTCGGGCCGAAGAGGTGCTCTTCGAAGGTCTCGTGGGCTATGATCTCCTGCGAGCCGTTCCCTGCAAAGACCGAAGCTCCGTTTATGTGGCAGTCGTGGTGATGGGTGTAGATGATGGCTTTGACCGGCTTTCGGGTGAATATGTCGTCGAGATGCTCGTTGTAAGCTGCTTTAACCATCTCTGCAGACGTCGTGCTCTCACCGGGATCGATGACGATGAGGCCGTCGGTCCTCTCTATCAGGACCGGGTTTGCGCGACCGTAGCCGACGGCTACGTAGACCCCATCCGTCACGTCGTATACGGTGGGGACCCATCCCGCGTTGAGGGCGACGAGATCGGGGTTTGCGTCCACCGCCTCAGGCTCAAAGGCCGATGCCGACGATAACCAGAAGAACAACCAAAAAAAATTATCGTCTTGGAAGATCTTCCCGCGTTCATATTTTTGCTCCTATCCGCTATATTTCGTCAAATTGCTCTCCGTGGAAGATAAATAGGATGCTGATTTCAGCATGCTGATTCTGCCACCGGGATTAGTAACATCTTGCTGAAGTTAAGAGCTAATTTACAAGACGATGAGGAGTGCCTAATGATTGCCTCCGATAAAAGCTTTTTGCCAAGCTAGAACCGATGGAATTTTCAGATTCTGCTATTCAGTTTCACATCAATTGAACTAATCAACGAACCTGCAAATCCCTTCAATCCCGAATCCCTGAGCTTACTTCTTACCAAAATCATCTTCAGGTAAAATGAGGAGACAGCCAAACCATAAAAAATATATATTCAATCATTCTTCGTGCTGACCAACTGCCAACCCTATTCTCCCTCCGATTCTAGCTCCTCATCCAGCCCTCCGACGGCGGACCCGTCTCAGTAGGCGTACTCCCGGATAGGGTCGTCGTGGTGGTTCAACAGGCCCAGGGCTGGCCCCTCACCGCCAGTGGCGAATTTGAGCATGGAGATATTCCCATCTGAGTTGCCGTAGGCGAAGACGGGGAGACGGCCAACGAAGCGTCGTCCAATGTGCCGGTTAATGGCCCTTCTCGAGCTTTTGAATCTGTTCTTCGCCTTTGGCGGCCAATTCCTTGAACTGATTGATGACATCCCGCATTTTGGGCAGAGCTTCCTGCTTATAGTTGCTGATGGATTCGAGGGCCTCCATGGCATCGGCAAAGGCAGCCTTCATCCCCTCTACGGAGATATTGGCTTCCATTGATCGCATATGGATCTCAGCCCCCTGATCCTTCAGCATCTGCGATGTGCTCCTGATGATATCATTCGTCGTCTCATTAAGCAGTTCAATCTTCTTCAGGACGACCTTCTGATGATAGAGAGCGCCGGCCACCGTCACCGAGGTTCGCAAAGCTGAAATCGTCACCGTTTTGGCCCTTTCTACCCCGCGCATCAGCTCTTTATTATTTCTGATAACAACCTCCATCGCCATTACGCCTTGCTGATTTACAACCACCATCTGCTGCATATCCATAATCCGCTGCCGCAGAGGAAAGAGGATCTCTTCAGTGACGAATCTGACTTTTTCCGGGTCTTCGTTCCTGGCTCTGGCAGCTTCGATCTGCATCTCGATCGATCTGTCCATCAGGATGCCGAGCTGGATCTCTTTCAACAGCTTCTTGGTCAAGCTGCGGAGGGCCTGCTGCTCGATCTCCAAAGTAGTGTTATCGTTTCTCAGGATCGCCTTCCCTCTCTCCAGCGAGGCGATGATATCCGCAATGGCCGAATCTGCTTTCTGGTATCGTGCAAAATAGGCTCTCACCGGATCGAAGACCTTGCCTAAAATGCCCGTCTTGGTGAAGTCGATTCGGCTGGGGTCCAGGTCTTTCAGCTCCCGGTTAAGATCCATCATACCTTTTGCTACTACGCCGCCTTCATCGCCGTCTCTGGACAGGTTCCCGACCGTCACCAGCAGAAGAGAGTTTTTGGCGGCCGAGCTCTTCATCGACTCGGCCCCAAAGGACTCGATTGACTGGAGTATGTACTTCTTTTTGGCAGACTCATCGATATCTAGAGTCAAAATTTGCGCAGCGTTCCTCTCCGCTAGAGTCTGAAGCTGGGCCACGTCCTCGGAAACCGGCACGACCTGTTCATGTACCTCTTTCTTGATCGCCGCCTCATCCGGCACCTCCATGGTGAAAGCCATATCAGCTCCCTCCTCTATAGCTCGGCATTGAACAGGTTGCGCAGCTTATAAACAACGTCTTCGGTATCGGCATTGATACATGCACCCTCAGTGATGTTGGAGATCTCTTCCAGGGCAGGGATGTCCGCATTGTAGCCGATCATGTATACGGGCACTCCATGCTCCTCCAATATTTTTCTGATATCCTTCAGCGAGTGGCCTTTATTGGTCTCACCGTCGCTGAGGACGAAAATCCTCGGTTTGAGATTGGGATCTTTATCGGGGCCTGCAGCCTTCTGCTCGATCAGCATCTGCATGGCGACAGCTATCGCATCGAAGGTCGCCGTGCCGCCGCCTGCCTGCATATCATAAACCGCTCCGGCAAACAGGGTCCTATGATCGAGGTTGAACTCTGCAACCGGCAGATCGATGTTGACGTCGTCGGAGTAGGACACCAGGCCGACCAGATTATTCCCGCCGATATACTTCTGCCCTTCGAGGAGCGAGCGCTTCAAGCTATTCAGCGGTTTGCCGTCCATGCTGCCGGAGATATCGACCACAAAGATCGCGCAGATTGGTTTGGCATTTTTAACATCTTTCCAAAGTCTTTGGGCCTGGATTACAACATCGCCTCCGACCGGTTCAACCTCGGATTTGTATTCGTCAAGGCCGTTGAAGCCATATTCGGTGGCCAGGTTCTAATACTTCTCCTGCTGGGTGAACTGGAGGAACTCGTTCAAGATCCTTCTTTTCTCCCCTGACAGCTCGCCGATCGCATACATCGGGTTGTCGTGTCTGAACCCAAAGGGTGTAAACTCGTAGTACCTGATCTCCGGTGTATTCATATAGGTCTGGTACTCCAGCACAAAACCGTCTAGAAGACCTGATTTGGCAGCTTCTCTCATTTGCAGGGTGGTATAGGGGACCACGGGAATGTTGGGCTGGAAGCTCTCAAACCCTGCCACTGCTTTATCGCTCAATAAGTCGCTGCTGTCAAAGGCGTATAGAGCCGAGATCAGGAAGTTGAGCCCGGTGGAGCTGGCAAAGGGATTGGTGTAGCCCATATCCAGCTCGTCGTTTGCGACGGCATCTACAATTGTCTTGGTATTGATCTCACCATATTTGTTTACCAGCTCGTCTTTTTTTGCCTTGGTGAGCAATATCCCGGCTACATTGCCGACAAGCCTCTCCTCCACCAGCTCGGCTTTAACCCCCTGGGAGATGATGATCTCACCCCAGAGCTCATTGGACGGCGTATAGGCGTCCGGCCGATACTTCCCGGAAATGATGTAATCGGCGGCCTCCCCGGAGGGGATTGCTCTGAGCCTTAAAGATATCTGTTTTCCGTCGATCTCGATCCTCGCGTCGTTGAAGTCTCCTGCCGCCTCTGTCAGCCAGCCGTCGGTGCCGCTCCCGGCTTTCTCGGTCGAGGAGAATATCTCGATGTAGCTGGATGTGGTCTCTCTAACCTGAGGTGGATAACTGTCGTCGATATCGGGCAAGGTTTTGTTCAGGTTTTCGGGAATAATGTCGACCGGCATCGGCTCATGCGGAACTGTATTCACATTGATCTCTTCGATGGTGGACTCCAGTGTCACTTCCGATGGCGGGGCGATCACCATATATACTAAGACAAATACTCCCACTGTTGCGCCCAATATCTTCCAAATTACTTTTTTGTCGGCATCGTTTAGCATGCTGATTTTTCCCCCTCAATTCTTATATTTTATCGTCTGTTTGATCAGATCATCGATCTCGATCATGCCGGGCATCTTCTCCAGCTGGCCTCTCTCTACGCTGTTCAGGCCTGAGAGTTCCAGCAGCAGCTTATCAAGCTTCAGCAGGATCTGCTCATTATTTTCTGCGGCAGCTTTGACAAAGGAGATGTATTCGCTGTAGACTTTAATCTTCTCCTCCATAAATTCTGCCGAAAAATCCCCTGAATCGCGCTTATTTCTGATGAAATTATAGTCATCCTCATCGAAGGCATTTATTTTATTAAAGATGCTGCGGATATTAATATAGAAGATATTCTCCACCTCGGCGATGACGGCATCGAATCTCTTGTAGCTCATCTCGGAGTCACTGAAGATCTGCAGAAGGATATCCCGGATAATTTTATTCTTATTCTGGAGCCGCTCAATCTGGTCGAGGAGAAGATCAACGGTATTTTCGAATGTTTTCAGGTCTTTGTGGTTATTCAGTTCTTCGATATAATCTTCCGCCGTCATGGCTTTTTGAGTCGGAGTTTCTCTCTCCTGCTCGGCGAGGAGCTTGTAGTTCCCGTAGATCAACCCGGCGCCGCTCAAGAAGATGAATGCGCTGCCAAAGGCTGTTGCCAATGCACTTCCCACGATGAACACCTCCGGCAAGACGATTATGTTGGCTGCGGCAATCCCCAGATTCAGGCCTAGGAGTTTGATCTGCCTCTCTCTTTCCATCTCCTCTTGCCCTCACATTCTACTCTACACCAATCCGCCGGATCCAGGAGGCTTCTCGATCCCGAGATGATGAAATTCATGATGGAGGGGTCTGGGCCAGCTCCAGATCGTCCCCCTGCATCCCATGTCAGCGCTCCTCGGAGAGCCTGGCGGTCGAACCCCTCTTCCTCCTTCTGAAGCCTGTCGGAGATAAGAAACCTGCACGATCCGATCCTCTTCCCTCCAGCGCTTTTTTAGTGTACGTTCTAGGATTTATGACTTGCGCACTTGGCAGTACCTTCTTATGTTTTCCGACTCCTATTAAGACTAACAAGTCGAATTTCTCAACGCACCCATCGGGGAGCCGCCGTGGCGATAATTAAAAATAAAATAAATATGTTATACCAAGCACATTATTGATAGTTTTATTTAACTGGCCGAACTTCTTAAAGGGAAGAAGATCAATCAACCAATAAGAGATTTGACCAATCGATGAGCAAGAAGATTGCGCTGCCAGGCTTTTCGGATCTCCGATGAACTTCTGGGGAGCTACACCTGCCAGTAATCGGAGGCTCGGAAGAATCCCAGGTCACAATAGCCTAGCAGGGAGGAGAGCCGACCCTCATGGGGTTGGAGTTCTTCCGGCATTCAACCGAGCTATAGGAGAAGCACCGCCGTCAGGGAATCATATCCCAAAAAATGCCCCTCTTCAGGATTTGATTTTAGAAATCAATTTAATTCATTAAAATTTGCAAAAACAACCTCATCTCAAGTTTATACGGATATAAGTTTAAAAGGATTAATTTATTTGCGATTCGATCAGCTTTCAGAAAGATTAAAGCAATTTAGATGGCCATGTTCATACTTTTTTAAAATTTTGACATATCTGCGAATTGAATCAACACAGGGAGGTACCACGAGAGCCTATACACGGATCACTATCTAATGACCCCATATGAGGCGTCCTGGACGAGATTGCAGGAAGAATGCAAGTTGAACATGTTCCTGGGAAGAATGGTGAGAGAATCAAATGAGTGTAAACAAATTTAGTCTCATTCAGGAGGATTATAAAGTCAAAACATTCGGGACTAGACAGTATCCCATCCGGTAATTGGCGGCTAAAAGAAGAGAGCCTCCAGGAGGATCTTGAGGCCGATCCCGATGAGGATGAGGCCGCCGACGATCTCGATCCTGTTCTCGAAGAGGCCGATGAAGCGGCTTCCGATGAAGACTCCGATAAACGAAAGGGCGAAGGTGACGGACCCGATGAAGGCGACGGGGACGACGATCGAGACGTCGAGGAAGGCGAAGGTGACGCCTACGGCGAGGGCGTCGATGCTGGTGGCGATGGCCAGGAGCGTCAGAAGGCGGAGGTCGAGGAGGTTTGCTGTCGCCCGATCGGATGGCCCGTCCTTCATCGACTCGAAGATCATCTTTCCGCCGATGAGGACTAGGAGGATGAAGGCGATCCAGTGGTCGAAGCCGGTCACGAAGTCGCTGAACTCAAGCCCGCCGAGCCAGCCTATCACGGGCATCAAGGCCTGAAAGCCGCCGAAGAAGAATGCCGCCATTAGGGCGCTCTTGAGCCTTCTGCCGGTCAAAGTCGCCCCGCCGGTCACCGAGACGGCGAAGGCATCCATGGAGAGGCCGAAGGCGATGAGAAGGGTGGATATCATGTCCATGAGCTCTCCCCACCAACAGGAAGACCATCGCCTATAATCCTTGCCCCGTCGGAGCTCGATGGAGAAGAGATCAGCTCCCCATCACCGGCCCTTCTTCCCTCGAACCACGACGAAAGAGCCGCGGCCCCACCCAGGCCGCGGGGCCTCGACCTCGGTCATCGCCTCCGGCTCGGATGATAGCGTCTGGACGAATTTTAGGTCAGAAAATCCGGCGGCTTCGAGGAGGGCGGCCATCTCCACGGGGGCGAGAAAACGGGCATCGCCGTAAAAGCCCCCACCACCATCTTTCTTCTCGCCTTCCTCTTTTTTCTCTCCCTTCTCCCGCTGGTACCGCCGGCCGACGGGGCTCTCCCGGTCGATGAAGCCGACGACGATCGCACCGCTCCAAGCGAGGACCCTCGCTGCCTCCCGGAAGGCGGCCGCCTTGTCGCTGAGGAGAAAGTCGACGGTGACCATCAGGACGAGGTCGAAGGCCCCGCCCCGGAAGGGGAGCCGCTCTGCGATGCCCCGAACGCAACCGACGCCGCGCCGCCGGGCAGCCTCCATCATCACAACCGACGGGTCGAGGCCGATGGCGACGCTGAGGGGGGCGGCGAACCTTCCGGTACCGACACCCACCTCCAGGCCCCGACCGAACCGGGGCAAGGAGGACTCCACGGCGGCGAGCTCTGATTGGTAGGCTGCCCGATTTCGGTCAAACCAGCGGTCGTATTTGTCGGTCCCGTCCTTGTAGGGGTCGGATATCGGAATGTTTTGTCACCTCCTCCGCATACTGATTCGCATCCCAGACCATCTAACGTACACAAAAAAGAGCTGGCGGGACCCTCTCTTCCCGCCTCCGGAAAACTTGCGCCCTCGTCTAGATCTTCTCCGTCCTGCTCGTCCTCCTCTCCCGGGCGAGCTGATCGTCTTTGCCGAGGGGGTAGCCGCCGCGGCTGTTTCTCATCAGCGCCACCGACCTGCAGGCGTCACAGCTCTTGTCCCGGGAGCGGAAGAGCTCCATCGCCGCGGTGGCGATGACGGGGATGGGGATCTCCTTCTCGAGGGCGTCGTGGACGAGCCAGTTCACCTCCCCGGTATCCTCGACGTGGGACGGGACGTCACTGAACCTCTGTTCGGCAAGGCTTCTCGCCATCAGCTCGACGAGCCATCCCCGGACGGTAGCCCCGCTCGCCCAGCTCTTGAAGATCTTCTCCAGGTCGAGGTGGAAGTCGCTCCCCCGGAGGAGAGAGACCCCCTCGCCGATCGCCTGGGCCATCCCCGCCTCGACCCCATCCTGAACGAGCTTCGTGAAGTGGCCGGAGCCGGGGTCGCCGGTGTAGATGCAGCCCCCCTCCGCGGCCAAAGCCTTCAGGATCGGCTCGGCGACCTTGAAGCCGTTCTTGTTCCCGCCGATCATGAAGCACGCCCCCTTCCGGGCCCCCTCGACCCCGCCGCTCGTCCCGCAGTCGAGGAAGAATATGCCGCTGTCGGCGAGGTCCTCCTCCCTCCGGACGGAGTCGAGGTAGAAGGAGTTTCCGCCGTCGATCACCACGTCGCCAGCGTCCAGGAGGGGGACGAGCTCTTCGAGGACCTTGTCGACCGTCGGCCCCGCGGGGACGGAAATGTATATCACCCGGGGCTGGTCGAGGAAATCGACGATGGGACCGTACCCGTCCACCACCTTGACGCCCTTCCTTTCAAGATGAGGCTTCGCGGACCTCGACTTCCCCACCACGGCGATCCCCTTCTCCTTCGCCAGCAGCGCGAGGTTTCCGCCCATCTTTCCTAGTCCTAGGATGCCCAGCTTCATATCCTTTGGTTTGCTCAACTAAATCACCACCAAATCTCAGATTCGCCACGACTCTAGCGCGAAGACTCCAGGCGTTCTATCAGGCTGTTCAACCGCTCCGTCGAGGAGCTGGAATCAAAGCAATTTGCCTCATCTCTTCTCCGATCGGCTTCGTCCGACCGGATCTCTCAATCGGATCCATCCGGCCTGGGGGATCCTGCGGGGGAGGCGGGACGATGGCGTCGAGACGCCGCCCCGTGGCATCCCCCGGTCCTCGACTTTGGATCAGTCCCCAGAGGCGACCGGCCCGAGCTTGGCAGGCCTCATCCCCAGGTCCCGGTCGAGGATGTAGAGGGCCCCGATCCCCTCGTCGCCGCTCGCCGCCATCCTCACCTTCTCGACGATCTCCCTCGCGTTCGCCTCCTCCTCCACCTGCTCGTCGACGAACCACTGGAGCATATTGGTGGTGGCGTGATCCTTCTCGCCGGCCGCAAGGTCGACTAGGGCGTGGATCAGCCCCGTCACCTTCTTCTCGTGGCTGTAGACCTCTTCCACGACCTGGAGGGGGGACGCCCACTCGAAGGGGGGCTTCTCGATGGCGAGGAGCTCCGCCCTCCCGCCCCGGGCGATGACGAAGTCGTAGATCTTCATCCCGTGCATCAGCTCCTCCTGGGCCTGGACCCTCATCCAGTTGGCAAATCCCGGCAGGTTCGTCGCCGAGAAGTGGGCGGACATGGCCAGGTAGAGGTAGGAGGAGTAGAGCTCTGCCCTCACCTGCTCGTTGAGGGCTCGAGCCATCTTCTCACCGATGGCAGCCATTTGTCATCAGCTCCCTATTCAGCTCTCCTCAAAGACGTCCTTGGTCGCCCCGCAGACCGGACAGGTCCAGTCGTCGGGGAGATCATCAAAAGCGGTACCTGGAGCAACGCCAGAATCGGGGTCGCCCTTCTCTGGATCGTAGACGTATCCGCAGACCGTACAGGTATATCTCTTCGCCAATTCAACCTCGCCTCCTGGACCGGACTTGAAGGATCAGTCCGAGGGCGGCCGGGGCTTCCGGCCGCCAAAAACATGTCTAATAATGCTACAATGTATTCTCCATCCCGAAGTATATAATACTTTGGATCGGCTTGAGGCTATGGCCCCCTTCCGAGACCATCCAGCCTCAGATATACCCTTTCAGGACCCTCCTAACCTTCCCCTCCAGGTCGGGGATCTTTGAGTTGAATTTCTCAAAGTTGTCCCCGAAGGTCGGAGCCGCCCGCCGATGGAATATTCCGAGGGGTATGGGACCGTCGGAGTTGTAGTCCCACTCCACCATCTTCGCCTGGGCTTGAACGACGTCCTGGGGGTCGTGCTCCTCCAGGGCGTAAGTCCGCCGGTTGTAAAGATCGTACATGTTGAAGAAGGTGGCACAGACCTGGAGGACGTCGACGAAGGAGAACCCCCGGTGGAGGATCGCCTCCCTGATCGTCTCCTTGAGGAGGTCGATCCTATTCGAGTAGCCCCGGGCGATGAAAGTCCCCCCGCTGGCGAAGACCATCTCCAGGGGGTTTATCGGCGAAACTTCGAGCCCTTCGGGGGTGGACCTGCCAGCAAAACCCGATGGCGATGTCGGGGTGTACTGACCAGTGGTGAGGCCGTAGACCCGGTTGTCGTGGACTATCGTCGTCACGTCCACGTTCCTCTTGGCGGCGAATATCAGGTGGTCTAGCCCCTCGGCGTAGGCGTCGCCGTCACCGGCAAAGCAGATGACGGTAAGGTCGGGGTCTGCAAGCTTAATTCCGGTGGCGACGGGGATAGCCCTGCCGTGGATGGCGTAGAAGCTGTTCACTTGGAGGTAGTCGGCGATCTTCCCGTGGCAGCCTATCCCGGTCACCACTACGACGTTCTCTTTTGGTACGAGCCCCGCCCCGTCCAGCTCCGCCAAGACGGGCTTTATGGCGTTCAATATGGCGAAGTTTCCGCAACCCGGACACCAGGTGTTAGGAGCCGCTGTTCCCAGATCCTGGGCCTTCATATCCCCACCTCCAAGAGCCTCTCCTCCAGCTCGTCGACGGAGAAGGGCCTCCCATCGTACTTCAGGACCAATCTGTCTGCCTCAAAGCCGCAAGATCGGATCAGCTTGGCCATCCCCCCCGTGGAGTTCGTCTCGACGGATATCGTCCTCTCTACCCCCCGGAGGGCCTCTCTGAACAGGTCGGCGGGGAAGGGGCTGACGACCACCGGCTGGACGACCCGGAGGCCGAGCTCCTCGCCAACCTCTCCACATGGACCTTTATTCGATCCCCAACATACAACGGCCGTCGAGGACCTCCGGTCGCCGCTGACGTTCAACGTTTTCAGCCTCTCCAGCTCCTCGACGAGCCTCCGTTTCTTTCTCAGGAGCTTATCCTGGCCTGCCTCGATCGCCCGGGGCTCCTCCGTCGTGATCCCGGAAGGGAGGTGGGCGTAGCTGTTAGCCTTCACCACCGCTCCAGTCCTCGGCGGGAAGGCCAGGGGGGAGATTCCGTCTTCCGCTGAGGCGTACCTCCTGTAATCACCGTCGCCGTCCCAGAGGACGGGGCCGAACTCCGGGATCTCCCTCGCCTCCTCGACGTTGAAGCTGTAGGCGGATTCGCTGAGGGTCTTGTCCGATAGCAGGACCACGGGGATCTGGTACCTCCAGGCGAGGCCCAGGGCCGCCGCCGACCAGAAGAAGGCCTCCTCCGCGTCCCCGGGGGCGATGACAAGCCTCGGAAACTCCCCGTGCCCAGCGTTCATGACGAAGGGGAGGTCGGCCTGGGCGGTGTAAGTGGGAACCCCTGTGCTCGGCCCTGCCCTCTGAGATACGAGGACGACGAGGGGGATCTCCGCCATCCCCGCCAGGCTCATCCCCTCATTCATGAGGCAGAACCCGCCGCCTGAGGTGCCGACAGCCGCCTTTTTGCCGGCGTAGGCAAACCCCTCGGCCATCAGGATCACGGCTATCTCGTTCTCGGGGTGGACGACCTTGATCGAAAACTCGGCCGCGACCTTGGCTAGGAAGTGGAGGACCCCGGAGGAGGGGGTCATGGGGTAGGCGACGTAGGCGTCCAGGCCGCCCCGGAGGAGGCCGAGGCCGAAGATCTCGTTTCCGGTGATGACAGGGCAGCAGGGGTAAGACCTTTTATCGACTCTGGCATCGCTCCGGCCTTCGAGACCGGCGCGCCCTCGGCGGGCGACCTCCAGGTTCTCGTCGATGGCCTTGGGGATCTCCTTTCGGAGGACCTTTTCAACGATCTCCTCCTCGATCCCGGCAGCCCTGGAGAAGGCGCCGATGAGGCCGACGTTCCTCGCGATCGGCGGGGCTCCCGACTCCTTGGCGAAGGTCTTGAGGGGGAGGCCAACTCCTCCGGCCAGAGGCGCCTTCACCTCATCAGAGTCGTATATGACGATGGAGCTTTCCCTAAGACGCCAGCTGTGCCGATCGATCGTATCCTGGTTTAAGGCGAGGAGATAGTCCACCCCGTCCCTGGGAGCACCGATCTTTTTTCCGGCTGCCCTTACGATGGCGAAGTTGTGGCCTCCCCTGATGAGGGAGGGGTAGTCGAGGTACTGGTAGAGGCAGTATCCGAGCTGGTTGTAGAGGCGGGCGATGATCATCCCAGCCTCAGTTATACCGTCGCCAGCCTTTCCTCCTACCAGAACGGAGAATTCGTCCCTCATTGATAGATCTCCTAAATTTCCGGTTCTGCTTCTCCTCTGCTCTATCCGGCCCGAGACCATGATGGCCGGTTCATATCTCCAAAAGCGTTTTATAATTTCGTTCCGAGAGTATATAAAAACTTCGAGCGTCCCGAGAGGGTCAGAGAAGGCTTATATTCTGCTGAATGTCAGAAACTGATCCCGACGCCCTGGAGGAATATTCTTGGACCAGAAAGAAGATAGAAGCTGCGTATTCTGCGAGATCGTCGCCGGCGGGGCGAAGGCCCATCGGATAATCGAGGACGAGATGTCCCTCGCGATACTGGACATAAACCCCTTTTCGAGGGGCCACTGTCTTGTGATCCCCAAGAGGCACGTCCCTTGGTGGCACGACCTGACCGAAGAAGAGGTCGAGAGCCTCTTTAGGGTGGCGAGGACCGTCTCTCAGAAGATGATGCGGGCCTACGCCCCAGACTTCGTGGCGATATACGCCCGGGGGCGGAGGATCCCCCACACCCACATCTTCCTGGTCCCGACGTACGACGGCGACGTCCTGGACAGGTTCTTCAACGCCCTGGAGGGCTTCCAGGAAGGGACGGCGGAGCTGGCGAAGCTGAAGGGAGACGAAGAGCTCGTGAAGGCGGCTGACCGCCTCAGGAAGGCCTGAGGCAACCGACTCGCCTGCAAAACTACTCTTCAGGACGGACGGTACCTCTCAACGCCTCGGATATCCAGGCCAGGTAGTCGTCGTCTCCGCCGACCACCTGGAGGGCGATCACCTCGGGGAGGTCGTAAGGGTGGACCTCCCGGATCCGGGTGGCGAGGAGCTCCAACTTCTCAGTCATCGTCTTGATGATTAAGAGGTCCTCCGCCTCCTCCTTCACCTCCCCCTCCCAGAAGAAGGTGGACCTGACCTGAGATATGTTGATGCAGGCGGCAAGCCCCTCCTCGACGATCAGACGGGCGAGCCTCCCCGAGCTGTTGGGGGGCGCCGTGGCGAAAACCACGACGAAATCGTCCCTCAGTAGCGGCACTCCCCTGCGGCCTCGTAGAGGGCCATCACCTTCCTGCCGACGTCCTCGGAGACCCTCTCAGAGAGGAGCCTCGCCAGGATCTCGGCGTGCTCGGGCTGAACGCACCCGAGGCTCTCCGATCCGTCGAGGATCACCTCCGTTAAGTACCGGAGCTCGAAGATGTCGAGCCTCTTCAGCCTATCCTCGAAGTCGTCGTCGTCGAGGGAGTAGTGGTTTGAGACGGGGGGGAGGATCGACTGGTACTCGAACCCGGAACCAGAGCAGGTGGTGTCAGCGCACTCCGGAGCCAGCTTCTTGAGGATTGAAGCATCCTTATCTGATAGCATCCTGGCCATATATCATCAAACTCCGATAGAGATAGATCGAACCTATGTCGGCAGAGCTTCTGAGACGAGGACGAGGCCGTCCTCGGTGACGGCGACCTCCAGGTCCCGGACGACGACCCTCTTCCTCAGCGCCTCCGGCGCCTTCTCCCTGATCTGGACGACTATGTCGACGGAGCCGATCTCCAGCTTTATCCCTGCCCTGTCCGCCTCCTGAAAGACCAGCCCCGGAAGGTCGAAGAGGTCGGTCCCGGCGGGAACGGTGATGGAGATGGGGGCATGGATCATCGTCCACTCCCTCAGGGTGGCCCTAGCCCGGAAGACGTTCTGGAGGGCCCTCTTCTCGAGGATGCTGACGTTGGACCTGGTCGTCCCCAGGATCTCCGCCACCTCCTGCTGAGAGAGGCCCTGCCGCCTCAGCTTCAGGACCGCCACCTGCCTTCTGGTGAGGAGGCCTTCTCTTGCTGCCGGCCCCTCACCCATCCCAGGGTCCTCTTCCCCTCTTCGAGTCAATTCTTGCCACCGGCTTAAGAGATTATTCGATCCCGAAGGCCTTAAAGGTGGCGAAGATGGTCTCGCCAGGAGACCTTCGCCTCACCGGCAGGGATCGCCAAGCCTCTACGCACGAAATCCCCTCAGAGCCGCCCCCTCAATACCCGCGAAACCGAATCTCTCGCCCTCCGCCCGAGGCGACGGAGCCCCTCGCTGGCCCCTCCTGATGGTGGCTTGGGACCTCGGGGAGTCGGCGCCAAACCCGCCTCCTCCTCCATGATCGAAAGGCGTGTCCGGTAGGCGGCTAGGACGAAGCCGTAGAGGGCGGGCCCCACGATCACCCCCATTACACCGATGGCGAATATCGGAGCAGCAAAGGCGAGGAGGGTAATTGCCGGATGGATCGATGCCCCCGCCCTCGCAAGGGCCGGGCGCATGATGTTCTCGGGAAATACGTTCAGAAATATCGTTCCCAGGATCAGAAGGGCTGCCACCCTGAGGTAATCCTGGAAGATCAGATAGTAGAGGGCCATGGGGACGTAGACGGCGCTCGTCCCGATGAGGGGCATCAGGGCGAAGACGGCGGTGACCATCCCCCAGAGGAAGGGGTAGGGGACGCCGATGAAGAGGTAGACGAAGGCGGCGATCAGCCCCGTCAGAAGGCTGTTTATCAGGTAGACGTTGAAGAGGCTGTTGTAGATGGCGTTCAGCTCCGAGAGAAAGAGGCGGACCGTCGCCCTCTCTGGCAACAGCTCAAGAAACTTCTCCACCGACCCCGCGCCGTCGACGAGGAGGTAGTAGGTGAGGAGGATGGCGACGCCGAACTGGGCCATCAGGATCGGCAGGTTCTTGGCTATCCAGTCGGCGAAGCCCGTCACGATCCTCCTGGCCCTCGGCAGCACCTCGGGGACTACCCAAGTCCCGGGGGCTGCTAGGATCGCCCCTATCTGCTCCTCCGCCTGGTCGAGGGCCCCCCCTACGAAGGGGGCTATGACCTTGGGAGTGTGATCATCGTTGATGGACCTGGTCCAGTCGAAGAAGTCCCCAGAGGTCTGGTCTGCGAACTTGCTCGCCGCCTCGTCGAAGTAATCCTGGTTTTTGGATAGTTCGAGGACCTCCGTCGTCAGGGCGTTAATGACGCTCATGACGAAGACTAGGAAGATGAGGAAGACGATGGATATGGATAGAAGGGCCGAAAACCGCTTTCTTTTTGTCAGGCCGGCGAGGCGGAGGTGGAAGGGGTGGAGGGTGTAAGCGAAGAAGAAGCTCACGAGGATGGTGGTGATGAAGTTTTGGGTGACGTAAAGGACCCCCGCCGCGGCGGCGATCAGGATCGTCGCCGCCATCCAGTAGAACCGGTTCATCGAGGTCATGCTATGAGCTTTTATTGGACTGTTGAAGATATATGTCTTTCCTTCTCTTCTGATCCTCGGGACCGACGAGCAAGACCCCCAAAGGAGGCAAAGGCCGAGCCACCAGCGGTCTCAGACGGGCCATAGCCGGCCTTAGCCCTTTCCCGAAGAAAACGCTAGGTCGCCTCACCGCCTCAAAGGACGCCGAATTATTCTAAAGCCCCATCTCCGTCCCCCTGGCCCCTTTGAGGATCGCCCCCTCCAGCTTCGCGGATCCGAGGACGGCCCGAGATAGGTCGGAGCCGGTGAGGTCAGCCCCCGATAGGTCCGCCCTCGTCAAGTCGGCTCCGCTGAGGTCGGCCTCCAAGAGGGAGGAGCCCCTCAGATCCGCGCCTGCGAGCTTCGATCGGACGAGCTTCGCTCCCGATAGGTCCGCCCCCGTTAGGTCTGACCTGACGAGCCTGGCCATCCGGAGGTCGGCGCCCCTCAACTTCGCGCCCCGGAGTTCGGAGCCGGTGAGGTCGGCCCTGGTCAGGGTGGCACCGCTTAGGTCGGCCTCGGCCATGGAAAGGGAGCTGAGGTCGGCTCCCTTCAGCTCCGCCCCGACGAGCTTCGCTTCCCGAAGGTCTGCCCCCGCGAGGTCAGCCCCCTCAAACTTCGCCTCGGAGAGGTCGGCCCCGACGAGCTTTGAGGATCTGAGGTCGGCGGATACGAGCTTCGATCGACTGAGGTCGACCCCCGCAAGCCCCGTACCCCTCAGGGCGGCGCCCATGAGGTTTGCGCCCTGGAGGTCGGCGCCCGATAGGTCCATCCCGCTGAGGTCGGCGCCCCTGAAGTCGGCCCTCATCTGGGGGTTTGCGGCCCGCCACCGGTTCCAGGCCTCGGGGCCCTGCCGGAGGGCCGAAAGCTGTTCTGGATTCGCCAAGTGAATCGTCCTCCCTTCCAAGGTTTTGCGTTGTAGGCGCCCCAGGTTAAAAAAAGTTAGTGGTGGTGGGTCGGTAGGGCGGCATCATCCCTTCAAAGGAGTCTCGATGCCACTTCAGACGGTGGGTGGCGAGATGGAAGGATCACCATCCTGACCTCCTCCGGACGAAACGGGCCACCTCCTCTGACCCTGGCGTCTCGAAGATCTCCACCGGAGAGCCGAGGCCGACGAGGCTTCCGCCCATCAGGACGGCGACCCTGTCGGCGAGCCTCCTCGCCTGGTCCAGGTCGTGGGTCGCCATCACCACCGCTATCTCTCGACGAACGGCCTTCCTGATCAGGTCCTCTATCGTCTCCGCCGTCCTGGGGTCGAGGTTAGCCGTCGCCTCGTCCAGGAGGAGGAGGTCGGGCTCTGTCACCAACGCCCTCGCCAGGGCGACCCGCTGGGCCTCCCCCCCCGAGAGGCTGGAGGGCCTTCGGTTCTCGTAACCCGAGAGGCCCACTTCCCGGAGGATGGATCTGACCCGATGGCGGGCGAGCGGGCCGGATACCCCCCTCATAGAAAGGCCGTATGCGACGTTCTTCTCGACGGATAGGTTGAAGATCGTCGGCTTCTGGAAGACCATCGCCATCCTCCTCCGGGCAAGAAACCTCGCCCTCTCGTCCTCCGATAAGTCGACCCCGTCGAATAGAACCCTTCCCCCGTCGGGGGGGTCCAGGAGGTCCAAGATCCGCAAGAGAGTCGTCTTCCCCGACCCGGTGGGCCCGATGATGGCCAGAACCTCGCCCCGTCCGGCCTTCAGGGTGATCCCCCTCAGGACCTCCACCCCGCCCCGGATCGCCCTGACCCCCAAAGCCTCGATCATGTCCACCAGTTCCCCTGGACCCTGTTGACGAGGAGGTTCACCAGAAGGGATATGGAGACGAGGATGATCCCCAGGGCCATCGAGAGCTCGATCTCCCCCCGGGAGGTCTCCAGGGCGATGGCCGTCGTCAGGACCCTGGTGTGACCCCTGATGTTGCCGCCGATCATCGTAGCCACCCCCACCTCCGAGAGGGCCCGGCCGAATCCGAGGAGGACCGCGGCCATCATGGCGGCCTTCGCCTCTCCCATGATGGTTTGGATCGCCTGAAACCTCGACGCCCCCAGAGATAAGGCCGAATCTCGGACGGCGGGTCCGACGCCGCTGAGGGCGGCGATGGTTAGACCGATCATGATCGGGGATATGAGGACCGTCTGGCCCACTACCATCCCGGCGGGGGTGAAGAGGAGGCCGAGGCTTCCGAAGGGGCCGGACCTCGATAGGAGGAGGAAGACGACGAGGCCGACGGTCACCGTCGGGAGGCTGTAGAGGGTTTGGATGAGGTTGACGACAGCCCTTTTCCCCCTAAAATTGTGAAAATGGATGAGGCCGCCGATCGGCACGGCGATGCCGACGGCGATGGTCGTAGAGGTGATGGCTATGGCGAGGGACCTAGCCGTTATCTCCACCACGGCCGGATCGAGGGCCAAGATCAGCTCCACCGCCTTCGCCAGCCCCGCCGTGATTTCATCCAAAGGGCTCACCCGTATGCTTATTTGATCCAGGGATTCCTTCCGCGAATAAGGCGGTTACGCCAAGGCCCTGCTGCAGACGTCGTCGGAGAGGGGGATCACGCCCTCGTCCCCGGAGCACCCTATGATATCGCAGTTGCCTCTGGCGGGGTTGAAGAGAGGCTTGCCGATCGTCTCCGTCCCGTACTCGGCGATCAGGTCTTGGCCCTCGTCGGAGACGAGGAAGTTGATGAAGTTCTTTGCCATCTCGCAGTTTGTTTCGGGGTAGACGGTGGGGCTGACGGGTATGGCGGCGTAGACGTTGATGAGGAACTCATCGCTCTCGATCAGGGGGACCAGATCGAGGTCGCTCCTGAAGGCGGCGAAGGTGGAGGTGTCGCAGAGGGTGTAGGCCTCCATCTCGCTGGTCATCAGCAGGGTCTGGCCCATGGGCTGGCCAGCTTCGACGTACCAGGAGGCTCCGGAAGTCGAGATCTCTGAATAGTTGAAGCCCGCTTTATTCCAGAGGAGCTTCTCTCTCGCATGGGTCCCGGAGTCGTCGCCTCTAGATACGAACTTCACTTCCCCGGGGTTATCCATGCCGTGGACCATGATCGCCCTCATCGCATCAGAGGCGTTCAATCCGGTGATCCCTGCGGGGTCGTCCTCGGGGCCGACGATGATGAAGTAGTTGTAGGCGAAGCAGGTCCTTGAGAGGCCATAACCATCCTCGATGAACTTTCTCTCCCTCTCCGCGTCGTGGACGAGGATGAGGTCGGCGTCGCCCTTAACGGCGCGTTCGATAGCTATCCCCGTCCCGCCAGAGACGGTCCGGACGTCGACATCGTACATCTCCTCGAAGATATCCTCCATCTCGTCAAGAAGGAGGGTATCGTACAGGCTGGTGGTCGTCGAGATCCGAAGCAGCTCTCTCTCGCCCTCTCCCGCTCGGTCCTCGGCAGCTGCCGCGGTACAGAGGAGGGCGGCTATCAGGGCGAAGGCCGATGTCCGATGAGATATTTCCTTCATAACGATCGTAGATTGAATAGATAAGATTACTATAAAAGATCTCCGTTAACACTTATGAATTGACGGCTCTTCGTTGTGGTCCTGAGCTGAGGGAGATGAAGACAGCTGGAGGATGAGCTTTATTGAGATCTGCTGCCATATCATCGTAAGAAAAGTTCTAGGGGTGCTGGGTCGTGAAGGAGTACATCAACGGCGAGATCGCCGTCTTCTGGAAACCAGAAAAGTGCATCCATTCGGCGGAGTGCCTCAAGGGCCTGTTGGGGGTCTTCGACCTCCAGAAAAGCTCCTGGGTGGATATAGAGGGTGCCGCCTCCGAGGAGATCGGGGTGGTGAGGGATGGACCCCTCCTCGTCAGCGGAAGGTGCGCCCTCGCCGGACAACATGGCAGAGAATATATAAAATTACTTTTATAGATAGTTCATCTAATCGAGACAACAAAGTTTAACTATGATAAACAAATTTTGCTCAAATTAAGTTGAGTTCAATCAATTTAATTTGGGTGAGGGAGTTGAACCGTCAGGATGACCTGTTCATGGGAAAGGGCCTCAGATTATTCGATCCGTTGATTTTGAAGGGCACCGCAAAATGCGGGAAGATCCATCCTTCGGGCATTGAAAAGGAAAGTAGATCGATCCCAGCTGTCAGGCCGGTCTTGAGAATTCTATGGCTCGGCCTTATTTTCATGCTATTCTTGGCCGGGACGGAAGCGACTCGGGACTTCCCCCTGACGGGGGACGATCCCGTCATCAGGGATGCAGCAAGTTACCTATTGTCTTGCCAGAAAGAGGATGGCGGCTTCGGAAACGAACCGGATGCCGCGACGAGCAGCATAGTCCCGACGGCCGACGCGGCCATGGCTCTAGCCCTCACAGGCGACATAAGCCGCGCCAAGGAGGGCGGCAATACCCCCCTCGACTACCTGGTCGCAAACCCGCCGGCCGGCAACTCATCCGGCGGGAGCCTCGGCCGGTATGTGATGGGGATAGTCGCCGCAGGAGGCGACCCGCGAGATGTATCGGGGGTTGACTATGTTGAGAAGCTAAAGGATTTCGCAAAGCCGCCATACGGCGATGAGAACCTCTTCTCGGAGTCCTACATCCTCCTGGGGCTTGCCGCAGCAGGCGAGTCGGAGTCGTCGGAGGCTCAGGCCTTCATATCTTACGTGTTGGACAAGCAGCACTCATCAGGCGGCTGGGGCTGGGGTGGCGGGTCCCCGGATCTGGACACCACCGGGATCGCCACCATCGCCCTTCTGGCCGCTGGCGAGGCCGCAGACTCGCAGCCGATCCAGGACGCCATTGAGCATATGAGCAGCCAACAGAACGACGACGGCGGCTTTCCCTCTTCGGGGATGAGCGCCGACTCCAACGCCATCAGCGACGGCTGGGCTATGATGGCCTTAAACGCTGCAGGCGTCGACCCCGCCGAATGGCGGAAAGGGACAGCAACTCCCGCCACCCACCTTCTGAGCTGCCAGCAGGAGAGCGGGGTCTTCTGGTGGAAGCCCGATGTCAAGGGAGCTGCCGGGTTCCTCGTCGAGGAAACCTCTTACTCCATCATCGCCCTGATGGGCAAAAGCCTCCCCATCACCGCCGCCGCCCGTGGCGCTGAGGCCGAGGGCGCCACCGTCTCCGTCACCGTCCTCGGGGACGGCGATCTCCTCTTCAGCCGCGACCTCGCCATCGGGGCCAAGAGCTCTGCAAAAGACGGCTTTGAGATCTCTAACCCCACCGTATTGGGGGCGCTTGCGGCGACGGGGCTCACCTATTCCCTCGCCGACCCCGAGGGGAAGGGAAGGCCGACCGTCTCGGACCTGGAAGGGTATGGGGCTCCGATCTACTTCGTCGACGGGGCGAGACAGACCGATCCCATCGGCGAATACAACCTGACCGGGGACGAGTGCGTAGTGATCAGCGCTCCTGACACCGTTCTGCCGCTCCGGCTGACCGCTCCGGATGATGTGGTAGAAGGGACGGCGTTCACCATTGAGGTCGCCTCCGAGGATCTGGATGATCGGGGTCTCATCGTATCGGCTCCGGTGGAGGGGGCGACGGTCACGGTGAAGTCCGACACCATCTCTGCAGACTACACCACCGATGAGGATGGGAAGACCCCCGAGATCACCCTAAAAGAGCCCGGAGAGTACAGGGTCGAGGCCAAGAAGGACGGGTACATTGCCACCTTTTACCTGAACTGCGGGTATCAGATCATAAACTGTCGAAGCAGCCAGCCTGTGGACGTCACCATCCACGTCCTGGGGAACGCCGCCCCCCTCTTCAGCGGCGAGGTGGAAGTCACCGCTGTAGGGTTTGAGAAGGACGGATACGAGATCGAGAACCCAACGGCTTTGGGGGCTCTCGAAGTGACCAGAGTCTCTTACTCCCTCGGCGATCCCTGGGGCGGTGGAAGCCCTGCGGTCACCGATCTCGCGGGGTTGGGGATGCCGGTCTACTTCGTCAACGGAGCATCTCCGGACGTGGGGCTCGACGAGTATTTCCTGAGCGATGGGGATTGGATCACCGTCACCGCGCCTTACACAGTTTATCCCCTCAAGATGACGGCTCCCGCCGACGTCATCGCTGGAGAACGGTTCAAGATCAAGGTGGAGTCTGAAGAGTACGATGCTTCGTGGAACAAGGTGATGGTGCCTCAGCAAGGCGCCACCGTCACCATCGGCTCCGAGACCTACACCACGGGGGCCGATGGATACACGTCGGATATAATGTTCACGACGGCGGGCGAGTACAGGGTCAGGGCCGATAAGCCGGGGTACATCAGCACTTACTACCTGACCCCCGGAGGCTATCACATAATTGCTTGCGAGGAGGGAGAGATCTTCACCGTCGCGATTCACGTCCTCGGAAACGGAAACCCTCTCTTCAGCGGGGAGGTGGACGTCGGCTCCGTCGGATTCGAGAAGGACGGATACCATATCGACAACCCGACGGCGATGGGTGCCCTCGACGTGACCGGGGTCTCTTACACCCTCGGCGATCCGTGGGGCATGGGAAGTCCCGCAGTCACCGATCTGGCCGGGAAAGGGATGCCCGTCTATTACGTTGATGGAGGCGCTCCAAGCGTTGGGCTCGACCAGTATTATTTGAACGATGGAGATTGGATCACCGTCAGCGCCCCATACACCGTATACCCACTGAAGATGACGGCTCCCACTGACGTCATCGCCGGAGAACGGTTCAAGATCAAGGTGGAGTCCGAGGAGTACGACGCCTCTTGGAACCCGATCACGATACCCCAGCAAGGCGCCACCGTCACCGTCGGGTCTAAGGCTTATACCACCGGGGCTGACGGATATACTGGAAACATCACATTGCCCAGTGCCGGCGAGTACAAGGTCAAGGCAGATAAAGCCGGCTACATTGGGACGTACTACCTGACGCCCGGAGGCTACCAGATCATAAACTGCCTGGAAGCCGGAGGAGAGACGGTCACGATCCACGTCCTGGGGAACGGAAATCCCCTCTTCAGCGACGAGATATTCGTAAGCAACGTCGGCTTTGAGAAGGACGGATACGAGATCGATAACCCGACGGCGATGGGTGCCCTCGACGTGACCGGCGTCTCTTACACCCTCGGCGACCCCTGGGGCGGTGGAAGCCCAGCTATAACCAATCTGGCGGGCTTGGGGATGCCGGTCTATTACGTCGATGGGGTCGCTCCAAGCGTCGGGCTCGACGAGTATTTCCTGAGCGATGGGAACTGGATCACCGTCAGCGCCCCATACACTGTATACTCGCTGAAGATGACAAATTCGAAGGACGCCACTCTCCCTCCTCCTGATGAGGTCGTAGTCGGCGACCCATTCAAGATCAAGGTCGTATCTGAAGAGTACGACGCCACTTGGAACCTGGTCACGGTACCCCAGCAAGGCGCCACCGTCACCGTCGGATCTAAGACTTACACCACGGGGGTCGACGGAAATACTTCGAACATCACGTTGACATGGGAGGGAGAGTACAAGGTCAAGGCGAGTAAGCCTGGGCACATCGGGACTTATTACCTGACGCCCGGAGGCTATCACATAATCACCGCCACCGGCGAGATCGATAGCGACCTAATTGTGACAAAGAAGGCCGATAAGAACTCGGCGAACCCCGGCGAGATCCTCAACTACACCATAACGATCTGCAACGACTATCCATACGCGGTGAAAGACGTTCGGGTCACCGACGACCTCCCGGAGGAATCGTCCTTCGAGTACGCAGATCCCTGGCCCAATTCGACGGACGGAAATCATCTGGAATGGAACCTCCCCGAGGAGATGCCGGCAGGAGGATGCCAGGTGATCAGCCTGAGGGTGAAGGTCGATGATAAGCCCCCTTCGGGCCTCCTTGAAAACTGCATTGAAGTGATGGCCCTCGATGAAAACGATGATCCGATCTGTGCTCGCGGCTGCAGCAGGGTCTTTGTGGGCATCACCGACCCTCTCATAGTGACCAAGACCGCCGACAAGGAGTCGGTGGAGCGGGGAAAGAAGGTCAAGTACTCGATAGAGGTCCACAACATCTACGCAGTTGAAAACCTGAACGAAGTGACGGTCAAAGACGCCTTCAGCCGGGATGTGGAGTTCATCACCGCTGAACCCGCCCCCGTACAGAAGTACGATGAAGGGGATAGTCTCAGGGAGATCGTATGGATCTTCGATCAGATCAAACCCGGCGACTTTGAGGATATCACCCTGGAAGTGCTCGTCCCGGAGATGCAGGACTTCGAGTTCGGTATGGAGCAGAGCGTCAGTGGCGAGGGGTTCGTCAACGCCGCCAACGACTACTCCACCACCTCTCCGAACTACAACCTCAATAACGTCGTCATCGTCACCGCCGTCAACGACACGAACGTCGCCATCAAGGCGTCAGACAGCGCGAACGTCGAGGTGACCGACCCGGGAACCGAGCTCTCCACCCGGGAGCACGGGAGCGGCAGCTACGAGAGCGAGGATCTGGTCACGGTCAAGACAGAGGACAAGTCCATCGAGATGGCAAAGGACGTCTCGGCGACATTCGCCACCACTGCCCTCGGCCTCTACAACAACCGATCCGTCACCTACTCCTCGAGATGGACCGAGACGGCCTGCGGAAAGAACCGGATCACCGGCACCACCATGAGCGAGGCCTATCGGTACGCCACAGCCATCGACCGGGACTCATACTTCAAGCTCGACGAGACGGGCACCTCGATGGCCTTCGACTCGGAGTTCGAGGGGATGGGAAGCTTCAGGGTATTCCAGAAGCCGACCGCCGAGGGCGACCAAGCCGACTTCGAATCCGAGGAGACCTACTCGGGGAGCTTCAAGGTCCGCCAGGTCGCCAACGGCTCCAGCATCAAGTATGAGAAGTCGGCTTCGGGGACTGGATTGGTCGCTGCCGATAAAAGGATAGGAGACGAGCAGAGGTCCTACGAGTCGGGGTCGGGCGCCTACGACTCCGATGAGATCATCGAGGCCGCAACCGACTACATCGCAAAGGAGATCCGCCTAGCCCATCAGCCGACGAGCTTCGACCTCGGAGGCGGTCTAGCCTTCAACAACACGGCCAAGTGGGAGGAGGGGATCTGGTCGAAGAACGAAAGCAAGAACAGAACCACCTTCATCGGCGAGAAGTTCTCAAGCCTCGACCGCCTCGATAAGGAGACGGTGGTGAGAGGGCTTGGGGACGTCGCGACGGAGGCCGAGTTCTCCGGGATGGGACGGTTCAGGATGATCTCCATCGACACCGGCGTCAACGTATCAGAGAACGAGACGGTCAACAGCTCTACGAGAAGGATGCGAGAGGCAGAGATCGAGATCGACGACCTCTACTCCGGCGACTACTCCATCGAGAGGAGGGTGGTCTTCGCCGGGGACTTCGAGTACGATCGCCCTCACCTCTCGGCCGAGAAGTCCGGCGAGATCCTCTATTCGGATGACGCCATCCTCGCCCGGTACAACATAACCCTCATAAACGACGGCAACCGGGCCCTCGGCCCCCTATTTATTAGAGACCTCTTCCCGCCGGGGGCGGAGTTCGTAAACGCCTCCGAGAGGACGTCACGCCTCTCCGATGGGAGCGCCGAGTGGACCTTTGCGAACCTGGGGCTCGGCCGCACCCTCAGCATCACGATGTGGCTTGACGTCACCGACTGCCGCACAGATGAGATCGTCAACAGGCTTGAGGCCTCGGCGGGCTACAACGGAAACGTCACCACAGCCGTCGCCTTCTCCGCCATGGAGACCAACTGGCTGAGCTGGCACGACGACGCGTCGGTGACGGCGACCAAGACGGGCGAGGCGGACCCGGCGACGCCGAACTTGGTCACCTACACCCTCACCATCTCGAACCTCGACGAGGATACCAAGGCAGCCAAGGTGACCGACATCTTGCCAGAGGGGATGAGGTTCCTCGACTCCTCGCCTCTGCCCTCCTCCATCGACGGAAACGCCGTCACCTGGAGCCTGATAGAGATTGGCCCGTACGAGGCCGAGACGATCGTCTACGGGGTCGAGGCCCTCCGGAGCGGGAGGTTCTTCAACCGGGCCATCGTCGAGGCGAGTTCCGTCAACGGTTCCGGCACGCCGCCGGTCCGCGCCAGCTCCGTCGTTGAGATCGACGAGTTTGAGGGCGAGCTTCCCCAACCGATCTGGCATCCTCCCGACTGGGGCTTCGAGTATATGGAGTACTCAAACAACCTCACCTGCGAGGAGATCGTCAACCTCTCGGCACCGGAGATGGCGGGGGAAAGGGGCGAAGATCGCTGGACCGTTGAGGCGAGGGATGAAACGGTGAACGTCGAACGCTCCGGGTCCGGCGCCGAGGACGGCGCCGCCGGGGAGGAGGAGGCGACCGATTCGCCTCGATTCGACGAGGTCTCCGGGAACCTCGACCTCGCGGTGAGCTATCTTATAACTTGCCAGAACGAGGACGGGGGTTTCGGCCCCCAGCCCGGAGAGGATAGCACCCTCGCCTCCACATCCCTTGCCGCCATCGCCCTGGCCGCAGCGGGGATGGATCCAGCGTCCCAGTTCAAAGGGGAGAAGAGCACCGCTGACTATCTGATCGAGAGCGCTCCCGATCTCGCCAACTCCTCCAATGTCGAGGCCCACACGGGCAGGTACGTCGTCGCCCTCGTCTCCGCGGGGCTGGATCCTGTTGATATCGGGGGGACCGACTACGTCGAGATCCTTCGGGGATACTCGAAGCCCAGCGGCGAGATCGGGAAGGAGAAGTACATCTGGGACGACGGTTGGGTGCTCCTGGGCCTCGCGGCCGCCGGCGAGGTCGGGTCGCCGGAGGCGTCCAGGGCCGCCATTTATCTGAAAGGACTTCAGACCGCCTCCGGCGGATGGGCCTGGCATGGCGGCGCCGGGGGCGAGGACCCCGACACCACGGGGCTGATCGTATCTGCCCTCCTGGCCGTCGGCGAGGACGAGAGCTCCGAATCGGTGAGGAAGGCCCTCGAATACTTCAGGTCGGAGCAGAACGACGACGGTGGCTTCTCATCCCTGGGATCAAACTCCGCCACCGACGATTGGGCGATCATGGCCCTCAACGGAGCGGGGGAGGCCCCGGAAGGCTGGCGGAGGGGATCAGGCGATCCCTTGAGCCACCTCGCGAGCCTCCAGAAGGAGGATGGCTCCATCTGGTGGAAGGCTGATAGCGAGGGGTCCTCCTTCGAGTGGACGGCTCTGGGGATCGTGGCGATGTCGGGAGAGGCGATCCCTCCCGACCTCCCTTAATCGACGGATATGGTGACGGTAAAAATTGCTGCGGCATCAGCTCGCCACCTCGTCGGCTCTGGCCGAGATCGTCAAAATGGATAGACGAGAAGAGATAAAATATGGAAGAGATGGCAGCAAGACTGCCATCTCTTTCCGTTTCGCCCCAATCCTGTTCTCTTACTCTTCAGTGGAAGGCCGATCTTCGACGAGGACCAGCTCCTTCTCGGCAGTCTCTTGATCTGCGATGAGGACCAGGGTGTATATGCCGCCATCTCCCAGATCCAGGGTCTCTTTGAGGCCGGAGGCCTCAACTTCCAGGTCGCCAGAATACGTCGCCGCATAGCTGGTCACTTCTCGGCCCTCGACGCCCTCGAAGAGGCTCCCTCCAGCCACTATCTCAAATTTTGACGGAGCGTCCCAGATCTGTCTAGACTTGACCCCCTCCCCAGCCACGATCTCCGTCTCATTGCCTCCAAACCAGACCGTCCCGCCCGTGGGAAGGATGAGGTCTGCGGGGTCGGACGCCAGGTTTGCGAATCGAAGCCATGAGGTCTTGACCTCGGGGATCCCCACGGCGTCCTCGACTGCGAAGGGGTCAGAGAGGCCGGCAAGGAGCAAAGAGGTCCTCGTCTCGGCCGCGAGGTCGAGTTCCAGCTCGAGGAGGAGGCTTTCGTCCTCCGGGTCGGTGACTTTAAGGAGATGATGACCTGGCGCGACCTTCTGGTAAAGGGACGCCTCTTTGAAGCCGATCTCTACATCAGGAAGATCGTCGACTCCGAACTCCATTCTTCCCCTTCCGAAGGAGAGGTGGACGGCCCTGACCAGCGCAGCCTGTCGATTGGCCTCTCCGGGCGTGGGAATAGAGCTCACGTTCCATTCACCGCCGTCCGGAAGGCGCGCAAAGGAGATGTCGCCTCCTGGGGCACACTCGTACCCCATCTCGTCGACCGTCTCTCCGGACGAGTTGTTCAGCCTTATGGCGTCCCTGTCATCCCCCTGGAATACCCCGCTCTCGATGGAGTACACCACCAGAAAGCCGCCGGCCGGTATCGTCGTCCCCTCGGGGAATGTGTAAAGCCCCGGAGATCTCCGGTAAGACGTGTCGGTCAGGGTGTAGCCGCTGAGATCCGCCTCCCCCTCGCCAGGATTGTAGAGTTCGATGAACTCGTCGTTCATATCCCCGACCTCGCCGTTTTCATACCAGTCGGACGCCGCGTGGGGCAGCATCTCGTTGATCACCACCTCGGCGGACGAGATGCCTGACAAAGCCAAAACCAGGATCAATATCGAATATTCTCTCAAGCTCAAAGCCTCCATCTAAGTCGGTTTGTGCTGATACGCCCAGATTCCCTCAAGCTCCATATCGAAGTACCTCTCGAAGATCTCCCGGTGGACTGCCTCAGGGTCCACGTCGTCGAAGAGCGAGGGGTGAAACCACTGAGCGAACTGGAGATACGTCACGATCTCCGTGAGGCCGCTGGCCATGCTGATGTCGAATAGGTAGAGCCTCCCGTCTCTGATGGCCGCAAGGTCAGAGAATCCCGGCTCCGAGAGGATCGTCTTCTCCACCGTCTTCTCGTAATCCTCGGCCTTTGGGATCTCTCCGCTGGAACTCACCCGCGAGTATAGGATCACCTCAGGATCCTCTTCAAGGATCCACTCCCGGCTGACATATACCAGGGACCCCGGAAGGTCTTCTGCGACGTTCACCCCTCCGGTGTCGGCGATCCTCTCGCTTCCCGCGGAGTCTGCGCCGCCGGTCCAGTCGACGTGGCCCATGGACATGAAGTAGACCCGCGGCTTCTCATCATCTGAGAGGGTCTCCACTCGATCTTTTATCATCTCGTAGTGACCCCCGATATAATCGCCGAGCTCCTCGGCCTCGTCCTCCTTTTTCAAGATGATACCCAGGTCCTCTATCATGGGAAAGAGCGTGCCCAGATCAAGCGCCCGATACCTGAGGACGGGAACGCCGTTCATCTCGATCTGCTCCTCGATCTCCTCGGGGAATAGGGCTCCGGTCCTGCCTATTACCAGGTCTGGATTGAGGTCGAGGATCAGCTCGACGTTCACCCTGTTGGAGGCGGTGCCGACGCTCGGCTTTTCCAGTAGGCTCAAAGGCATGTCGCAGTCGTCGGTCCGTCCAACCAACCGATCTGCCTCGTCCAGAGCGTATATCACTTCTCCAGCGGAGGGGACGAGGCAGACTATCCTCTCGGGGGGATAGGGGACCTCCACAGCCCTTCCCGCCTCGTCGATGACCGTCACCGTCTCCTCGGCGCCGCCGACGAACGAGAGCGAGAGGACGGATATGGTCAGCAAAACCAGAACATGTCGCTTATCCATTTATATCTCCTCTTCGAATTCTATAATCCCAACGGTAATCCTCGCCGCGGCCAAAATTTTGGGAGCGGGATCACTCGACGAAAACGTCGAGGACCTCGCGAGTGTGCTCGACGAAGATCTTCGCGATCTCGTCGTTCTCCCCCATCCCCTTCAAGTAGACCTCCGTCTCGAAGCCCTCCGCCTCGAAGATCTTCTTCCACGACTCCGCCTCATCCCCCGCCATATCGTTGACGGCGTGATCACCGGCGACGATCATGAAGGGCATCAGCCTCACCTTGGAGACCCCAGACGCCTTCACCTTCGCCAGGACGTCCTCAAAGGCCGGGTAGCCCTCCACGGTTCCAAGGAAGACGTTCTCATAATCCTTTTCGAGGAAGCCGGCCATCTGAGAGTAGGCGCTGTTGGCGGGATGGTGGGTGCCGTGCCCCATCAGGACTACGGCGGTCTCGCTCGGATCTCTTGGGCTCTCCATCGCCGTTCTATTCAGCCCCTCAGTGACGCCATCAAACTGGGCCTCCAGGGCCTGAGATGTCGCCTCGTAGTCGTCAATGCTGTTTAATAGGGGCATCCCAAGGCCCAGGTTTCTGAAGGCGTAAGTATCCCCTAGGCCGCTGAGGCAGCCGACGACGTTTGCCGTGTCGTGGAACTCCTCGCCGGATATCACGTGGAGGGATTGGACCGCTACGTCCTGATATCCCTCATCGTTCAGCTTCGCGAGAGCGGTGAGGGGGCTATCGATCTCGACGCCGTCCGTCTCCTTGATCTTATTTCTTATGAAGTCGGAGGTGAAGGCGATTCTCACCTCCGCATCCGGGAACTCCTCCTCGTACATCTCCTGGACGTTCACGAAGGCTGCCTGGGCCTCCGGATAGCTCGTGCCGAAGACCACAAGAAGTATCGCCGGATTCTCCTTGATGGGCCCGGACATCTGGGCTGAAGTTGGACCGGCCACGGCCAGAAGGGCGAAGGCCGCGATTCCCGCTGCTATTTTTAACGTCTTCATAACATTACCTCAAATAGATTTGAGTTAGTTCAAATGAAGTTTTGTATGGCTAAATACTTTTCTGCTAATTACGTCTTTGAATTCGACCTATTCTGATCAAAATAATCAAAAAATAGTCTTATTTTCAAATTTATTCCCAGATATGCCCTTATAAGGCCTCAAAACCTGAAACTTCGTCCACAAACCTTATTAATCAAAATGATTTTCGCTACCTAAGAGTATATTGATTTGCGTGGAAAAGCGCTCGGAATACAACCCGTGAGGTGCTTCATCTGCCATTGATAGACGAGATCGTCGGAGACGACGTTGAGGACGATTCCATCTTTGAACTGGAGGAGAGCTACATCAGGTCGTCCTGGAAGAAGACTCTGATCGTCCTAGCCCTCTTGGCGGCGGTGGCAGTCCTGGCCGTTGCGGCGATCACCATGGGAGCCGCCTCTTCTTTCGGTACGATGGAGGCTCTGGGGACGATCCTCTCGAAGTTCTTGCCGGTGGAGGAGCCCTCTTCTTTCGTCCAGCTGATCGTCCTTCAGCTGAGGCTTCCGAGGATATTGATGGCGATCATCACCGGGATCAGCCTCGGGGTCGCCGGCGCCGTGATGCAGGGGGTTCTCCGAAATCCGCTTGTCTCGCCCTACACTCTGGGCCTCTCCTCGGGCGCCGCCTGTGGGGCCGCCATAGCGATCGTCCTCGGAGTCGGCGTATTCGGCCAGGGCCGATACATCATCATCGTCAACGCCTTCATCTTCAGCCTTCTTACCATGGCCCTGGTTTACGGTATATCCCGGATGCGGGGAACGTCGGTGGAGACGCTCATCCTGGCCGGGGTGGCGATGAGCTACCTCTTCTCTGCGATCATATCCTCCTTGAAGTACTTCTCAGACAACGAGGCCCTGAGAGAGGTCGTCTTCTGGCTGATGGGGGGGCTTTATGCGACCAAATGGGAGAACGTTCTCCTTCTGGCTCCCATCGTCCTGGTCCTCACATTGCTTCTGATCCGCTATTCATGGGATCTGAACGCCATGAGCGCCGGCGAAGAGGTGGCATCGAGCCTCGGGATAAACGTCAAAAGGGTCAGGATCATCTGCCTGATCTTGGCCTCGGTCCTGACGGCTAGCGTCATCGCCTTCACCGGCATAATAGGGTTCATCGGGCTCGTCTCACCCCACATCTGCAGGCTTCTTATGGGAAGCGACCACCGCTATCTCATCCCGGCATCGGGGCTGGCGGGCGCCCTAGTCCTCCTCATCTCCGATACCGCCTGCAGGACGATGGTCCAGCCCACCGAGATCCCTGTGGGGATCCTCACCTCCTTCATCGGGGTTCCCTTCTTCCTCTATCTCCTCGTCAAAAGGAAGAGGCGGTGGTGGCAGTGAAGCTCGCCATAACCGACCTCTCCTTCGGCTACAACGGGAAGGCCACCATCAAAGACGTATTCCTGGAGGTCGAGAGAGGGGAGGTGGTGAGCCTGGTGGGACCCAACGGCGCCGGGAAGAGCACCCTCATCAAGTGCATCGACCGGATCCTCAGGCCCCAGAGGGGGACGGTCCTCGTCGACGGGAAGGCGGCGTCCCTCATGGGATCCAAAGACTTCTCCAGGATGATGGGGTACGTTCCTCAGAGCACTAAGGAAATATTTCCCTACACCGTATTCGACATAGTCCTGATGGGGAGGAGGCCCCACATAGGGTGGCGCGTAACAGGGGGGGACGTGAAGGTGGTGGCCAAGACCTTGAAGTTCATGGGGATAGAGCAGTTCGCGAGCAGATACTTCGACGAGCTCTCTGGGGGGGAGAAGCAGAAGATCGCCATGGCTCGGGCGATCGTTCAGGAGCCCGAGATACTCCTCCTGGACGAGCCCACCAGCAACCTGGACATAAAACACCAGCTGGAGGTTATGAGGACCGTCCGGCTTCTAGTCGAGAAAGGAGGGATATCGGCGATCATGGCCATGCACGACCTGAACCTCGCATCGAGGTTCTCGGACAAGATCGTGATGCTAAAGGACGGCAGGGTATTTGAGATGGGGCGTCCGGAGTCGGTCCTGATCCCCGAGAATATAGAGAAGGTCTACGGCGTGAGGGCTGAGGTGATAAAAGACAGCACAGGAAGGCCTTACGTCATGCCCATCGATTCGATCTGAGAACATCCCATAGAAGTCAAAGAGATGAAGCTCGCCGGAGGGAAGAGTGCCTTCCGGGCTTAGTCGAGGCCTGAAGAAAAATGGCGGTTCAGGTCTGGGCCGTGGCCTCCTCGCGGGCCTGTGCCTCTTCGGCACCTTCCATGCTCGTCCTCACCGTCTTTCCCTCCTCAAGGACGAATCTCACAACGGCGACCTCTGAGGGCTCGCCTTCAACCATGAAGATCCACCAGGACTCCCCACTTCCTCTCCTCGACGTCCACCTCTGAGACGGCATCCAGCAGGTCCAAGGCTATAGAGCCCTCAGCCATCGTCTATTCGGCCGTCACGTCCGGCACGTCGTCACCGTCGTACTTGACCTCCAGCGTCGCAGTTATATCCTCGGCCGCTGCGGCGAAGACGAGCAAAAACGCCATGGAATCCACCAAGAATGCGCTTCTAAGGTTCACGAATTCCCATCTCTTAATGTTGAGACTCTAAGGAGCAATTCTGACTTGCTCCAATTAGATCCTTCAGAACTACGGAACAGAGGCTTCCGATGTTCGACGCCCATCATCGTAGTCAAAAGAATCGGAAACTCTCGATCTTGGCCTCGATAAATCAAATTAGATTTACATAACTCCAATAAACCTTATATCCTACGTCGCAGATTCCAATGATGCGGGAGGCCTAGTGCAGTCGGATTCCGGCCGCACTCAACAGATGTGACGACTGCCGGCCCGTGAGTTTGGGGAATGTAATAGGTGGTATCATGGCAGAAGATAGCAGGAAGGCAATTAAGCTGAGCGATCTGAATAAGTTCCTCTCTGAGGGGGAGATCCGCTCCCTTGAGGGGCTCTCCATCGAGGGCGATATCGAGATCGAGTTGGATGTTGGCGGAGCGGAGTTGGGACCTATCCTCATGGCAGGTTTCGGCCAGGAGATCGTCAAGACGGCGGCCCAGCTCCTAAACTTCTCCAAAGCTCTGGGATACCCGGCCGACAACCTACTGGTGCAGCAGAAAAAATAGCTGATCGATCCGTCAAGCTGCACCATCTTCGAAATGCAGAGGGCAGATCGCGGCGGGATTCGCGCAGAAAATTTGCGGCCTTTTTGAAAAAATGGTGGTCTCATACCTCCCAGGCCGCGAGCGCCCTCTTTAAATGTATTTAGTGCCTCCTTCCCCCGTTTTCGAGGACCAGAACGCCATCGGCGCATCCGGTAACCCTGCGTTGCAGCCGCTGTTCTCCTCTTCCTCCGAAGGAGACCACCACATCCTTGTTGTAGAGGCGTTCCGGTATGAGCTTATCCATCATGGGATCAACTGAATTTAAAAATTCAGTCATCTCCTCCCCGAGCTTTGGTCGATTTCCCCTCCGAGGGTCCCAACTCATCCGGCCAAAAGTTGAATCAAATTAATTTGCCTTAATTCAACCAAAACTTATTTAACTGGGGACAGATATGGCGTGATATGCCGGTGCTTCCTTCAGACCTCCTGAAGAGCCAGAGCTGAAACCGAGCACAGGCAGCTTGGACAGCAACAACCCATAGACCGAAAAAAAGTGGAAAAGCCCCAGAGCACGGCCAGCGACTGGTTTGCCCTCCTCCTGGAAAGCAATCCATCGTGCGAGGGGCTTTAACCCCAAAAAACGGATGGCGGTTTCGCGCAAGGCCAGGTCTCATGGCCCTCGTGAATGCTCACAACTCTCCCGCCGTGGCTGGCCGCGCGAGATCTCCATTCGATATCTTCGACCCCCATCTTTGTAATAAGAGTTAGCCATCCGCAACTTGATCAAATTAAATTGTCTTAATTCAACCAAAACTTATTTAACTGGGGACTGATATGGCGTGATATGCCGGTGCTTCCTTCAGACCTTCTGAAGAATCCGAACCGAGCACAGGCAGCTTGGACAGAACGACCTCATGGACCGAAATGCTCAGACGTATCGTTGAAGATCGGTTTGCCCTCCTGCTGGTGTAAACCTTGGCGCGTCGGAGCTTTCACCTCGACTGGATGGGGGTCCCGCGCAAGTCCCGATCTTGTTGCCTCGAGTTGGTGCGCACGATCCCCGTTCGCTACTTTCTATCATCATAATTATCATCCGTATTTGTCGTTATTTTGTTCTTATTAGTCATAAATACCTCTCAAATATCCAAATATAACTCATAATATTTGTCAATTGAGTTTAATTTATGCGAAATCTATTTAAAGGATGTATGCAACAAAGCTTTACTCAAATAAAGTTGTGTGGTGTTAAAGTGGATCGTAGCCGAAGCTCCATCCCCATAATCGCGTTATGCATGTCGCTGGTCGTTATCCCCGCGGCAGATGCCGCTTATACCGCATTTGCCTGGGAGTATGGAGATACTCTCACAGTTTACGGAAACGCCAATTTGGACGATGTCATAGACGAAGATGACATAGAATACGTTCGGGGGATCATCGACGGAACAGAAGATGAGACCAAGTTTGCAGATGCCAACTACGATGGCCATATCGATGAGGATGACGTCGCTCAAATTGAGCTTATCATAGCTGGAGAGGAGGAGAAACTCACCATCCTGGACATGTCCAATCGTACTGTGACCGTGCCCATGCCGGTAGAACGAATTGTAGCAGCAAGTTCGGACACTTTACGAACGCTGACAGTGCTAGGTGCCGAAGATAAAATCGTTGGATGTGACTACCCAACTAGTTGGTCCCCAATATGGTATGCCGCATCCGAGCTGGAAGACCTTCCGGATATCAGTGGTGGAGGAGACGGCTTAAACGTTGAATTGGCGATGTCTTTAGAGCCGGACGTCATATTTGTAGGGACTTCGGCCAAATTAAACGCCGATGAAATTCAAGAGAAGTCCCAGGTTCCCACCATAGCTGTTACCAGTTATCCAAACGACCTCTGGATCGTCGATATGTTCAGGATTGTGGGAGCCGTAACAGGAAAAGATGAGAAGGCAAGGGATCTGATCGCCTACGCCGAGGAGAAGGTCGATGAGATTACAGAAATCACCTCCAAAATCCCCGATGAAGATAAGCCCGTAGTTTACACCACCCATGGTGGCGGAATGATAACCCAATGCTGTGGTGCGATCTCTGGCGTAGAATGGGCGGGCGGTTTAAACGCCGCGGAGTTTACCGGCAACTCTGAGGTTTCAAAGGAACAGGTCATCAAATGGAACCCCGATGTAATCCTCATCACTTTTGGAACTCCCGAGAAGATCGAGGCGGTGGTTTCAGATCCCGTTTTACAGGATGTAAACGCTGTAAAGAGCGGAAGGGTTTACTCGGTCTACATCAGCAAAGGCGGATGGGGATCATTGGGATCCCAGCTAGCCGCATTGAATTATCTTGCAAAGCTCTTCCACCCGGAGAAGTTCGAGGATCTGGACGTGGAAGAAGAGGGGAACGAGATTATGGAACACCTCTATGGTGTTGACGGAATCTACACGGAGATGGCCGAAGAATATTACCTCCATAGGTGGGATTGAGGAGGCGAAAACGATGCGGGAAATATTCTCCGGCACACTGATCTCTTTTGCGTTATGCTTTTCGCTGGTAATTACGCCCGCGGCTGCAGATGGAGACTCGTTCAGCCGGGCGTACAAAGACACGCTTACAGTTTACGGAAACGCCAACATGGACGACATCATAAACGAAGATGACATAGAGTACGTTCGGGGTATCATCGACGGAACCGAAGATGAAACCCAGTTCGCTGATGCCAACTACGATGGGCAGATCGATGAAGATGACGTCGCTCAAATCGAACTGATCATAGCCGGAGAGGAAGATCGCCTAGTTATCTTGGACATGAACAATCGTACTGTGACAGTGCCCATGCCTGTAGAGAGAATTGTAGCGACGGGTTATGGTTCCATCCACACGCTGATGCAGCTTGGAGCCGAAGACAAGATCGTCGGATGCAGCCACCCGGATCAATGGTCTGCGTTGCCATATGCTGCCCCCGAGCTGGACGAACTTCCTGATACTGGTGGTCCATCAAAAACGAACTTCAACGTCGAATTGGCGGCATCATTAGAGCCTGATGTCATATTCGCCTGTTCATCAGGCGGCGGATTTGGCGATGTTGATATGATTTCGGACAAAACCCAGGTGCCCACTATAGCCGTCTCCAGTGGTGAGGGTCTCTGGTTCGTTGATGAACTCAGGATTATAGGAGCTATCACGGGAAACGACGATAGGGCGAGGGATATTATAGACTACACAAAGGAGAAGGTCGATGAGATTGCAGAAATCACTTCGAAAATTCCCGACGAAGATAAACCAGTCGTCTTCGCTTGTGGGTGCTGCAAAAGCCTCACCACCAGTTGTGGCACCACTCCTGAAATAGAACTGGCAGGCGGTCTATGCGTCCCAGGGGCTGCATGGGGTCAGCAGGTTTCAAAGGAACAGATCATCAAATGGAACCCCGACGTAATCGTCATCCAGTGGGCAAGCACCGAGTGGATTGAAGAGGTGCTTTCAGATCCCGTTTTACAAAATGTAAATGCTGTAAAGAACGGGAGGGTTTACTCTACCATCGGCGGATACTGGGGTGATGCGCCACTGGATCAACACATGGTCTCGGTGTATTACCTTGCAAAGCTCCTCTACCCGGATGAGTTCGAGGGTCTAGACGTGGAAGAAGAGGGCAACGAGATCTGGGAACACCTCTATGGCGTGGGCGGATTGTACACGGAGATGGCCGAAGAATATAATTTCTACAGGTGGGATTGAGGAGGCGAAAACGATGCGTGAGACCTTTTTTAGCATATTGGTTTCGTTTGCATTATGTTTGTCATTAGTCATCGCGCCCGCTGTTGCAGACGGCGAGTTATTTCACCGGGCGAGTGAAAATACGCTCACAGTTTACGGAAACGCCAATTTGGACAACGTCATCGACGGAGATGACATAGAGTACGTTCAGGGGATATTAGACGGAACAGAAGATGAGACGCAGTTTGCGGATGCCAATTACGATGGCCAGATTGGCGAGGACGACGTCGCTCAAATCAGAGCGATAATCGAAAGGAACGAGACCGAGCTGACCCTCCTCGATATGGCAGGCCGAGCGGTTACAGTTCCAAGACCTATAGAGCGGGTGGTATCGGCTGCGGGCCTTGACAGCACGAGAGCCCTAGTGTATCTTGAGGATGAAGACAAGATTGTGGGGTTAAGCAGTTACAGCACCTCCTGGTCTCCGATAAAGTATGCAGCACCTGAACTTGCAGAAGTGCCCGTCGTCGGCTCCGGCGAGCTGAACCTAGAACAGATCGCAATATTGGAGCC
>Ga0334889_1000958_pt1 | contig 41171 bp, 32 predicted proteins | sample GraSluR1_MG_2_FD_207222 | JGI IMG/M metagenome (GOLD analysis project Ga0334889, IMG submission 207222) | Sludge microbial communities from methane-producing bioreactor in Wageningen University, Netherlands - Granular Sludge_8_08-R1 | ecosystem: Engineered > Bioreactor > Anaerobic > Unclassified...
GAACCGCTGGAAGCTGCCTTTTCCTGCTCCTTCTTGCCTCCGCGGCGTGGGGAAGCTCCATGCAGGAGTACGAGGCGCGCTTTACGAAATATTTTTCGGACCGGATCTACGCGAATTCCATTTTGCCTGTCATCTCCGCTTCGGAGGACGACCTCAGGCGCGGAAAGGTTCCGAGGCTGTCGGTCTGCATCGAGGATGCCGTCGTCGATGGCGTTCTGTACGATCGTCTTCTTCTCGTCATGGAAGATGTCCTGTTCACGTCTCCGGCCCGCGGGATTGGAATTCATTCTCATGGAGCGTGCGCTCTGTCGGGTACTATTTCAAGGGAGTCCTTTCAGAGGACGCTCTCGAAAAGGATGCCGCATTTCGCCGTCTCGGAAGTTCTGCTGAAGGACGGGGAGGTCACGGTGAGGGGGGTGTACGACAGGCGGCTCACGTTCCGGATACGGGCCCTGATGCGTTTTACCGGTTCCTACGTCATCGAGGGAAACGGGAGGGCGATCATCCGGTTCGACGATTCGACGAACGACAATCCGCTCATCAACCCTCTCGACGTCGGAAGGGCGATGGCGAACGCTGCGCCGGTGCTCTCTTTCAAGAACTTTTTCGGAGAGCTCTCCGTTCGCGAGGTTCGTGTGGACCATGATATGGTCTGGTTCTCGGCAAAATAGAAGAACTATCAGAAAACATCCTTGCTCTGGACTTTTCCGCTCGAAGCAAGTAGAATCTTGTTGCATGAGCTATGGAGGCGAATGTGTCCCGGTGGGCGCCCCGGACTTCAAATCCGGTGGGAGGCGGTACAGGCTGTCTCCGGTGGGTTCGACCCCCACACGCCTCCGCCAGTTGTTGCTTCCGGAGGTTTTTCATACCGACGCTTTCCTCTTCGGAGGAGAGCGTTTTTTCATGATACAATACAGTACCGGAAAGGTATTTGACAAACCCCGTATCGGAGGTGGTCCTATGACTCCGTGGGAGAGCATTGCGGAAGAAATGGTGGAACGGCAGATCCGGGCAAGGGGGATTCGCTCGGAGAGGGTGCTTGATGCGATGCGTTCTGTTCCGCGGCATCTTTTTGTCCCTTCTTCTCTCCGTGGCAGCGCGTGGATAGACAGCCCTCTTCCGATAGGAGAGGATCAGACGATTTCTCAGCCGTACATGGTGGCGAGGATGACGGAACTCCTTCTGCCCGAAGAGGGGGATGCCGTGCTCGAAATCGGGACGGGATCCGGATACCAGGCTGCCGTTCTCGCCGCGCTCGGCGCCAGGGTGACGAGCCTCGAGCGGATCTCATCTCTCGCGGAGAGAGCGAGGGAGACGCTTTCGTCGCTCGGCTTCGGCGTCACGATTCTCTGGTCGGACGGAAGAGAGCGGCCCGTTCTGCAGGGCTCGTTTCAAGGTGTTCTGGTGACTGCGGCGGCGCCGCTTGTTGAAGAGTGGTGGTCGGAAGTTCTCGTTCCCGGCGGGCGTCTTGTGGCGCCGGTTTCCGTGATGTCGGGAGGGGACCGGCTTCTTCTGCGGAAGAAGACGGGGCCGGGAGAGTACGTCGATACGTGGCACGATTATTGCCGTTTCGTGCCGCTGCTGAAGGGCACAATAAAAGGATCTCCGGAGAGGTGAAAGGATGAAGTATGTTTTTTTTCGCGGAATGTCCGGAAGGGATCTGTTTTCAGTAAGCTCCCTTGCCATTTCCGGCCTCGTCGCCGCAGTCTACACCGTGGCGACGATCATGTTCGCCCCTATTTCCTACGGGTATATCCAGGTACGGATCGCGGAGGCCTTCACCGTGCTTCCCTTCATCCTGCCCCAGGCGGTCTTCGGCCTTTTCGTGGGATGCGTTTTCGCGAACATGGCGGGCGGGTTCGGAATCATCGACGTTGTGCTGGGAAGCGCGGCGACGCTTTTAGCGGGGGTCGTCACGTCGGCGATGCCGAATGTCTATCTTGCGGCGCTCCCTCCCGTGGTGGTGAACATGCTCATCGTCGGAGGGTACCTTTCGCATATTATGGGAGTGCCGTTTCCCGTCACTGCATTCTACGTGGGAATCGGGCAGGTCGTGGCCTGTTATTTCCTCGGCGTTCCGCTGACGATCCTGCTGGAGAAACGGATGAAAAAGGGCGGGGATATCCCCGCCCGCTGACAGTTTACGATCTTCTCTTCCATTTCGTGCCGTCGGGGGTGTCCTCGAGAATGACGCCCCTGGCGGCGAGCCCGTCCCGAATTTCGTCCGACTTTTTGAAATCCCTGTTTTTCCGGGCGTCGTTTCTCTCGGCGATCAGCCGCTCTATTTCCTCCGCGTCCTCGTCCTGCGCTTCGGAGTCAAGCACCAGGATGCCCATCACGGAGTCGATCTTCCTGAAGAAGTTCTCGGCGCATTCGAGGAAGGACTCTTCGAGCGGCTGATGTTCCTTGAGAGTGGTGTTGACGGCCTTGACGGCCTCGAAGACGACGCCGAGGGCCGCGGCCGTGTTGAAGTCGTCGTCCATCGCCGCGACGAAGCGGTTTTCGAGGTCCAGGAAGAAACGCTCGTGTTCTTCCTGGTTCGTCGTCTCAGCGGACGTTTTTTTGCTCTTTCTCGCGTAAAGGAGATCCGACCAGCAGTTTTCGAGGCGCTCCACGGCCCCCTGCGACTGGGTCAGGCTCTCCTCCGAGAAGTTGATGGGGGACCTGTAGTGGGCGCTGAGCATGAAGTGGCGGATGACCTTCGCGGGGAACTTCTCGAGGGCCGCCCGCGCCGTGAGGAAGTTGCCGAGCGACTTCGACATCTTCTCCTTGTCTATCAGGAGGTAGCCGTTGTGGATCCAGTAGCGCACGAACGGTTTTCCGGTCGCCGCCTCCGCCTGGGCCACTTCGTTCTCATGATGGGGGAAGGTGAGGTCCGTTCCTCCCGAATGGATGTCGAGTGTTTCCCCAAGGTATTTCATGGACATGGCGCTGCACTCGATGTGCCAGCCGGGACGTCCTTCGCCCCACGGGCTGTCCCAGGACGGCTCTCCTTCTTTCTTCGTCTTCCAGAGGGCGAAGTCGAGCGGATGCCGCTTGCGTTCGTTGATTTCAACCCTCGCTCCCGACTGCAGCTCTTCGAGACTCTGCTTGGAGAGGACGCCGTACGAGGGAAAGCTGGACACGTCGAAGAAGACATCCCCGTCCGTCTCGTAGGCGTGCCCTTTCTCGACGAGTTTTTCGATGAGCGCGATGATCTCCGGCATGTGTTCCGTCGCCTTCGGGTTGTGCGTTGCCCGGCGGACGCCAAGTGCGTCGGCGTCCTTGAAATACTCTTCGATAAACCTGTCGGCAAGCTGGGCGACGGTGATGCCCTCCTGGTTTGCCCGGTTGATCATCTTGTCCTCGATGTCGGTGAAATTCTGAACGAACGTTACGGTGTAACCGCTGTATTCGAGATAGCGCCGAAGGACGTCGAAGACGATGAAGGGGCGGGCGTTTCCTATATGGAAAAAATCGTAGACGGTCGGACCACAGCTGTAAAAGCCAACATGCCCCTCTTTCAGAGGGACGAAGGGTTCTTTTTTCCGGGTAAGATCGTTGTACAGCACCAAACTCATTTTTCAGCACCTCCAATGGTTTCTAATGGGGTATTATATAATACAATCCGTCAGGATGCAGAAGGTTTTTATTTCCCGGCGAATGAATGCCGGAAGTTTTTCGTGCGGAGGGCGTTGTGGCGCAGGAGCATATTAAAAAACTGCTGAAAAATCTCCCCGACAGGCCGGGAGTCTATCTCATGCGCGACGGGAGCGGCGATGTCATCTACGTGGGAAAAGCGAAATCGCTGAAAAAAAGGGTAACGTCGTACTTCCGGCATGAATCGTTCGCCTCGCCGCGCCTTCGAAAGCTGGTCGCCTCGATAGAGGACATCTCCGTCATCCGGACCGAGACGGAGGTCGAGGCGCTCATCCTGGAGGCGAAGCTCATCCGCAAGTACGCTCCTTTTTTCAACGTCGAGCTGAAGATGGGCGATCGCTACCCGTACATCAAGATCACGTCGGAAGCGTTTCCGAGAATCGTGGTGACACGCCAGAGAGGAAAGGACGACGGATTGTATTTCGGCCCGTACGTCCGGGTCGGCGACGTCCGCTCCCTTCTCCGTCTCATCGAAAGATACTTCCCGCTCCGGATCTGCGCCCGTGAAATCGATCCCGCGGAGGCCGTCAAAGGCAAGGGTCGCCCGTGTCTTCACTATTCGCTGGGGCGGTGCCTCGGCCCGTGTACTGGGCTTGTCTCCGCGGGTGAATACAGGGAGAGGGTGGATGACGTCATTCTGCTGCTCCAGGGGCAGTCCATGGAGGTCGTCGAACGGCTCCGGAAGAGGATGGAGAAGGCGGCGAAGAGCATGGCTTTCGAGGAAGCGGCAAGGTTTCGGGATACCATCCGGGCGATCTGGCGCATCACGCGGCAGCGAGTCTCGTCGCCGCTGCGGGAGGATTTCGACGGCGACATGTGGCAATGCCTCAACCGTCTCCAGCAAATTCTGCGCTTGCCCGTCCTGCCATGGCGGATCGACGGATTCGATATTTCGCACATGTCGGGAAAGGAGACGTACGGCGTCGTCGTGGTCTTCGAGCAGGGGTCGCCCAACCGTTCGCTGTACCGCCGGTTCAGGATCCGTACGGTGGAGGGAGTGGACGACTTCCGGTCGCTCGAGGAGACGCTCGAGCGCCGTTATCGCCAGTCGCTTGAAGGACACGAGCCGCTTCCGCAGCTGATCCTGATCGACGGCGGTCCCGTGCAGCTGGAATTCTCCCGGAAGGCCCTCGAAAAGCTCGGCCTGCAAAATATTCCTTCCGTATCGCTGGCAAAAGAAGAGGAACTGATATACCATAGCATCGGGCAGGAGCCGATTCGGCTGGAAAGCGGAGATTCCGCGCTGCGGCTTCTGCAGAGGGTGCGCGACGAGTCGCATCGATATGCGATAGAGAGCCATCGTGCATCCCGCTCCTCCCGGCTGAGGCGGAGCGTGCTTGAGGATGTCCCCGGCATCGGGAAGCATCGCGCCGCGCAGCTTCTCGGCCGTTTCGGGAGCGCCCGCGCGATTTCAAACATGTCGGTGGAGGAACTGGCAGCCGCTCCCGGTATCGGAGTAGCAACCGCCGCCAGAATACTGAATTTTTTAAAGGAGACGCAACGTGATCCTCTCCAGACGGAAGATTGACGAATATTTCATGCGAAGAGCACTGAGCCTCGCTCTTCGGGGAACGGGGCGGACATCGCCGAATCCTCTCGTGGGGTGCGTGGTCGTCAGGGAGAACGCCGTTCTGACCGAGGGGTGGCATGCCTGTTGCGGAGGAGCGCACGCCGAACGCGCGGCGCTTGAGCATTTCGATTCGGCGGAGGGAGCGACGATCTATGTGAATCTGGAGCCGTGCTCTCATTTCGGCCGGACTCCTCCCTGCGCGCCGCTGATCGCGGAAAAGGGGATCCGAAGGGCCGTTGTCGGCATGATCGATCCCGACGAGCGTGTCAGCGGGCGGGGAATCTCGATTCTCCGGGAAGCGGGACTCGACGTCGAAACCGGCCTCCTTGAGGATGAATGCCGGTGGCTGAACCGGGGGTTTCTGCGGAAGGTCCGTTTCGGCAGACCGTGGGTCACGCTGAAGGGCGCCGTCGGGCTCGACGGCGCGATGGCGCTTCCTTCGGGAGAGAGCAAGTGGATTACCTCGGAAGGTGCGCGTGCTTTCGCACACCTGCTGCGGGCGGAGCACGACGCTGTGCTCGTCGGTGCGGGGACGGCCTGTGCGGACGATCCGGAGCTGACCGTACGGAGCGCGTCCGGGCGTTCACCGCTGAGAGTTCTGCTTGATTCGACGCTCTCGGTATCTGCCGGAGCCCGGATGCTGGGGCCGGAATGCATCGTCTTCACCTCGGAAACCGCACCTCCGGAAAAGACCGCCGCAGTCGAAGCGACCGGAGCCTCCGTGGTGCCGGTCCCGCTGGACAGGTCGGGCCTTTCCATCCGGGAGGTCCTCACGGAGCTTGTCCGGCGCGGAGTTACGAGGCTTCTGGTGGAAGGAGGGCCGAAGGTTATCTCGTCTTTTCTACGAGAAGGATACGCCGACAGCCTCTCTCTTTTTCTCTCCCCCCGCCTCATGGGCTGCGGCCGCACGTTCGCCGGCGGGCTTTCCTTCTCCTGCATGGAGGAGACGATCCGGCTGAAAAACTGCAGTGTGAAGCATGCCGGCGAGGATTTTCTGGTGGAGGGGGTGCCGGATTGTTCACCGGACTTGTAGAGGCGGTCGGAACGCTTGCCTCCCTTTCCGCATCGGGCGTGTACATGCGCCTTTCCGTGAGGGCTCCCGCGTTCGCGGGGGTTCTCGCGAGGGGGCAGTCCGTTGCCGTGTCGGGAGCGTGTCTTACCGTCTCTTCGTTCGACGGGGATCTTTTTTCCGTGGACGTCATGCGGGAAACCCTGGACAGGACCAAGTTCCGGTCCATACGGCCCGGAAGCCGCCTGAATCTTGAACGCGCCCTTCAGATTGGAGGCCGCCTCGACGGACATATCGTCACGGGTCATATCGACGGGGTCGCCGTCGTGCATCGTGTCCGCAAGGGAGGCGAGGGTTTTCTGCTCGATCTGTCGCTCGACGGGGAGATGAGCTCTCTCCTGGTTCCCAAGGGATCGGTCGCCGTGGACGGAGCGAGTCTCACGATCGCGTCGTTCGACGGAACCGTCTGCACGGTGAGCCTGATTCCGGAGACGCTGAACAACACGACTCTGGGAGATCTTCATCCGGGAGATGACGTCAACATCGAAATGGATATTCTGGGGAAATACGTCCGCCGTCTCCTCGGTATTTCGGGAACGGAAGAGGGCGGAACAAAAAAAAGCGGCCTCTCCATGGATTCGCTCAGAAGGGCAGGCTGGCTGTAGATGGTACGGGAGGTTATGGAAATGAATGCCCTTTCGGGGAGCAAGTGTCAGAAGGACGTTGTATTCAGTTCCATCGAGGATGCGATCGAGGATATCCGCGATGGCAAAATGGTCATCGTCGTCGACGACGACAGCAGGGAGAACGAAGGGGACCTGGTCGTCGCCGCCACGAAAGCGACCACGGAGTCGATCAACTTCATGGTGCGCCTGGCGCGGGGCCTCGTTTGCGTTCCGCTCGCAAGAGAGATCGCGCGGCGCCTCCGCCTCGATCCGATGGTGCGGGAAGGCACCGACAAGCACGGAACGGCCTTTCTCGTCTCGGTGGATGCGAAGCAGGGAACGACAACAGGGATTTCAGCCGAGGAACGCGCCTGCACGGCCCGTCTCCTGGCGGACGCCTCTTCAAGGGCCGAGGACTTTTACAGGCCCGGGCACATGTTTCCTCTTGAGGCGAAGCAGGGAGGGGTTCTGAAGAGAGCGGGACATACCGAGGCGGCCGTCGACATGGCGGCGCTCGCAGGCCTCCCGCCCGCGGGAGTTATCTGCGAGATCATGAACGAGGACGGCTCGATGGCGCGCCTTCCGCAGCTCCTTGAGTTCGCCGCGAAGCACGGCTTGAAGATCGTCTCCATAGAGGACCTTATCGCCTATCGAAGCAAGAGGGAGAAGCTGATCGAGAAGATCGCGACGGTGGCGCTTCCGACATTCCACGGAGAGTTCGTCGCCCACGCGTACCGGAACATGCTCGACGACAATTCGGACCGGGTGCATATCGCGCTCGTGAAGGGAGAGGTGAGCGGGCGGCAAGGAATCCTGGTCCGCGTGCACTCCGAATGCCTCACCGGCGATGTTTTCGGTTCGCTCCGCTGCGATTGCGGTCCGCAGCTTTCCGTGGCGATGGACATGATAGAAAGGGAAGGGGCCGGCATCCTTCTCTACATGCGCCAGGAAGGGCGGGGGATCGGCATCGCGGAGAAGCTGAAGGCCTACCAGCTCCAGGAGAAGGGCATGGATACCGTGGAGGCGAACGCCGCGCTCGGCTTCGCCCCCGATCTGCGCGACTACGGAATCGGGGCGCAGATTCTCCTGGACCTGGGAGTGGAAAATATCCGCCTGCTGACGAACAATCCGCGGAAACTGGTGGGTCTGCAGGGGTACGGCCTTGAGATCGCGGAGAGAGTGCCGCTTGTCATTCCCCCCAACAAGTTCAATGAGCGCTATCTGGGAACCAAGGAAGAGAAGCTCGGCCATATGCTGCATATTTGCGATCTCCTGAGATAGGAGATTTTGAAGGGAGAGAGTTCTGAATGAGAATCATCGAAGGGAAGCTGACCGGATCGGGACTGCGTTTCTGCATCGTCGTCTCCCGTTTCAACAGCTTTTTCAGCGAGAAGCTGCTCGATGGCGCGAAGGATGCGCTGCTGCGGCACGAAGTCGGGCACCAGGCCGTCGACGTGATCTGGGTTCCGGGGGCGTGGGAGATTCCCCTTGTCGCCAAGGAGGCCGCGCTGAGCGGAAAGTATGACGGCATTATCGCGCTCGGGGCGGTTATCCGCGGAGACACCAGCCATTATGAGCATGTCTGCGCGGAGATGTCGAAAGGACTCGCATCTGTCAGCATGACGCAGCGCGTTCCGGTTTCATTCGGCGTCCTGACCTGCGACACGCTCGACCAGGCGATTTCCAGGGCCGGAAGCAAGGCCGGAAACAAGGGATTTGAAGCCGCCATGGCCGCCATCGAGATGGCGAACGTATTGAAACAGCTTCGGACTGAAAAGGAGACTGATCGGAATGCTTGATATTCGATGGATTCGTTCCAACGCCGGAGAAGTGAAGGCGTATCTCGCCGACAGAAACAACGATTTCGACATCGACCCGCTTCTCGCGCTCGACGAGGAGAAACGCAGGCTGCTCTCCGAGACCGAGGAGCTGAAGGCGAGGCGGAACGAGGGATCCCGCAAGGTCGGCACGGCGAAGAGCAAGGGAGAGGATGCCTCGGAGCTGATGGAGGAGATGCGGGTCATCGGTGAAAGAATCCGGGATATCGACGGCAACCTGGCGGAGATCGAGGAGAAGATGAACTTTATGCTTCTCTCCATACCAAACCGCCCGCACGAGTCGGTTCCCATAGGAAAGGACGAGAACGACAATCCGGAAATCCGCCGCTGGGGAGAGCCCCGCACGTTCGATTTCGAACCGAAGCCGCACTGGGATATCGGCGAGGCCGCAGGGATCATGGATTTTGAAAAGGGGGCCGCGCTCGCACAGAGCCGTTTCACCGTTCTGAAGGGAGCGGGAGCACGCCTCGAGAGAGCGCTGCTGAACTTCATGCTGGATCTCCACACGGAGAAACACGGCTACCTTGAGGTGCAGCCTCCTTTCCTGGTGAGCGGAAAGACGATGCAGGGGACGGGGCAGCTTCCGAAGTTCGCCGACGACCTGTATAAGTGCGAAAACGACGACCTGTGGCTCATTCCCACGGCCGAGGTTCCCCTGACGAATCTCTTCGCCGGGGAAATTATGGACGAGGAGAGCCTTCCTTTTTACTGCACCGCATACACTCCGTGTTTCCGAAGAGAGGCCGGAGCCTACGGGAGGGATGTTCGGGGCATGCTCCGGCAGCACCAGTTCGACAAGGTCGAGATGGTGAAGATCGCGACGCCTGAAAAGAGCTACGAAGAACTGGAGAAGCTGACGGACAATGCCGAAGAGGTGCTTCGCCTCCTGGAGATACCGCATCGGACGATCTGCCTGTGCACTGGAGACATGGGGTTCGGCTCGAGCAAGACGTACGATGTGGAAGTTTGGCTTCCCTCCCAGCACAAGTATCGCGAGATCAGTTCGTGCAGCAACTGCGAGGATTTTCAGGCTCGCAGGATGAACACGAGGTACCGCCCGAAAGGCGGGGGCAAGCTTCAGTTCGTCCACACGCTGAACGGCTCCGGGATCGCGGTTGGAAGGACGCTGATAGCCGTGCTGGAGAACTACCAGCGGGAGGACGGTTCCGTGGAGATCCCGAAGGCGCTTGCGCCGTACATGGGCGGTATCACGGAAATACGCTGATAAATTCCGCCCGAAGGGGTGGAAAAATAAAAGTCGAACTGGTACAATCAGATTTGGAACCTTTCGACAGGGGGGATTTGCTCATTTTTCCCGCGGAGAGATACATGACTGACGTGCTTATCTTTGTGCTCCCTTTGACGTTGCTCTGTTTTTTCGCACAGCGCGCGTGCAGGAAGAGCATGGACAAAAACCAATACAACTACTTCCGCGACCTCACTCTCCTCGCCGCGTGGATTCTGGCGGCGCTCTGCGTCGGAGGGACTTCGTCCCGATTCATAGTGGGAATGGCGGTTGTCGCCTCTGTTCTGGGAATGGTGCAGCATATTTATCCGAATGCACTCTGGAAGCCGGTCTATCTGCTCGTCGGATTCGTGTTCGCCCTTTTCGGTCCCAGGATCGCTTTTATCGGGTTGCCGGCAGGGCAGTATCACTTCCTTTCGGCGGAGTTGTCCGTCCTCGTGACCGCGCTCTGGATCGCCGCCTTCCCCGTGCTTCTCCAGGAACTGGATAATATTCCGGGAATGGCCGGGCATCTGCTCGCAATTTCCTTTTCCCTCATGCTGCTTGCGACGATATTCTCAGGACAGGACCTGAAGGACGCGTTTTTCATGTCTGTCTGCGGACTTCTCTTCCTGGGGGTTTTCTGGAGCAGGCACGGCCACATGTACCGCAGAATGGGGGAGGCGCTTGCCGCAATGTGGGGCGTCCTGGTGGCGGGGACATCCGTCCTCGGAGTAAGCAAGGGGATCACGTTCGGGACGCTCATGGTTCTGCCGCTGGGCCTTTTCGCAATCCCCATCATGGAGGCCTCCTTGAATCTGGTGAACAGGACCTTCTTCTCGAATTCCCCGAACGCTGCCGTGCTCTACAGCAAACTGATCGGGAAAGGACTTGACCATCCGAGCGCGGTCCGTTTCATAACATCCCTCTGCGCTCTCGGAGGTTCGGCAGTCGCGATTTCCCAGCTGGGCGATCCTCTTTCAATGATGCTCGTGGCGAGCCTCGCCATTCTTTTCGCGGGCTTTACACTGGCTCCGGCCATACGAAGCATGAAGGAGAACCTGGAGATGCCGCAAAGACCTTCTCTATGGCGGACTTCCGTCGACAACATCTCGATGAACTATGCCCTGGCCAAAGCCAGGGGCGGTCTTGCGTCGGCCAGCGGCGCCCGCCTGATCGCCACGGTGAACGCCCTCGCCGTCATGGAGGCGGAGAGCAACGAAGAGTACGCCTCCGCTCTTGACGGCGCTTTTTTGACGCTGGCGGACGGCACGGGACTGGTCTGGGCTCTCAGGCTTCTCGGAACTCCTGTCCAGGAGCGGGTCACCGGCATCGACTACATGATCCGGCTCTCCCGTATGGCCGCCGCGGAGGGCTGGCCCGTCTATCTGCTGGGATCCCGGCGCGATATCGTCGAGAAGGCGGCTGCTGCATTGAAAACCCAGTTTCCCGAGCTCTCCGTCGCGGGCTTCAGGGACGGATATTTCTCTCCGGGCGACGAATCCGTCGCGGAGGAGATCCGGTCGAGCGGAGCAAAGATTCTCTTCGTCGCAATGGGGGTTCCCAAGCAGGAGATATGGATCGCGGAAAACGCGGACAAGCTGGGCGATCTTCTTGCCGTAGGCGTCGGCGGAGCCTTCGACGTCGTCTCCGGTTCTCTGAAGAGGGCCCCTGAAATTCTGCAGAAGTTCGGGCTCGAATGGTTCTACCGACTTATCCAGGAACCGTGGAGATGGAAGAGGGACCTGAATCTCTTTCTCTTCGCGATCAAGGTTCTGCTCACGAAAATCGGTCTTTATCCCCAGAGAGGGAAAAGGCCGGTGTGAAATACACCTGCAGGGAACAGTATCCGCCGTTCCCTGCATTCTTTTTTATGATCATATTCCCCCTCTTCCTTTCAAATACGAGAAATCTGCTGGACATATTCCATGAAAATCATTATCCTTAGCGTGGGCAAAGCAAAAGATCCACGGGTTGCGCTGATGGCGGACCGGTATCTGAAAAGACTCCGGACGTTTGTTCCTGCAACGCTTGAAAGCGTTCCGGAGGCAAAAGACCCCTCTCCTTCACGAAAGGTTGAAAAGGAGGGGCGGGGCATCCTGAAGGCCGTCCGGGAGCGAGATTACCTGGTGACGCTTGAAGAGCGCGGAGAGGCTTTTGACAGCCCCGGATTTTCGGAATGGATTTCCTCCAGGATTGAAAGTGCGCCCGGGAGGGTCTTGCTGGTGCTCGGAGGAGCCTTTGGCCTTTCGGAAGAGGTGCGGCAAAGGAGCGATTTCGCTCTTTCTCTTTCTCCGATGACGATGCCGCATGAACTGTGCCTCGTACTCCTCCTGGAGCAGCTCTATCGGGCGTTTACGATACTGCGGGGCGTTGAGTACCACCATTGACATGATGCATCAACAATAAATCCTGAAGGGAAGTGGCATGATATATGAATATGGATAAAATCATGAAACAGGCGCAGAAAATGCAGGCTCAGATGGCAAAGATCCAGGAAGAGCTGGCCAACGAACAGGTCGAGGGCAGCGCCGGAGGCGGAATGGTTACCGTTACCGCCAACGGTCAGGGGGATTTGCTCGCGGTCAGAATCGAGCCGGAGGTTGCGAAAGGCGAGGATATCGAGATGCTCGAGGATCTGCTTCTCGCTGCGGCGAACGACGCGCTTCGCAAGAGCAAGGAGCTCGCAAACAGCCGGATGGGACAGCTCACGGGCGGTCTCGGCTCGCTGGGACTCTTTTAGAGAGCGGTTTCACATTGGCTCTTCCGGACTCTTTCGAGAAGCTTGCGTCGCTGCTCCGTAAAATGCCGGGAGTCGGAGCGAAAAGTGCGCGGCGCATGTCGTTTTACGTCCTCCAGCAGCCGCCTTCGTACGCGGATGAACTCTCGAGGTGCCTTTCGACGCTGAAAGAGAAAGTGCATCCGTGCAGCGTATGCGGCAACATCACGGACGACGATCCCTGCGCGATCTGCTCCGATCCCCTTCGGGACCGGAAGCTTCTCTGCGTCGTCGAGACTGTCGAAGATCTTTTCAGCATCGAGCACGCAGGTGTTTTCTCCGGGGTGTATCACGTTCTGGGCGGCAGGATTTCGCCGCTCGACGGCGAGACGCTTGAAGAGGATGTCCTGAGGAGCCTTGTTTCCCGTATCGGGGATACCGGCATCGAGGAGGTGATAATCGCGACGAATCCCCGTATCGAAGGCGATCTCACGTACCATGCCCTTCTGGAGTGCCTGGCGGACAACGACGTTTCTCTTTCAAGGCTGGCATACGGCCTTCCTGTCGGAGGGAGCATCGAGTTCGCCGACCGGACGACTCTCCAGGCCGCGATGGACTCGCGGGTGAGGGTAAAACGTCCTTCGTGAACTCCGGCTGAAACGGCGCCGGCGGGACAGCATTCATCACGTATCATATTATGAAAGGAAGGCATTATGAGACGATTCAAGATTACGTCGTATTTATCAGAAAAGCGAGGTGAAAACATGACAGAAGGATTTGGAAAAATCGTCCAGGTCATCTTCTCAGGCCTTATGATTATTATCGGAGGGATGATCGGCGCCCAAATTGCGCAGATGATCTTTCCCATCATTCCCCCGGAGTGGTTTGTCACCGCCAAACAATGGATTCCTATCTGGATGCCGGGTAAAATCCTGGCGACATTCCTTTCCGTGGTTTTATTTGCTTTTATCGGTTTGCTGCTCTCTCCCTTCTTTCTCCGCCTTCTTGGCCTTATGGGAACATTTATAGAATCGCATCTCAAAAATACGAGCTGGTCCGAGATCACCGCAGCGACGATCGGAATCATCGTCGGACTGCTCATAGCGAATCTATTGGCTCTTCCTTTCTCCGATCTCCCTTTCGGAAGCTATATGGCGGTAGTGCTCAATGTCGTGCTGGCGTATCTCGGTGCGCGTATTCTGCTGAAGCGGCAGAGCGATCTGCTGAATGTCTTCACTCCCATAAGAGGTCTCAAGGACAAGCTTTCCACGATCAAGGGCTCTCCGCACCAGGGAGGGGCTTTTTCCGGGGAGGATCACGCCTGGGAGATGCCGAAGAGGATTCTGGATACGAGCGTGATCATCGACGGACGCATTCTGGACGTCGCCCGTACGGGATTTCTGGACGGCGTCATTCTCATTCCGCAGTTTATTCTTCATGAACTCCAGTCGGTGGCGGATTCGACCGAACCGGCAAGAAGGACCAGGGGAAGGCGGGGGCTCGATGTTGTCAACGAGCTCCAGCGCCTTGCGGATCTGCAGATCGAGATCGTGGACGCCTCGCTGAAGAACCTGAAGGCCGAATCCGTCGACAGCGCACTCGTCGTCCTGGCCGAGAAGATAGGCGGACAGATTCTCACGACGGATTACAACCTGAACAAGCTGGCGCAGATTCAGGGGATCCGGGTTCTGAACGTCAACGATCTCGCCAATGCGTTGAAGCCGATGCTGCTGCCCGGTGAAACGATCATCATCGATGTAATCCGGGAGGGGAAGGAACCGCAGCAGGGAGTCGGATATCTCGACGACGGAACGATGTTCGTCGTCGAAGACGGCGAAAACTACATCGGCAAGAGGGTAGAAGTCGTCGTCACCTCGATGCTGCAGACTTCGGCGGGGAGAATGGTCTTCGGAAGGGTCCGAAGGGAAGTCCGCCAGTCGTGAAGGAGTGCTCTTTCGTCATCGTGGCGGCGGGCAGGGGGGAGCGTGCGGGAGGCTCTTCGGGAATCCCCAAGCAGTTTCGGATGCTTGCCGGACGCCCCCTCTGGAAATGGAGCGCCCTTGCCGCGGAGCGTCTTTACTCGGAAAAAATCGTTTCCGAGACTGTTTTCGTCGTTCCCGAAAATTTCGTCGAGTCCGCGAGGAAGGACGCCCGGGGATGGAAGATGCCGTTTTTCGTGGTCCCCGGAGGGAAAGAGCGGCAGGATTCCGTATTGAGAGGGATCGGAACCGCTTCGAAGGAGTACGTTCTTGTTCATGACGGAGCGCGGCCGTTTCTTTCGCCCGCTCTTGTCGGGCGACTGCTCGACTCGCTTTCACCCGATTGCGGGGTGATCCCTGTTCTTCCTGTTTCAGACGCATTGAAGAAAATCGGGAAGGACGGTGTTCCGTGCCCTTTTCCCCGCGACGGACTCTGGCTGACCCAGACGCCCCAGGCATTTCCGAGAATGGACCTGCTCTCCGTTCTCGCTTCGCACGGAGGCGGGGCCAAGGACGAAGGGGAGGCATGGGTCGCGGCGGGGCGGACGCTCAAGCATGTCCAGGGTGAGCGGAAAAATTTGAAAATAACGTGGGAGGAGGATTTTGCACTGGCTGAATCCTATGCTCGACGCACCTTCCGGACGGGAATCGGATATGATATTCATCCGCTTGTTCCGGGGAGGATGTTTATTCTCGGGGGGATCGAATTTCCTGCGTTCCCTCTCGGTTTCGCTGGGTATTCGGACGGGGATGTCCTGGTTCATGCGGTGTGCGACGCTCTTCTCGGGGCTTCCGGGCTCGGGGATATCGGCATGCTGTACCCGGCGGGGGATCCTGCGTACCACAACATTTCGAGCCTCCTGCTGCTCGCCGATACCGCGGACCGTGTCGCCGGGAACGGTTGGGAGCTTGAGTGGATCGACGGCGTGATCTGTGCGCAGGAACCGAAACTTGCACCCTCACTGCCTTCGATGATCGCGAAGATGGAGGAATTCTTTCCCGAATCCTGGAAGGGGCGCCTGCATATCAAGGCAAAATCGGGAGAAAGAGTCGGTACGGTGGGATCGTGTCACGCGGTCGTATGCCACTGTTCCGCCACTCTTTCGAGACCGGCCTGCGAATAATCCAATAATCCGCGGGGATATCGGGAGGAGTTGCTTCTTTTCTTCGGAAGGGCTAAAATCCTTGAAATATTTGCGAGTCCCTGTTCGGGCAAGGAGGTTTCCTGATGAGTTTTGAATCAAGATTTGTCCCTTACGAGGGATTCACGTTCGACGATGTTCTGCTGGAGCCCCGGTTCAGCGACATCCTTCCTTCCGATGTGTGCGTAAAAACCAGCCTCACGCCGACGATCTCTCTCAATATTCCGCTGTGCAGTTCGGCCATGGATACCGTGACGGAAGCGCGGCTGGCGATCGCCATGGCCCGCGAGGGCGGGATAGGGATCATACACCGCAATATGCCGCCCGAGAGGCAGGCGAAGGAAGTGGACGTGGTGAAACGCTCGGAATCGGGTGTCATCGTCGATCCGTTCTATCTCCATCCGGAGGACAGGCTGAGCGAGGCGATCGGGCTCATGGAGCACTATCACATTTCGGGTGTTCCGATTGTCGATGAGAGAAAGCGGCTCGTCGGAATCATCACCAACCGTGATTTGCGCTTCGTCCAGGATTTCGAGCAACCGATCAGCCGCGTGATGACGAAGGAAAATCTGATCACGGGCACGGAAGGCACAACGCTGGAGAGCGCACAGTCCATCCTGATGAAGTATAAGATCGAAAAGCTTCCGATTGTGGACGACGACGGGATCTTGAAGGGACTTATCACCATTAAGGACATTCAAAAGGCGAAGGATTTCCCGAACGCGGCGAAGGACAGCGGCGGGCGGCTTCGGGTCGGCGCCGCGGTCGGTGTCGGCGCGGATCTTCTCGAGCGTTCGGCGATGCTTGTGAAGAGCGGCGTCGACGTGCTCGTCGTCGATACTGCTCACGGGCACTCCAAAAAAGTCCTGGATTCGGTGGCGCTTTTGCGGAGAGAATATCCCGACATGACTCTCATCGGGGGCAATATTGCCACGGCTGAAGCGGCGGAAGCGATGATCGACGCGGGCGTCGACGCAGTGAAGGTAGGGGTCGGACCCGGCAGTATCTGCACGACCAGGATCATCGCCGGGATCGGCGTTCCTCAGCTCGGAGCCATTTTCAACGTCTCCAGGGCGGCTCATGACCGGGGCCGGACGGTGATCGCGGACGGAGGCATCAGATACTCGGGGGATATCGTGAAGGCGATCGCCGCCGGCGCGGATTCGGTGATGATAGGTTCTCTCTTCGCGGGTACGGAGGAGAGCCCGGGAGAGCCGATCATCTACAGGGGGCGCTCCTATAAAAGCTACCGCGGCATGGGCTCTCTCGGCGCGATGAAGGACGGGTGCAGCAAGGACCGCTACTTCCAGGAAAGCGTAGTTGGTGATAAACTTGTGCCTGAAGGAATAGAGGGGCTCGCTGCCCACAAAGGCTCTCTTTCCGGCGTCGTCTTCCAGCTCACCGGAGGACTCCGTTCAGGAATGGGGTATGCCGGAGCCCGCGATATACCGGAACTTCAGCAGAAGGCCCGATTTGTCAAGGTGACCGCGGCCTCGGTCAAGGAGAATCATCCTCACGATATTGTTGTGACGAAGGAAGCCCCGAATTACTGGGTGGAATGAAGAGGGGTTCTCCCTTTCCGGAAACGGGGGAGTGAATTGTGCCCGGAGCGAAGGTCTTTGAGCGAAACTCTTACGATGATGTGGTATACTGGTCGGGAGTTCTCGACCTTCCTGAACTTGTGGAAGAGGTTTTGGCGGACGACGTTCTTTTCGTCGAGGATCCCAGGGAGTTCGAAACGTACCTCGGCGAGTGGTGGGACTCTTTCATCTCCGATTTTTACGTGTGATATTTCTGCGTGATACTGCATTATGATCTTTTTTATGGTATACTCCATAGTGCTTGTTTTGTGAGGTTTTTTTGCAAAGAGTGGGATTTTCCCCACTCTTTGTTTTTTACGAAGAATGAATCGGGGCGATATATTTGGTGGTCAGCAAGAAAGATGCCTGGAAACCCCTGCGCGACATCGTGGAGGGGCTTGGGTACGAATGTGTCGGAATCGCTCTGGCGAGCGAGGAAAAGGCCCTTTTTCTGAGGGTGTTCATTGATTCGGTAGGAGGTATCCTGGTTCGGGACTGTGAGATAGTGTCCAAAGCGCTGAGCGCTTTTCTTGATGAAAACGAGGATATTGTTCAGGGGAAGTTCTTCCTTGAGGTGAGCTCTCCCGGTATCGAACGTCCTCTCTTTACGCCCGCGGATTACGCCCGCTTCATCGGAAGAAAGGCGCGGGTGAAGACGAAGGCGCCGGTTGCAGGACGGAAGAGTTTCACCGGCGCCCTGCTCTCGCTGGAAGACGACGTGCTCTCTCTTGAACCGGAGAATGACGGGAGCTCGGAATCGGAGGTTGTCCGGATCCCTTTCGAAGCGATAAGCAAAGGAAATCTTGTTTTTGAGGAAAAGAAAGACAAAAGGAGGAATTCATAAATGCAACTTGGGCGCGACTTCGTCCGTGCATTGGCCCAGATCACCAAGGAGAGGGGGCTCTCCCAGGAAGTCATTGCATCGAGCCTTGAAGCTGCATTGATCTCCGCGTACAAGAAATTTCAGGGAGGCAGCCAGGACGTCGAGGTGTACATCGATACGGAGAACGGCGATATCTCGATCTGCGAAGTAAAGCAGATAGTGGATACCGTCACCAATCCCGACGTCCAGATCTCGATGGAAGATGCCCAGGCTCAAGGCTTCGTCGATGTTTCGGAGGGAGATTTCATCAGGATCGAGCGTGATCCTGAGAACTTCGGGCGCATCGCCGCCCAGACGGCGCGCCAGGTGATCATTCAGCGCCTGAAGGACGCGGAGCGCCAGATCATCTTCGAAGAGTTTTCCGACAGGGTAGGCGACCTCGTCACGGGAGTGGTTTTCAAGGCCGAGAACGACCAGGTGCTCATTCGCCTGAACGACAGGACCGAGGCAATTCTTCCCCGCGAGGAGAGGATCGTGAATGAGAAGTATATTCCCGGTGAGCGCCTCAAGTTCTATCTTCTCGATGTCCGCCAGACGACCAGAGGACCCCGTATCGTGGTGTCGCGGACACATCCCGGCCTTCTCAGGAAGCTGCTGGAGCTGGAGGTTCCCGAGATCCGGGAAGGCGTCATCGACATCAAGAATATCGTCAGGGAGGCCGGGGCGCGCGCGAAGATCGCGATCCAGACGCTCGATGTAAATGTCGATCCTGTCGGAGCCTGCGTCGGCAACAACGGCACCCGGATCAAGTCCATCAGCAAGGAGCTTTGCGGAGAAAAAGTCGATATCATTGTCTGGAGCAGCGACCCCCTGCAGTACATCAGGAACTCTCTTTCTCCGGCAAAGATCGTCAAAATCGAACCCATTCTCGAGCAGGAGAAGGCGGTCACGGTTTTCGCGCGGCCCGATCAGCTCTCTCTCGCGATCGGCAAGGCCGGACAGAACGTCCGTCTCGCAGCGCGCCTGACGGGGTGGAAGATCGACATCAACGCGCTCGAGCCGGAGAGAATGCCGACGCTCCACGATATTTTCCAGGATATTATCGACGAGGAGGGGTCCAAATAAGCGGGATTCTGAAGAGAAGGCGTCCGAGGACGTGCGTCGGATGCCGCGAGGAGTCTCCGAAGCGCGAACTGATGCGAATTGTCAGGTCGCCGGACGGCATTGTCCGGGCGGATCCTTCCGGCAAGGCCGCCGGGCGCGGAGCGTATGTATGCATGTCCGAGGAATGCCTTGCCGCTGCACGGAAACGGGATGCTCTGGCGAAAGCCCTGAAGGTGAAGATCGACGATTCGCTCTATGACGAGCTTCTTGAGATGATAGTGTTGCAAAAGGAGCGGCGGGAACACCGTGAGTGAAGAATCGATAAAGGCCGTTCTTTCCGTTCTCGGATTTGCCCGTCGTGCGGGAGCTCTTCTAATCGGCCAGGATATAGTAAAATCTTCTTTGGCGAGAAGCGATTCTCTTCTTGTGCTTCTTACTGAAACGGATTCTTCGTTTTATCGATCCCTCCGGAAGGGGAGGTATGCAGAAAAATGTCTCTTGTTCAATCCGCCTGGAATCACAGAGATTGATCTGTCTGCGGCAATAGGTTTACGAAATGTAAAAGTGGTTGCTTTACCGTTACGCGGCGGTTTTGCGCAGAGAATACTGCAACTGCTTGCGGAAGGGGGAGAATATATTGAGTAAAATTCGGGTGTATGAACTTGCAAAAATGCTTGGAAAGAGCAACAAAGAACTTCTTGATATTTTGACGGACCTCGGTGTCGAGGTGAAAAGTCATATGAGTTCCATCGATAACGAAATCGCCCAGCTTGTCGAGGATGCCCTTGCAGAAGACTCTTCGAGCGGAGCCCAGAAGAAAAAGGAAGAGGAGCAAAAGGTGACGAATTCCGAAATATTCGAGGTCTCAAAGGGTTCAACAGTAAAATCGGTGGCGGGGCTTCTCGGGATTACTCCGGCCGATGCTGTGAAATGTCTCATCTCCGCGGGGCTCATGGCGCCGGCGGACAGTCCCGTGGACGAACAGTGTCTCTCCGTCCTCGGAAAAGCGTATAATGCCGTGCTTACCCTTGCTTGCGACGAAGCTGGCGAGGGGGGAGAGGACGCCGTCTGCACCGTCATCAAGCGCAAGACGTTCTCCGGGGATCATATGGAGTCCCGGCCTCCTATCGTGACCGTTATGGGCCATGTCGACCACGGCAAGACGACGCTTCTCGATTTCATCCGCAAGACGAACATCACCGCCCGCGAGGCGGGCGGGATAACCCAGCACATCGGCGCGTCGACCGTCATCCACGAGGGAAAGAAGATCGTCTTCCTGGACACCCCCGGACACGAGGCGTTCACCTCAATGCGCGCGCGCGGAGCACAGGCGACGGATGTCGCCATTCTTGTCGTGGCGGCGGACGACGGGGTCATGCCCCAGACCCGCGAGGCCATCAATCACGCGAAGGCCGCCGGAGTTCCGATCATCGTCGCGATCAACAAGGTCGACAAGCCCGCCGCGAAACCCGACAGGGTCCGCCAGCAGCTTTCCGATACGGGACTTGCCCCGGAGGAGTGGGGCGGCAGTACCATCATGGTGGAGGTCTCGGCCAAGTCCGGACAGGGTATGCCTCAACTTCTCGAGATGATCCTCCTGGTGGCGGAGATGGAGGAGTTGAAGGCCGACCCGACAGTCTCCCCCGAGGGCGTCGTTGTCGAGGCGAAGCTTGACAAGGGGAAGGGACCCGTCGCCACGATCCTGGTCCAGCAGGGGACGCTCTGCAAGGGAGATATTATTCTCTTCGATACGGCATGGGGGAAAATTCGCGCCATGCTGGATGCCGAAGCAAATCCCGTCGACTGCGCAGGCCCGAGCACTCCGGTCGAGGTCCTCGGTCTTACAGCCGTTCCGCAGCCGGGCGAGGTGTTCAAGGTCGTGGAGAACGAACGTATCGCCCGTGACGCCCTCAGCGAAAAGGAGCAGGTGCTCAGAAACGCGCAGCAGGGAACTCCGCGAAAGCTTACGCTTGAAGAGCTCTATTCGCAGCTGAAGGAAGGCGATATTCCGCAGCTCAACCTCCTTCTCAAGTGCGATGTGCAGGGATCGAGCGAGGCGCTTGCGGCTTCCCTTGAAAAGCTGGCAACCAACGAAGTCGGTATCAACATCGTCCACCGGGGAGTCGGCAGGATCGCGGAGTCCGACGTCATGCTCGCATCGGCTTCGAACGCGGTCATCATAGGATTCAACGTCCGTCCGGACGCAAACGCGAAGAGAATCTCCGAAACCGAAGGCGTCCAGATTCGTCTGTACGATATTATTTACGACGCGATCGACGACGTGAAGGCGGCGCTGGAGGGTATGCTGAAACCGATCATCCGGGAAAAAACTCTGGGACAGGCCGAGATCCGCCAGATCATCCGCGTTCCGAAGGCAGGCAATATCGCCGGGAGCTATGTTCTCGAAGGGCTTATCAGGAGGAACGCGAAGGCCCGGCTTATCCGCAACGGAATCGTCCTCTGGGACGGGTCCCTTGCAAATCTCCGGCGATTCAAGGATGACGCGCGTGAAGTGGCAGCCGGATACGAGTGCGGAATCAGCCTCTCGAACTTCCAGGACTTCCAGGAGGGCGATATCGTGGAAGCATACGAAATCGTAGAGGAGAAAAGGCATCTTTCATAATGAACCGCAGGGATCCGGCGCCGTACGTCGGCATTCTTTTCGTTGCCCTTGAAATTCAGGGCAGCAGAAGCATGAAGGACAGGCGGCAGGTGACGAAGTCTCTTCTCGACAGAATTCGAAGACGATGGAACGTCTCGGCCATGGACCTCGGACCCGATGGAAGCTGGTCCGAGGTCTTTCTGGCGGTTTCGGCTGCTACATCCGGATTCGCGATGGCCGAAGAGAGACTGCAGTCGGTTTTTTCTTTTCTGGCGAACGAGGAAGAGACCGGCGAGTTCGCGATTTTATATCACTGGCGAGAGGTAACACGCTATGACGAATTTTCGAATGCAGCGAATCAACAAGCAGCTCCAGCGGGAGGTCTCCCTTCTGCTGGAATTGAGGATAAAGAACGAAACGGCTAAAAAAGCGATCATTACCGATGTGGACTGTTCCCGTGATCTGGAGCACGCGAAAGTTTTCTTCACGACGCTGGACCCCTCCGAGAGGGATGCCGTCCATGAGGCTCTTGGAAGCATCGCCGGAGTGCTGCGGCGTCACCTCGGAAAATTGCTGACGATACGACAGGTGCCGGCGCTCTCGTTTTTCGTGGATACGAGCGAGGAGTACGGCCGCAGCATCGATATTCTGCTCGATTCGCTGAAGAGCGCTTCTCAGGATTTCGAAGAGCAGGAGGAAGAGGACGAGACATCGGACGACGACCCTGGAGATGATCCGGACGATGTTCAGTGACGGGAAAGAGATCGTGGCTTCTTCCGCTGTGACGGCTGAAGGAGCCTTCGCACCTGTCATTGAGGTGCTTTCCGAATCATCCGAGTGGATCATTCTCTCCCACAGCAAGCCGGACGGGGATACGCTCGGATCGGGAAGCGCCCTTTTTTCCGTGGGAAAGGCCCTCGGAAAAAGCGTCGTCTGGGGAGGGGCGGATTCCTTTTCTCCGAAATACGCCTTTCTTGCCGGGGCGGAGGAATACCGCCCCGGTTTGCTGCTTTCCTCGCTCTCCCTTTCGGAAAGGAGTGCGGTAATCGCTCTCGATACGTCAACTCTCGAGCGTTCCGTGGAGGACCTTGCCGTTCTTCCGGGTTCAGTTCCCCTGCTCAATATCGATCATCATCCGGACAACGAGCGGTTCGGGACCGTCAACCACGTCGACTCTTCCGTTTCATCCGTCGGCGAGCTCCTCTGGCTGCTTTTCCGTGAATGGGGCGTCCCTTTGGGAAGAGATGCGGCTGAAGCGTTGTACACAGCCATATCAAGTGATTCGGGGAATTTCACCTTTTCCTGCACCGGGTCCCGAACACATTTGGCGGCTTCCGACCTGCTCACCCTCGGAGTATCTCCGGAGAAGATCAACGAGCGCATCCGCTGCAACGCTTCTCTTCCAGGTCTTCGTCTGAGAGCGACCGCCATGGGGCGTGCATTTCTCGTCCGGAATTTCGCAGCCTTCACCTGGCTGAGAGAAAGCGACTTCGCCAGGACCGGAAGCGATCCGGCGGATACCGAGTCCCTGGTGAACGATCTTCTCACGTTGAAAGGGATCTCTTTTGCGGCTTTTTTTGTCGAGGATACCGATTCTGTCCGGGTGAGTCTCCGCTCCAGGGGGGAGATCGCCGCAGCGGATATCGCCCATGTTTTCGACGGAGGCGGACATCCTCAGGCTGCGGGGTGCAGAATATCCCTTCCTTTGTCTGAAGCGCTGGAGTCGGTGCGCCGGCTCGTGGAGGAAAAACATGCCGAATGGCTTGCTCTTGCTGAATAAACCGGCGGGCGTAAGGAGCACGGTGTGCGTGGCCATCGCAAAACGCCGCTTCAACAAGGAGTTCAAAGTAGGGCACGGAGGAACGCTCGACTCCACAGCGGAGGGGCTTCTCGTTCTCCTTGTGGGAAACGCGACGCGGGTGAGCGATCTCGTCATGGATCTGCCGAAGCTGTATGAAACGTTTTTTCTGCTCGGCGAAGAACGGTCCACCGACGATTATTCGGGCGATCTTCTCTTCAGAGGAACGCCGCCGCTGAACGCACGTCCGCTCATCGAGAAAATTCTTCCCTCGTTTTACGGAGTCCGGCGCCAGACGCCTCCCGGAATATCCGCAGTGCGTGTAGAGGGGCAGCGGGCGCACGCTATTGTCCGCTCCGGCCGTGAGGTGGCCCTTGCCTGCAGGCAGGTTGCGATACGCTCTCTCGCTCTCCTTCCTTCTCCGGAAGGAGAGCGGAATGTGTTTGCCCTGCGAGTGTCGTGCAGCAAAGGAACCTATATCAGAAGCCTTGTCCGGGATATCGGCAGGAAGGTCGGCTGCGGGGCCCATGTGCTCCGCCTGATCAGGAGAGAAACGGGTTCTCTCTCATTGCAGGACGCCATCTCCTTCGAGGAATTCCGGGACGGGACGGAAGATCTTTCCCGCCGGATGCTTCCCCTTTCGCGATTTGCCGGGAATTTCTATTCCTTTGAGGCCGACGGGGAGCATGCCGAGCTTTTGAAAAACGGGCGCACGGTCCCGCTCTCTTCGCTCCGCTTTCTTTCTCCCGGAATCCAGTCCCCGCTCCGGGGAGTCGCCGTAACGGGAAAAAACTTGTTCAGCCACGGCCAGATACTGCGGGAAGGGCTGTATAAACCGCGAATCAACATTCTTCTGGAGGGGACGGAATGATAGTTGTCCTGGGAGCTTTCGACGGGTTTCACAAGGGACACGCTCTTCTCCTGGACCGGGCGCGGATTTTGGCCCGGGAGCATCCTTCGCACAGCGATCAGGATGATTGGGCGGTTGTCACCTTCTCTCCCCACCCTGACTCTGTGGTGCGTGGCAATTCTTTTCCCCTGCTCTTCACCGAGGAGGAACGGGATCTCCTCTCCCGGTTTTTTCTGGTGCCGAATTTCATGAAGATTCCGTTTGACACGTCTCTTGCAATGACTCCGCCGGGACACTTCATCGATCTGCTCGAATCGCTCCTTCCGGTGACCGGGATCGTGGTCGGCGATGACTTCCGCTTCGGCCGCAACCGGGAGGGGGACGCAACATTTCTGCAGGAGGCGGCACGACGAAAGGGATGGTTATTCGAGAAGGTGGATTCGCTTGTCGTGGACGGCGCAAAAGTTGGGAGCAGCGATATCAAGAGGCTTGTGGCCCGGGGCGAAATGCTCCGTGCAAAAAGGCTGCTCGGATACCCCTTTTTCTTTCGCGGCCGCGTTGTTTCCGGCGACGGCAGGGGGCGCTCGCTTGGTTTCCCGACGGCAAACCTCCGGTATCCCCTGCAGAAAACGATGCCGAAGACGGGCGTATACGCGGCGTCCGTCCTGGTCGGCTCGCAATGGTGGCCGGGAGCCTTGAATATCGGGTATAACCCCACTTTTCTCTCCCGGAACGACCTGCCCCGTTTCGAGACGTATATTCTGGATTTCGACGAATCTCTCTACGACAGGACCATCACGGTCTTTGTGGAGTCGTATCTGCGAAGGGAAGTGAAGTTCGGAACTCCCGACGAACTCCGTGCGCAGATGCGACGCGACATTTCGCGGGTTCGTACCGCCTTCGGCGAGAACATGCTGCGCTTTGAAGATGTTTATTGCCTGCTGTCAAAAGCATTTGAGCCATCATCATCTCCGGAACTTGAAAAATCTTGAAGAGGATGGTACTATTCCACGTGCTGGCAGTTTCCCGTCGGATGCGCTCCGCCGGGATCCATACAAATAATGTCGGTAGACGGGCCTGTAGCTCAGTGGATAGAGCGGCACCCTCCTAAGGTGTAGGTCGGCCGTTCGAATCGGCCCAGGCTCGCCATTTTTTTTCCATGACGGTTTTCCGGGAAAAAGAGGTGGACGTCCTGATTGAACGCTGCCGATGGTTCGTATTTCTGCTTTTCGCTTTTTTTTCCCTTGTCTTTCTGATGACGGTTCCGGTGCAATGCCTGGTTATTCGCTCTTCCGACGGAAGGTTTATTACCGGCTCTCCTCTCAATTCCAGAGAGTCTTTCATTCTGGAATACATTCATTCAGTAGAGAAAACCCCGGTGCAGAGCGAATACCGCGTTCTTTCGGGGAAAATACGGCAATGGGAAGAGCGTTTCCTTTCCCATAACGCGGGGTTGCCGACAGAAGCCTTCCATCACGGTCGTTTTGTCATGCACCGGAAGTGGATGATTCTGAGGGGAGGCGGCATCGCCGTCGAACGCCTTCGATATCGTGTCGGAGACGAGGAATTCGGAAAAAACCGGTTGTTTCTCCCCGGCGGCTCGCCTGTAAGGCTTTTTGAGACGCATCCGCGGCAGGTACTTGAGTTCTCCGCGGAAACGACCAGTTTGCCGATGTGTTTCTTGTCACGATTTTTTTAAAAATTGTTCAGGAGGTGATCCTATTGTCCGAAATATCCGAAAGAAACGAGACGGACGGACAGGGCGAAATCGATCTTGATGCTCTCCGGAGGCAATTCGACACGGAAGCGAGGTATCGAAAGCTCAGCGGACTTCCGGCTATCCTCGTCTCGGCGATTGCAGTATGCATGTCGCTGTTTCACCTGTACACCTCGGGATTCGGCCTTATGCAGGCGATCATTCAAGCTGCGGTCCACTTGTCCTTCGTCCTTGTCCTGGTTTTTCTCCTCTATCCTTTTTCCGACAAATTCTCAAAATCAGAAATACCCTGGTACGACTACCTGTTGGCCTTCCTCGGGGCCTTCGTCACACTCTACCTCGTCGTCGAGTTCGATGAACTGGTCGTGCGGGCAGGGCTGCCGACGAGAATGGATCTGATCGTCGCCTTCATGGGAGTCACGCTGCTTCTGGAAGCGACAAGGAGAGTGACCAGCCCGGTGCTGCCCGTCATCGCCATATTCTTTCTTCTGTACTGCTACTACGGACGGTACTTCCCCGCCATTTTCCAGCACAGGGGCTTCAACATAAACCGCATTGTGAATCACATGTATCTGGGCACGGAGGGGATCTTCGGAATACCGCTCGGTGTCTCCGCGACCTTCGTCTTCATGTTCATCCTCTTCGGCTCGATGCTCGAGCAGACCGGGATGGGCAAGTTCATCATCGATCTCGCCATGGCGCTTGCAGGATGGGCGACCGGAGGTCCGGCAAAAGTAGCCGTCCTGAGTTCCGGTTTGATGGGATCCATTTCCGGCTCTTCCGTTGCGAACGTCTGTACGACCGGCATGTTCACCATTCCGCTGATGAAAAGCGTCGGGTACAAGCCGCATTTTTCGGGCGCCGTCGAGGCGGTGGCTTCTACGGGAGGACAAATCATGCCGCCCGTCATGGGCGCCGCGGCGTTCATCATGGCGCAGTTCATGGGCGTGCCGTACATCCAGGTCGCCCTTGCTGCAATCGTTCCGGCGCTGCTCTATTACTTCGCCGTAATCGTCCAGGTTCATTTCGAGGCGACCCGCCTGGGCCTCAAGGGGTTGCCGAGAGAGCAGCTTCCTCCTCTCTGGAGGCTTCTCCGCCAGAAAGGACATCTGCTCATTCCGCTTATCGGCATCGTCTATTTCCTGATCGGGGGGTACACGCCTCTGAAAGCGGCGTATAACGGCATCCTCATCACCTTCGCCGTCTCCTGGCTGAACAGGGATACTCGGCTGACGCTTCCCAGGCTGCAGGCCGCCCTGGAGAGCGGCGCCCGCTCCGCCCTCGGGGTGGCGTGTGCATGCGCCACGGTGGGCATCATCGTGGGAACCGCGACGCTCACGGGCCTCGGGCTCCGCATCGCCAGCGCCATAGTCACGCTGGCCGGCGGGAATCTCCTTGCAACCCTCCTGCTGACGATGGTCGCCTGCATTCTGCTTGGAGCGGGACTGCCGACGACGGCGAACTTCATCGTAACCAGCACGATGGCGGCTCCGGCGCTCTTTCAGCTCGGGGTTCCGCCCATGGCGGCGTACATGTTCGTCCTTTACTTCGGAATAGCGGCCGATCTGAGCCCTCCTGTCGCGCTGGCGGCGTACGCGGGTGCGGGAATCGCCGGCGCCGAACCGATGAAGACGGGAGTGACCGCCGTCAAGCTCGCGCTGGCAGGGTTCATCGTACCCTTCATATACGTCTTCAATCCGATTCTCGTGCTGGTCAACTACAGTTTTGTTCCTTTCGCCATGGCTGTCGCTACCGCGATGCTGGGCGTCGTGCTTCTCGGAATGTCGACCGTGGGCTATTTCAAGGGAGTTCTCCAGTGGTGGAAGAGAGCGATCGCTCTCGCAGGAGCGCTCTTTCTTCTGATCCCCGGATGGCAGAGCGACCTGTTCGGCATTGTCGTTCTCGTTTTGATTTGCTTCCTTCAGGTAATGGAGAAAAAAGGGACTTCCGTCGGATTGCACGGGTGATTGTTTGAAAATATGGTAGTATATAGTGGTTTTTCACCGTCCCAGTGCATTCAGGGACGGTTTTCCTATTCCACAAGGGGGTACCTGCATGAGCACGGACTATAAAAACACGCTGAACCTTCCGGAGACGGCTTTCCCGATGCGAGCGAACCTTGCAAAAAGAGAGCCCGGTTTTCTCGATTTCTGGAAGGAGCAGGACATTTACGGCAAGATGTTGAAGAAACGCGAGGGCGCTCCTTCGTTCGTCCTCCACGACGGGCCTCCCTACGCCAACGGCCATATTCACATCGGAACAGCCTTCAACAAAATTCTCAAGGATTTTATTCCAAAATACAAGGCGATGAAGGGCTTTTATTCACCGTACGTCCCGGGATGGGATACGCACGGCCTTCCGATAGAACTCCATGTCATCAAGAGCCTCGGCGTCACAAAAGATACCGTCGATCCCGTCCTTCTGCGTGAAAAGTGCACGGCCTACGCCCTCGAATTCCGGGATGTGCAGAGAGAGGAGTTTATTCGTCTCGGTGTCCTCGGAGACTGGGAAAATCCTTACATGACCCTCCGCCCCGAGTACGAAGCCGCACAGCTGGGCGCATTCGCCGAACTTGTCAGGAAGGGATTCGTCTACAAGGGGCAGAAGCCCGTCTATTGGTGCGTCGACTGCCAGACGGCTCTTGCCGCGGCCGAGATAGAGTACTGGGACGAGAAATCGCCCTCGATATACGTAGCCTACTCTCTGCCGGATGCCGGAACGCTCCTTCCCGTGCTTGCAGGAAAGGACGTCAATGTTATCGTCTGGACGACGACACCATGGACGCTTCCCGCGAGCTTGGCAGTGGTCATCGGACCGGAGCATGAATATTCCTTCCTGCGTGCCGGGGAGAAAGTCTATCTCCTGGCGAAGGCACTCGCCGGCAGTGTCGAGAAAGAGACCGGGCTCGTCTTTGAAGAAGAGCTCGGCACGTTAAGAGGGGAGGATCTGAAGGGCTGCTCCGCAGTTCACCCCTTCTATCCCGAGCGCCGCACACCGCTTCTTCCGGCGGATTATGTCCTTCTGGACACCGGAACGGGTTGCATTCATACGGCTCCAGGACACGGCGTCGAGGACTACGAAACCGGGATCAAGTACGGACTCGAGATCTACAACCCGGTCGACGACAAGGGAGTCTTCAAACAGGGGACCGGACTCGTGGACGGTCTCTCTCTCGATGCCGCATCGAAAAAGATCTTCGAAATTCTGACCGAAAACGGACGCCTCCTTGGAAACAGCACGATCCAGCACTCCTATCCCCACTGCTGGCGTTGCAAAAAACCCGTGATTTTCCGTTCGACGGCGCAGTGGTTCGTCTCCGTCGCCGATTTCCGGGACGACGCACTCAGCTCCATAGAGAACGACGTCCGCTGGATTCCGGATTGGGGAAAGGAACGGATCTTCAACATGGTGCGGGACCGTTCCGACTGGTGCATCAGCCGGCAGCGCATATGGGGCGTGCCGATCCCCGCATTCTACTGCAATGACTGCGGGAAACCGGTTCTGACGGAAGACCGCATTCATGCCGTTCAGAAGCATGTCGGACAGCATGGATGTTCCGCCTGGTGGCGCATGACGCCGGAGGAGCTGCTCGGTGATCTCTGTTCCTGCCCGCACTGCGGCGGTTCAAGCCTGCGCAAGGAGACGGATATCATGGACGTCTGGTTCGATTCCGGCACGAGCCACGCGGGAGTTCTGAGAACCCGTCCGGAACTGAAATGGCCGGCCGACATGTATCTTGAGGGGAGCGACCAGCACCGGGGATGGTTCCAGACGTCTCTTCTGACCTCCGTCGGAATGCACGGACGGGCTCCTTATGAGCAGGTGCTGACCCACGGGTTCATCATGGACGGAGAAGGCCGGAAGATGTCGAAATCGCTCGGAAATGTCGTTAGCCCTCAGGAAGTCATCAAGGAGTACGGGGCGGACATCCTCCGCCTGTGGGTTGCTTCGACCGATTACAGGAACGACGTCCGCATTTCGAACGGAATCATCAAGAACCTGAGCGAATCCTACCGGAGGGTCCGCAATACGGCCCGATATCTGCTGGCGAATCTCAATGAATTCTCTCCCTCGGACGATTCGGTCCCGTTCGCTGAAATGCTCGAAGTGGACCGCTGGATTTTGATGAAGCTCAACGCGATCATGGAGAAGGCGAACCACGCGTACGAAAACTACGAGTTCCATATCCCCACGTTCGCCATTCACCAGTTCTGCGTCAACGAGCTGAGCGCCTTCTACCTGGATTCAAGCAAGGACAGGATGTATGCCGACGGTAAAAACTCTCTTTCGCGAAGAAGCGCCCGGACGGTGATGTGGCAGGTGCTCTCTGCCCTGACGCGCATGCTCGCTCCCGTGCTCAGCTTTACGGCGGAGGAGATCTGGCAGGAGATGCGGAAGATCGACGCGTCCCTTCCCGAGAGCGTCTTCCTCTCCGACTGGCCGGAACCTGTTTCCGGTATCCGGGATGCAGTCATCGAGGCGAAATGGGAGAAAGCGCTGCTCGTCAGAGGAGCGGTCAGCCGCGCGCTGGAGATGGCACGAAGCGGCGGTATCATCGGTCACCCTCTCGATGCGAGGGTGGAGGTGGAGCGAGAAGGCGCCGAATTCGTCTCCGAGGTATTCTCCGAGGAGGATTTCAAGACGTTCAGCATCGTCTCCGGATTCCGCTGGACGGATGCGCTCTCTCCGATGGCCGTTGTCCATACCGACGAAGAGACGGGGATCCGGGTAGGAATCGATAAGGCATGGGGTGAGAAGTGCCCCCGGTGCTGGCAGTACACGGAGGCTCCCGATTCGGAGGGGCTTTGCCCAAGGTGCTCGCAAGTCCTGCGAGAGGCTTCGAACGCATAGGAACGGGATGTCGCGGAACAATGAGGCCGGAAGTTCGTCCTTGACGGATCGCAAAGAGGAATCGTCCTGCATGGGACTTCCGGAAATTTTCGAAGTGGAAGAGGTCGATGCGGGAAGCCGCCTCGACCTCTTCCTTGCGCTGCGTCTCGGTATCACGCGTTCTTTCGCCCGAAAGCTGGTCGATGGCGGCCACGTATCGCTCTCCAGGGCGAAGAAGGTGAAAGCCGGGTTGAAATTAGCGCCCGGAACGACTGTGACCGCCGTTTTACCCCCCGCCGAAACGATGGACCTCGAACCGGAGGACGTTCCTTTTCGCGTCGTTCATGAAGATCCCTGGCTGATAGTGATCGACAAGCCCGCGGGAATCGTCGTGCATCCCGCTCCCGGGAATTGGCGGGGGACGCTCGTCCACGGACTTCTGTATCGTTTCGACTCTTTCGGAGCCTTCAACAATGTTCATCGCCCCGGTATCGTTCATCGCCTGGATGGCCCGACATCGGGACTGTTGGTCGTCGCGAAGGAGCAGGCAATCCTTGATGCCCTGCAGCAGCAATTCCGGAACAGGGAGGTGGAGAAGCGGTACCTTGCGCTGGTCGAGGGGCGCCTCCCGCATGCTCGGGGCAGAATCGAGCTTCCCGTCGGCCGATCCTCGGAGAACAGACTCCGGATGGATGTCGATTCCGGAGGAAAATCCGCCGTGACGGAGTTTCGCCTTCTTTGGGGCACGAATCGCTTTTCTTTCGTAGAATGCCGCATACTGACCGGCCGGACGCATCAGATTCGGGTTCATATGAGCCACATCGGGCATCCGCTTGTCGGCGACAAACTCTACGGCGCTTCGAAAGAACCTGCCGAGAGGCTGGGACGGGTTTTTCTGCACTCCTGGAAACTCTCATTCCAACACCCCGTTTCACAAGAGAGGGCCTCCTTCACCTGTCCGCTGCCAGGTGAATTGACCGCCTTGCTTCGGGATATTCTTTCCAAAGGTCGGGCCTGACCTGGACGGTCTCCGGCTGCGTATACGTCACGTGGGCTATCGCGCTTCCCGGAATGGAACGGACGTTTTTCTTCTTCGTGTAGTCTACCTGGACTTTCGCCGAATGCCGCAGCTTGCTGAACCAGGCGGCCAGTGAAGCGGCCATAAGGATCGATTCTTCCGGAACCTCGTATTTTTCCCCGGGGACTTTCAGAATCACGTGCGCTCCCGGCGCCTCGTGGACGTGAAACCAGAGATCGCCGGGCGAAGCGGCTTTGAACGTTACGTATCTGTTTCCCCTTGCGTTCAGGCCGACAAAGATCTCGTCCCCTTCGCAGGAGATGCGGATATGCGGAGGGAGGTCTTCTTTTTTTTTCTTCTTCTTCACCTCCCGACTCTTTCGAGGGGCGATCCACTCCAGGATATCCTGCGCGGTCGCCGCAAGAAGCCGGGGATCGTCGATGGAATCGAGGGCGTCCATCTGTTCGTTCAGTTCCGCGATCCCGTCATCGATAGAAGCTATTTTTCTCTGCAGAGCCTGAACGTCGACCTTCCCTTTCTTGTACTTCTTGAAATAGACCGCAGCGTTGGCGGCGAGCGAAAACCTGCTGTCCAGCGGAATCAGGATTTTCCGCCCTGTTTCCCAGTCCTCGGCCTCGTATTGGTCCGATGCAACTGCCGTTCCGGAAGAGGAGAGCAGGAGATCGCCGTATTTCTTAAATTCCTCGGCCCGGTCGGCGAGCGCAATCTGTTTTGCAAGGCCGTCGATGTGTCTCCGCCTGCTGCGGATCTCTTTTTCGAGCGCCTTTTTCACGGAGGAAAGCCCTTTCACGCGATAGAGCGACTGGATTCCTCCGGCGGTTGCTTCTCCGCATCTGCGCTCGATATTCCCGTTGAGCGCTTCCGACCCGGTGAAAAGAACGGGGAAAAGGGTGAGATATGCGCCGATCTTCTGAAAGTGCAGTTCCATGGAGTCAGGGGAGCCTCTGAGGAGTTTTCCGATCGCCTGTTTCCAAAAAGCAGGCGGCGCGATCTCCCAGTCCTGTGCGATCGCCTTCGCCAGGGGTTTGCCTATACCGGCGAGGTTCTGCACATCCACCGGAGAATCAATCGCGGAATGTTCCTCCCAGGGCTTTCCGCCGAGAGGGGGAGGAGCTGTGTAGGAGTTTCCCGGCAAAACAGTCCGGTAGCGGTTCACATCGGGGTGGATGTGTTTGGCGGCATCCAGGATGACGTGGTTTTCATCGAGGATCAGGAGGTTGCTGTTCCGTTCCATTCCTTCGAAAAGAAGAATGTTCGCCACGCTGAATCCGGCGCCGACGATGCGTTCGCTCCTGAACAGGAACAGCCTGTCTGCATTGAGCTGTTCCGCCGAGAGGAACGTCCCGTTGAGGAAGTTCCGTTTCAGGGCCTCGCCGAACGATGATTTCGGAGCTTTCATCTTCTTCAGACCGGATACCGTTTCTTCGTCCACGATGCCGAGACCGTAATGCTGAGTATGCCACGAAAACATAAGCCATTCCGACCGTCCTGCAATTCGAAACGCCGCCCATACATCTCCCGTTTCAATTTTATATATTCGTGCCGGCAGCCGATTCGCGTTGAATTCGCGAACAAGGGCCGAAATCAGTTCGGGACCGAAGGACACGTGCATCACCATCCCTTGGAAAAAAGATCTTCAGAATGTACGAGTATATCATGCCGGCTCCGCATGGGCAGCCTGAGAAATCATCTTTGAAAAAATCAACGCCATCTTCTCATGTGAACGGCTATGTCAATTCCTATTGTTTCCTGTTGACAATCGGAAGGTGTTGCCGTATCGTGACACATGAAGGGTTTCGTTTCAAAAAGATACTTGTAGGAGTGTCCTCGGGGAGAAAAGCGGCTGACTGATTTATTCAACATTCGGCAGGTTGTTTCCCCTAGGAAAAAAGCCCTGTTTTTAAGAAAGTGCTGCTTGACAGGAACGGCATCGCCATATAAAATAATCGCCGTTGGTCTGACCGGGGCTGTAGCGCAGTGGGAGCGCGCTTCCCTCGCACGGAAGAGGCCGGGGGTTCGAATCCCCCCAGCTCCACCAGATTTTCCTCGGTTAGTTCCGTCGTCGTGGTAGCTATATCGGGGCGTAGCGCAGTCTGGTTAGCGCACCTGCTTTGGGAGCAGGGGGTCGAAGGTTCGAATCCTTTCGCCCCGACCAACGAATCGGGTGCGGGAATAGCTCAGTTGGCTAGAGCGATGGCCTTCCAAGCCGTAGGTCGCGGGTTCGAATCCCGTTTCCCGCTCCATTTTTCAGGCGCCTGTAGCTCAGTTGGACAGAGCAACGGCCTTCTAAGCCGTGGGTCGCGGGTTCGAATCCTGCCGGGCGCGCCAGAAAAGCAATATGGTGAGCGTAGTTCAATGGTTAGAGCACTGGACTGTGGCTCCAGATGTTGGGGGTTCGAGTCCCCTCGCTCACCCCATTTAGAAATGAGCGCCCGTAGCTCAGTGGATAGAGTCACAGACTTCGGATCTGTTGGTCGCGGGTTCGAATCCTGCCGGGCGCGCCACATAAAGTTTTTGGACTGTTAGCTCAGTTGGTAGAGCAGCTGACTCTTAATCAGCGGGTCGTGGGTTCGAGTCCCTCACAGTCCACCAATAATAATACGCTGCATTCTTCATAAAACAGCAAAAACCCGGTTTAACCGGGTTTTTGCTGTTGAGAGGTATTTTCAAGAGGAGAGTGATTCGAATGAGGCAGCTGGCCTCCGTACTTCTGGCCATGATCCTGTTGCCGGTTCTCATGAGGAGAAGAATGGACTTCGGACTGGCGATGTTGCTGACGGGAGTCGTCGTCGGCGTGTCGGGCGGACTTGGCCTCGAGTCGATTCTATCAGCCTTCTTCAATGTCTTTACCGGCCGCGCCACCCTCCAGGCGATCGTCGTTTTGGCCCTTGTGAGCATCCTGTGCGGTCTCCTCAAGGAGTATGGGATTGTGGACAGGATAGGAACCGCCCTGAAAACGCTCTTTCGAAGCAAGAAGGCGCTTATCATGGCTCTTCCCGCTGTTATGGGGATCATGCAGGTACCCGGAGGGGCGGCAATTTCAGCTCCCTTCGCCAACTCCATCGGAGCGGAACTCAACCTCACCCCTCCTGTCCGGTCCGTTGTCAACCTGTCGTTCCGGCATATTGCGATGTTGATCCTGCCTTTTTCCGCAGGCATGCTTATGGTCCAGAGCATGGTGCCGCAAGTCAGCATCTATCGCCTCATCCTTCTGAATCTTCTCTTTGTGGTCATCATGGAGACAGTCGCCTATTTCCTGTTTTTAAGAAAGGTTTCCGGAATGTCGCCCCGTGCTGGGACAAGAGAGGAGCGGGGAAAGGCGCTGCGTGATCTTTTGATTTATTTCTCCCCTATTTACCTGATTGTGGTGTTCAACATTGCTTTTGGAATGCCGCTCTATCTTTCCGTCTCATTGTGCATTTTCGTGACGTTTCTTCTTTCCGACAGGACGGATTTTCTGAAGAAAACCGCAAAAAGTTTCAATTTTAAAGTGGTCGTGATGATGGTGGGCATCTACTTCTTCAGAAACATTATCGGAACCTTCGATCAGATGCTCCTTATCTTCTCCGGGATATTCAGCGCTTCGAATGTTTTCGTCGTGCTTCTGTTCATCGCCTTGTCCGCAAGCGCTTTCGGCCTCATCACCGGACTCAGCCTTGTCCCGATGAGCCTGCTGCTCCCTCTTGTGGCGACGCTTCCCTTCGAGGGCGGTGAAATGCTGATCTACGTTTTTTTCCTTTACGCATGGTCTTTCCTGGGATATTACTACTCTCCCGTTCATCTCTGCCTGGTTCTCTCGAACCAGTGCATAGGGTGCAGCCTGGGCAGCACGTTCAGGAAAAATCTTCCGATGATTCCCGTACTGATTCTATCTTCGTTTCTCATTTTTTTCGGGTACAGCTTCATGTACCTGTAGGATTCAGGCCGGTTCAAAGCTGTGAAGACCAGAGCCGCCCCGCAGATTCAAGGAAACGGCTGCGCAGAGGGCGCTTCAACCAGTCGTGCAGCCGAAACTGGCAGCAGTCGTCCATATCGTTCAAAAACTGGTTCCGGAATACTTCTGCAACCGCCCGGTCGTAGAGAAACGCCTGAACTTCGAAGTTGATCTCAAGGCTTCTGGCGTCGAAGTTCGCCGTTCCGACGGAGACGATGGTCTCGTCGGCGATCAGGATTTTCGCGTGAATGAACCCTTTCTCGTAACCGAAGATTTTGGCTCCCGCCCTCAGCAACTCCTCGACGAAAGAGAGCGAAGCCCAGTGCACCAGGGCGTGGTCGCTGGCACGGGGGATCATGACGCGGACATCGATTCCGCTCATCGCCGCTACGGCAAGTGCGGTCGAAAGCGATCTGCCGGGGACGAGGTACGGGGTGCAGAGCCAGAGCGAGCGCTTCGCGTTGGCGATCATTGAAAAGTATCCGTGAAGAATGGACCTCCAGTTTGAATCGGGGCCGCTGGACACAACCTGGACGGGAGTTGTTCCGTCAGTGTCGATGAGCGCAGGATCCATGCGATGTTCCGGCGGGTGTTTGGAATCGCAGAACGCCCAGTCGGCGGAAAAAATGTCGTCGAGGCATGATACCGCTTCGCCCTCTATCTTCAAATGGGTGTCCCGCCAGGTTCCGAGACCCGGCTCGCCGTGGATGTAGTTGTCCCCTATATTCAGGCCTCCGACGAAACCTGTTTTCCCGTCGACGACGATGATTTTACGGTGATTCCGGTAGTTCAGGTCGCGGCGCAGCATCGGGAATGAGACCGGCAGGAACGGATGGGCTTGCACTCCGCCGTTCCTGAGGGAGTCGATGAATTTCTTGCCGAGTTTCCAGCTGCCCACGCTGTCGTAGATCATTCGTACCGCGACGCCTTCCGACGCCTTCGCAATCAGAAGATCCCGGATTTCGTTTCCGATCCCGTCGTTCTCGATAGAGTAGTATTCAAGGTGAATGTATCGAGTCGCCCGGCGAAGCGCCGCCTTGATGGCGGAGAATGTCTCTTCGCCGTTGAGGAGCATCTCCGCAGAATTTCGGAACGAGAGCCTGGATTTTGCCCCTTTCGTAAGGAGGAGCGCTGTCTTTCGTTCGTTTTCCGGAAGAAGGTCGCAAGGGTTGATTCGTTCAGCCGGTGCGGAGAACTGACCTCTCCGGTTTTTTCGCCGCATCCTCTTCAATTTTCGGAAATTTTCGCGTTCGCGAAGATCCGGTCCGAAAAAAAAGTAGATGAGAAAACCGACGACGGGAAGCAGCAGGAGCACCAGGAGCCAGGTGATCGTTCTGTCCGGATTTTTTTCTTCAAGGAAGATAACGGTTGCGATAAAAATACCGTATGCCCAGAGCAGGCTGAATGAATACTCCTTGATAAAGTTCAGCGATTTTTCGAAAATCCGCCGGGGCGCGTCCTTCCAGAATTCTCCCTGAAGAACCTGCCGGAGGTTCTCTCCGATGGAGTCCGCATTGGAAAGAATGAAAAGGAGCGTGGCGAGTCCGATAAGGAGCCAGAAAACAGACGCGGTGTGCCTGAGTCTTTTCAGGGCGGTATCTCCTTTCTCTCGAATGAAGAGCGAATTCCGCTTTCAGACGCAAATTTCAGGTTCCTCTTCGATGCCGGGAGGGTGAAGTCCGGGCCGCCCTCCCGGTTTGAGAGAGTTTCATCCGCGGCAGTCGCGGAACCCCTATTCACAAGATCATCCGATAATGGTATCATTCCACAGCATACAATGCGAGAGTGGTGGAACGGCAGGCACGCTGGACTTAGGATCGGAGGTGCGTTTTTCAGCCCACTTGATCGTTGCGAACACCGGCTTTCTGCTTTCAAGGTTCAAGAACGGCACGCTGTACTTGAATACCAACAGTTAACATTTCACCTTACCGACGTTTCCCTGACCTTCAGAGGACGTCTCTTCTCACCCCCCCTGCGGTGCTCATCTAACTGCCTCGGAACATACACCATACCCCGACTCCTGTCAAATGTCGTCCTGCTGCCATGTCATCCTACCACCACGCCGAAGCGGGATCAGGATCAGGGGCATTGCTCAATGCATGCTCTTCTGGAATCGAGCGATGCTCCGAGCATGATCAAGCATTGCTCGACGCATTCCCATGTGAGGGGCAAAGGTGTCTGGATCGTGGTTTTGGAGAGGTGCTGATACGAGCGGAACCCTTGCGGGGACTGGGTGGTATACCCTGGGGGGGCAGGAACTTTTCAGGAACTTTTTAGGAACTTTTCAGGAACTTTTTAGGAACTTTTTAGGAACTTTTTAGGTCTTTTTTTTTAGGAAAAACGTGGTAAGCTGTTATCGTCCACTGATGCACGAGGACTCGAGGCAGGAAGAGCCCATCGGAAACAGCAGTGAGAGGAGGTGAATATCGAGATGGGGTACTCGTAGGGGGCGTGAAAACGCCCCCTTTTTTCGTGCGGTTGCGCCGGGGATGTGATCCGTCCTTTCCCTCGGGGCGCAATGGTGAAAGAAAAGAAGCCATCAGGAATGATGGAATCGGAGAGGAGAGAGCACAATGGAAGATCGAAACAATGCGGTGAACGGCGGATGCGTCCTCGACAAGGATGCGTATCGGCGGGAGAACGAACCGACTCCCGAACAGCTGCGACTGTGGAGGGCGATGGATGAGGATCAGGATCTCTTCACCTGCGAGATCCAGAATCAGGAGCACGCACATCGGTGCGAGGTGGCCAGGATGTCACGGATGGAACGGATCCGCCGTCATGTTGTCGCCGTGGTGCGGAAGCTCGTCACCCTGCCCCGCATCCTCGGCGCATCGTCTGCGGAGGCTGCTTCCCGGCATAAGCAGGACGACGATTCGGGAGGCGGCGACGACCCCGACGACTCGGATCCGTCCCGTCGGAGGCATTCTGCGGTAGCGGATCCCTGCCCCCTCGCAGGACGTGAGGACAACCTCCTCGAGCGGATTCGTCGGAACTCCCTCGTGACGGGGGGTGAAGTCCGATGAACAACGGCATCCTTCTGTACACGACCTATCACGGCAAGCCCGTCGTAGGAGGCTCGTACAACCCCCTCAAGCAGTATTTCGTCAAGAAATGCAAGCACCGGAGCGGCGGACGGCATCCACATCTGCCCGCACACGGCGGCATCGACGCAGATATCGTCGAGCAGCTCGACAAGTACGGCTGCAAGACGATACAGCTGCGCCTCGCCGACGGGTCCGTGTTCTACATCCGGTACGACGTGTTCAAGGCGCACGGCTTCGTGGTGGACTGGAGGGATCCCCGATTCGGACCCCGCTGGTACGCCATGTCGCAGTTCTGGCACACATCGCTCGGGAAGGCCCTGGAGGCGAGTCCCGCACCGGAGGCATCGGCTGCGGAGCCTGAACGGGATCGCCACGAGGAGAGGAACCGGCAACTTTCCCTCTTCGATAAGGATCCGACTCCCGGCGAACGCCGACAGGCGTACGAGCAGGGACACGGGAAACCGTCCTTCTCCAGCACCGGGAGGTGGGCGTGATGGCCTATTCCCGTGAGTGGCTCGAGACCGAGTTTCCTGGAGGCAAGTGGCAGGCCTCGGGCGACTACCTGATATCCTCCCCCTTGCGGGAGGACAGGAACCCGAGCTTCGCAATCAACCCCGAGAAGAGGGTGTACCTCGACCGGGCGACAGACGACAAGGGAAAGATCTCGGATCTGCTGAAACAACTCGGCATCCCCGATCCGTACTGCGGGAAGGACGGGAGGGGGAAAGTCCCCTCTCCTCGGATCAGTGAAATCAAGAAGGATGCCACGCCGGAGGACGCCCGTCTCCTTTGGAACGAATGCGCCCCGGCGGAGTCGCATCCCTACGCCGAAAAGAAACACATTCCCCTCGAGGGTCTGCGTATCACTCCGGGAGGGTGTCTCGCCATCCCGCAGATCGACGTTCGGACCGGGGAGATGTGCGGGATCGAGCGCATAGCGAAGGACGGGAAGAAGTTCCAGTACTCGAAGCACGGCGGAGTCCACGTGATCGGGGAGCCCTGCGCCGAGTCGAAGACCCCGATCCTGATAGCGGAGGGTGTGGCGACGGGACATGCCCTTCACCGGCTTTCCGGCTGGCCTGTTGTCGTGGCGTTCAGCGCATCGATGCTCCCGGCGTGCTTCGAGGCAGTGCGCTCCCGTTTCCCCGACAGCCCCGTCTACACGGCACCGGACAACGACGACGCCGGGCTGGGCAAGGCGAACGATGCGGCCGCTCTCGGGGCCGGTATCGTGAGGATCCCCCGAGGGGAGGGAAAGGGGGACGACTGGCTCGATCTGGAGCAGCGGTACGGTCCCGAGAGGGCGAGAGAGATCTTCTCGTCCCAGTGGGAGGTCCGTGACGAGTCTGTGAAGCGGGAGCCGGAGATATCCCCGGCCTCGTTCGCCCTGCGACGTATCGGAGACATACCGCTGACGGAACCGGAGTTTCTCGTGGACGATCTTCTCGAGACGGACACCCTGGCCCTCTTCTTCGGTGAGAGCGGATGCAGGAAGACGTTCGTCGCATTCGACGTCGCAGCCTCCATAGCGACGGGAGCGCCGTACGCAGGGAGACAGACCAAAGAGGGAACAGTCATCTACCTTGCCGGGGAAGGCACCGGAGGTCTGCCCCGCAGGGCGAAGGCATGGGAGATGCACCGTGGCATCAGTCTTAAGGATGCACCGCTCTTCACATTGAGCAGGGCGGCTCTCTTCATGGACGAACAGGGAGCGAAGACCGTCGAGGAAGAGGTGGAGCGGGTCGCATCGGAGGCGGGTGCTCCTCTTCTGATCGTGATCGACACGGTAGCCCGGAGCATGGTTGGCGGCGACGAGAACAGTGCAAAGGACACCGGAATCTTCATCGAGCGTGTGGATGCACTCCGCCGGAAATACGGCGCTTCCTGCCTCCTCGTCCATCACAACGGCGTCGTCGACAAGGGACGGCTCAGAGGCTCATCGGCGTGGAAGGGCGCACTCGATGCGGAGTTCCATGTCACGCTCGAGGGGGACATCGTCACGCTGTCCTGCAAGAAGATGAAGGAGGCTGCGGAGCCGGAGCCGATCTCGTTCAGAAGCTG
>Ga0334889_1000964_pt1 | contig 41052 bp, 27 predicted proteins | sample GraSluR1_MG_2_FD_207222 | JGI IMG/M metagenome (GOLD analysis project Ga0334889, IMG submission 207222) | Sludge microbial communities from methane-producing bioreactor in Wageningen University, Netherlands - Granular Sludge_8_08-R1 | ecosystem: Engineered > Bioreactor > Anaerobic > Unclassified...
TGTAGGCGTAGGGCTTGTAATAGGGGAACTTGAGATAGGTCCACGGCTCGACCGCTTCGCCGATGATCTCGCGGTAGCGGGCGGGTTCGAGGCCCGGTTCCAGGATTTTGCCGCCGCTGTCGACGACGCGCAGCAGCCCGTCGTAGTGCTCTAGCCCGCCCTCAGGCGTGACCAGGCCCATGTAGAGGCTGGGGAAGTTGCCGTAGTGGGCGGCTTCGTCCTCGTAGCCGGCGCTGGCGTCTTTGAGCAGCGTCAGCGCCAGGTCGATGGTGTCGAAGGCTTCCGGCAGCATGTCCTTGATCCGGTCGCGGTTTTCGGCGGACAGCGGTTCTCGCACGCCGCCGGGCACGGTCCAGGCCGGATGGACGCTGCGACCGCCGAGGATGCGGATCGTGTCCTGGCCGAACTTGCGCAGGCGGATGCCCTTGCGGGCGATATCGGGGTGCTTTTGAATCAGACCGACTACGTTGCGCAGGGCCGGGTCGCTGTCCATGCCCAGCAGCAAGTCCGGGCTGCTGAGGTGAAAGAAGCTAAGGGCGTGGCTCTGTACGATCTGCGCCCAGTTGAGCATGCGGCGCAGCTTGGCCGCGGTGGGCGGGATGCGCACGCCCAAGATGGCGTCGCCGGTCTTGGCGGAAGCCAAGAGGTGGCTGATTGGGCAGATGCCGCAGATGCGCGCGGTGATGCCGGGCATCTCCCAGAAGTTGCGGCCTTCGCAGAACTTCTCGAAGCCGCGGAACTCGGTGACGTGGAAGCGCGCGTCCTCGACCTGACCGCTGTCGTCCAGCATCAGCGTGATTTTTGCATGACCTTCGATACGGGTAACGGGATCGATGGTGATCGTCCTCGTCATAGTCGCCTCCTGAAAGAAGAAGTGTGTCGATGTCGGCGGCATGCGCCGGAACGGAATGTGCGAGCAACTACCCGAACAGACGCATTTCCGGCTCAAACTCTACCGATTGGCCGGCTAGCAGCGCGCTGACTGCCGTCCAGATGCGATCCGTGTCCGGCGGGCAGCCGGGGATGAATGCGTCAACCTTGATCAGTTGATGCAAGGGAATCACACGGGGGAGCAGCGCCGGCATGATGTCGTCGTCGTCGCCGTGCGGCGCGCTGCCCGGCCCTTCCTGGTAGACCTTGGTCAACAGATCATCGACTTGGAGCCGGTTGCGCAGGCTGGTCACGTTGCCGGTGACGGCGCAGTCGCCGAAGCTGACGACGATCTTGCTGCGCTCGCGGATTTCCTTGGCCAGTTTCACGTGGTCGACGTTGGCGATGGCGCCTTCGACCAGTGTGACGTCGACGTTCTCCGGGAATTCTTTCAGGTCGGCGATAGGGCTGTATACCAGGTCGGCATGAGCGAAAAGCTCCACGAGCCTCTCATCCAGGTCCAAGAAACTCATATGACAACCGGAGCAGCCGCCCATCCACACCGTCGCCAGACGGATTTTGCCGTTGCTGGGCGGAGCGGCGGGCGCTGCATCTTCACGCGGGTTGGTTTGTTTGGGTGCCATGGATCGATTCTTTGCCTCTATGTGTTAGGAGTAGTCCCACTGCTTCTTTTCACGTCCGGTCAGGATCCACTTGAGGAAATCGTGCTGCTTCTCCATTTCCGCAACGGTGGAGCCGCGTAGGGTGAGCGCACCCGTCGGGCAGACCTGTACGCACTTGCCGCACTTGGTGCAGCTATCGCTGTCGCCCCACGACTGGTTGAGACCGGCAATGACGCGCGAGTTGACGCCGCGCCCCATGAGGTCCCATACATGGGCGCCTTCGATCTCGTCGCAGACGCGCACGCAACGGGTGCAGAGAATGCAGCGGTTGTGGTCCAGCACATAGCGTTCGTGGCTGGCATCCATCGGCAGGTCTGGGACCAGATAGTCGTAGCGGACGTTGTCCATGCCGTTCTTGGCGGCCTGGGTCTGCAATTCGCAGTGGCCATTCTGCACACAGACGGCGCAGACATGGTTGCGTTCGGCAAACAGAAGTTCCAGGATCATGCGCCGGTAGTTGTTCAGGCGTTCGGTGTGCGTATAGACGACCATGCCCTCTTGCACCGGCGTTACACAGGCGGCGAACAGGCGTTTGCTGCCCTGAAGTTCGACCATACAGAGGCGGCAGCCGCCGCGGTCGCTTAATCCTTCGAGGTGACAGAGCGTAGGCATTTCGATGCCGAGCTCCTTCAGCAAGGAGAGCAGCGACTGGCCGGCTTGCCCGCTCACCAGTTCATCATTGACAGTCAGTGTCACAACAGGCATCTTATCTGACTCCTCACTGCTAGGCTTCGGCCGGTTCGGCTTGGGCGCCGTTTTGCGAGTAGACGCGGCTGTTCGTGTTCAGTTCCTGCACCGGGATGCGGTTCATCTCGCAAGCTCCGGACGGGCAGCGCCGCTCTTTGATGTGCGCCTCGTATTCCTCGCGGAAGTAGCGCAGGGTGCTGATGACGGGATTGGGCGCATTTTGACCCAGGCCGCAAAGACTGGTGTCGCGCACCAGGACGCACAGTTCTTCCAGCGTCTCCAAGTCTTCGAAGGTGGCGCTGCCGTCGGTGATGCGTTCGAGCAGGCGATGCATCTGGACGGTGCCGACGCGGCAGGGTACGCACTTGCCGCAGCTCTCGTCCATGCAGAACTCGATGAAGTACTTGGCGACGTCCGCCATGCAGCTTCGCTCATCCATGACGACGAGACCGCCCGAGCCCATGATGGAGCCGAGCGCGCCCAAGCTTTCGTAGTCCACCGGGGTGTCAAGGAATTGCGAGGGGATGCAGCCGCCGCTGGGACCGCCGGTCTGGGCCGCCTTGAAGTCGTAGCCGTCCGGGATGCCATTGGCGATGTCGTAGACGATCTCGCGCAGGGTGATCCCCATGGGCACTTCGATCAGGCCGGTCGTGTCGATGTTGCCGGCTAGCGCGAAGATCTTGGTCCCCTTGCTCTTCTCGGTGCCGATGCCGGAGAACCATTCGGGGCCGTTGAGAATGATAGGCGCAATGCTGCCGTAGGTCTCGACGTTGTTGATCAGCGTGGGCTTGCCCCACAGACCTCGCTCAGACGGGTAGGGCGGGCGAGGCACAGGCTGGCCGCGGCGGCCCATGATCGAGGCCATGAGCGCAGTCTCTTCGCCGCAGACAAAGGCGCCAGCGCCGATGCGCACGTCGATGCGGAAGTTGAAGTTGCTCTCCAAGACGCGGCTGCCCAGAAGCCCGCGCCGTTCCGCTGCGCGGATGGCGCGCTGCAAGCGCTGGGCGGCGATGGGATACTCGCCGCGCACGTAGAGGTAGCCCTGGTCCGCGCCGACGGCGTAGCCGGCGATCGCCATGCCTTCCAACAGGCGATGGGGATCGGACTCCATCATCGTGCGGTCCATGTAGGCGCCGGGGTCGCCCTCGTCGCCGTTGGCGACGACGTATTTCTTGTCGCCTTCAGACTTGCGCACCAGGTCCCACTTAATGCCGGTGGGGTAGCCGGCGCCGCCGCGCCCGCGCAGGCCGCTCTTGGTGAGGGTCGCGCAGACCTCTTCCGGCGTCATCTCGCGCAGGGCATGGGCAAGCGCGGCATAGCCGCCCCTAGCCACGTAGTCTTCGAGGCGTTCCGGGTCGATCTGTCCGCTGTTGGCGAGGACGACTTTCTTCTGCTTAACAAAGAAGGGCATGTCGGCGGGCAGCACGTTTTCGCTGACGGGCTTGCTCTGCGTGACATGCTTGGCGACGATCTCTTTCGCCACTTCGGGGGTCACTTTTTCGTATACGACGTCTTCCTGTCCCGGCATCTTCACCGTGACGAGCGGCCCGCGGCTGCAAGGACCCATGCAACCGGTAGCGACTACCTCGACCTCGGCATCGAGATTGCCATCGGTCAGGGCTTGCTTCATGGCTTCGCTCACGGCGGTGCTGCCGGAGGACAGGCAGGGCGTGCTGGCGCAGCAAAGCAGACGGCAGCGGAACGCATTTTGCCGGTCCGTCTCCGCCTGCGCCATGTTCTGGAGTTCAACTCGGTTCATAGAGCAATTGCCTCACGTTGAAAGTGATTAGGCCGGGACAGATTGTGGTTTCTTAGAGGCGAGCCGTTCCTTCACCTGGTCGAGGACTTCCTCAGGCGAAAGGCGGCCCATCACTTCGCCGTCCAGCACGATCACTGGGGCCAAGCCGCAACTGCCGAGGCAGCGGGCGGCCGCCACGCTGAACTTGCCGTCCGGGGTCGTCTCGCCCGGTTCGATGCCGTATTCGTCCTGAAGCTTGGCGACGATCTCGGCGGCGCGCTTGACATAGCAGGCCGTGCCCATGCAGATAGTGCAGGAGTGTTCGCCTTGCGGCTCAAGCGTGAAGAAGTGATAGAACGTCGCCACGCCATACACCCAGCTCATGGGCAGTTTGAGCTGTTGCGCCACGTAGATCATGAGGTCTTCGCTCAGATAGCCGAAGGATTCCTGGGCAGTGTGCAGAACCTCGATCAGCGCATCCTGCTGGTACTGGAAGCGCTTCAGGGTCCGGTCAATCATTTTGAAGCGCGCGTCACCGCTAGGGTGTTCGGCGCTGGCGCCGTCCGCCGATCGCCTGGCGGCAGCAGGTCTGGCAGCCATAGTGCTCCTTTCAAGAACAACTGTAAAGAAGGATAAGGCACAGCACAGCAACTGATTCGATCACTGCTATGGGACGGTATCCCGGTACTATTTCTCTGCGCCGCGCGAGACTTGAAAACGCGCGGGTGTTCGTATATGCATAACTTATCGTGAAAACGTTCACAATGCCTCATGCATGTGGCGAGACCGCGCCCTAAACCAGTGGTGAGGATTTCACCTGGTCAGTTGGCTAGGTTCCGCCTCGCCTAGAGAGGATCGGGCGTGCCGAAGTCCTTCTTAGCGTTTCGATTCTAGCCTACCACACCGCAGGGCCGCGTGCTTTAACGTGCAGCAAGTTCGTGCTATGATGCACATGTCAAGTAGAACATTGCGCAGATACGGCGCAGCGAGAGAGAGCCTGGGCAAGCCGGGCCGCCGAAGGTGCAAGCCTGTGCATGCCGCCTGGGTGCATGGGTGACACTCTCAGGCAGAAGGATCGTTGTGTCATTGCGACTCTGGAAAGTTCTCCGGCTTTGACGGAGGCGCCGAAGGGGCAACCTCTGCCAAGACGGCAGGGGCAATCTCTCAGGTTGGCGACAGGGCGAACGGGCAGCGTTTTCGTTTGCCCGTTTTTTGTTGCCCGACGTCGAGCCATCGAACCGCGCCAGCGGCTCGATGCCATTACCGCAAGAGGAGAATTGACGTGAGCGAATATCAAGCCAAGCGAAATAGCGGGGGCGCTAGCCGCGCGTCCAATGGGGCCGGTCTACCGAGTTCTACGTCCGAAATGGACGTGGCGACAGATCTGGATTCATTTGCGTGCCGGCACATTGGCCCGAGCGCCGCGGACGCGGCAGACATGTTGGCGACTATCGGCGTCTCTTCCCTAGACGAACTGATCGACAAGACCGTCCCGGCTAACATCCGGCTGGGCCGGCCTTTGAACCTGCCTGCGGCGCGAGGTGAGGCGCAGGCGCTGGCCGAGTTGCGCCGCCTGGCCCAAAAGAACCAGGTATGGCGCTCGTATATCGGCATGGGCTACTATGATTGTGTTACTCCCCCAGTGATCCTGCGCAATATTCTAGAGAACCCCGGTTGGTATACGGCCTACACGCCCTACCAGCCGGAGATCGCACAGGGCCGGCTCGAAGCGCTGCTTAACTTCCAGACGATGGTCGCGGACCTGACCGGGCTGGAGTTCGCCAACGCGTCGCTGCTGGACGAAGGCACGGCCGCGGCGGAGGCCATGACCATGTGCAAGCGCGGCCACAAGGCTGCGCCGGCCAACGTCTTTTTCGTTTCGGAGAAATGTCACCCGCAGACCATCGCCGTCGTACAGACGCGGGCCGAGCCGCTAGGCTACGAGGTCGTGGTCGGCGACCACGCATCCTACAACTTCAGCCGGCCTACGTTCGGCGTGCTGGTGCAATACCCGGACACGGACGGCAACGTCGAGGACTATGCTGCGTTTGCCGAGCGCGCCCATGCCGCCGGCGCGCTGGTTGTGGTCGCGACTGATCTGCTGGCGCTTTCGCTGCTGCGCCCGCCCGGTGAGTTCGGCGCCGACATCGCCGTGGGCAGCAGCCAGCGCTTCGGCGTGCCGATGGGCTATGGCGGGCCGCACGCCGCCTTCCTGGCGACGCGCGACGAGTACAAGCGCATCATGCCGGGGCGTCTGGTGGGCGTGTCCGTCGACAGCGCGGGGCAGCCGGCGCTGCGCCTGGCCCTGCAAACGCGCGAGCAGCACATCCGCCGCGACAAAGCTACGAGCAACATCTGCACGGCGCAGGTGCTGTTGGCGGTGATGGCAGCCATGTATGCGGTCTATCACGGCCCCGCGGGGCTGACGCGCATAGCCCGCCGCGTGCGGCTGCAGACACAGGTCTTAGCCGAGGTGTTGGCAAGGCTAGGCTATGGCGTCAACCGCGGCCCGGTGTTCGATACGCTGCGCGTGGACGGCGGGCCGTTCTCGCCGGATGAGCTGATCGAGCGCGCCGCGGCGGAGCGCGTCAACTTGCGGCGCTATGCGGACGGCGCTGTCGGCGTCTCGCTGGACGAAACCGTCAGCGCGGCGGACTTGCAGACGCTTTTCCGCATCTTCGGGCAGGAAGAGCCGGTCGATCCGGCTGAGGCGGCGGCAAGGGCGGCAACGTCCTATCCGGCGCCTCTGGCGCGCACCAGCGAGTTCCTGACGCACCCCGTCTTCAACTCATTCCACACCGAGACGGAGATGATGCGCTACATCTTCCGTCTACAGCAGAAGGACCTGTCGCTGGCGCATTCCATGATCCCGCTGGGCTCGTGCACCATGAAGCTCAACGCAGCCAGCGAGATGCTGCCGATCACTTGGCCGGAGTTTGCCCGGCTGCATCCCTTCGCGCCGCTGGAGCAGGCCGCAGGTTATCAGGAGTTGTTCGCCCGGCTTTCGCGCGATCTGGCCGAGATCACCGGCTTTGACACGATGTCGTTGCAGCCCAACGCAGGCTCGCAAGGCGAATATACCGGCCTGCTGACCATCCGCGCCTACCATCTGGCGCGCGGCGAAGGCCATCGCCGCGTTTGCCTGATCCCATCCTCGGCGCACGGCACCAACCCGGCTAGCGCGGTGATGGCGGGCATGGAGGTCGTGGTCGTGCGCTGCGACGACGAGGGCAATGTCGATCTGGATGACCTGCGCGCCAAGGCGGCGCAGCACAGCGATAACCTCGCCGCCATCATGGTCACCTACCCGTCGACGCACGGCGTGTTCGAGGAAGGCGTCGTCGAACTGTGCCGCATCGTCCACGAGCACGGCGGGCAGGTCTATATGGACGGGGCGAACATGAACGCGCAGGTCGGCCTATGCCGTCCGGGCGACATCGGCGCGGATGTGTGCCATCTCAATTTGCACAAGACCTTCGCCATACCGCATGGCGGCGGCGGGCCGGGCATGGGGCCGATCGGCGTAGCCGCGCATTTGGTCCCCTTCCTGCCGGGCAGTCCGGTCGTGCCGGGCGTGGGCGGCGAGCAGTCGGTGGGCGCAGTCGCGTCCGCGCCGTGGGGCAGCCCCTCGATCCTTCCGATCTCCTATCTGTACATTGCCATGATGGGGGCGGAGGGCTTGACCGAGGCGACCAAGTACGCCATTCTCAACGCCAACTATGTGGCGGCTCGTCTACAGCCGCACTATCCCGTACTCTACCGCGGGGCCAATGGAACGGTGGCGCATGAGTGCATCATCGACGTGCGTCCGCTCAAGGAGGCGGGTATCGAGGTCGACGACATCGCCAAGCGGCTGATGGATTATGGCTTCCACGCGCCCACTATGTCCTTCCCGGTGGCAGGCACGCTGATGATCGAGCCGACGGAGAGCGAATCGAAAGCCGAACTGGACCGTTTCTGTGAGGCCATGTTCGCGATTCGGGAGGAGATCCGCGCGGTGGAGGAGGGCGAGAGCGACCCGCACGATAATCCGCTGAAGGGCGCGCCGCACACCGCCCAGACGGTGTCGAGCGATGAGTGGGATCGGGCCTATTCGCGCGAGCAGGCGGCTTACCCGGCGCCGTGGGTGAAGGAGTTCAAGTTTTGGCCGGCGGTCGGGCGCATCGACAATGTGTACGGCGACCGTCACATCGTGTGCACATGCGCGCCGATAGAGGCGTATGCGTGAGGCGACAGGGGTCAGGCGTCACGAGTTGTCCGTCATTCCTGACTCGTGACTCGTGACTCGTGACGAATGACTCATGACGCCCGGCTAGTCTGATGCTAAGATCTCTTCACGCCGGCGGCGCGAGAGGCCGGCCAAGACAAGGTCGTAGGACTCCTGGATCATGGCGTCCACGACCGGCGGCGGCACGCTGCCGTCGAGCGTGACCGTGTTCCAGTGGCGCTTGTTGAAGTGGTAGCCGGGCCGGACCGCGGGGAACTCATCGCGCAGGGCGAGGGCGTGCAGCGGGTCGCACTTGAGGGAAACGGTCAACGGCTTGGCTTCCCAGGCGACCAGGGCGAACATTTTGCCGCCCACTTTGTAGACGAGGGCGTCGGGGCCGAACGGCGTCTCTTCGCTTGCGCCGGGCATGGCGAGCAACTGGGCGCGCAGGCTGTCTAGGTTCATGGGGGTATTGTATCATGAACCTGTAGCAGTTCGCAGGGTCGGAAGGTGCGGCCTGTGAAATGGTGGGAACAAATGCATGGCCGCGTCCCGTCCTTTGTATGAGGCGTTTATGCCGGACGCCGCTGTTACACAAAATATGGCGAAAACAAGCCAAATGTGACGATCGGATTTCGCCAAGCCCAAATGCACAAGGAAGAGAGAATCATGCCAAGAGTAATGTCTATCCGGGCGTGGCTGGCTGTCACCGCGCTTCTGTTGGTGTTGGGTGCAACCGGCTGTGCGGCGTCGTCTCCTGCGGAAATGGCGCCTGTGCCTGCGGAGATGGCCGAAGTGAGGCAGGAGTACGTCATGGAAGCGCCTGCCGCAGGCGGCGAATATGCCGTCGTCGCGCCGGCCCCGGACCTGACGCGCAAGGTGATCGCCAACGCCCGCATCGAACTCGTCGTCGCCGATACGGAAGCGGTCGTGCGCCGTATCGAAGGGCTGGTGGACGGACTGGGCGGCTATGTGTCCAACGCCAACTTGTACAAAGGCTCCTACGGCGGGGCGGACCTGTTGCGCGGCATGCTGACATTGCGCGTCCCGGCGCAGTCGCTGGAGACGGCGATGGATGCGCTGGAGGAGATGGCGCTGGACACGCGCTCCCGCTCCATCGACCGGCAGGATGTGACCGACCAATACAGCGACGTCGAGGCCCAATTGCGCAACCTGGAAGCCACCGAGAACGAGTTGCGCGAACTGCTTGCGGAAGTGCGCGCCCGGCCCAATGCCACGCCGGAGGACATCCTGGCGGTGCATCGCAGCTTGACCGAAGTTCGGGGGCAGATCGAGCAGTTGCAGGGGCGCAAGAACGTGATGGACAACCAGATCGCGCTCAGCACCATCGACGTCACCTTGACGCCGGATGCGGCCACCCGCCCGGTCGTAGAGGAAAAGTGGCGGCCCGTAGCGGCGCTGCGCGATGCGTCGCGAGCGCTGGTGTCGGCGCTGCAGTTCCTCGGCGATCTCGCCATTTGGGTGCTGGTGTTTATCGTGCCGATTATGCTGGTGTTCCTGATCCCGCTCGCCATTGTCGTCTGGGTGGTGCGGGCGCTAGTGCAGCGGCGGCGGCGCAAGCGGGCGAACCAGCCGACATGACATAACGTGTGATTGGCGGAATGAACACGGCTGGACGGCACAAGTTGCTGTCCAGCCGTTTGTTGTTGTGCGTAGCGATTGGGGCGAAGTGCGTGTGCGGATGTCGCCTAGAATAGCCCGCCGATCCAGGCGGTGAGGGGATCGATGAGGCCGAAGAACTCGAATATCGAGTAGACTATCACCACGAGCAGCAGACGGCGCACCCAGACGGCCGCGTCCTTGGCCGTCATCATGTATTTTGCTGCGGCCCACGCCCCGATGCTCTGTCCCACGGCTAGAAGCAAGCCGAGCGGCCAGTTGATCAGGCCAGGGGTGAACATGAAAACGACGAGTGCGACGACGGTGGTGGCGAGTACGATCATGAGCTTGATGGCGTTGGCGTGCACCAGGCTGTAGCCGAGGCCAAGCACCATAGCCGCGAGGATGAAGACGCCCACGCCGGCCTGGATGAAGCCGCCATAGACGCCGATGGCGAAGAACACAACCAGCGTCCACCACGCCGGGCGTCCTTCTTTGACGACGGAATGCTGGCGCAGCCATTTCTCGGCGTTGAAGAGCACGACAAAGAGCATGATGACCATGACAATGCCCAGCGCCAGGTTCATCTGGTCCTTGTCGAGCTTAGAGGCGATCCAGGCACCGACAATTGCGCCGGGCAGCGCCGGCAGCACCAGCCACATGCCGCCCGCCAGGTTCATCTTGCCGCTGCGCTGGAAGGTGGCGATGCCGACAATGTTTTGGAGGGTCACGCCTACGCGGTTGGTGGCGTTGGCGACATTGGCGGGCAAGCCGAGCAGCACCAGCATGGGCAAGGTCACCACCGACCCGCTGCCGGCCAGGGTGTTGATGATGCCGGCGAGAATGCCGGCGAAGATGGCGAGGATGTAGATATACCAAGCGTTTTCCATCGTGTTGTCTTCTTTGCTTTGGCTGACCGCGGGTAATAATATCGCGCTACATGCTGAACAGATGGATAAGGTCGAGGGCACGAGTCAGGCGTCACGAGTCAGGCTTGACGGATGACAGATGACTCGTGACGCCTGGCGTCTATAAATTCGGCACGATCTTGGCGAGCCGTTCGACGGTGCGCTCCAAGTCATGCATGTGCGTGGCGAAGCTGAAGCGCACATGCCCTTCGCCGGCCTGCCCAAAGGCGATGCCCGGCGTAGTGGCGATCAGGCCCTCTTCCAGCAGGATGCCGGCGATCTCCAGGCTGCTCTTTTTCGTAGCCGTGAAGCGCGGGAAGATGTAGAACGCGCCTTCCACCGGCGGGCATTCGAGGCCGGGGATCTCTTCCAGCGCGTCGAGCAGGAAGCGACGCCGCTCGGCGTAGGCGGCTGTCATTTGGCGCACCACATCTTGGGGACCGTTGAGTGCGGCCGCGCCTGCCGCCATCGTGAAGCTGGCCGCGGATGTGATGCTTTGCGTCTGGTAGGTGCGCGCCAACTTGGCAATGGGTGCAGGCGCAGCAAGCCATCCCAGACGCCAGCCGGTCATGGCGTAGGCCTTGCTGAAGCCGTTGACGATCAGGGTGCGCTCCGCCATGCCCGGTTCGGCTGCCAGGCTGTGATGCGTCGCACCGTCAAAAAGGATGTGCTCGTAGATCTCGTCGGTGAGCACGTACAGGTCATGTTCTTGCGCCACGGCGACGATGGCGTCGATCTCGGCGCGGGTTAAGACGCGGCCGGTTGGGTTGTTGGGGCTGTTGACCATGAGCAGCTTGGTGCTCGGGGAGACGTAGCGGCGCAGGAGTTGCTCGCTCACCGTGAAGCCGTCCTCGCCGCGCAGGGGCACGCGCACCGGCGTTGCGCGGTTCAGTTCGACCATCGGCGCGTAGCTCACCCAGGACGGGTCGAGGATCATCACTTCGTCGCCGGGGTTGAGCGTGGCTGCCAGCGCTATGTAGAGCGCCCACTTGCCGCCGGGGGTGACGAGCACCTGGCTGGGCGTGATGTGATCGACGTTGTTCTCACGCTTGAGCTTGGACACGATGGCTGCCAGCAATTCCGGCGTGCCGAACGAGGGCGGGTAGTGGGTGTCTCCCGCCTGGATGGCCTGGAATGCCGCATCCACGATGTGCTGGGGCGTGTTGAAGTCCGGTTCGCCGCCGGCTAGGTTGATGACATCCTTGCCCGCCGCGGCCAGTTCGCGGCCTTTCTGCATCATGGTGGCGGTAACGGAGGCGGGCACGCTTTCGACAAGCTGGGATAAGCTCTTCATCGCTCGCTCGTTTCTCTTCGTTCGTTTCTTTGGTTAGGCTTGCGTGGCGCGCAGCACGCCGGCGATGGCTTCGCATAGATACTCCATGTTGGCCTCGGTCATGCCGGCGACGTTGATGCGGCCTGAGCCGACGGCGTAGATGCTGTACTTGTCGCGCAGCAGCTTGACTTGCTCCGCGCTGAGGCCGGAGAATGAGAACATGCCGCGCTGCCGGGCGATGAAGTCGAAGTCCTGCTGCACGCCTTTTTCGTTGAGCGTCTCGACGAAGAGGTGGCGCATGGCGTTGATGCGCTCGCGCATCTCCGTGACTTCCTGCTCCCACTGGCGGTGCAACTGGGCGTCGTTGAGGATGGCGCTGACGATGGCGCCGCCGTGCGCCGGGGGATTCGAGTAGTTGGTGCGCACGGCCAGTTTGACGTGGCTGGCCGCGGCCTGCGCCGCTTCTGCGCTGGAGGCGACCACGGTCAGCGCGCCGACGCGCTCGTTGTAGAGGCCGAAGTTCTTGGAGTAGGAGTTTGCGATGAGGATGTCGCCGCCCGTGCCGCACATGGCGCGCACGCCGGCTGCGTCCTGTTCCAGCCCTTCGGCGAAGCCCTGGTAGGCGAAGTCGATCAGGGGCATGACGCCGCGCCCGGCGACGATCTCGCCCACCTGCCGCCACTGCGCCGGCGCCAGGTCGACGCCTGTCGGGTTGTGGCAGCAGCCATGCAGCACGAGCACATCGCCGGCGGGAATGTCCTGCAGGGTTTCGATCATAGCCTCGAATTTGACGCCGTGCGCGGCGGGATCGAAGTAGGGGTAGGTGCGCACGGCAAGACCGGCCGCCTTGAAGATGCCGGGGTGGTTGGGCCAGGTTGGGTCGCTTACCCAGACGGTTGCGCCAGGCATGGTGGCGGCGATGAAGTCCGCGGCCACGCGCAAGGCGCCTGTGCCGCCGGGGGCCTGTGCCGTGGCGGCGCGCTTATTGGTCACGATCTCGTGATCGGCGCCGAAGAGCAGTTCTTGGGTGGCGCGCTGGAAGGCCGGGCTGCCGTCGATGGGCAGGTAGGACTTGGTCTTTTCCGAGGCGAGTAGGCGCTCTTCCGCCAGGCTCACCGTGCGCAGGATGGGCGTGTTGCCGTCTGCGTCCTTATAGACGCCAACGCCCAGGTTGATCTTGCGCGGGTTGGGGTCCTGCTTAAAGGCCTCGGTCAGGCCGAGGATGGAGTCCGGCGGAGCCGGCGTCAGTTTTTCAAACATAGCGACAGGTCACCTCAGTGCGTCCAGAGATTTGGGAATCGACCGCTGCTTAGGCGGCAAACAGATCGGTAAATGCGAACTTCTCGACATCGACCAAGCCCTGGTCGGTCAATTTGAGCTTGGGGATCACTTCCAGAGCCATGAAGCTCATCGCCATGAACGGATCGTGCAGGCGTGAACCTTGAGCTGAGGCCGCTTCCAACAGCGCATCGTATGCCTTGCGGACTTCGGCAATGGGCGCGGCGCTCATCAGCCCGGCGACGGGCAGGGGCAGCGCGGCGATTACGTCGTCGCCCTCGGTGACGACCAGCCCGCCGCCCATCTCGCCGATGGCGCGTGCCGCGCTCCACATGGAGCCGTCGTCGGCGCCGATCACGACCAGGTTGTGGTGGTCGTGGGCGACCGTTCCGGCAATGGCGCCGCTCTTCAGCCCGAAGCCCTGAATGAAGCCGAGACCCGTTGCGCCGCTGCGCTGGTGCCGGTCGATGACGGCCATCTTGAGTACGTCACGCGCCGGATCGGCGACGGCTTCGCCGGCCTCGATCTTCGCTTCCAGGACGCGCTCTTCCGTGACAAGTTGGTCCGGTACAGCGCCGATGACGCGCACCATGTCGCCGCGTGCCGGGATGCGGAAGGAAAGCGCGTCCCAATCGACGTTGATGGCGCCGGTTACTTCCGGCGGCGGCGCAGGCGCGGCCAGGTCGACGCCGGACGCCAACTGCCCATCGGAGGCGACCAGCCGTCCGCCGGCAAAGACGAGGTGCGGGGCGAAATTCTGCAAGTCGTCGAACACAATCAGATCGGCGACGCACCCCGGTGCGACTGCACCGCGGTCATGCAGGCCGAACCATTCGGCCGGGTTGAGGGTCGCCATACGCAGCGCGTCGATGGGGTCGATGCCGAAGGCGATGGCTTCCGCAACCATGTAGTCGATGGACCCCTGGTCGAGCAGATCGCCGGGGATGCGGTCGTCGGTGCAGAAGCAGATGCGCCGCGCGTTGTGCGGCGTGACGAGCGGGAGCAGGGTGTGCAGGTTGCGTGCGTTGGTTGCCTCACGGATCAGAATATAGAAGCCGCGGTCCAGTTTCTCCGCCGCTTCCTCCACGGCGGTGCATTCGTGGTCGCTGCCGATGCCGGCTGCGGCGTAAGCGTTGAGGGGCATGCCGGAGAGTCCAGGCGCGTGCCCGTCGAGCGGCCTGCCGGCGAAGGCGGTGATCTTCGCCAGGACGTCCGGCTCACCGGCGACGACGCCGGGGTAGTTCATGACTTCGGCGAGGCCGTAGACGACGCCTTCTGCCAGCAGCGCGGCAAGGTCATCCGCCGAGAGGGTGGCGCCGTTGGTCTCCATTGAGGTAGCGGGCACGCAAGAAGGCGCCATGAACACGGTGTGCAGCGGCAAGCCGCGGCTGATCTCGACCATATAGCGCACGCCCGCCACACCGGCCACATTCGCCATTTCATGCGGGTCGACCACGGCGCACGTTACGCCGCGGGGCAGGAGCGCAGCGGCGAACTGGGGCGGCAGACAAAGGCTGCTTTCAATGTGAACGTGGGCGTCGATCAGCCCAGGCGCCACGTATGCGCCCTGCAGGTCGATGGTTTCGTGGGCCTGGTAACCGGGGCCGATGCCGGCGATGCGCCCGTTGTAGAGCGCGATGTCGGTCTGGTCGATGCGCCCGGAAAAGACGTTGACGAGGGCGGCGTTGGTCAGGAGCAAGTCCGCCGGCTGGTCGCCGCGTGCGACAGCCAAAAGATCGGTAAATGCCATGATGTGCGGTTGTCCCGTTTCTTTGCGGCGCTCGGGGTGCGCATCGCAGGCTGCATCATGTTGGCCCCCGAATGCCGGGGCGGAAATTTCCGTAAGTGTACCCGATCTTGTCGCGGATGTCATGTGACGCGTGTGCGTCGTGTTCGCGGGTTCAAACGCCAGGGCAACCGGCGCGGGGATGTCTATTTCGATGGGCGCATCATCTCTGAGCCAGTTCCCTGCGGCGTAGCGAATGCCGTGCAAGCGCAGATAATGGCGGACGCGTTCTTCGCTTACGCGGATGTGTGTGGCTTGCTCTAGATAGGCTACAAGGAGGCGGACCGTCCAACGGCTGGCGGTGAAGCCATAGGCTGCGGGCGGACGCTCGATCACCTCGAGCAGCAGGCGCTGCCATTCCTCGGTGACGACCCGACGGCGGCCCGGATTAGTCAAGCGTCCGTCGTGGAGGCCAAGGATGCCCTTATTGTTGTAGCGTTCGATCACGCGCCGGACCGCGCGCGGCGTCCAGCCCACCTGCTGTGCGATTTCCGCCGCGGTCAGTCCTTCGCTCGAACGGAGGACAATGAGGATGTGCGTCTGCTCTAGCGGGCTGGCCGTGCGCCACAGTTGTTCAAGCGACACATGCTCTTCCACTGACAAGGGGCGAACAAAGATCGGTCTCCGCATCACATTCCAACCGGCAATCGGCTCATTAAGCATAAAAATAAGTCGCACAGGCAATGGCGCCTGTACGACCGGGTCTGGTGGGCGAGGAGGGACTTGAACCCCCGACCTCACGGATGTGAACCGTGCGCTCTAACCAGCTGAGCTACTCACCCACGGTTTGGCTTTGTATACGGTCAAAGTATATCATATCTGCATTGTCGTGCAAATTGCGCACAGGAGCGGACGCCCGGAATATGGTACGCAACAATCGTCAACTGACCCGGCTATTCTTCGTGCTCGTGATCGCCATGGGCCTGTTCGGCGCACAATTTGCCATGCGCAACTGGCAACCGAACTTAGCCGAATTCGACGCGGTCGGCACGGATGAGAGCACGGACTGGATCGACCTGTTCGCCAGCCTAGGGGAGGAGGCCATCCAGTTGTTCCTCGGCTTCACCAGCGGAAACTGACAGGCCGGCGCATTATCTGTCATGATTTATGCGCCGGCCTGTGGCGGTCAATTACCGGTTCGGATCGTACTTGCACACCTTGCCGTCTACGCCGTTGAAGTAGATGCAGAGAACCACGAAGGCCGGGCGCAGTTTCAGCTCGTCGATCTGGCTCGGCTCCAAGATCGCCCACCAATACTGCTCCTCGTCCTGCGGGTTGCCATCGTCCATCCAATCTAGATTGGGCATGGTCAACAGGCTCATCAGCCCGATCCACGGCTGCCAGTTGGCCGCGGCGAATTCGTAGGCGCGGCGGAGATAATCGGCCTGCACCATATCGGTGATGCCGGCGTCGGCGCCATGCCACCTGTAGCTCGGATTCACCGGGTCGTAAGTCCAGCCGAACTCCAGCAGCACGATCTTCTTGCCGCCGTCGCCGTACTGCTCCATGATGCGGCGGATATCCTCTACGTGGCGGAAGGCGAAGAAGCGATAACCGCCATAGCGCTGATCTGAGGCGGCGACGGCGGGGTCGAGTTCGGGGGGCGCGGCGAAGCCTGCACCGTGCACGCCGAGCATGTCGAAATAGCCGTTGCTGTTGCCGCCCATAGCCTGGTACATGCCGTCGTAAAAGAGGTCATCGGGCATGGCGTTCTCGTTGTTATCGCCTGTGGGGGCCATGCCGGCATTGATCACGATGGCGTTGGGGTTGCCGCGCTTGATGGCGGCGTAGGCTTTGCGCAGGAACTCGGCGTACTGTGCGGGGTTAGGCCGGTTGTTGCCCCACTCGCGCGCCAGGTTCGGCTCGTTCCACACCTGATACGCCTGGATGCAGCCCACAGCTTGGGGCGTGCAATTGTAGCGTTCGGCGACGGCGTAGGCAAAGTCCGCGAAGTTATCTGCGTTTTGCGGCGGATGGCCGGCCCAGAAATTGGTCAGCTCGGGATCGCTGCTCAGCCGGGCAAGGAGCTTGAGGTTGGCGCCGTTGACATGGGTCACGACGCGGTCCGCCACGGACCAGTCATACTGGCCTTTGCCTGCGCCTTCGATGGTTTCCCAGGCGAAGGCTTGTTTTACCCAGTGGAAACCGGCTTCTTGCATCAGGTTCAGATCGCGGTCGGCGATTTCAGGCCGCCACCATAGAAAGGCCTGCGCGCCAAAGTCCGGGCTGGTCATGGTGGCGGGCAGATAGCTGCCGCCGGTCTGGGGCGCGGCGGGCTGCTGCGCCGCTTCTTGCGGGGCGGGTTCGGCGGGCTGCGCGGCGATGTCCACGGTTTGCAGCGTAACGAACTCCGCCGCTACCCAGCCCAGCTCGCGGCCGCTCTCGCCGATCTGTAGCCAGTCACCGGCCTCGGTGCGGCCGATCACGTCGAACTGCTGGCCTTGATCGACGGTCTGCACGAGTTGCGCGTTGGGGTCAGGTTGGCTGCGCACGTTAAGCGCCGTCGCCGCGATGACGGCCACAGTTTTTTGCGTATTCTGCGGCGCAGGTGCGCTTTCTTGACTCTGCGCCGGGGGGGCGGCGGGTTCGGTATTGCTGGCCGGCGGCAGCGGCGTAGCGTCCGGCTGGGCCGCGGCTTCATGACCGATGGGCGTCTTGGTCGGCGTCGGGGTCGGTTCGGCCCGCTCCCGGCCACAGGCGGCGAGCGCCAGAATCGCCAGCAGCAGGGCGCTCGTGACGAGTAAGCGCCGCAGGTGTGTCGTATTCATCATTGTCCCGTCCATGTCTCGTCTAGCCAGTTACTCGGCTTCTATTTCGGCATCGCCTTTAGTGCATGGTAAACGGGCAGCGGCTGGTAGTCGTTGCCGACAATGCCCCACTGCGCCTTCTCGGTGCCGTCCGCCACAACGCGGAAATTGAGATTCCAAAGGAAAGCCGGGCCGACCCAGCCCCAGTCGCGCATCATTGTGTACGCTTCGACCGTCCAGGCGGCTTGTTCGTCGAAGCCGTTGTCGTTGGCGTAGGCGTAGCGCGGGTCGAAGGCGCCGCCTGCGGCCCAGCCGAACTCGGTCGGCCAGATGCGCTTATTGGCGTCGCCATAGACGACCATGATGTTGCGATAACCCTCCATAGTGCTGCGGAACGACCACGAATGGTGCGGCGTATCGCAGGCCCCATTAAAGGTGTTGCCCGTCTGCTGGATCACGCTGCACGCTTCTTCCCAACGCACGCTGGGGGGCACGTTATAGCCGCTGGGGTGGGCGCCGATGCCGTCGGAATAGGCGGCCAGGCCATTTTGGTACATGCCCTCCAGATAGGCGAAGTCGTCCACTGCGAAGGGCGGGTTCGACCCGGCGGGCGTCAGCGCGCCGCTGATGACGAGCATCTCCGGGCAGGCGGCCTTGATGCTGGCGTAGGCGGGTTTGAGCAGGTTCATATACTCGGCCGGGTCGAGCGGCTTGTTGCCCCATTCGTAGTGCAAGTTCTGCTCGTTCCAGATTTCGATGGCCTTGAGTGAAGTTCCGCAGAACTGGCCGGCCATGGCGCCCACGAAGGCGGCGTAGGACTGCGGGTCGGCGGGCGGGCCGCCTACGCTGCCGTCGAAGCCCGGTTCGCGCGCCCATTCCGGCGCGTTGACGACGCTGAAAAGTACGTTGATGCCGCGGTTGTTGGCCTCGCTGACGATGCCGCCTAGCTCACCGAAACCGATGGCGCCGGGCTGGGGCTGGAACAGCCGCCACTCCACCTGCTGCTTGATCCAGTTGAAGCCCAGGTCGTTGACGGCGTTGAGCGCGGCGCCGGCGCCGCCGCCCAGCAGATGCGCCTGGACGCCGTAGCCGAAGAAGCCCGCCCCGGAAGGCGGCGGCGCAACCGGGTCGGCTGCGGCTGCGGCCTGGACCGCCGGCTGCTCCGCGGCGGGTGCAGGAGTAGGCGCCGGCGGCAGTTCGTCTTCTGTCAATACGGCCAGCCCATCGGTCGGGCCGGTAAGGCTGACCAGGCTGCCGAAGAGCCAGGCCGGCTCCTCCGCCTCACTCACGCGGACCTGGAGCCAATCCCGTCCTGGGGCGAAAGCCAGAACCTCGAAGGCGGAGCCGGCGGGCGCGCTGCCCGCCACCGCGTAGACCGTGCCCGGCCCGGCGCGCAGGTTCATTCGTTCCGGCTGGGTGATAGCCATGGGGACGGTTGGCGTCGCTTGCGGCGTCGGCGACGGTCGCGCAGCGACGGATTCTTCTTCCGGCACTTGCGCCGGGGCGTCAGCGGCTTGGGCGGCGGCCGGCGCGGCGCCCATCACCGTCGCGGTCGGCGTAGGCAAGAGCAACGGCGGCAACGCCGGCCCATCAAGAGCGGCCGGCGCGATGTCTGTTGGCGTGGCGGCCGGCGTCGCCGGCAGGGTTACGGTTGCGACCGCGCTGGACCTGACGAGCGGCGTTGGCGTAGGCGTTGGCAGCAGCACGAAACTATCGTCGGTTCGTTCGGCCGGAGGCTCGTCCGCCTCCTGCTCGACGCTTGTCAGGCGGATGAACTCCGCAGCGACCCAGCCCGACGCGTCTCCGTCTATCTCGCGCACCTGCATCCAGGCGCCGTCGTCGCTGGCGCCTAGAACTTGTACGAAGTCATCCGGATCGAGTTTGGTCACGATGTCGAAATCAGCGCCGGGGCCGCTACGCATATTGAGACGCGTATCCTCGGTGATTACGACGCCTGTCTGACTGACGCGGGCTGCTGAACGCGCCGCATTGCGCACGGCTTGCGGGATGGATTGGGCCGAGAGCGGGGATAACGCGACGGCGAAAAGTCCGATTACCGCCAGCAGCACGCCGGCGAAATAGCGAAGGCGAAGAGATGGTCTGGGTGCGAAAAACCTCATGATCGGCCATTCTCCTGATAAGTATCAGATAAATATCAACGGGATCGTTGCATGTCGGGGAGATCGCCCACATAAACGCCAGGGCGACCACGCCGTCGCCCTGGCGAAACTCGGTGTAATTGCTAGAATATACGGCTCCGTCCGAGCCAAGGATGCGGCGTGCGCATGATTGTCGTCCGCCGGCCAGCGGCCTATGCTACTTGGGCATGGCAGCCAGGGCGTTGTAGGCGGGCAATGGGTTCCACGAGTTGTCGACGATGCCCCACTGCGCTTTTTCCGTGCCGTCCGCCACAACGCGGAAGTTCAGGTTCCACAGGAAGGCGGGACCGACCCAGCCCCAGTTTTTCATCATCTGGTAGGCTTCCACGGTCCACTGGGCCTGCTCTTCGTAGCTGTTATCGTTGGCGTATTGATAGGCGGAGTGGAAGGCGCCGCCGGCGGCCCAACCGAATTCGGTCGGCCAGATCTTTTTGTCGCCGGCGCCGTACACGTTCATGATGTTGCGATAGCCTTCCATCGTGCTGCGGAAGCTCCACGAATGGTGCGGCGAATCGCAGGCGCCGTTGAAGCTGTTGCCGTGAATCTGAATTGCCTCGCACGCGCCTTCCCATGTGACGCTGGGCGGCACGTTGTAGCCGCTGGGGTGCGCGCCGACGCCGTCGATGTAGTTGTTGAGGCCGGCCTGGAACATCTGCTCCAGATAGGTGAAGTCGTCCATAGCATAGGGCGGGTTGTTGCCGGCAGGGGTGAGCGCGCCGCTGATGACATACATAGACGGGCACGCGCCTTTGATGGCGGCATAGGACGGGGCCAGCAGGGCCACATATTCGCCCGGATTGAGCGGCTTGTTGCCCCATTCGTAGTGCAGGTTCTGCTCGTTCCACACTTCAATGGCCTTGAGAGGACCGCCGCAGTATTTGCCGGCCAAGGCGCCCAGGAAGTTGGCGAACTTCTGCGGGTCGGCGGGCGGGCCGCCGACGCTGCCGTCGAAGCCCGGCTCGCGCGCCCAACCCGGCGCGTTGACCACGCTGAACAGCACGTTGATGCCCGAGGCATTGGCCGCGTTGATGATGCCGTCGAGTGAACCGAAGTCGATGGCGCCTTCGCTGCCTTCAAACACCTTCCATTCGACCTGCTGCTTGACCCAGTTGAAACCCATGCCCTGGATCATCGCCATAACCTGTCCGGCCTGGTCGTTATGCACCATGTGGGCCTGGATGCCATAGCCGAACGAACCGCCGCCGCTGGGCGGGGGGGCGGCTACGGCGACCGGCGCAGCCGCCGGGGCTTCGGCAGCTGGGGCTTCGGCAGCCGCGGGCGCAGCTGCGGCCATCGCCGGCACGTCCGGCAGATCGGTTACTACAGCCAGCGCATTCGTATCGCCGTTAATGCTGACCAGTTGGCCGATGACCCAGCCGGCTGCCCCGCTCACGTCGATCTGCCACCAATCGCCTGTTTCGTTTTTGCCGGTGATGGGGTAGATGACGCCCGGCGCAACCTGCCCAAGCACCGGATAGGCTGTGCCAGGTCCCTGCCGTACGTTGACGACCTGGCCGCTGCTGAGGGTGACAGGCTCGGCTTCTGTCGCTGCTGTTTCCGTCTCGTTCACTTCAGGCGCAGCCTGCGCCGCGCCGACAGACAAAACCGCGGCCGGCGCAGCGGCCAACGGCCTGCCGCTTGCGTTGAGAATCTCGGTTTGGACGCGCAACTCGCCGGAAGCGGGCGCGGCCATGACGACGCGCGGGTTGTTGATGGGCCGAACTTCCTGCGCCACGACGTTACCGCCCTGATCGTAGAGCGTGTAGGCTACATGCAGTTGGTTGAGCACGCCGCTCAGATCGCCGCCCTGTTGGAACTGCAACAACACCTCCCAGATGTTCGGGTCGATGTCGCTCGAGGTGGACGTCTGAATGGAGACGTTGCGCACGTTGTATTTGCTCAGGCTTGTTAGCTTGTGACCGACGCTGCCTGCGGTCTCGATGTAGACTGTGCGCTCAAAGCCCTGGTCGTCGACGTAGGTGTAATAGTACATGCCGATGACTTCGTCCCAGATCACTTGGCTGAGCAAACGCGGGTTGTCCAGCGAGAGTGCGATCTCCTGATCGCCGCCCTCGCTGATGACCTGGGCGAGCAGCGGTTGAAGCGCTTCGGCGTACCCCTTCGGGAGCAGATAATTGCCGGCGCGTTCAACCGACTGCGCGGGCAATTCGATCTGCAATTTGCGCCGTTCGACCTGGCTTGTGGCAAACCTGAGCAGGGCGTCCATCTCGCCGCCGGGCGCGTAGGCCATCGGGTCAACCGGAGCCGGCACGATCAGCCGGTCCACAACGGCGCCCAGGCCCGACCAGTCGAAGCCGAGCGTGTCCCATGTGTCCGCAGAGATCTGCGAAGGGGCTTCGACGCGCACGGCGATGGTCTTGTTGCTGGCGTGAAGGCGGCTAGCCAGCTTGGAGACCAGATGCACATAGTCGGCGCGCGCGCTGGGCACGGCATCGATGCCGCGATAATCGAGCACGACGCCGATATAGCCGTTCTTGTCAACGGTCTGTTCGACCGCCATCAACTGGTTTTCTTGAAGGCCGGGATCGATCAACAGATTGTTGATGAGGTCGGTGCGGACCACCTCTCCGTCCCAGTTGCGGATCACCGGCATGGTGTTGCCGCTGTTAACGGGGGCTGTTCCCTCCAAGGCGCCGTCGCCGCGCAGATACAAGCCCGCCTTCGCTTCGCTTGCCACATAGGCATTTTCCGGCACGGAGCCGTCCAGCCCCAGATCCAACGTGACGGCAGGCACAGCGGGCGCAGTCTGCATGACCATAAAAGAGGCCGGCATATAGGACAGGTTCGCCTCGATGATTTCCTGATCGGCGAGGACGAGACTAGGCAGATGAATCCATTCCGCGCCAGTCCATGTATAGAGGCCGAGCGTCTCGTAGGGGAGGCTGTCGTTGGGGATGGGGATGCTTAACACGACGCCGTCCGGTTCGGTTCCCAGGATTTCAATGTCGTAGTACGGGCTTTTGGGAATCAGGAAGTCGGGGATATTGCTGGCTGCTTCGTAAAGCTCGCGCCCGGCCTGCCCTTCGATGAACTCGGGGCGCGGCGTGCTTTCCAGCGAGATCATGAAGCGCGAACGCACGGCTTCGGCCGGAAAGCTGACCAGCGTGCCGTCGGCGTCCTGGACGGCGCCTCCTGCGGCGCTGATGCGCGTATAGGTGAACGCCTGCAGCCGGTCCAATAGACGGACAGGCGGCAGCAGCAGGGCGACAATCACCAGGGCGGGCAGCGCCACGAAGGTGATCAGCCAGGCGGCCGGCCCCTCCAGAAACCGCCCTAATCCGCCCATTGCCGGAGGCTGCATCTCATAACGGGTATTCTGCATTGGAGGCCAACTCCTTCACAAGTCACAATCTCAACGCCGCCGAATCGTCTTAGCGTCTTGATACCGACGAATCTTAACATATTGCAAGATCGGCGCAAAATCGGCGCGCAAAAAGCGGCGCCGTCCAAATAAATGCTGCAAACCACAACGAACCCAGTCAATTGTGAGTTCCCGCAGGGCGTCTTTTCCCGCCTGTTCAATTTTAGGCCCGGCTGCGGACTCGTTTCCTGATCAGCCCATTCGCCGGGCGCGCGCCCGCCATGCTATACTGCGCCTATGGAGCTAGACCTGTCGAACGACCGGATTGCACACAAGCGCCGTCCCTGGATGGAAGTGACCTTGGCGACCGGCTTCCTGTTTTGCCTTGCGCTTGGGTTGGCTGCGCTGGGCGCGCTCTATGTCGTGCGAAATGACGGGCAAATCACGCTCGCTTCTCCTCCTCTCCAAACGATCCTCCCCGACCGAATCGTTCCCCAACTCGCGTTGGCAGAACTGGCCGGCGATCCGGCTGAAGCCTTGGCCTACCAGGCCGCCGCCGCCGGCGAACTGGACACGGCGCGCGCGATCGCATTGTTTACCACGGATTTGTCCGGCACGCAGCGTCTGGGTCTTCTGCTTCATCTAGGGCGTCGTTATCTGGATGAAGACAGGCCAAGCGAGGCGGCGACATTCTTTAGCCTGGCGCGCGCGGTCAGCGCACTTGATCCTGCGCTCAGCGCGTCGGAACGCAGCCAGGGGTTGGTGCAGGCCGCCACTGGCTTGTTGGAGGCGGGCGAAGAGGCCGCAGCGCTGGATGCGGCGGGCCAGGCAATACGCGTGGCTGAACAGATTCCGGGCCTTTTGCCCGCGCAACGCAGCCAGATACTGGAGAGCCTCAGACCATTGGCGCGCCAAACGGACGACTCAGCCTTTAGCCGAGAGTTGACCGAACTGGCGCGCAACCCGTACATCGAGGCTGCCGGCGTCGTCATCGACAGCCGGTGGCCGGCGCTTGCGGCGCCCTTTCCTGTCGACGCGGAGATGCAGGCCGCGTTCGAGCAGCGGCAATTGGCCGCGCGCCTGCTGGCGGACCGCATCATTCTCACCGGCGGCGTGGACATAGAACCGGAGATAGCGGCTCTGGCAAACGCTCTGGCTGCCGAAGACCAGGTGCGCGGCGAGTTCTATCGCCGTACGCTTGCGTCGGGGCTATCGCTTGAGCAGCAGTTCGCCCTGTTACAGGATCGTCGCGCTTGGGCGGCGCTCAAACTGCGCATCGCGCTGCGCGGGTTCGGCGCAACGTTGATCCCTGAATGGGAAGAATCCGCCGCGCAGATCGAGCAGGAACTCGCTGTCGCCACGGCTAATCTCAACCTGGTCGTGGAGGCGCAGATCAACGCTCTGCCTAATGCGGTTGACCAAGCCGCCCTGCGCATGGAGGGTCTGCTCTGGCTGGCGCAGCAAGTGGAGCTGGGCCTTTATCATGGCGCGTCTACAGCGGAGTTGGACGCCCAGTTGCGCAACGCCCAGGTCGAACTCACGCGCTTGGGAAGCCCGCCGGCGCTGCCCGTCACCTATGATCTCGACGCCGTTCCGCGCGGTTTTCGCATTCAATCCGCGCGCTGATATCGGTGCGGAATTTACCCCCGAAAAGCGTAGGCCAATCGTATAGATCCACCGTCGAAATCTGCGAAAAATCGTTTGACATCGGTTTCGATTGGCTCTATACTGCCACTAACAATGAATTGACTCCATTGACGACGGCAGCTAGATTCCCTCGGAACCAGAACCTCGACGCAGTCGTTTCGTTGAACAGATACAGTACGCACTCAAGGCGTCCGTTCACCGATTTTGGTGTGACAGAGGCAAAACAGGTGACACTGAAAATCCCTGTACTGGTTACAACCTATCGTTCTTATCGTGACGCTCAGGACTTGGTACGTGCCTGAGTGTCTTTGTTTTTTCGGATGGCGAGGCGTCAGAGGCCATCCGCTTTTTGCAAGGCGACCTGTTGTTCGTCCCCATTTGTGAGCTTTCAGAAAGGACACAATCATGGACTCAGTCGCAAGCCGGATCATCAAGGCCCGCCAGTATGCTCAGGAGCGTGACAAGCGCATTCGCACCCACCGCTTCGAAGCCGAGCTGCACGGCGAACATGCTAATCACGTCGTCACGTATGATAAAGGTCGTTGGAACTGTGACTGCGAAGAATACCAGTTGCGCGGCGTATGCGCCCATATCATGGCGATGGAGGAGATCCTTGGCGATTCGGTCGAACCGGCTATGTTGCACGGAGCGTCTCCGGCGGCTTAGCAACGCCCGACACATCACGACCGGCGACTCTGCTCAGCCGGTCTGTTCATAGATGCCTGCGTGCAGGGGCGACCACCGGTCGCCCCTGTATCTTTGTCCGAACCCGATATCCGCCCCGTCTGAGTCAAGCCCCTCCTTTTCGCATCGTCTCGGTTCTGTGATATTCTGATGCCGCCTATGCGGCGGAGGGCTGCACGCGTCTGCGTAAAGAGCCGCTACAGAGCATGGATGTGCGGTATCGACGAATTCTGCCCCTGAGGACAGATCTGAAGACAGATCTGAGGACGGATATTGAAGCGGTATACCCGGCTGCTGTTCACAAAGTGGGCGCAGGGCGCCATCGGCATAGCAATCAGCGCGGTCTTCATCTACATCACGCTGCCCAACCTGCACCTGCCCGAAGTCGCACAGGCGATGCGGTCGGCCAACTATTGGTGGATTTTGCCGGGCGTCGCGGTCTATTTTGTGGGGCTGTGGGTGCGCTCCTGGCGCTGGCACTACACGCTGCGTCGCATCAAGCCTGTGCCGTCACTGCGCCTTTTTCCGCTAGTCTGTATCGGCTATTTCGGCAACAACGTCTTTCCATTTCGTGCCGGCGAGGTGCTGCGTTCGGTTGTTCTCAAGAAGACGGAAGACATCGCCATTTCGTCCAGCCTGGCGACAGTGTTCATCGAGCGCGTGTTCGACGGCCTGGTCATGTTGCTGTTCGTCTTTATCGCCTTGCCTTTTGCGCCCATGCCGGCCGAATACCGGCGTCTGGTCGTCCTGCTTACACTGCTCATGGTGGGTGCAACGGCTGTGTTTATGTGGATGGCGATGCGCCCGCAGCGCATCACCGCATTCTATGCGTGGTGCGCCAATCGTCTTCTGCCCGTCGCGCTGCGCCGGCGTGCGGATGATCTCTTTCATCGCTTCATGGACGGGCTGGGCAGCCTCAGCGATCGTGCGGACGTGCTCATGATCTTTGCGACCAGCGTTCTCATCTGGCTGTTGGAGACGGTGAAGTATTGGTTCGTCATGCACGCCTTTCCCTTCGAGGTCAGCTTTATCGTACTAATGCTCATGAACGGGCTGGTGAATCTGGCGACCACGCTGCCTTCTGCGCCCGGCTATATCGGCACCTTCGATACGCCGGGCATCGAGACATTGGCCGCGTTTGGCGTGAACCGCGAGCTTGCTGCAAGCTATACGTTCACGCTTCACGCTGCGCTATGGCTGCCGGTCACGTTGGTCGGGGCCTACTACTTCTGGCGCCGCCAGTTACGCTGGGGCGACATTGACAAGGCGCGCAGGCAGATCGACGCCCAACCCGATAGCGGCAGAGCGGCTGCGGCGAAGGCCGGCGAAAGCGGTTAAAAACAGGGGAGTTTGGCGGGAACCGTGTGTTTGGGACATTGCCCAATAGGAGGGTGAATGAAAACGATCGCAGTTGCAGGAACCGGCTACGTGGGCCTGACGACAGGGGCTTGTTTTGCCGATCTGGGCAACAAGGTCACCTGCATCGACATCATCCAGGAAAAGATCGACATGCTGCGCGCCGGCAAGGTTCCGATCTACGAACCCGGCCTGGCTGAGATGATCGAGCGCAATGTCAGCGCCGGTCGGCTGTGCTTTACCACCGACTATGCCGAAGCCCTTGCCGACGCCGACATCGTATTCATCTGTGTAGGCACGCCTAGCGGCGTCGACGGCGAGGCTGATTTGCGCTATGTGCGCATGGCTGCGGAATCCATCGCCCAGACGATGACGCACCCGCTCATCGTCGTTAACAAGAGCACCGTGCCGGTCGGCACCGGCGACTGGGTGGCGGACATCATCTCGCGCAGCCAGCCTGCGCCCGTTAATTTTTCCGTCGTGAGCTGCCCCGAATTTATGCGCGAGGGATCGGCGCTCTATGACTTTATGAACCCGGACCGGGTGGTGCTGGGCAGCAAGGACGAGGAAGCGGCGGAGAAGGTGGCACAGTTGCACTTGCCCCTGCGCACGCGCATCGTCCTGACCGATCTGCGCACCGCCGAGATGATTAAGTACGCCAGCAACGCCTTCTTAGCGACTAAGATCAGCTTCATCAACGAGATCGCCGCCATCTGCGAGCGACTGGGTGCAGACGTGCAGGACGTCGCCATCGGCATGAGCTATGACAAGCGCATCGGGCCGCATTTCCTCAACGCCGGCTTGGGCTATGGGGGCAGTTGCTTCCCCAAGGACGTCAAGGCGCTGGAGCACATGGCGCTGGTGCAAGGATCGCACCCCTCGCTCTTGCGAGCGGTGATGGACATCAACCGGGATGCGCGACGCTGGCCTATCTTTACCCTGCGCGAGATGCTCGGCCATTCCCTCACCGACAAGCGCGTTGGCCTATTGGGCTTGGCCTTTAAGCCCAACACGGACGATACGCGCGAAGCGCCCGCACTAGAGATCGCGCGCATGTTGCAGTATGAGGGCGCGGTCGTCAGCGCCTACGATCCCGTCGCTATGGCGCCTGCGGCGCGTGATAATCCGGAGTTGTGCCTTGCCAACGACCCCTACGAACTGGCTCAGGGGCAAGACGCGATCATCGTCTGCACCGAGTGGAATGAGTTCAAGCAGTTGGATCTGTTGCGCGTCAAAGAGGCGATGCACCATCCCATCATCCTGGATGGGCGTAATATCTACGAACCGACAACCATGACAGGCCTGGGCTTCATCTACCGGGCCGTCGGCCGGGGAGCGACATTCGATAATGGCGCATGACAAAATGGCGCATAACAAAATGGCGCATAACGACGTGATCAAGGCCAAACTCGCCAACGGCATGCGAGTGGTGCTGAAGGAAAGCCGCGTGGCGCCGGTGGCGAGCTTTTGGATTTTCTACCGGGTAGGCAGCCGTAACGAGAACTCCGGCGCCACCGGCATCAGCCACTGGGTCGAACACATGCTCTTCAAGGGCACGGACAACTTCCCGCGCGGCCAGTTCGATAAGGCCGTGGCGCGTGCCGGCGGCATCTTCAACGGCATGACATCGCAGGACTGGACGACCTACTTCGAGACCTTTCCGTCCGACCGCATCGAACTGGCGCTACAAGTCGAAAGCGACCGCATGGCGAACGCAACCTTCGACGTCGAGGAGACCGAGTCGGAACGCACCGTGATCCTCAGCGAGCGCGAGGGGGCGGAGAACAACTACTTCTGGCTGTTGCATGAAGAGGTGCAGGCCGCCGCCTTCCAGGCGCACAGTTACCATCACCCGACGATCGGCTGGAAGGGTGACCTGCGCAGCCTGACGCGCGACGATCTCTACCGCCACTACCGCACCTACTACACGCCCAATAACGCGGTGGCGGTGGCGGTCGGCGATTTCGACGCCCAAGAGATGCTGGCCCGCATCGACCGCTTCTTCGGCGCCCTGCCCGCGGGGCCGGAAGTCCCGCCCGTGCGCCTTGTCGAGCCGGAACAGAAAGCGCAGCGCCGCATACTCCTGCGCGGCGAGGATTCAACCGGCTATGCAATGCTCGTCTTCCATGCGCCGCAGGCTACCCACGAGGACTTCTTCCCGCTCGTGGTGATGGACTCGATCCTCGGCGGCGCCAAGGGTATGGGTCTGTTTGGCGACAGCGGCAACAACCGCAGCAACCGGCTATACCGGGCATTGGTGGACAGCGAGCTAGCCGTCGCCGTCGCCAGCAGCTTCCAGCCCACCCTGGACCCGTCGTTGTTCTCGTTCTATATAACGCTGGCCCCGGGCAGTGTACACCAGGCTGCGGAGGATGCTGTCTGGCAGGAAATCCGCAAGATCCAAGAGGACGGTGTGAGACCGCAGGAGTTGGAGAAGGCCATCAAGCAGACCAAGGCCCAGTTTGTCTATAGCAGCGAGAGCGTAACCTTCCAGGCCTATTGGCTGGGCTTTAGCGAGGTCGTGGCGAGCATCGAATGGTTCGATAATTGGCTGGAGCGCCTCACGGCCGTAACGTCGGCGGATGTGCAGCGCGTCGCTCGCCGCTATTTTCAACCGAACTTGCAGACCGCGGGCTGGTATGCGCCGCAAGGACCGCAGACAGAATGACATCCGCACCGACAAAACGGTCCGTACCGGGGCCGGAAAACATTACGCGCGTGGTTCTGGATAACGGCATGGTCGTCCTCGTGCGCGAGAATCATGCCGCGCCGGTCGTCGTGGCCGAGGGTTTGCTGCCTACGGGATCGATCCACGACCCTGACGGCAAGACCGGCCTCGCCGGCTTTGTCGCCAGCATGTTGATGCGCGGCAGTGAACGCTATGCGTTTGATGAATTTAACGAGATCATCGAGGGCGTCGGGGCCAACCTCTCCGTCAACGCCTCGGACCACACGACGGACTTCGGCTCAACCAGCCTTGCCGAGGACTTTCCTACGATGGTCGAAGTTCTGGCCGATACCTTGCGCCGCCCGCAGTTTCCGCCGGAACACATGGCGCGCGTGCGCAGCCAGAAACTCGTTCGCATCCAGGAGCGCGACCAAGACACGCAGCAAGTTGCGAATCTGCGCTTCTTCGAGACGATCTACGGCGAGCATCCCTACGGGCGTCCTACATCCGGCTATGCAGAGACCGTCAGCGCCATTCAGCGCGAGGATCTACTCGCCTTTCATGCCGGTCACTATGCCCCTCAGAGCGCGGTGATTGTCGTGACCGGCGATGTGAGGACGGAGACGGCCATCGACCTGATACGCGCGCAGTTTGAGGACTGGCGCGGTGACGCTGCCGGCACGGCCGAAGCCCAGCTCGTCGCGCCGGTTCAGTCCACGAACGGCGTCAATCGCCTTTTCTATCCGCTGCCGGGCAAGTACCAGTCGGATATTGTGATCGGCTGTCCGGCGGTGGCGCGCAGCCACCCGGACTATGACGCGATACGCGTGGCTAACACCGTGTTGGGTCGATTCGGCATGATGGGGCGTTTGGGCGAAACGATCCGCGAGGAGCAGGGCTTGGCCTACTACGTCTATAGCGCCCAGGACGCCAACCTCGCCGCGGGGGTCTGGCTCGCTGCAGCCGGCGTCAACCCCGAAAACGTCGACGTTGCGGTCGAGAGCATCCTGTCAGAGTTTGCCCGGCTGGGAGAAGAGCCGCCAAGCGAGGAGGAGTTGGCCGATAGCCAAGCCTTTATGACCGGCGTGCTGCCGCTGACGCTGGAGACCAACGAAGGCGTGGCGAACACGTTGCTCAACATGGAGTGGTACGGGCTGGGGCTGGACTATATCGAGCGCTACAATGATCTCATCTACGGCGTCAGCCCTGCCGATGTCCAGCGCGTGGCCGCGACTTATCTGCGGTCGGACCGCTATACGGTTGTGGTCGCCGGCCCGCCGAGCGCGGGGTGAAACCAGAGGTGGGGCGCAACCGGCTTTCGCTGTTGAACCGCTCGCAAGGAGTCGTCGCACATGGTTCGCACCGGCGTAGACTTGATCGAAATCGAACGGGTCGCCGCGGCCATTGACCGCTTCGGGCTGCGCTTCCTAGAGCGCATCTTTACGCCTGCGGAGCTTGTCGTGTGCGCCAACAAGGCGGACTCGTTGGCTGTGCGCTTTGCCGCCAAGGAAGCGGTCGCCAAAGCGCTGGGCGCGGGCATCTGGCGCACGGGCATCGACTGGACCGATATCGAGGTGCTGCGCGACACGGAGTCGGGCGAACCGCGGCTGATCCTGCACGGGGAAGCGGCGGAGCAGTCCCGTCGCCTGAACATCAGCCAGTGGTCGATCAGCCTCAGCCATGCCCGCCGTGACGCCATCGCCTTCGTCATCGCCGTGAGCGAGTGATAGACGCGCGTTGCGGAGGACAGCGGAGAGCAGCCAGGCAATAGCCGGCTTCGGTTATGGATGCATCCCTAGCAGCAATGTGGACGGCGGGAAGCGAGAGGAGGAGGGCTTTGTCGGAATATGTGCAGGTCATCACGACGATAGACAGCCAGGAAGCCGCCGCTTCGATCGCTGAAGCGGTTGTCTCGGCACGGCTGGCAGCCTGCGCGCAGGTGGCCGGCCCGATCACCAGTTCCTTCTGGTGGGAAGGCGAAGTCACCACAGCGACGGAGTGGATATGCATCATGAAGACCCAGCAGAGCCGCTACGACGCGCTCGCAGAGTTGTTGCAGCGCATCCACCCGTATGACGTGCCCGAAATCCTCGCCGTGCCTGTCACGGCAGGTCACAGCGCCTATCTGGCGTGGATCGTCCGTGAAACCACGCCGTCCTCGGCCTGAACTGGATACCGGCTGCGCCTTGGGTTAGCCCGGTGCGAGGCCGCGTTCCGCGGACGTAAGCGCCTCTAGCGCCTGGCATGCCAGTTCGTAGCGGCCAAAGCTCGGCATCAGATAGACGCCCTGCACGTGAGGCAGCCCCTTCAGTTCGAGCAGCAGTTCCTGCGCCATCTTCACGCCTTCCTGGCGGCCATTGGCCCCGGCCAACCGCATTCGCTCCAACGCGGCTTCGCTCAGGGTGATGCCGGGGACTTCATGATGCAGAAAACTGGCGTGCCGGTGGCTCTGCAAGGGAAGCACGCCGATCAGCACAGGCACGGGGAAGGGCCCGTGTCGTTCTTCATAGAGCGCCAGAAAGTTCGTCCATAGTGTGGGGTCGTAGATCGGCTGTGTCATGGTGAAGTGTGCGCCGCCGCTCACCTTCTGGTGGAAGCGGTCTACCTCTTGCGCCAGGTCCGGCCGTGTCGGGTCGCAGGCGACGGCGATCGTGAAGTTGGCGCGCCGGCCCATCTCGCGGCCGGCGATGTCCAGCCCGCGGTTGAATGTCTCGATGATGCGCACTAGGCCGATGCTGTCCACATCGTAAACGGGCGTGCTTTCTTGCGTATCGCCCAGCCCTGGCGGATCGCCGGTCAGCGCCAGGATGTTGCGCACGCCGAGCGCATGTGCGCCGATTAAATCCGCCTGCAAGCCCATGAGCGAGCGGTCGCGCGTTGTGAAGTGAACGATGGTCTCGATCTCGACCTGTTGCTGGATCTGCGTGCAAAGCGCCAGCGCGCTCATGCGTACGCGGGCCATTGGGCTGTCCGCCACGTTGATCGCGTCTGCGCCTGCGGACTTCGCGATGCGTGCGCCTTCGATCTGTTTCTCCGCCGTGAAGGCGCGCGGCGGGTCGACTTCTACGCTGATCACGAATTCGCCGGCGCGCAGTTTCTGCAGCACGCCGGTGGGGCGCTCGCCGCTCTCGGCGCTCACCTCCGCCGACATGCCGACATGCAACTCCGGCAGCGCATCGCGCTCCGGCGCCAGGACCGCCGGAGACTTGCCGGGATGCCGGGCGAGATAGTCGTCGAGCGCAGTGCGCATGGCGCGGATGTGGATGGGCGTCGTACCGCAGCAGCCGCCGACTAGACGGGCGCCGCGGTCGAGCAACAAGGGTGTGTGCTCGGCAAAATACTCTGGACTGGAAGGATAGATCAACCTGCCTTCGACGCGCCGCGGGTAGCCCGCATTGGGCATGGCGCTGAACAAGCCGCCGGGCAGCGCCTGCGCCATCGCCTCCACCGTATCCAGCATTTGGGCAGGGCCTACCGAGCAGTTGACGCCGATCACGTCGGCGCCGGCCTGCGTCAGTTGCGCAGCCACTTGGTCGGCGCTCTGTCCCGCCGGCGTCAGCCCGTCCTCAGCGTAAGTCATCGAGGCTACGATCGGCAGGTCGCACAGGCTGCGCGCCACGCGCACGCCGGTCAGCAATTCCTCCAGATCGCTGAATGTTTCGAAAAGCAGCAGGTCTGCGCCCGCTTCCCACAGCACGCCGATCTGCTCGCGAAAGGCATCTTCGGCTTCAGCGCGCTGGGCGTCGTCGTCCTCCTCCCATCGTTTGCCCAACGGACCGACGTTGCCGGCGATGAAGAGGGCGTGACCCGACACCTCGCGCACGTCGCGCAGCAGGCGGACAGCGCGAAAATTGAACTCGCGCACTTTGTCCTCCAGGCCGTGTTTCGCCAGGCGCGTGCGGTTGGCGCCAAAGGTATGCGTCGTGATCACATCTGCGCCCGCGGCTGCGTATGCCTGGTGGATGCCGCTCACCCACTCTGGCCGGTCGACAACTAACTGCTCCAGGCACTGCGCGCTGCTCGCGCCGCGGGCGTAGAGCATTGTGCCCATCGCCCCGTCGCAAAGCAGGGGTTGTTCACGCAGCCGTTGGAGAAACGGATTCATAGAGCACAAGTCCTTCCGTCGTCATTTGCCCATAGCGAATACAATGCGAACGCGCCGCGGCGCGCTTTTCCTGGAAAAAGGCGATGCTGCGACCAGGTTTATACATTATAGGCCAAGTTGGGGTAAAATTCTGTGCCGCGCCTCCCTGCAAGGCGTGTCTCAGGTTTTCCGGCTGACAGGATGGCCGGAAAGACGTCTCGCGTTGTGCGGCAGGTTGTGGTCGTGCACCGCCGCGCATGTGGAGAAGCACTGAATTAGGCAGATGGCTCTGGACCGCGGAGTCATCCAGTCATACTGAGCGTAGCGAAGCGTCCCGTAGTGAAGCGTCCCGTAGTGAAGCATCTCGTCGGCGCCTCGTCCGAGATTCCTCGCTAGCGCTCGGAACGACAGTTTTCAGGCATGCATTTATTTAGGCTCGCTATAGGGAAACGTTCATTGCGGAATGCCGAACGCAAACGAGTTGCTCTTTAACCGTCTGTCCCCGACCGAGACCGATCCGGGCGCCATTACTCGACAAGCGCGTGCGATAGTGGAAGGCGACATGGAGATCGCGTCGATCGAGGTTCCGCTCGAACCGAGGCGCGAGGGGGTTGTGGTCTTCAAGGGCCGTCTGATCCGTCCCAGCGACGAGGCGTATACGCGCTGGCTAGCCGCTTTCCGGCAGATCGGCTACACGCCCGTACTGCGCGACGATACAGAAGTCGACGCTCCGGAAGCCGGGAAGGCGGACGGATACGGGGGTGCGGTCATTCTGCATATCATGGCCGGCGTGCCGCATAGATCGATGCCGCGCGTGTGGCTCAACATCGCGCTCTTTGTGATCACCTTCATCAGCACCCTGTTTGCCGGCTCGATGTATGCTGGGCCGGTCACACCTGTCAACACGCTGGGCGATCTGTTTCGTCCCGCCAATCTGCTGACGGGCTGGCCATTCGCTATGACTCTGCTCGGCATCTTGGCGGCGCACGAATTCGGACACTACTTTGCCGCCCGCTATCACAAGGTCGCGGTGTCGCTGCCCTTTTTCATCCCGATGCCGCTCGGCTTCGGCACATTGGGCGCCGTCATCCAGATGAAAGAGCCTGTACCCGACCGGCGCAAGTTGTTCGACATCGGCGTCGCCGGCCCGCTAACTGGTCTGGTCTTAGCGATTCCGCTGCTGCTCGTCGGACTGTCGACCAGCCCGGTGGTGACGCCTACGCCGTCGCCTGGCATGATGCTCGAGGGCAACAGCATCCTCTACTACTTTGCCAAGATCGCGGTCTTCGGCAAGGTGCTGCCTAACCCCATCACCGGCGAAGACGTGCTGATGAACCAGGTGACTTTCGCCGCCTGGATTGGACTGCTCGTCACGGCGATCAATTTGCTGCCCGTGGGCCAGCTCGACGGCGGGCATGCGGTCTATGCGCTCTTCGGCCGGCAGGCGCGCTACGTCAACGTGGCGGCGCTCGTCGCGATGGCGTTTCTAGCTGTTGCCGGCTTGGAACCGCTGCAACGGTTGTTCCCCGTACTCATGAACATCGGCTACTCCGGCTGGTTTCTGTGGCTGGGCCTGCTGTTTGTGGTGGTGGGGCCGTTTCACCCGCCGGCATTGAACGATGTGACGCGCTTGGATGCCGCTCGCCGGCGTATCGGCTATCTTGTGATCGTTCTCTTCATCTTGATCTTCGTACCGGCGCCATTCCGGCCGTTATTCTAGAAAACCGGACTCCACCGGCGGCATGCCGTCCTGTCGCCCGCCAATCTTCGAGGTTGCAACCATGACAGATGTGTTGACCATGCAAGATGTGATCCTGCGTCTCCACAAATATTGGGCGCAGCACGGCTGTCTCATCTGGCAGCCCTACAGCGAAAAAGTCGGCGCGGGCACCATGAACCCCGCCACCGTGCTGCGCGTACTTGGGCCGGAACCGTGGAACGTCGCCTACGTGGAGCCGTCCTTCCGCGCCGACGACGGGCGCTATGCCGAGAACCCCAACCGCATGCAAATGCATCACCAGTACCAGGTGATCCTCAAGCCGGACCCCGGCAATCCCCAAGAGCTTTACCTGGGCAGCTTGGAGGCTGTGGGCCTGGACCTGACCAAGCACGATATTCGTTTCGTCGAAGACAACTGGGAATCGCCCGCGCTCGGCGCTTGGGGGCTCGGCTGGGAGGTATGGCTCGACGGCCAAGAGATCACGCAGTACACCTATTTCCAGCAGTCCGGCAGCATGGCGCTGGACCCCATCAGCGTCGAGATCACCTACGGCCTCGACCGCATCGTTATGTATTTGCAGAACAAGAGCGACGTCTGGTCGATTGACGTGGATGGCGCGCACACTTTCGCCGACGTCTACCGTATGCCGGAGATCGAGCATTGCGTCTACAACTTCGAGTTGGCCGATGTGGAGCGGCTGAAGCAGATCTTCGAGATCTATCAGGCCGAGGCGCAGGCCTGCATCGCCCGCGGACTTGTCATCCCCGCCCATGACTTCATCCTGCGCCAGAGCCACACCTTCAACCTGCTCGACGCGCGCGGGGCCATCGGCGTAACCGAGCGGGCCAAGTTTTTCGCGGCCATGCGCAGCCAGTCGCGCGCCGTCGCCGAACTCTATATCCGGCAGCGCGAACAAGAGGAATTTCCCTGGCTGGATAACGGCGAACGCACCATCGCGCAGGCCACGTCTTCTGCCTTGGTCCCGTCGCCCGCCAGCCTGCAGGAGCCGCCGACCGAGGTCCAAGACTTCATCCTCGAACTCGGCTCCGAGGAATTGCCCGCTGGCGATGTCGTGGACGGCATCGAGCAGATTCGCCGGCTGCTGCCCGACCTGTTGGCCGATGCGCGGCTGGTCTACACAGACCTGCACGTCACCGGTACGCCCCGCCGCCTGGTCGCCTATGTGACCGGGCTCGCCCCGCGGCAGACCGACGAGACGCTGGAGAAGCGCGGGCCGGCGCTGGATCGCGCGTATGACGCCGATGGCCGGCCCACGCGTGCCGCGGAGGGCTTCGCCGCAAGTCAGGGCGTAGCTGTCGGGGAACTGGTCGCCCGCGACAACTACGTGTACGCCGTGAAGCGCGTGGCCGGCCGCGCCGCCCCCGATGTGCTGCCGGAAGTGTGCATCGCGCTGCTAGACGGGCTGCGCTGGAACAAGGCTATGCGCTGGAACAGCTCCGGCATCGCCTACCCGCGGCCGCTGCGCTGGATCGTGGCGCTGTATGGCGAGCTTGTAATTCCCTTTGCCTTTGCAGGCGTCGTCAGCGGTCGCACGAGTCGCGGCCCGCGTTTTGCCGACGCCGCCGCCGAACTGGAGGCCGGCGAATTCACGACATTCGACATCGCCAGCGGCGCAGACTACTTTGACGCAGTGGCAGCGCAGGGCGTCGTCGCCGACCGCGATGAACGCCGCCGCCTGATTCTCCACCTTGTGCAGGAGGCTGCAGCCCAGGTCGGCGGCTATACGCCAGAAGACGCCGGTCTTCTCGACGAGGTGACGGATCTGGTGGAAGCGCCGCAGGCGCTGTTGGGCCGGTTCGAGGACAAATATCTCGAACTTCCCATGCCGGTGTTGATTGGCGTGATGAAGAAGCACCAGCGTTACTTCCCGGCGCTGCGCGACGGCCGGATGTTGCCCTACTTTATTACCGTCGCCAACGCACGCGCCCTGGCCCAGCCCGATGTCGTGGTCGCGGGCAACGAGGGCGTGATCCGCGCTCGCTATGCGGACGCAGCCTATTTCTACCGGCAGGACACAGCTCGCAGCCTGGATTCTTTCACCCCGCGTTTGGGCACGCTCACCTTCCACGAGCGGCTTGGCTCCATGCTCGACAAGGTGGAGCGTCTGAAGAAGTTGGCCCCGCGCATCGCCTCGATGCTCGACGCCGGGCAGGAGGATATCGACGTCGTGACGCGCGCCGCTGCGTTGTGCAAGTCCGACCTGGTTACGTCGATGGTGGTTGAGATGACGAGCTTACAGGGCGTGATGGGCGAGATATACGCCCGCCATAGCGGCGAGCCGCAAGCAGTCGCCCAGGCGGTCCGTGAGCACTACTTGCCGCGCACAGCCGGCGACGCCGCACCCGCCTCGACCGCGGGGCTGGCCCTGAGCCTGGCCGACAAGCTCGACAGCTTGGCGGGCCTCTTCGCGGTCGGCGCCATGCCCACCGGCAGCGCCGATCCCTTCGGGCTGCGCCGGGCTGCGCTCGGCATCGTCAATGCGCTGCTTGCCACACAGACCGATTTCAGCGTAGCCGAAGGGCTGGCCGAAGCCGCTGGGCTCCAGCCTGCGCCGGTGAGCGAGGAGAGCTTGGCCGAGACCGCCCAGTTCGTAGCGCGGCGTCTGCAAGGCGTCCTCGCCGAAGCCGGCTACGCTTTCGACGTAGTGGAAGCGGTTTTGGCCGCGCGCGGCGACAATCCCCATGCCGCGCAGCGGGCCTGTCGCGCCTTGGCCGAGCTGATCAGCGAACCGTGGTGGACAGACGCATTCACGGCCTATGCGCGCTGCGCCCGCATCACGCGCGGGTTGGATCGCATGCTCGAACTGAACCCCGCAGCCTACCAGGAGGATGTGGAGCGACGGCTGCACGCCGCCTACGCGGCGGCGGCAAGCGCTGTGCAGGGCGCGGACGAACCGGCGGATGCGCTAGGGGAGGCGCTGCGCAGCCTGCAAGGGCCGATCAACGCCTTTTTCGACGCCGTGCTGGTCAACGCCGAAGATGAGACGTTGCGCGCGGCGCGGCTGGCGCTGGCCCAGCACATCGCTGCGCTGGCCTGGTCCGTGGCTGACTTGAGCAAGCTCCAAGGGTTCTAGCTTGTCTTGGATCGGTAACAACATCTCGGTAACAACAGCGGGCGGCCTACAAAAGGCCGCCCGCCGTAATCGTGGTTGGTATGCGGTTTGCGGTTGTGCCGCCTAGCGGTGACGGAAAAACGTTGCGGCCTGACCGGCGAAGAACGCCATTTCTTCACTGGCGTGTTGGGTGATAGCCATCTCCGCGACTGCGGCTTTAGCCTCGTTGGTCTGGCCGAATGTGTCCGCCAGAAGCGCTCCCTCGACCGTCAGCGTATAGGCGACCGGCGCTGTGGAGTCATTGAAGACGATGAGGGTGTACGGACCCTCGCCGCCGATGCGCAGCGTCGCTTGCATCTCGCCTGGTCGCCCGTCCTCAACGGGCTGGCCCGCGGCTAGGTTCAACTCCTTCGGAAACGCCCCCTGTATCACCTGTTGCAGCCCGCTCTTAGTCAGCACCCAGAAATTGACTTTGCCGTATGTCTCCTGTTGGAAGCCCGAATTGTAGGTGAGGCGGACGGTGATCTCGGCGTCGGCCTTGGCGGGGATTAGGTCCAGGAAATGGCGGTCATAGAGTTGGAAGAGAGAGCCGCTAATGCGGTAGGCCGTCACGGTGTCCGTACTGACGGTGAAGGGCGTGCCGTCGAGGATGTGTGGCGCCGCTTGGATGACGCGCTCTTCGGTCAGCGTCGCCGTCTGCGCAAAAGCACTGATAAGCGGATAGGCGTCAGCAGGGTGGGCAGGTGCAGGCTCCTGCACGGTCTGCCCGGAGCCGTCGATCAGTACGCCGTTGCGTGCGGTCAGCGAGTAGCTTACTGGTGCGGTCGATTCGTTCCAAACGACGACTGTATAACCGGCGGTATTGCCTGCGGGTACAATCGCTTGGGCGATGACGCCATCTTCTGTGACACGAAGCAGTTTGCCCGCGGCCACGGCCGCTTCTTGCGGGGCGGCGCCTGTCAGCACGGCGTGCAGCCCCTCTTCGGTGAGGACGGCGAACTGCAGCCGCTCGGCGACGGGCAGCCCTTCCGGCGTCCACGATTTCAGCGTCAGCACGATCATCTTGGCCGCGCCGGCGGATTCCAGACCTAGATAGTGCGTGTCGCCCTGGTTCGGCAAAAACCCCTGCAACTCCTCAGCCTGGATTGCAGCAGGGTCAGCCGGTTCCGGCGCCGCGTACACTGCTCGCGTCGCCGCTATTGTCAGCGCCGCCAGCAGAGCGAAGACCATTAGCAGCCAGGCAGCCGCCCGGCCGATCTCGCGCAGAAACATAGAATACGCATCCTTTTTTGTTGTGTAGACTCGCTCGGTTGCCGGCTCTATCTGCGCCCCTCTGCCCACCCCGAACAGAGGCCAACGCGCCGGCTATGCTGTTGCAGTAGTGATGACGTCGGCGGAGCCGGATCGATACTGCCAACCGTCGAAATTCAGCAAAAAAGGCATATAAAAAAGGGGCGCCCGGTTCGATCCGGACGCCCCCATGACGGCGTTGGCCGTCGCGTAATGCTTGCGCTTCTAGTTACAGCGATACGCTGCGCACTTCGGCTCCCAATAGACGGTGATCAGCGCATCTTCCGCCTCTTCATAATATTCGACTACGACCTTATGTTTGCCCGGTCGTAGCGAGATGTCGCCGTGGTATTCGGTCGCAGGCTGAATCTTCCAGCCGTCGATCACCAGCGTGTCGTCTACGTAAACGCGCACGCCGTCATCCGCCGTGGCGTGGAAGCGGTAGTCGCCGCCGTCGAAGTGAAGGACGCGCTCCCAACGGATGCTGAAGCGGTCTTCCGGCATGTTGGGACCGGGGCTCCCTTTGTACCAGTTGAAGCGAATCTCGCTGTCCTGGCGCTCCTCGACGAACTCGCTGAAATATTTGTCCTTGAAATACGACCCGCGCCAGTAGCCTAGGTCAGGCTCCTGAGAAGGTCCGCCCGGTCGCGGCTGGTCTGCACAGTCGGGCGGCCAGTAACCGCCTGGGCCCGGCTGGTCGCCGCACTGCGGCGGCATGATCGGATGCTGCGGACCCGGTTGCACCGGCTGCGGCTGCACGGGCTGCCACGGTTGCGGCTGCGGTTGGACAGGCTGCGGTTGTATGGGCTTAGGCTGCACGGGCTGCCACGGTTGCGGCTGCGGTTGGACAGGCTGCGGTTGTATGGGCTTAGGCTGCACAGGCTGTACCGGCTGCGGCTGCACGGGCTGCACCGGCATGCCGCCCCCTCCGGGAATGCAGAGCGTTTGCCCCGCATAGATGCGGTTCAGGTTGAGCATGTCATTGGCGCGGGCTAGGTCATAGAGGTCTATGCCATAGCGCTGCGCGATCTGCGAGGCTGTTTCACCGTAGCGCACGACGTGCGTCCTGCCGCACTGAGGTCCGCCGGTCCCTCCTCCTCCGCCGCCGGGAATGGTGAGGGCTTGGCCGACGTAGATGTGGTTCGGATTGCGCAAGCCGTTGACGCGCATCAACTGATCGACAGTGACGCCGAAGCGCAATGCGATCATGCTGAGCGTGTCGCCCGGTTTGACATAGTAAGTCGGATCGCCG
>Ga0334889_1000971_pt1 | contig 40807 bp, 34 predicted proteins | sample GraSluR1_MG_2_FD_207222 | JGI IMG/M metagenome (GOLD analysis project Ga0334889, IMG submission 207222) | Sludge microbial communities from methane-producing bioreactor in Wageningen University, Netherlands - Granular Sludge_8_08-R1 | ecosystem: Engineered > Bioreactor > Anaerobic > Unclassified...
TCATAAAGAGCTGCTACTGGGGGTGCTGCATGGCGTTCACAAAAGAGCTTCTCGACCGCGCCCTGCCTTTCCCCCCTTCCATCCCCACTCATGACCAGTGGATAGGGCTGATCGCGGAGCAACGAAAAGAGACATTCTTTTTGAACGAGCCCCTGATACTGCATCGGCGGCATGGGAAAAACGTTTCAAAAACATTGCCCCTGCACAGAAGGCTTGATTTTCGATACCGGATGGCGAAGGCGTATTATGCACATTCTCCAAAAGAACCGTGACATGCAGCACAAAAAAGACATTTTCGGAAGATTTTTTCTGATATGACCGAGACCGACCAGAAACTCGAACCGTCAATATACGCCATCATCGTTGCCTACTATCCGGACACCGACAGACTGAAGCGCCTCTGCTCCTCACTACGCGGACAGGGAATTCATGTTCTCGTCATCGACAACTCCGAGCCGGGCGAACTCAACAAAAATTTCAGACACGAGGAATGCACCATTATTGCCGCCGGCAGGAACCTGGGAATAGCAGCCGCCCAGAACACCGGCATCGAACACGCACTCGCCCGGGGCGCCGATATTCTCCTGTTTTTCGACCAGGACAGCCGCATAGACGACGGACTGCCCGGCAAACTATGCGACCCCCTGCTCAATAATCCGCTGAGCATCACCGTTCCGGTATCGATCGACAGGCTCTCGGGGGACGAATATCCTTCCAGGGTCCTCAACAGGTTCGGCTGGCCTTCGAACGTCTTTTGCAGAGGAAAGACCACCCTCACCCCGGTGGACATTTCAATCGCCTCCGGAACGGCGACCACCCCGGAAGTCTTCCGGAAAGCCGGTCTCTTCGATGAAAGCCTTTTCATCGATTTTGTCGACGTCGAATGGTTTCTCCGCTGCAAACGCCGCGGCGTTCAGACGTTCGTCGTACCGGAAGCCGTCATGGACCATCATATAGGGGAACGAACTCTCGATCTCGGTCTTATCAAGATTACACAGCACAGCCCGATGAGGACGTATTACAAAGTCAGGAACAGCTTTCTCCTTCTCCGCAGAAACATTCCCGTCCTCTTCTGCATCAGGCAGATTCTCCCGGCGTTGCTGCATAACGCGCTGCTCCTCTGCTTTGTAAAAAATAAAAAGGAGTATTTCTTGCACTATCTTCAGGGGATCTGCGATGGAATCCTCGGGAATAGCGGAGAATATCCGGGGTTTGCACCATAGCAGAAAATTCACCTTCTGCGAAAAGACTCATCGAGGAGTAGTCCACTCAATGCGTTGGTAAGGTGACGCTGTCATGATCAGAATAGCTATTCTCCGGCAGAGGAATATCCATTGCTTTTTTAAATATCTCAAATATTTCGTTTTCCCAAACTTTTATATAACTATTTTTTTGAAGAAAATCCTCCATCGTCTTCCAGTTTTCCACATAGTGTGTGCTTGGGTTCCTGAATTTGACTCTCGGCCATTCAAAGCTCTGCAAGGAGTATTTGCTTCGCACAACAACGGGTTGTGCCGGACGCTCCCTCTCAGCTTTTTCAAGATAATAGCGAAAAAGGGCTGGCTGGCGCAAAAAAGGCCACGCGCTATATAGATAGGGGTGAGTTTCTGTCAAAAAATAAAGTGTTGATACCGTATGATAACCCAAAAGGAAATCACCAGGTACGACAAAAATGCGAAGTGCCTCAAGAACCTCCTGCACGACACGAGCCCGATCTCTGGTTGTCCGCACACCATAAAGCTTTGGATGATCTATCGCAAAATGCATTTCCCAGCGATTCGCTGTGTCTCTGTATGTATAGCGAAAAGCAATTGCACTGCCTGTTGTTAAAAGAGCAACGAGTGTAATCCACTTGAGCAATCGGAACGCATCAAAACGCTGGCTAGAGACACGTGCCGAGAAGCTTTTCTCTTTTGAAAAGTTCTCTCCTATCATTTTCAAAGTAAGAGGAAGAGAGAACCAAAGACCGTAAATAGCATTGAATATTCCGTTTCCAGACCCCAACGGTACAGTAATAAGCATAGCAAAAGCTGCAAACAGGGCAAAAAACAAATTGAAAATCCTTGCATTCCATGCCCTTAACATAGAGATCATCAAAGCAATATAGATTACCCCAAATAAAGAGTCATAAAGAGTAATGCTTTCTACATATAGATAGTTTATACTAGCAACAAATAAGACTAATAATCCGGTAAGCATTACTAAAATAGTCTTTACAGAGTCTAGAGGAAAATTTGTGGCTGCATGTCTTTTTTTTAGAACAAACCATATCTGATAAAGAAAACAAAAAAAGGCTATCCAGAAAAAAAAAGGATGAAGTTGAAATTTTCCACCATAATATTTCCAGCCCATGTAAAAAAATAAAAACAACAAAAGAGGGAAAAGAAAGTAAATCGAACATTTCCATCGCTCAAGAAATAACGCAAATCCTGTCCCCGATATAGTAAAAAGAACACCCAAAGATAAGATTCTCTTATGGTCTTCTACAAAACCTCTGAAAAGAGATTCTGTAGAATAAATAGTATTTTTTGTGTTACTTACGAATAATTCCACGATAGAATTTAAGTAATGCTCCCAATATCCACAAACCATCATAAAAATAATGAATGAGCAGAGCATTCCTGCATACCCAATATAAAAAATTCCGGCATTTTTCCACATCGCCCGATCAGAAATATTTGCGTGGAAGAGGCATTGGGCTATTAACGGAAGGAGGCCAAATCCAACCATAAGAATATTCGGAAATCTTGCAAAAGCATTTAGTGCACAAAAAATTCCGGCCAGCAGAAAAAAGCGACCTTTTTTAGACTTGACACCAAAATATAGCAAAGCGAGACTCAGGCAAGCAAGGAATGAGGTCACATCGTTATAAGAGATCCAAGAAGACAATTTAGGAGTGAAAAGAAATGTGATGGATAGAGATCCAAAGATTTGTGTAGGGGACATGAAATCTTTGAGGAAACTGTATGAAGCAGCAAATATCCCCCATAATATCAACACTAATCCGAACTTTGCTCCTACAATGCCCCAAGACTCAGAAAGTTTCAACCAGACACCATTGAGGAGCGCTGAAAATATTGACATATGACTATGAACATTGCCCGGATCGTTTAACATATCACGCGAAGAAACAAGAAAATACCCCATATCAGTAAAATCGAGACCCTGAAAAATAAAAAGAAAAGGAACTATTAAAAGCAACAGCACAAGCCAATAACACTTGATTGCTCCTCTCTCCATACTCATTCTCCTTAAGGCATTATTATAGTGTCGTGGTTTTGCTTCGACATTCGATAAAAATATGAACATAAGGTATCCGAGTTAAAGAAGTCGCGATGCTTGTTGAAAAAGACTCAAAAACACTCCCTACAAGTTGCTTCCAAAGCGCTTCAGTGCGGATATAAAGACCACGGTCCTGATTCATGATGAGCCTCGACAGCGCGCTCTGATGAACGAGAAACGTCGGTTCAACGATTACAAGACGACCCTCCGGGGCCATGAGCATCTGTGCCAATTCAAGCGTTTCCAGCACCTCTTTTTCGTCCAGATGATGCAGAAGCCCTTTGCATATCAAGAGGTCGGCGTTTTCAAAACGAGGATTCGGGGCTTCAAGAAGAGTACGGGCTGTTGCGATATGGAAAAAAGTATCGGGTCTGCCTTGATATTTTTCAGAGGCTGATCGTATGTATTCGGAACTAATATCATACCCTGCATAATGTACGTTTGGGGGGAGATACTCCAAGGTGCTTCCAGGGCCGCATCCCATATCAACTACTCTTGCCCTTTCGGGGCATTTCCACAAGTGTTCGGCAATCCATCCGCGCGCTCTTCTTGCGCCAACAATATATTGAAATGATTCATATAGAAACGCAAAAGACAATAACTTTCTGGCTCCGCTAGTGTTTTGCATATAAACCTCCTTATTCTTCTAAAACTGAAATTTCTGCTGTCCGCCAAATGTCGACAGGACTGCCGCTTACCTGAGGTATTGCGCTATTTGAAACGGCTCTCATAAAAAAAGGCTACAAGTAAATGATAAGATCAAATCAGTATTCTTGCTGCATTTCAATCCTGTCTAAGCACGGCGACAATCACCAAAAACAGCGTTATGACAATAAGCAAAATTTGCAGTATATCCCGGAGAGCTGATGATTGCATGCAATCAATACGAAAGACAAGGCTGCGTTCCTTCAGACGATCGTCCGTCGTGACGAGAGCTCCGTAACCCAAATCGCGCGTCGTCCACGCCGTGACGGCGCTTCCGGGTTCGCTGTCTACTCCCTCAAGCAGCACATGGACCTCTCTTGCTTCATGCACATCCCGCAGCGTCACATTTTCAAAACAGATACGGTGGTACTCATTGTCTTTCACCGTCCGGACATCGATCTCACGGCTCTCGATCCTTCCGTCCAGATCAATTCCCAGACGGATCGTCCCCCGGTTCTCCCGGTTACCGTAATTCGCCAGAAGAACCTCAACACAAAGGGGCAAAGCCGACCGCTCTTCATCGAGAGATTGCACCATGTCCGCATTGACACTTTGACGAAGGCGAACATCCGCGATCAACTCCCCTGCAGGAAGAGAGTCCTCCACATCATTCCGAAACACCGGGACATAATCCAGATGCACCAGACGAAAGACAAGGCTGCGCTCCTTCAGGCTACCGTCCGTCGTGACGAGAGCTCCGTAACCAAAATCGCGCGTCGTCCACGCCGTGACGGCGCTTCCGGGCTCGCTGTCTACTCCCTCAAGCAGCACATGGACCTCTCTTGCTTCGTGCACGTCCCGCAGCGTCACATTTTCAAAACAGATCCGGTGGTACGCATTGTCTTTCACCGTCCGGACATCGATCTCACGGCTCTCGATCCTTCCGTCCAGGTCAATTCCCAGACGGATCGTCCCCCGGTTCTCCCGGTTACCGTAATTCGCCAGAAGAACCTCAACACAAAGGGGCAAAGCCGACCGCTCTTCATCGAGAGATTGCACCATGTCCGCGTTGACACTTTGACGAAGGTGAACATCCGCGATCAACTCCCCTGCAGGAAGAGAGTCCTCCACATCATTCCGAAACACCGGGACATAATCCAGATGCACCAGACGAAAGACAAGGCTGCGTTCCTTCAGGCTACCGTCCGTCGTGACGAGAGCTCCGTAACCCAAATCGCGCGTCGTCCACGCCGTGACGGCACTTCCGGGTTCGCTGTCTACTCCCTCAAGCAGCACATGGACCTCTCTTGCTTCGTGCACATCCCGCAGCGTCACATTTTCAAAACAGATCCGGTGGTACGCATTGTCTTTCACCGTCCGGACATCGATCTCACGGCTCTCGATCCTTCCGTCCAGATCAATTCCCAGACGGATCGTCCCCCGGTTCTCGCGTCTATCGGAGTTCCCGAAGAGAACCTCGACACAAAGGGGCAAAGCCGACCTCTCTCCATCGAGAGATTGCACCATGTCCGTATTGACACTTTGACGAAGGCGAACATCAGCAACTAACTCCCCTGCCGTTAACATACGCACCCTTTTTATCCGTATTTTCCCGAAGCTTTCTGACGCTGTAACTTCTAAATCGACCTGATAATGTTCCCTGAAATAAGTTTGCAAAAGAGCTAACTGATTCTCATTTGCCACAAGGAGAATTTCTTTTTTCGCTTTCAGACGTTCAAGCATTCCCTCACCCTGCGCCTTGCTTGAGTATGACACCATAGTTGGAGCAAGAGTCGACGCTGATAAGCTATATAGAGGGTACGGAAAGCTCTCCGGGAAAGGCGTTAACACAGAATATACAGTTTCAAAAGGGAAAGAAGCGCCCCAAGTCACTAAAAGTTCTTCAGGGGCCTTAGTGAATTGAGAAAGCGCCTCGATATTTTCTTTCCACAAGGATCGCTTGAAAAAATGATCCGGCAATAAAAAGAATAAATTAACGATCGATGCCAACATTAAAACAATCATACATGTTTTTCTGCTGATCTGCCTCTTAGCAAGCATGATGGATTCTACAAACAAGAGACTTACCAAAGGTATATAAACTCTAAGAACCGAAGGTCTGCCCATAAGACCCGTGATAAAAATAAAAAGAACACAAAGTGCCCAGCTTAAAAAAAGTCTAGGATTTCGAGAAAGAAAAGAAAAGAAAAGTGCACTTAAAAGAATAGGGATAAGCCAAGGATGAAATATATCTCGGACGGCAATTAACCCTTTGCGTATAGCTCCTTCCTGGGTGAAAGTACTCCCTAATTCCGCATGCATAGCATTCAATTTATCTGGACAAGCAATCTTTGGATCCTCAAAAAACCATGAACTTAATAGGTGCAAATCATTAAGACTGAATTTCACTCGATTTAATATATCTGGACGTGTCTCAAGATGCTTTCTCCCGCCAAAATCGATTAGAAAAATCCTGGCTTTTTGAAAAGCATAATAGGGTTGCCACATGGGATCTTGGTATGCAGCGTAATTGGCGAAAAAAGAAAAGCCAATTATTAAAAGAGTACAAATAAGCGTTATTTTCGCTGAGCGTCTTTCCAGGAGCTTGCTCCTCAACAAAAATGGCAGCGCAACTATCAATACAAGTACAGCTTGTTTCCATCGGACCAAAAAACCCAAGTAAAATAGCAAGCATCCTGCGAACAATAAGAAAAGTCCTTTAAAACGAATATAGAGCATCAACATTACAACTGATGCTACTGTCAGTAGTCCTGCATTAACAGTAAACTGAGGAGAAAGTATTGGACGAGGCAATAAGAGCAGCAGAACCAATAAACCACAACAATAGTCCACCCCAAAGCGAATCATCCCATAGAAGATTACACTTCCCACAATGACGAGAACAAGAAGAGTTGCGATAGAATAACCTACGATTCCACTTATTGCAGGAATTAACCGAACAAAATAACCCCAGATCACATTGGAAAACAACAAATTGGATGTCGCATTTGAAACAGCCCCATATCCATGAGCTCGCATTGACATGCCAACATCATCATTCGTTTGCCAAAGTGGATCAAAAAAACAAAAAAAAAGCACAAAAAAAGCACTTGTAAACAACGCCAGAACATACTGCTTATCACATTCAGATATCTTTTTAATTAAAACTAAATTTGCGCAAAATAATAAACGCAGGGCACTCTTTATATTTTGGGAAAATACTTTTAGATACTTTTTATATTTAAATTTATAATTTTCCATTACTATGCCTCGTTGAAAAAATTTATTCACTAATCATAACAAGAAGCCCTATAATGATTATACATACACCTATTATCTTAGGCCAGTCGATTTTTTCTTGAAGCAAATAGCGCGAGAAGAAAAGGATGAACACAAAATTCAGCGACGTCATTCCGTAGAGCATGGAGAAGTCGAGCGCTCTTGCAGCAAAAGACGAGATAATCGGGCATAAAAAAAAGACTGCTCCTCCCAGAATAAAAAGCGGGCGGAAGATTTTTTTTCCAAACGGCATGTCAAGAAGCGCCACCTTCTTGAAACAGATGTGACCTATCGCGGTCAACAAAGAAGTCAAAAACATCAAAAGCACTCCAATTGAAAGTGTCATCAAGTTGCTCCTTGATTGACCGGTTCATTCTTCTCCTTGGAGTACGTTATGAGAATAACACCGCATAAAATTATAACACTCGCTACGAGACGGCGTAGGCGAAATGGTTCGTCGAAAATGAGCATTCCCACAAATAAGGAGAGAACGTAGTTGATGCCCAGAACCGGGTATATAAAAGAAAGCTGATAGCGTTTGCCTACAAGCAGCCAGAAGACTGCGCGCAGAGCATAAATCATTATTAACGTCAGAATTAGTAGAAACAAAACAAAAAAGTCAAGTTGGTATAAAGAAGAGAGTTTTATTATGATACCGCTTAAAAGATTGAGAAATAAAAGCCACAGCACAACTAACAAGCTCATGATTAACCTGCGTTCATCTGCTGCAACACGACACTGCTACAGGGAAAAACATGAAATAATCGCATAATCTTCTCGCTGAAGCAATCAAGGAAGGGATATTGTTTGAAGAGAGGTATCTGACGAAACCATCGAGAGGACTTTTCAAAAGAACCTCCACATGCTCAGAATTCAAAAAACAGCAATTCAAGGTATTCCACATCCTTTTTCCGTTTAAGAAATATCACCTGAAATACTTGGCAAACTCGTCCTGAGGGAAGAGTTCTCGAGTGTATTCCGGTTTGTAAACTAAGATTGTAAACTCATAGAGCGCATAGTTGTGGTTGACTGTAAAATAACGGCTCATTCGAGAAACGACGAAGTCGATCAGCTTATAAATATTGCAGTAATATATGTTGTCTTGGTAATAGTCTACAAACGGCGAAACAAAGTTGAAGGCTATCCCTTTACGACTCATGTTCCAGCAATTGAGAAGCAGCGTCTGCCAAAAAGACTCCCATTCTGGTATTGTGGATGTGCGCCTTTGATGAAAGACTCCGCTGAGCACGACGTAGTCGTAAGTATCTGTTGTATTTCCCTCCTCGGTAAGGTCTCTATGGAAAAAGGTGGAATTCGGGAAACGCTCCTTTGAAGCTTCGACAAATTCTTCAAGGATGTCGGAACCGGAATAGTTAATGTTTGAATATGGAAAATGAGTGGAGATAAAGTGGTAGAGATCACTAAGGCCCATGCCGACATCATGGACGGAGAAGTTGCTTTTTGCGTCTTCGTCTTGGAAAAGTCTGCATATTTCTCGGAATCGCAGTTCTTTGTGCGCAAGGGATTCGCTGCTGACGGCCATGGGAGTGCCGCTGTGCTCTTGATAAAGTGAGCGGTAGTACGCTTCTTGTGTTTTGCGCGTGATGTTTTTCATGGCAATTACCACCTAGATCCTTTTCAGCCGTGTGAGGGCGGAATTGAGAGTTTTTTAGTCCTTTATGCTTCTTTCATACTACAGAACACATCGCCTGGGCGAGCCCCCAAAGTTGTTGCTGGATAGGCTCGCCGAAATTGTCTGAAACGGTCGTCGCGTTGGACTTGCACCAGTTCCAGAATGTCGGGATCGATTTTATTGCCTAAGAATATGGATGTCTCATCAGCGTCCACAACAAAAAGTGCAGTATCACAATGCAAACAGTTATTTCCCCTCGACTTGGTTGAGATTCTATCGTGTATTCTGGTTTTTCGCAGTATATACCTTCTGCCTTTGAAAAGAAACCAAGGGCCAGCGTATTCGTAACTCTCCTGAGTGTTGGCGAGTACGTGAAAATGAATTTTCCGCAGAGGGGAGTTCCATTTAATGCGCAGTTCGTCCTCGTTCCATGACCACTTCGAGTAATATTTGCAAAAGACCGGATTCCCCTCTCGTTGTATTGTCGGTTGGCTTCCGAATTCAGAGAACTTTGCGATCAGTCGGGGCATAGTTTCTGCAGCTACTCTTGCAGTCCTGGAAAAAAGTTCTTGCGGAGTCGTTTCTTCATTCACCTCGATGGCTTCAGATACCAAGATTTCACCCGCATCGAATCGTGAATTCACATAGTGTATTGTAACGCCCGATTTCTGTATTCCGTTGAGTATCTGCCACCGATGAACGGCGGTCCCTCGAAATTCAGGGAGCAATGAGGGGTGCGTATTGATACAACCGAGTCTGGGCATGGAATATATTCGTTGGGGAAGAAGTTCATGCCATCCTCCTCCTAGAACAATCAGGTCGGGTTCGAATGCTTTTATCTGATTGTACGCGCTTTCGGTTCTGATTGAATCGAGATATATGATTGGTATTTTGTGTTTTTTTGCCAACAGAACTTCGCTGTTCGTGTTTTTTAACGGATCGCACCTGTACCAGAGGCACTTGAGCTTGTAGACGAACGAGGAAATACAGTGGCCTAAAGCGGTGCGAGGCACCGTGTTGATATTTTGCAATATTACGCCTTTTATTTGTATATTTCTTTCGATGAGAGTTCGAAAAATTTCATAGCCACTATGATTAAAATGTCTTGTAATATAGATTATGTTCATAAGGTTTGGGTTTTTCTACTTTCTGTATTTTGGTTGACGACGTATCGAGGCATTCCTGTTATTTCACAAAGAATGCGTCCTATGTACTCTCCGAGAATTCCAATTCCTGCCAAGATCATTCCACAAAAAAAGGAAATGGCCAGAATAAGGGATGTGTATCCGGGAACACCGACTCCGCCCCAAAGCCAACGGGAAAAATAGTATAAAACAAGAATAAAAGCAATTCCTGAAGAAAAAAAACCAATAATAGAAAACAAGCGCAAGGGGATGACTGAAGAATTGATAATACTTCTGAGTGTTAAACGTAAGCATTGAAAAAAACTGTATCCACTCGTGCCGTGTTTCCTGTCTTCGTGCCTTACGGCAACGTTGGCTATTTTTTTTGAAAGAGATACGATTATTGGCGCCAAAAGCGGCGAGGCCATCCGGTAGAGCGTGAGCGTTCTGACAAACTGCGAAGTCATAATACGAAAACTGCTGGTCGTAATGTTCGGAGGCTTACCGTAAAGACGGTTCATAAGTTTGTCCAGAAAACGCGAACCCGCATTTCGGAGGGGACTGTGGTGCTTACGAGCATACTTCCCCATGATGCAATCCATGGAGGGGTTTTCTTTCATGGCCTGCACAAGCTTGGGGATCTCCTCAGGGGGATTCTGAAGATCGTCGTCCATCGTGATGATAAACATGCCTTGTGCGTGTTCAAGACCGCACAAAGTTGCCCGGAATTGTCCCACGTTATAAAGAAGGTCAATTCCCCGTATGAACTCGTATTTTCGAGCCAACTTTTCTATTTCTTCCCATGTCTTTTCGTCAGGGCTTTTATCGTTGACCAGAATAAGTTCGAAACTGCCAATAGTGACCATGACCGCAGCAATTCTCTCCGCCAGTTCTTCAAGCCACTCTCCGGAGGAATAGCAAGGTATAACTATCGAATATTCAATCTGACTCATGCTTCCACCGTCACCTTCAAAACTTCCCGAATACGCGAAGTAATCTCATTATAGTCGCCCGCGCCGCAATGAATAAGAAGATATCCTACTAAATGCGCATTGTGTGTAAATTCATTGACGAGATCGCCGGGTATTTTGGCGAGCGCCATTGAAATGATTTGTGGTACCTCGGCTTGTAAAGATTGAATATTGCTTACTTCGAGCAGTCTTCCGGAACGCGACGAACCAAAGATATAGCTGCTAATCTCTTGCGGCGTAGATGAAACCTGTGCTTCCGAAAGGGAACCCTCTAGAGCGTGTTCCAGCGTCCATGCCAGAAGATCGACTCCTCGATTGTGTCGGATAAGATCCGGAATGCCGTTTCCTCCGTTGCGAAGACCGATTTCCAAAACTGTCACACCTGTTTCATTCACCATCACATCGAAGTTCATTGGGCCGTCCGTGTACCCAAAGGCGGCAGCAACACTTGCTATCTCGTTTTCGATCAATCTGCTTTCAAACGAGGTGAGGGTGCCGGGGAAAGAATGCCCTTGCACGATCACTCCCGTGAGGTGCTTCGCCGTCGTTCCGAGGAAATGTAATTTCCCGTCTTTAAAAAAAGCGTCTCCTCCTACTTCCGTGCCGTGAATGAAGGTCTCGGCGCATACAAGGCCGTTGCGGGAAAAATGCCGTGCTTTTTGCCATGCGTTCATAACGGTTTCTTCGGCTGGATTTTTGTCAAGAACGGAAACGCCTCTCGAACCGGAAGAATCATCGGGCTTGACAACAATTTTTCGGGAACTTCGGCGCGCAAAAATTTGTACATCATCCGCGGAGCGACAGACGGAGAAATCCGGGTGTCGTAATCCGTTTTCGCGCAACAGAGTGCGAAAGGAAGTTTTCGAGGAGGCGGTACGGGCCATCCATTGTGTCGGGCCACGAAGCCCTAGTGCGTCGACGACAGCGCCGAGCGTGGGAACACTGACATCCGTTCCGGTCGTTACTATCCCTGCTATTTTGTAGGTGCGGGCAGCGTCAAGGATTTTGTCGATATTCGTAGTATCGATATCCAAGAATATGTCCGCGAGCGGGATGCCGGGGTAGCTGCCGGCGTAGCTGACCACAACCGTTTCATATCCCATTTCTTTTGCTTTTTGTATCAAGGGGAGCTGGAATACTCCCGCTCCGAGGATCATAACGCGCTTTTTCATGTCAGCGCAAACTTTTAGCAAAAAAATGCGTTTTGAAGAATATGCCAAGTACCTCGCTAATTGGAAGACCGACGAAGAGCGGCAGGCGAAGGAGGCGTGCAGAGAGGTCGGCGGTGACGGGGAGCTGCTCGCGCTCCGGTGCGTATGTACGTCCGGCGAGGGCGGTGTCGAGAGGAATGTAGTGAAAGACGGCGCGGATGTCTTGCGACTTGAGGTCCGCCATCACTTCATCCCGCGCTTGCGGCGTGTTCAGCAAAATATAATAAATGTGTGCATTGTGAGGAGTGCACTCCTCCGGCACAATCGGACGTCTGAGCAATCCGGCGGATTCGAGCGGGGCTAAGGCGTCATGGTATTGGTTCCAAAGTTCGCGGCGTCGCTTGACGATGTTCTCCGCCTCTTCAAGCTGCGCCCAGAGAAAAGCGGCGGTTATTTCGTTGACAAGATAGGAGGAGCCTACGTCCACCCAGGTGTACTTGTCTATTTCGCCGCGGAAGAATTTGCTGCGGTCGGTTCCTTTTTCCATGACGATTTCGGCGCGTTCGACGAACGCGGGGTCATTGATCAGGAGGGCGCCCCCTTCGCCGCAGTGGATGTTCTTGGTCTCGTGGAAGCTGAGAGCGCCCATCTGCCCCAGGCTCCCAAGGTGACGGTTCTTATAGTAGGAGAGGATGCACTGGGCGGCGTCCTCCAGTACCAGCAGGCCGTGTTTTCCCGCGATGGACATGATCGTGTCCATTTCGCACCCCACTCCGGCGTAGTGCACGGGGAGGATGGCTCTGGTGCGGGGGGTGATGGCGGCCTCGACGAGCGTTTCGTCCATGTTGAGGGTGTCGGGGCGGATGTCGATGAATACGGGCGTCGCACCTCGAAGAACGACGGCGTTCGCCGTGGAGCTGAAGGTGAAGGAGGGCAGAATGACTTCGTCTCCGGGGCCGATTCCGGCCAAAACCATCATCATCTCCAGCGCGGCGGTGCCTGAAGGGACTAGAACAGCCTTTCTGCATCCTGTGATCTCTTCCAGTCTGCGGGCGCATTTTTGTGAGAATTCTCCGTTTCCGGCAAAGCGGCCGTTTTCGACGACGGTGCGGATATACTCCATTTCGCGTCCGGTGACGTACGGTTTGTTGAAGGGAATCTTCATTTTCTGAGCGCTCCTCTTTCAATTTTAGTGAACCCTTAAAATCAGATATCATAGAGCTCAAATAGCAGCAAAATAACAAAATTTAGCAGCGATGTCTATCAGCCAACCTGTCGCTTTTTAAAAAAACAATAGCTCTTATACTTTTCTGGACATAGCAATTCTTTGAAATATCGATCAAAAGATACTCTTTGCCGTATATTTTTATGAATAATCAGAGTTCAAAATCCAAGTATTTTTTTGTTAATTTTTTCAAGATGTAGACGGAGGATATATTTGCAAGAGAAGTAGCTAAAACAGCGCCAACTCCTCCCCAAATCGGAATCAAGGAAATGTTGCCAACAATATTTATAGCAACTACAAGCAATATCATTATTGATTGAACACCTGGATAACCACCGCTAATTAAAATGAACGAAAAAGGCATATAGCCTGCTGCAAATACAATGCCAAGCATTAATATTGCAAAGAGTATAGCCGATTCCATGTATTCTAGTTTACCTGTCAAAGCAGGCAAAAGCAAATCAATGCAAAAATAAGCTGCTACTGCAATAAAAAACATAATCAAACTCAAGAAAACCCTACCTCTCCGCACTAATACCGTCAATGCTTGCATTCTGCGTTCAGCCACGAATTTAACAATATCGGGTGTATAGACTGTACGAAAAACAGCAGGTACTTGAGATACAGATTCCGCAACGATTGCCGCCATACTGTATATTCCAACGGTCCTATCATTCGTCATCAGGCCCAAGCATAGCACATCAATTCTCGTATTTAAAAGAACTAATATATGCCCTCCAAACGACTTAAGACCAAAGAAAAAATGACGTCGCCCCCACACGAACAGCTCACCAAGCTGCGCTCTTTGAAAATTAAAAGAACGTCTGAAAAAAACAAGCAATGATAGAAAAAGTACCCCTTCCGCAAGTGACAATACAAGTGAAAGACATTTTGCATCAATATGCAATATAATTAAAGAAATCAAGATTGCTAACATGAAAAGAAAGCGCAACGCTTGAAAAAGAGCATATTCTTTGAGTAAACTCATTCCGTTGAGGCTAAACATCATTGCCTTGTTCAGTGAAAAGAAAAATACCCCTGCTGAGACAATACCAACACCGTAGCCCACCTGTTGACTAAATATCGCACTTATCATTCCCCTTACGAAAAAGAGAAACAACGCCCAGAAGAGTGCAAAAAAAAGAGCGAGCGAAACGCCTGAAGAGAATATAACACTGCAGAGCGTATCATCTCTATCATATTCAGCCAAGTGTTTTACTAGAGAAAGTTGAATACCGAATGCGCCGAACTGAGAGAAAACAATATAAAAAGCGTATACTTGATTAAAGCTTCCCAAAGCTTCAGGACCATACACACCGCCGATCATCACCAATACAATAAGCCCACAAATTCCGGAGAATACTGTGGATAATAAGTTCCAGCGTATCGCACTTGTGTATCCTTTTTCAGACAAGTTCATGGCGCACAAACGAAAATAACATGATGCACTGACCAAAGCAATACGGTATGTAAATCATTTATAGAGCCTTTGATTATCGTGAATATCCATCCACATTGCAAAACCAATGGATTGAAAGGAGAAAAGCGAAAAAAGCACAAAAATCATGTAGACTCCCTGAGGAACTGGTGTGCCTCGAATAAAAAGGTTGGTGATAATGCGGCCGAAAAAATAAATATTCCATATCCCTAAAGCCAATCCGACAAAGTAAAAAAGAGAAAGCGGATGAAAATCTCTGACTAGATACTTCCAGAAAATCCTCTTGAAAAAACTTTTCAAAAGAAGCCAAGAAACTCTTGGTATCAGCCTTCCAATCTTCATCTTCGATTGTTCTCCAATCCTGTAGACCGGTTTTATCGGCACTTCTCGAATGGTACAGTAGGCCATGTTCAGCTTCACAAGAATGTCGTTGGGATAGCCATATGAGCGGTAAATATCATGGAGAGAGAGGCGGTCAAGAGCATTCAACGATATCGCAGTGTATCCGGTCTGCGTATCCGAAACGTCCCAATAACCGGAAGCGATCTTTGTCAACAAAGAGAGTATAGAATTCCCCAAAAATCGTATTTTGGGTATAATCAATCTTGAAGCAGGGTGAATCAAACGATTTCCTTTTACATAGTCGACCCCATTGTTGATGATTGGCGTTACTATACCCTGCAACTCCGACGGATCCATTTGCCCGTCTCCGTCCATTACCACCGCGCAATCTATTCTATGCTCTCTACACCACTTATATCCTGTCGCGACAGCTGCACCTGCTCCACTGTTCTCTTGATTGATTAATACAATGCGATCCGAATTGTTATCGTTGTAAATATCACTGACAGGATAAAATTGTTCTTCGAAATCCCGCATCTCCTTCAGAGCCTTCAACGCATAGTGATACGGGTTTTTTTCATCGATTTTTTCCTCGTTTATTTCGATAAGGATATTACTTTCACACCCTCTTGCTATATACTCGGCTACAACTAATGGAGTGGCATCCTTCGAACCGTCGTTTACGACAACAATTCGATCTACAAAGTTAGGCATCATATCCAGAACAAGACGAATTTGCGTCTCCTCGTTATATGCTTTTACAACAACGGCAACAGTTTTTTCATCGTACACAAATACCCCTCCAGAAAAATCTCTCCGATAAAACACTATCTTTTTATTTTTGCAATTTTTCGACGACATTATCACCGTTGCAGTTGCATCTAAAAATTAGCAGCATATAATCACTATCCAAGTTTTCAATATATTTTCCAGAAACATAAACAAAATAGTAAAAACAGGCATCATACTCTCACGAAAAAGTGATAAGAGAAACAAGCTAGGAGAATGTATTTATTTATGTATCGGCTATTAAGCTTTTCTAATATAGAACTTTTAATACATTATTTTTTCTGGTTGTATTATTCAGATTTCTTCAAAAAAAGAAATGAGCGTTGTGATCGATAGAGCGGCAATAAGCACCAAGATCAGAGCAGTATGGTTTAGTGATGATGTTTTATACCCTAGATGAAAGACAAGACTCTGGTTCTTCAGATCATCTTCCGTCGTGACAAGAGTACCATACCGCACCTCACTCGTGGTCCATGCCGTCACCGCGCTCCCAGGTTCGCTGTCGACTCCTTCGAGCAGCAGGAAAAGTTCTTTTGCATCAAAGACATCTTTCAACGTCACATTCTCAAAACAGATCCGGTGGTAGGCGTTGTCCTTTACCATGGCGGCATCGATCTCCCGCCTTTCGATTCTTCCGTCCAGGTCGATACCCAACATGATCGTTCCATGATTCTTCCGGTTATTGTAGTTCGCAAGCAGGATCTCGACGCAGAGTGGCTGGTTCGATCGTTCTTCATCGGGAGTTCGCTTCGCATCCAAATTGACATCCTGACGGAGACAAACATCCGCTACCAACTCCCCGACTGGAATGGAATCTTTATGTTCCAGATCAACCGGAAGGAAAGAGACCAATTTCGGATGATCAAGATGACCCAGACGGAAGACGAGACTGCGGTCCTTCAGATGATCTTCCGTCGCGGCGAGCGCACCATACCGCGCATCACTCGTGGTCCATGCCGTCACCGCGCTCCCGGGTTCGCTGTCGACTCCTTCGAGCAGCAGGAAAACATCTTCGGCATCATAGACATCCCTCAGCGTCACATTCACGAAACAAACTCGGTGGTAGGCGTTGTCTTTTACCATGGCGGCATCGATCTCCCGCCTCTCGATCCTTCCGTCCAGGTCGATGCCAAACATTATCGTTCCATGATTCTCCCGGTCATTGTAGTTCGCAAGAAGAATCTCGACGCAGAGAGGCATGTTCGACCGTTCTTCATCGGGAGTATGCCCCGTATCCAAATTGACATCATGACGGAGACGAACATCCGCTACCAACTCCCCGACAGGAAGGGAATCATTTTGTTCCAGATCTGCCGGAAAGAGGGAGACAAACTTCGGATGCTCTAGATGCCCCAAACGGAAGACGAGACTGCGGTCCTTCAGATGATCTTCCGTCGTGACAAGTGTACCATACCGCGACTCACTCGTGGTCCATGCCGTCACCGCGCTTCCGGGTCCGCTGTCGACTCCTTCGAGCAGCAGGAAAACATCTTCGGCATCATAGACATCCCTCAGCGTCACATTCTCAAAACAGATCCGGTGGTAGGCGTTGTCCTTTACCGTGGCGGCATCGATCTCCCGCCTCTCGATCCTTCCGTCCAGATCGACTCCCAACATGATCGTTCCATGATTCTCCCGGTCATTGTAGTTCGCAAGCAGTATCTCGACGCAGAGGGGCAGGTTCGACCGTTCTTCATCGAGTATTTGTCCGGTACTTGTGTAAACAATTTGACGCAGGCTTACCCCCGCAACCAACTCTCCTGTATTTGAAAAATCCTTACGCCCCAATACACCGGGGATAGAATAAAACACATCCCCAAAAAAGAATAGATACGCACAAAGAAGCAGAACAACCCCAACGGCTAGACAACAAAATTCAGAAATTCGTTTTAGATTCATACACATATTAATAACCACCCAGATAAAATGGGATCGCCTGCAGAACAAAAACTTCCAGTTCCATAACCGCCAATGCCACTACTAAGCCGCAGATAAGCCAAGCAGGAATTTTAAAACGCTTCACCACTATTGAAAGCGCAGCAATAAAAAATGGAATAATAGGATAAAAATAGCGTCCTTGAGTTGCCCGCAAGCGTCCATCTTTTAAGTAAATACCATACACTTCCCAAAGAAGAACTGTCGCAAAAATCATGCATAATAGCATTGAATACAATAAAAAGCGACTCAAAAGGTCTTTTTCGTATAATAAAGGTCCCGATGCCGATACCCCTGCAAAAACAAAAAAAACAACAAATAAATTCCTTATAATACTTGCAGGAAAAGAATTCATAAAAATCGCAAATGAAAAAAAAATCGCAATACTAAATGTTGAAATAAGCGCATATTTTCTAACAGGCTTTAAAAATAAGTAAATTTTAGAAAGAAGATTCTGATATTCCTGCTCCGCACTATTCTCAGTTTTGAAAGAGCGGCACATTAAAAATATTATAAAAAAAGCAATAAGAAGCATCATCATAAGCATCAATATCGAAAAAAAGGACCTTGGCACACCTCCAATCATAAACCATTTCAACACCCCTCTGCCTGTACCACCCCCCCCCAAGATACCATAAAATTGCAAAAAAAAATGCTCAAAAACAGGCAATTTGTTAATATATTCAAATAAAGTATCGTTTAAAGGCGTCTTTAATTGCCAAGACACGTGATTGCCTGCCGTATAAAATGGATTGGAGAAGTAAAAAACATTGCGCGCCATCCACATCACGGGCACAAGAAGAGATACAGAAAATACTCCGATCATATTTTTCAGCCAATACCTGACCGGACAGCGCATCTCCAGTCCGATAAAAAACAAGACAGGAGGAATAAGAACCCACGCCGTCATCTTTATTCCACCCGCCAGAGTCAGCCAAAAAGCGCTCAAATAAGCATCCTTTACATTCTGTTGTACGACGAAACGGGCAAAAAAGAGTGCTGTAAGAGCACAAAAAAGGAATAGAGTCATATCATGATTCGTACCGGAACTCATATGCGATACCATCGGAATAAAGCTGACAAAAGAGGCAAGCAGAGTAGCCTTATACTCCTCAAGGCCAAGCGTTCTTATCGCGCGGTACAGAACCAGCAGCAAAAGCCCTCCAGATATGGCTGCGATAATTCTGGGTAATCTAAAAATAATTTCAGAATATTTTGTGAAAATCATTCCAGCTTTTAAAGGAATTGCCGCAAAAAAATAATAAACAGGAGGATGAAGCGCAGCAATATTCGAAGCAGGTTTAGATACTGCAGCTCGTCGCATATGACTCATTATATCCGAACCAATTTTTGCCGTTCCTAGCAACGGGATTCCTCGCCCCTCCGCCAGATCTCTGACATAGGCAAAATGAGCAGTTTCATCCGGAATATCCCAGAGAGGGGTGACGTAAAATCCCAAATAAAGGGCTTTAAGTGTAAAAAGACAAGCTATAAGTAAGATCGCATTCGAATATTTCCTTGAGGATGTATTCAATTCTCATACTCCTTGCGGTTATTTTTTCAAAAGTTCCGAGTGAATTTTTTTCGAATTACCAAGGCAAATAAGTCTATCTTTTCTTTCGTTGTATTGGGGAAGACATTCTAACCTGTTTGTAAGCTTGTCAAAGACTTTTCTTGAAAGTTCTGCCTTCAACTTCCACTCTTTCTACTCTGTCAGAAAAGAACAGTTCTATCTGAGGGTCGTTTTCATCAAGATGGTAGACCTTCCCCGCTTCCCGGATATTGCGTGGTACAAAACCGGAGCAGGTCTCTCCATCGGCGGAAATCGCCAGTTCTTTCAGGATAAAACCGCCGTTTTGCGTAGGATCGAACCGAAAATGATCGCACGGCTCCTGGCATACATGCAGCAAATGGAAAGGGGTACCGTCCGTCTTTATTTTAACCCATTCCACGTCGTATTCGTTAAAACCTTCGCCGGTGTCGACATACAGCATGGCGTATTCCTCATCGGGTTCTTGGATCGCCGGCACCCGGCATTTTGCAAACCGGTTCTCGTAGGCGTCGCAAACCTCCTTCGCATCGCCGCAAAGTTTGACTGTTCCCCGTTCCAGCCAGAGGACCTTGTCGCAGAGTTCGCGGATCTGTTCGATGGAGTGCGACACGAACAGAACGGTCGTCCCCCCTTTCATGAGCTCCATCATACGCTGCTTGCTCTTGTGCTGAAACCCCGCGTCGCCCACGGCGAGGATCTCGTCCACAATGAGGATATCGGGGTTCACCACCGTGGCCACCGAGAAGGCAAGCCTCATCATCATACCGGAAGAATAGTTCCGGAGCGGGGTGTTGAGGAATTTTCCCAGTTCCGAGAACTCGACGATCTCTTGATATTTCTCCTCCAAAAAACTCTTTGAATAGCCGAGGATGGCCCCGTTGAGAAAGATGTTTTCATGCCCCGTCAGTTCCATGTCGAAGCCGCTTCCCAATTCCAACATGGGAACGATGTTTCCCTTTATAGTCACGTTGCCCGAAGTGGGCTTCAAAATTCCGGATATCACCTTAAGCAGCGTGCTTTTTCCCGCGCCATTCCGTCCGACGATACCCAGCACTTCTCCCTTTTCGACGGTAAAGCTTACGTCTCGCAGCGCCCAGAACTCATCGTACTGCAGATCCCTTTGCAGCATGCGTACGATATACTCCTTGATGCTTTGTGCACGGTTGCGTGCAATATAGTACCTCATGGAGATGTTTTCAGCAAATATCATAGCGAGTCACCCTACAAATTCAGGACAAACTTGTCCTGGGTTTTCTTAAAGACGAATAATCCTACCACAAGAGGCGTCACGGAGGCGGCGAAGCAGAGCAGAAACGCGAATGGTTCCGGTGATACTCCGGAAATCATAATGCTCCGGATAAAACCGATGATGTGATAAAGAGGGTTCAGTCTGTAGATCGCCAGGAAGCGGATCGGGATGATGGTCTCGGGATAGAAGATGGGCGTCATGAACATCCAGAGCATCCCGAGAACACCCCACAGGAACTGCGTGTCGCGAAAGAAGACCATGAGGGCAGAAAGCAGGAACCCCACTCCCATGCTGAAGGAAAGAAGGCAAAGAAGGCCGAAGGGGAGCAGCAGGAGCGCCTTGGGAAATGGAAGTCCGGAAAAAAGCATCACGGCGAAGAGCGGGATCAGGGAAAAGGCCAGATTGATGGAGCTGGAGAGGATCCTGGTCATCGGGTAGATGTATTTCGGGACGTAGACCTTGGTGATCAAGGAAGCATTGTTTACAATCGACGTCAGGGCCATATTGGTCGCCTCGATGAAGAAGTTGAAACAGACGATGCCTGTGAGCAGGTACAGCGCGAAATTCTCGATATTCGACCTGAAGATCGTCGAGAAGACGAAATACTGCACCGCCATGGTCAGTATCGGGTTGAGGAAGCTCCAGAACACCCCGAGGACGCTCCGCTTGTACTTGGTCTTGAAATCACGTGCGACAAGCTGCTGGATCAGGAAGCGGTAGCGGATGAATGCGGCGAGAGGAATAACGGCAAACGTATGCCGGCCTCTTGCGAACGCACGGATCGAATGTGCTCCGTAGGCGGCGAGAAACGCGCCGCCCGCAGCTGCAAAAAACCAGAAATAGCGGCCGAACCAGAGGGATTTCCTTCCTGTGACCCGGAAGCAGAGCACCCCGTTGAGAGGTTTGTGGTTCAGGCTCGCCACTTCCTCGGTCCCAAACTTTTTTTCTATCTCCCCGCGCGGAAGCGTTATGGTGTTTCCGTAGTAGAAGGCGACGGAATTTCCGGGGCTTCCCGACGATTCGACGACGATGCGCAGAGGTTCTTCCCGCTTTACAGCCACCGGATCGGGGAAAAGAACCGTGAAGTCGTCATTGTCGCGAAGTTCGCTGAACGGAACGTCTACTTCAGCCAGAAGGGCACTCCCGCTGCGCAGGCTTATTGAGAGGTTCCCCGAATTTTCCCGCGCAAAGGTCGCGGCCTTCAACACAACACTGCGTATCTCTTCGGCATCCAGAACAAAGGGCTGCTCGAGGATATCTCCTGAAAGCAGCTCGCCGGTGATCCGAGCGGGCGAAATCATGGTTCCGGTATCGACCGTCTTGAATCGTATCCGATCGCCGCCCGCAAAATACCAGACGAGAACAAACAGAATGTAGCCGGCCAAAATCCACGCCAGCGTTTTTTTCAGGTACTTTTCGTTCAACATCTACCTCTCCGATCTTTCCGTCCCGCACGTCAGCGGATGGTTTGAAGATACTCCTTATAGGTCGGATTTTTTCTGTCCTTATCTGAAAGAAGGACTTCCGTTCCCGGATGCAAGGGCCACCGGATGCCGATATCCGGATCGTTCCACATCAGGCCGCCTTCGTCCTCCGGGTGGTAGAACTCATCGCACTTATAGATGAATTCCGCTTCGTCCGAGAGCACGTAAAATCCGTGCGCGAACCCCTTCGGGACGAAGATCTGCCTTTTGTTTTCCGCGGACAGGACAACGCCTATCCATTTTCCGAAGGTAGGGCTGCCCGGACGGATATCGACGGCGACGTCGAAGACTTCGCCGCTGATCACCCGGACGAGCTTCGACTGGGTATATGTCTTCTGGAAATGAAGCCCCCGCAGGACGCCTTTGCGCGATTTCGACTGGTTGTCCTGCACAAAAACAACATCAATCCCGTTTGACTTGAATTCGTTGAAATTGTGGGTTTCCAGGAAATAGCCGCGGGAATCTCCGTAGATCCTGGATTCGATAATGAAGACGCCTTCGATCTCCGTTTGTAAAAAGGTGAAATTCGCCATTCCGCTACTCCCCTTTGAAATGCTGCATAAAATACTGAAGGGCGTCCTCCCAGTTCCGCATCTCGTCGCCGACGGTGAGCCGAAGCATCATATTGTCAAGCGACGAATAGGGAGGGCGGCGTGTCGAACTTGGATACTCGTCCGTCGAACAGGGCTTTACTTCAGCGCTTGCGCCGCTCAGCCCGACGATTCGGCGGGCAAACTCGTACCACGAGCACTCCCCTCCGCCCGTACAGTGATAGACGCCGTATTCTTCCGTCGCCGCGATTTTGAGCACATGGTGCGCCAGATCGGCGGCGTTGGTCGGGTTTCCCCTCTGGTCGTCGACCACGTTCAGTTCGCTCCGTTCCCGGGAATATTTCAGGATGGTCTTGACGAAGTTCCTGCCGGCATAGCCGTACAGCCAGGAGGTCCTTATGATGAACCATCGTATCGAAAAATCCCTGACATACTGCTCTCCCGCAAGCTTTGACGCTCCGTAGACGCTTCGGGGAGACGGAAGATCGTACTCCCGGTACGGCGTCGTGCCATCGCCCGAAAAAACATAATCGGTGGAGAGATGAACGAGTTTCGCTCCGATGCGTTCCGCACATACGGCAAGATTTCGGGGGCCAAGCGCGTTGACTTTGAAGGCGTCGTCCCGGTTGGATTCACATGCATCGACGTTCGTATAGGCTGCGCAGTTCAGGATGAGATCAGGTGCGAAATCCTGAATATATCGGCAGACCTCCTCTCCGGCCGTTATATCGAGGTCTTCGACATCGATGCAGCGAAGTTCGGCTTCCAGCAGCTGCCGCGGAATCGGGCCCAGTTCCGAGATCCCGTTCCGAAGAATTTTTCCGAGTTCAGTGCCAAGTTGGCCGTTGCTGCCGGTAATAAGTATTTTCATGGCGCGCTCCTTTTTTCAGCATTCTTTGCACCGCACGTTCAATATTTGAGTTCCCCGGACGCGACCTTCTTGAGGTGCATTCCGTAGGGAGATTTACCGTAGCGCTTCGCCGAGGCGAGCAGATTCTCCCTGTCGATCCATTGATTGATATAGGCTATTTCCTCGGGGGCCGAGATCTTGATGCCCTGGCGCTTCTCTATCATGCGAATAAAGTCGGCAGCTTCGACAAGAGTATCCATTGTCCCGGTATCCAGCCACGCGAACCCTCTGCCGAGCAAAACTGCGTTCAGCGCTTCCGCTTCGAGGTACTGCCTGTTCAAGTCGGTAATCTCAAGCTCTCCCCGGGCGGAGGGTTTGACCTTTTTCGCGTACTCCACGACCCTGTTGTCGTAAAAATAAAGCCCCGTGATGCAGTAGTTCGACTTTGGGCGCTTGGGTTTTTCCTCCACCGAGAGCACTTTTCTGTTCTCGTCGAACTCAACGACCCCGAAGCGTTCCGGATCGTTGACGTAATATCCGAAAATCGTCGCCATGCCTTTTTCGGCATCCTGAGCGGCTTTTCCGAGCAGAGCGCGGAAGCCGTTCCCGTAGAAAATGTTATCTCCCAGCACCATGGCGCATGTATCGCCGCCGATGAACTCCTCGCCGAGCAAAAACGCCTGCGCCAAACCGTCCGGCGAGGGTTGCTCCGTGTATGAGAGCCGTATTCCGAACTGCGCCCCGTCGCCGAGAAGTTTTTGAAATTGAGGCAAATCAGCCGGAGTGGATATTATCAAAATATCCCGTATGCCGGCAAGCATAAGTGTTGAAAGAGGATAGTATATCATCGGCTTGTCATAAACCGGCAGAAGTTGCTTGCTGGTGATCATCGTCAGCGGATAGAGGCGCGTTCCTGAACCTCCGGCCAGAATAATTCCTTTCATGCGATAGATCCCTCCAAAACATTATTACTCCAAAACATTATTAAAAGACGAGCTTAGAAAAGCGAAATATTCGCTGAAAAAGAGATGTTCTCTTGCGATAGCCACCGGAGATAATCATTTCATCGCATTCTATTGTAGCAGAACAAGGAAAAGCTTCTTTCCTTTATGGATCTCATAGAACCGTCACTTATCGGGGCTTCAGCGGAATGAAAAATCCTCCAAGTCAAGAGTCAAAGAAGGATTGTAATACGGGTCGCCCGCCTCCAGTTCCTTTTTCCAGCGATTCCGTACCAACTCTACTTCTCCCTGAAAACGCTTTTGTTTCTCCGGGGTATCTTCATAGCCTCTGGACTTGGATTCGTGGTGATACAGTTCGGCATACGGCGTGAAAACTATCAGATACCCGGCCTGGCGGATGCGAAGGCAAAAATCGACATCGTTGAATGCAACCAGTATCTTTTCGTCCATACCTCCCACTTGCTCGAATACCTGCCGGGGCACCATCATGCATGCCGCAGTAACGGCGGATAGATTTTGCGCTATCGTCATACGTCCCATGTATCCGTGACAACCACGCTTATAATGCTTGTGCGAATGGCCGGCCACACCGCCAATCCCCACAATCACTCCGGCATGCTGCACGGTGTCGTCCGGAAAATACAGCATCGCCCCGACAGCGCCGACATCATTCCGCTGGCTGAACATGAGCATTTCCTGAATCCAGCCGGGGGTGATGACCTCCGTGTCGTTGTTGAGCAACAGAATATGGTCTCCCCGCGCGAACTGGAATCCGAAATTATTAAGAGCGGAAAAATTAAAAGGCTTATCCCATTTCTCTACCCGGATATTCTGACTCCGGGAAAGCACATCGTAGTATTCGAACGTCTTCTGCTCAAGGCTGTTGTTTTCTATCACGATTATCTCGTACTTCGGGTATGTCGATCTCCCGACAATGGAATCGATGCATTTCTTCAAGTCTTTCACGCTGTCTTTGTTGGGGATGAGAATAGAGACGAGCGGCGATTCATGTATTGTGTATTGAATTTTGTACGTAGTCGATATCGAAGAATCGACAACGCAGCCATCCAGCCCGACTCTGGTGAGATGTTCAGAAATCGCTTTCTTCGCGGCCTCGATCGCATATGTTTTTGCACCTATTCCCTGTGCCACTGATTGGTCGTGCGCCCGCCAATAATAAAGGATTCTCGGGATATGGACGATTTTTTCCGCTTTCTCCGTCAACCGCAGAACAAGATCGTAATCCTGACTTCCGTCAAATTCCTTCCGAAAAGCACCATCATTTTTTTCCAATAATTTTTTATCAAAAACGGTGAAATGGCAGATGTAATTGTAGGATCGCAATGTATCCGGAGCGTAGTCGGGCTTGAAATGCGGACAATAGGCGTCGGAAGGGGTCTCTTTGAACGTGTTTTCATCGGTGTAGATAAAATCGGCCCCTTGCTCGCATATCACTTCCATATTTGCGAATAACGCAGAAGGATGGAGCAGGTCGTCATGGTCCAGAAGCGCAAAATAGTCTCCTTCCGCCATTTCGATACAAGCGTTCGTGTTGCCTGAAATCCCCAGATTCTCCGCCAGCTTTTTATACTTTACTCGACCGTCTTGCTTCGCGTATTTTCTGCAAATATCCCCGACATAGCCGTGCTCCGCATCGCTTCCGTCCGCAAGGCAGAGTTCCCAGTTCGTATAGGTCTGTTCTCCTACCGACTCGATCATTTCATTCAAAAACTTCTGCGGCGTATTGAATAGAGGCACAAGTATGCTGAACTTGATGTTTTTAGAAAAAGAGACTGTCTTCTGATTCTCTATTTCCTTCGCGGAATAAGGAGCCAAGACTATCGGTTCAATAGTACCGTGACAATGTCCCAACCTGCTCTGAACCTTTCGCCATGTTAGCCGCCACCCGTTCCGCCGAAGGCTCACCAATCCCTTGTACAAGAGGCCGGTATAACGGTTTGAACGAAGGATTGTTTTTATACCTCCGGTCACCATTCGAGCAGGTTTTGTTACCTTCCAGAAGAAAGCGTTGGAAAGTGCCTCACAAGACGTTTGTAAATACGCGCACCGGCTCTCGTACTCCCCGCACCGGCTCTCGTACTCCCCGCACCGGCTCTCGTACTCCCCGCACCGGCTCTCGTACTCCCCGCACCGGCTCTCGTACTCCCCGCACCGGCTCTCGTACGTTCTTACGCTTTCTTCCATTTTCTCCTGGAGCACAGGAATCTGTCTCACGAGAAGGAGCAGTTCCTCCTGGGATAAGGGAAGCACAACTGCTGATATCTGGAGCTTTCCGCAATGTTCATCGGGAAGCGGAATTAAAAACTGGGGATCGCAAGTATTAAAAAAGACATGCTCGTTGATCCGAATCCCGTTCAGCGGAACAGGGTCTACCTCATCAAAACCCAGTGTCACTTTCAGATCACGGACCACACAGCATTCGCCTTCAAGCGGATCGTACCGAACCTGACGGGTGGCGGGTGCAAGATCTATCGACTCCGAAATTCTGAATCGACTCATGGAGTTTTTGAAGTGTATTATATTTTCAGGCAGAAAGCCTTCTCCGGTATCACAATACACTCTACCTGTCACGTGATTTGCACATGACAGAAGCGCCATTTCATTCGACAACCTCAAGGCCCGTTCGTATTCAGCGACTGCTTTTGGCAGTGCTTCAGACTTCCGCTCAAAAAGCAGCGCCTGATTGGAAATATAGTCCGCCTTATAGGAAATACTTCTAAAATAACCGTTTGTTGCAAAAAGCTCGACCCAGTACTCGCTTTGCTGCACATTCACATGGGTAGGCTCAGTCACATCATCCGGAGTGGAGGAAAAAACAAACCTGTCGGTAAGAGCGCACAAATTGGCGATTGCTCTTCCACCTTCCTCCGGATATAGGTGTTCCAAAACTTCTATTGAGATAACGAGATCATAGTGCTTGGGCAACTCCTCAGGAAGAGGTTCCGAAATAGAGCCGACAACACAAAAGGGTTTTATAGCATCGGGAATCTTCGAGACAGCATATTCCGAAATATCGATTCCGTACGCTTCGACTCCCCTTTCACGAAACGCCGACACGAGGTACCCCATGGCGCAGCCGGCGTCCAGAACTGTTTTCGGTGCAAAGTCCTTGATCAGTCGCTCCGCGATGCCAGTGAAAAAAGGCATCCAACGCTCTGAATCATCATAAGAAAGAGGACCCAAGTCTGTGTGATAGTTATTATAATACTCTTTATCATAATTTTTTTCGCCAGTATCACGTTGCAATATAACCATCTCCACTCATTTGACTATTTGTTAAAAGTCCGGAACAACCGGCCTGCCCCATAACCTAAAATTAAAATCATGATCGGTCACGCTGCCGTCTACAATCGCCTCTCCATTTTCAATAACGCCGGTCTGACTTCCCCACCACGTAATAGCATTTCCATTTTTTCCGTCCGGAGAATGCAACTCCAGCGAGTAGCGTTGATCTGCTTTTAAAAGAACAGCCTCTTCCAACACCACAGGAAACCAAGCATTGTCTCCCAGTCTTTCCATTCTTGCAATATTTCGAAGAAGCTCATTCTGATTTTCGTCCCGAAGGATTACATAAAAAACTCCTTTGTTCTCGCGCATAAAAGTAGCAAGCATCAGGTCCATCGACGCAAGCTCCATGGAATGAGACATTTTGAACGTTTGCTTGAAAACTCTCCCTTCCAGCAGCTCTCCGGGGTTCCAACCACCCACAGAGACTGAAAGACGGGGTATCGACAGAACAAAAGGCTTCAAGCGCTCAATAAGCTCGGAAGATGAGACAAACTCAGCAGAGGAAAACTCAACGCCGATTCTCTCGCCCCATAAAAGCGAACCGCCTCGAGCGGATATCGAAAAATGCTTCACCTTTTTTCCCTCTAAAAACGTCGATCCTGCATAAAGGAGCGCGAATTCATTTGTGTTTTCTACTAACGGAGACAGAAAAAAACCTGAATCCATCATTCCGGAGACAACCCTGAAGCTTCTGACGGAACCATCAAAAAGGGTTACGTTCATTTTGAGAGGCGTTGTCTTAAAGAGAATAGAGGCCATTTTCCCCAACATGTTCGGCCTTATATTGATCCTTACGAAAATAGGATGGGGAGAAAAGGGAATGTGGATGATCTCGCCCAAAGAGTATTCTCCCCTTTTGAGCACCTGTTCCGAAAGCGGGCGCGGGGCAGGGAGTTTCCGTAATATCAAATTTTCTTCCTCAGCCTTGTCGAGTGCATAATGCGACAACATGACAGGCCAGCTTGCGCCGTCATCCATTGAAGGAAGCCTTCCATCAATGGTCTCAAGCTTGAAAATCAGGTTATCCGGCGCATCGGCAGAAAGCAAATGAGATCTGTTCAGTTCCGCCAGTTCGGATGTATACGCAGAGTAACTCTGAAACACCGGACGCGGATTCCATTGATTCTTCGACGCAATCAACCCCGCCTGGTTCCAAGAGTAGATATCGGTTGTTCCTTGCATTTGCGGTACCCCTGATATTTCATCTATCCGCTCCATTGCCGATGTATATTGATAAAGTAAAGCGTCTTTATTGTCAATTCTGGACCGCAATCCATCATACGCTGTGACATACGTCCTCGCGACATTATCGAAAAAAATCGGCGCGTTGATTTTTGTATAGCCGGAAACAATTAAAAAGTAAGCAACGAAAGAAGCAAGCAGGACAACCGTTGCACTTCTTGGATTGATAGAGGCAAGAAGAAAAGCGGAAAGGAGAATAATGGATCCGGCTATCAAAGCGTGTCCGTCATGGCGGACAAAACCACCCTTGAACCCTAAAAACAAGACTACAATGAATAGAGCTAAATAAGCAATTTTTTCTTTTACAAAAGTGTTGCTTCTCATGATGCCAATTAAAAGAGTACATGAAGAAGCGAAGTAGAGAATGACCTCAGAAAAAGGACCCTTTAAAACCATAGCCTCTGTATACCCCGAAATAATTGGAACCATATTGAAGAGATACGATAATAAGACCAAAAAAGGCTGACCTGCAAGCACCCAAAAAAGGACGAGGGACAGGCAGGGGATGACACAAACCGCAGCCGCCTTGCACCACTTCCTACAAACGATAAAATAAACAAAAACGATCGAAATAACAGCAGCACATGCGATGAACATACTGCCTTTGATAAGCGACAACAACCCAAATGACATAAGAAGAAAAAGGGCCGCAAAGAAGTGTTTGGATTTATCTGGAGAATTTTCTTCAGCTTCACCGCAAAACTTGATCAGATACACACCAACAAGCAAAGGGTAATAGAGAAACGGGGCATCGTGATACAGTGTAAATCCTGCAAGTGTCAAAAGAAAAAACACTTTGATAGGCAACTTACACTCATCAAAAAGTATAAAAAAAACGGCAGCATATGACAAACTCAAAAAAATCGCTCCCCACAACATCATAATGTCTGTTGAGGGATGAAAACTCTTATTATAAATAGAAGAATATGGTCCGAATGAAAATATTATTTCTTCTCCTATTTTGAGTCCTTGAGACACGGCCTGATCCATTCCCAATATCCAAGAAGGATCCAAACCATGGCCTGGCATGGAAGGGGCAAATGGAACAAAAATACAGGCGGAGGTTACAAATAAAAACAAAAAAATCAAAAGTTTCGAGGCCATTCGAACAGAATTACGCTGTACAGTAATTCTAAAGGTTTGGCTTTTCATACTCATTTTCTCCTTTCAAATACTTAAAACACCGTAACCATGAACTCTAAAAACACGAAAAAGCCCATCATCGGATATTTTGTAGTCAGGGCTAGTTTTTACACCATGCTCCTGAAAGATTCCCTAAATAGCACTTACCTTCACGTGGTTCGAACAGTTTTATGCTCTGGAGTGCACTCGTTCGGCGAAGATATCCTTTAAAGCGCAGGCGTTTCGACTCATCACCCCTTTGAAGGGGAAAAATGCTTCTCCGTTTTTCTACCATGCAAGCGCCTACAATAAAACCATCCTCGTCGAGGAAATACAAAAAACTACCAGCAGGAGGTGCAGGAGTTTCAATCCATCCTTCGAGGGCTGTAAATGCATCTCTTCCTTCACCAATCAGTTCCGCTTTTTTTGTATAGCCGGAGCATAACTCCATTACGCAGTCGACACGTTTCTTCTCTTGCATGGCGTTATATATTTCCCGTATATCTCCATAACCGAAAACCCCGATGGATTGTTGAATCGCCTCCTTAGCCAATGCGAGCGGTCTTTGCATATTTGGATAAACCCTGCGTATTTGAGATTCGTCCTCTACCCCCAAGGCAAGAGCCAAAGCAGAAACGGAACGCTCAAAGTGTATATCACTTTCTTGGGTAGCCTTCCATTGGTACGGTAACATGGCAAACAGAATAAAACAAAAAGGCACCCAGACTAACGTGCTCTTTTTTCCTAACTTCGTTATTTGGGGCGCATACAAAACGAGTACGGTCATCCATGCCATAAGAGCAGGTGTTGTGTATCGAGGTGAGACAGCTTGCTGAATCCCCAATACCAGACGTCCTCCTGCGGTACCCAGCGCAGTTGCACCAAGATACAAAAGATAGAAAAGAAAAAATAAGGAGAAACGATTCTTGTGAATATTGAGCAATGAGCGAATCAGCATAAAGAGCGCGCAGCAAAACAGGAGTATTCCGGTAGCTTGAGCGCTGCGAATATTATAAAATATATAATAAAAAGGACTTCCAATATAAGTTAAACTATAAGAAAGCAGTTCTAATGGCCGCTGAGTCAATTCAACTAAAGGAAAATCATGTCCTGGATTGGAATGAAAACCACTAAAATACACAACCGGGGCAAGAAGAGCGAGAAAAGAAAGCACGCACAACCATCTCTTTTCGAATCTGACGAGAAGAGCATAGAGCAGCATCAGCGGTAACGCTAAAACTCCGTTTGCCATAGTTCCGGCGCTCAGGACGCCGAGCAGACAAGCTGAGAGAAAAAGTATCAAGGAGTCATTTGTTCTGGCTTTATACAACAAATAGAACGCAAGAAGAGGCAGCAGTTGAGCCATAAAAAATGGACTTTGAAACGCAGAAGAAAAATTTTCATATTGAGACCAAAAAAACAAACATGAAATCACAAACAAAATCAAGAAATAATTTGATTTTAACTGCCTCAGAATGAAAATAAAAAAAACGCAAGCAATTAGTGATATTATAAAATTAATTATTATTAAAAAAACATAGCTTCCCTTAAAAAAAAGATGATCAATAAGAAAAAAAAAGCGGGACAAAACAATACGGTGTTCATTATGCCGCTGCCACAAGAGCGTGGCCCAGTTACCCTTGTCAAGTTTTAAAAGAAAATTGACACCTCCGTCCCACATATCCCAATGCGGTACCGGAGAAAAGCGTAAGTAGGCTCCGTAGATCGCGAGAAGCAAAAAAGAAATTGCAAAAGAAATTGCAAGCGCTGTTAAATTTCTATTCTCAGCAGTGCAATATTTTGCCGACCATAACATCGTCAGAAGGAGTAGACCTAAAAACAATAGCAGTGGAAGCCGGAATGGGAGCACCCTTTCCAGCAAACAGTGCACGTCTGAAAACAGACTCCACGCAAACGGTTCGGAAAAGGCCAGCCATCCTCCATGAAGTTCGCTATTCTCGTCTAGCGCCCTTATTCGAAAACGCTCGTCTCGAGGGACTGAAAAGGTCCATCTTACCCATCTCCCAACGGGATTGTCTTGCGCAAAAGGAATTATTCCTCCAGTAGAGGTTTCTATTTCCAATGAGAGCCCATAGTCTTTGGGATGCCCAGACACCAGCATCGAAAACCGCCCACCGCTGAACCAGTCTGATACGTACTCACCTGTCGTTGCGTACCCATTTACATGGTCATAGGAGCCGACCAACATTAAGGATGTATAGCGTTCTGGAACAGTCTCTCCTCGCCAGTAACCTTCGCGCCAAAATCCTGAACCGAGCCCCGACTCAATCTTTTGCGTATCGCCTAGAAGTTTGGGAGGCGACTCTTTCAGTAAAAACTCATCGTTAAAAATCAATAGAAAACCGATGCCCAGAAAAAGTAAAAAAAAAGGAAATGCTTTTAATATTTTGACAATATTCATCGACTGCTCCTCAAACTCTTCTGCAAATAATGTTTTCCACCATTTAAATTATAATCTGCACTCGATATAGCTTGTAAAAACGAGAAGCATAAGACTAATAATACAATCGAAACTTTTTTGAAAAAAAGCCCAGGCTCAAATAAAGTTATTTTATGGCAACAATAAAACACTGCCTGCCGAAAACCCGCCATATTGCAGGCAATTTTAGATATAAACGCAGTAGAAGTAAGCTTTTTGGCAGCTTTGATTTTGTTGTATACGGAAGAAATTTAGGATAGCATTGCTTTATTGAAAAACCAATCATTTCTAAAGCTTCTTTAAGACTGCGATCGCTTAAGGCAGTATGATGATCGAAAAAATCCCAATAGTTGGCAGCAAGAAATCGTATATTGGGCTGCAGAATCATCAAACTTCCTCCTTTTTTTAAAACTCGATGGACCTCCTTTAAAACGCCCAGCACTTCTTCTTTGTTCTTGCAATGCTCTAAAAAATTGCTTATAAAAACAACATTCACACTAGCATCGTTGATTGAGGGCATTGCAAGACACGACTCTATTATTACTTCGACGTCATGTCCCGCGAAAAATCGGGTGTCAGGATTTAAGTCTACTGCGAGTTTTCGCTTGCACATAATATTATTTATAAATTCACAATACCCTGCCGCAAGATCCAATACCGTATCATCCGCACCGATGTGCGATTGAAAAAAATCCTGACATAAAACACGCCAAATCCGGTTCTTTCCCGTCCTTTCTTGCGATGTAAAACGATTTTGATAGAGCTTTTTTAATTCCAAAAGTTTTCCCTCCGCAGTCTATATCCGTGTCCGAACCGATTATAGGCTTTCTTTTCCCAAAGTTGACTATATCAGTTCCGAAAAAAATGAAGTTCGCATGCCTATTTTACGTTTGTATTTATTCCGAAAGCAGCGACAAAAATCATCTTATTGAATCATAACTCAACGCTTTGTGTGGAAATCAGCTCTTTTCCCGTTGAACGTTAAATATTTGTGTCCGATATAGCTTGTGAAAACGGGAACTATGACCCCGACAATATGCGCGAAATCCCTTGGGAAAAAAGTCCACCCGCAGAAGGGGAAAAAGTATTCTGCAAGGGCAATGCTTATCAGGTATGTTTGAACAAGGGCCAGCAGATTGACTCCGATAAAATAAACGACTTCACGCTTTGTCCGCCTGGAAGATCTCGCTTGAAAAACGAGAAATTTAAAAAGAAAAAATGCGGTCGTCATTCCCGCCAGATAGGCGAGCACGATTGCCGGCCGGTAGGGCATCACCAGATTCAGCAGAAAACGCGACCCTATATTCGCGAGAGCCGCTATTCCTCCCATGAGGGTGAAGAGAAGAAATCTTCCGTTCTCATTCATATCCGGCGATTATCTCAACCATTTCTTTCGCTATCCGGACGCTTTCCTGTATCGACCTGTCCTCAGGAAAGGAATGGGTCGTGTCGGCTACGAGCAAGCCGTCGATGCCCGTACGGTACCCCGGCAATACTTTCCTGAAGCCCGGTGGGCAGACCGGCTGGGCATATTCATACCTGAAGACTGCCGCGGCCTCTTCCGTTTTCGCCGCATCAGGATTGACGCTAGCAATGTAGCTTCTTGCCTTCTCCAGTATCTCCGCGTTCGACGCCTTCCAGTTGGGGTGCGTCCGGGGCATGTAGAACGGTATGTACACGTATGCCTTGTCCATGGGCCGCAGATTACTGTATTCGATGATTCCAGGGATGTCCCAGCCCGGCATGTCGGTGTTCAGCCAGAAATTTTCGGTTAGCTTCTTCGCCAATCGGAAGAGGACGCAGATCACGCCGACATTTTGAATGCACGCGATGCGCGAGCGATAGTCTTCAGGCAGGTCCTTGATCATTCCGGAGACATAGGGCAGAGGGATCGTGGAAATTACACCGTCGTATTCCTCCGCAGTCCTGTCAGTTTTTACGGAGAATCTGAAAGGAGCGAGCGGTTGCACCTCCCGAACCCCGGAAGAGAGGCGCACTTCCCCGCCGCGCTGCACTATCTCGTCCCGGAGCCTTTCGATAAGCGAGGCAGAGCCTCCTTCAAGATATCCGAGCTGCTCCTGCATCATGTTTTTCCGTGATTTGGCGACTCGCCTCGCCCTTGAGGCGATCCAGGCAGCAGACAACGGGTCAGCCAGCTCAAAGAATTTTTTCTCGAACAGAAAACGCCAGAGCACATCGTACCCCTCTCTGCCGATCCATTGGGTGATCCATTCGGAGGCGGAGAGATCGTCGATGCTCATAAGATCCTTGAGTCTCCGGCAGTGCAGGGCATGCAGGCCGTATCGAATGCGTGTGAGGAGCGACACTCCGCCGAAGCGCATAATAGCGACCGGATTGCCCCATGCATGCAGTTCCCCTTCGGACTGATTGCGGATCGACGGGCGGAACAGCCCCATCCTGGTGACGCTCCATCTGACGTCTTCGTCCATGCCGAGTTCTTTTAAAAGGCCGAAGAGCGATGAGTCCGGCATATTGATAAAGTGATAGTATTTTTCGATCAGCGTGCCGTCGAAGTCGAATGATTCGCTCATTCCTCCGGGGCTGTCATTCGCCTCGTATACCGTCACCGATATTCCCGACTTTGCAAGATGATATGCGGCGGCCAGGCCCATCGGGCCTGCCCCGATCACCGAAACTTTCGAGATTCTCACCGGGAAAGCACCACCTTGCTGTACGTAGGGTGTGTGAATGTCTCCTTGATCGCTTCATCGAACGGGGTGGGCGTTATTCCGAATGTCTCTTTCATATCGTCTCCGGTGAAATAATCTCCCGCCATCAGCGCATCGAGCTGATCGGCGACGAACGGAGGATTTTTGCTGAACAGGGCGTAGAACTTCATCAAAAAACGGAAAAGGCCTACTGGAATCGTCAGAATGATCGTTTTGAGATGTTTTACACGCTTGATGGCCCGAATGATTTCGATATAGTCCATCTCTTCTTCTCCGACGATATTATACACGGCGCCTTCAGTCCTGTTTTCCGCGCATCTGAGAAGAATTTTGCAGAAGTCGAGCACGTAGAGCGGCTGCCGTAAATACTCGCCGTTTCCGGGAATGGGAAAGACCGGCGTTTTTTCCATAAAACGGGAGAGCCAGCCCAGGTGCTTCGGGTCGAACCATCCGAACATCAGCGTCGGCCGAACGATGCAGTATTTCAGAGACGACGCCCTTATCAGCTCTTCCTGGGCTTTTTTCGAACGAGTATAATTATCGTCCGCTACTGAATTGACGACCGAAGAGCCGATGAACACGGTAAACGGTATCGCATGTTTCTCCGCGGCGGCAATGACGTTCTCCGTGGATTCGAGGGTGTTGCGCCTGAAGAGATCGTAGGTACTGCCTGTTATCTGTGCCTGGAGCAGAAACAAAATTTCAGCGCCGTTGAACGATTCCTCCCATCCGCCCGACTCAGCGAGATCGGCGTGCAGGGTATTCACCGACGGATGGAGCGAGCGGAGAATGTCCAGGTTCTTCTCGTGCTTGTCGATGGCGGTGATATTCGAATAGCCGCACCGGATCAGCTCAGCGACCAGATTCTGCCCCAGCAGTCCCGCCGCTCCGGTGATTACGACTTTAGCGTTTTTGTTCATTGGCCAGCTCTTCTCCGGTACTAAAAAAACAGTTTCGCCAGAGAGAGGATCCCCTGCTTCCATGGAACGCGATGGGAGACCCCGGACGAATTCTTAAAGTCTTCAAGGTGCTCCACATACCATCTGTAATTTCTGATGAGGGCGTCTTTATTGGAGTATTTCGGAGCATATCCGAGCTGCTGACGGGCTTTCTCGATGGAGACAAAGGACTCGCGGAAGACCGTGTCGTATATCCACTGATACAACGGAGAGGCGCCGAGTTTTTCGAAAAGGCGAAGAAAGAAAAGAGCCGGACCGATCGGTATGCTTTTCATCTTTTTTCCGTGCCCCGCCTCGTCGAGGACCGATTGAAAGTCTTCCTTCAGCGTCCTGTACTCCCCGGCGCCGATGTTGAACGTGTCGTCCACCTGCGCCTCAGGCAGCGTCAAGCAGAGCCACAAGGCGCTGCAAAGATCCTCGACATCAAGGAATTGATAGAGATTGTCCCCTTTTCCGAGGATGGGGAAATTATGCCCAGTGTAGGCCCAGTCGTAAAGCATCGCGAAGACACCCAGTCGTTCGGGCCCGATAAAGGACTTCGGCCGGATGATCGTCACGGTCATTCCGTCGCCTCGAAAACCGCTGCAAATCTCTTCCGCCTGAATTTTTGAAATGCCGTACGGCCCGACCCCGATCAGTTTGTCCGTCTCGAAAAGAGGGTGATGGTCGGGGACGCCGTACACAGCGGTGCTGGAAATGAAGATGAAGCGCTTCACTCCGTGCTCTTTGGCCGATTGTATCACTGTACGGGTTCCTTCGACATCGGTGGTGTAGATCTCTTCTTCGGTGTACAAAGGGAGGGCGGCCGCGCAGTGGACGACGCAGTCAATCCCCCGCATGACGTCGTCGACGTCGTTTTTTTTTCGGATGTCTCCGACCGTCCATCGTATGCTGTCCATGCAGTCGCGGTAGGTGAACTTTTCGAGGTCGATCGAAGAGACTTCGCAGCCGTGCGCTAAAAGATGTCGAACAAGGTTGATTCCAAGAAAACCGGAACCTCCTGTAACCAAGACTTTCAAAACCGAACACCCTTTCGTTTTAAAAAATGCATTCTTTGAATCAGCGATGGTGGTAAAAAAGCAGAAGAAATGTCAGCAGCCAGCCTGAAAAAATCAGCTGGACAAACCTGTCTTTTATAAGAACCAGTGTGGGCGACCCGCTGTCTCCGAAGACGAACGTCCTCTGTAAATACCTGAGGATACCCACGACGACGAAGAGAAACGTCAAATAGACATGCTCACCAAGCCGCGCGATGACCTCCGGCGACATGCAGTAGAGAAGGTATGCCACGAGGAGCACGGAGGACATGATCGCCAGAGAAATGTCGATGAACTGGAAAGAATAGCCGTTGAGAGCCTCGCGGACGAAGCTGTTCCCTTTTTCTTCGCTGAGCCTGCAGTCGTCTCGCCGCTTGGCAAGGGCGAGGAACATGGCGAGGAGGAAGGTCATCACGATGATCCACCTTGAAAGAGGAATCTGCAACGCGGAGGCTCCCATGAACAGACGGAGGATAAACCCGAGAGCCACGATCAGCACATCGACGATCGCAAATCGTTTGAGAAAAAAGGTGTAGGCGATATTGAGGAGAAGATAGACCAGAAGAACATACATGCACTCGGCATGGACGGCTGCCGAGAGGATGAGGCCCGCTGCGGCTAAAAAGGGAGAGAGAAAACAGGCCGTACGAACCTTGACCGTTCCTGCGGCAATCGGGCGAAAGCGTTTCACGGGATGCATCCTGTCTGATTCGACGTCCTTGATATCATTGATGATATAAATCGAAGAAGCGACCAGGCCGAAAGCGAGAAAAGCCAGCGATGTATTTCGAAGAGCGAACGCATTGAAAAGCGAATCCGCAAAAAAAGCCGGGGCGAAGACAAAAAGATTTTTCAACCACTGATGCAGCCTTATAAGCTTGAAGAAAACCGTCATTCCGCCACTCTCCATTTGTAATACGTCTTCCCTTTGGTACCCAGAGACAACATCTCCCGATCACCCTCACTGTCCCCGTAAGCGTAAATCTCCTCGAAATCGTCCAGATTTATGGTTTTCCGGATCTGTTTTTCCTTCTCCGGACCGGTGCAATTAGCGCCTTGTAACCTGCCTGTGATACGACCGTCCTCGACTTCAATTTCGGAGGCAAGAACAAAGTGAAACCCGGCCGTTTTCGCCCACGGTTCCACCCATTCTCTTATCGATGCCGTCACGAGAACCAAGACGTCTCCATTCTCTTTATGGCGCCGGATCGCCTGAACCGCTTCTTTTCGGAGAATATCAGGAACCCGTCCCGCATATTTTTGTCCGTACTCTTCCAATGTCTGCAAGGCTTTCCCCTTCCAGAAAACCGAAAGAACCGCTTCTTTCGCCGCTTGGGCCGAGATCATTCGAAAAGCGTACGCAAACAGCACAGGAAGCAAAAAGAATACTTTGCGGTAAAAGCAGGTTGCGCCGAATGCGAATTTATGAAAGTCCCAGAGCGTATCGAGTCGGGTTACAGTACCATCAAAATCGAAAAATGCAATTCCACGCTTATCGGGTATCATTTAAAAGTTTCCTCTGAATTATTCCCAAACTGCATTTCGTGCTGTCAGGACAGCCTCATGCAACATTTTTACAAATCATTTCTGCAACGGGTACTATATCGTGAATTTTTTAAATTCTACAAAGAGAAATCCTATCTATTTCGAAGTCATACACAGTAGGGGCTTCGCTCACAAAATTCCCTCTGGATTCTACGGGGAACAGGAATTTTAGTCAAACCTTTTTTTCATATTTTTCATACGTGAAGGTTCAAAAATTCCAATAATGCCGGGGGGTATTTGTGTGCATCCTGTCGGGGAGGATGATCGAGCCATGTGCGGTCAGTATCCGCTTCAGGGAATGTCCGGAAGCAGGCTGGAGAACGATCAGTGGACGGAGGGGTTCTCTTCTTTCCGGATTTGTTCGAGCTGTTCGGGAGTTGTGCGTGCCAGATCCGGAAGAACGGAGCGGAGCATATTGGTTTTTCTTCGGTCACGAGGTCGCCTCCTTCGTCGGAATAATGATAGCATCGATCGGGCGAAAACGGAAGATATGTTGTCCGACGGCTGTTTTTGCGATCCCTCCGAATTTCCTTCTTGCAAAATGATATCTATTTGTATATATTACCTTTCCGGGACACTCTATAAGATGGCCCGAGAAGTTCTTCGGGTACTCTCGTTTTCAATGGAGGTATGTGGAATGGCGCAGTTTGTTCCTGTGAAGAGCTCCGTTGCGCTTCGGCTGAACCTGGGGGCCGATCCGGAGAGCGGCAAGGCGGTTCACCGCGCGGTGTCGATCAGCAGGGTCTCTCCCGATCTGACGGCCGAGCAGCTGGACGCGGTCAGCGCGAAGGTGATTCCCCTCTTCGTCCACCCCGTGATCTCGGTGGAGAAGGCCGGGACTGATCTGCTGGAGTCCGCGTAGAGCGCGGACTTAACAAACGAAAGGATAGGTGATGCCGGATGAGGACGCTTCGTATGAAGTTCGCTACTGACGCAGGAAAGACGTTCACCGTGTCGCTGAACTACGCGCGCGACGATCTGAACGCGACGGAGGTCGAGGAGGCGATGGACGCGATGCTCGACGAGGAGATGTTCGCGGAGGCGCTGGTGGGAATCGCCGGGGCCGAGGTCGTGGAGCGCACCGTGACGACGCTCTTTTAGCGGCGATTGACGGGCGGCGGGAAGAGGGCGGGCGGGAAGTCCGCTCCCTTCCTCCATGAACGGACGGTTGTTTAAAACAGGGGATACGGGAGGGGGAAGACTCCCCCCTCCTTCTTTTTGAGGCGATAGAGGAGGCGAGTTATTTTGGACGAGCTGGTGGCGACGATGATGCAAAGCGGGTTTTCGGTGGCGGTGGCCGCCTTTCTGCTGGTGCGGATGGAGCGCCGACTGGAAGATCTGACGCTGGCGATCCGGGAGCTGCACGGCGCGATCCGGACGGGCGGCTGCGGCGGAACGAATGCGCAGTAACACTGCATACTTTTTTTCGAGGGAGGACATTGATGACGATTCATTCCGATAGGCTGAACGACCTTGCGATTTCGGACCACTTCCGGCTGCGGGAGTTCGAGTGTCCGTGCTGTCATTGCGTGAGGCTCTCCCCTCCGCTGCTCTTCCGGCTGGAGGCGCTGCGGGCGATCTGGGGGCGGCCTATTCTCATCACGAGCGGCTACCGCTGCCCGGAGCACAACGTCCGGGTGAAGGGGTCGCCCCGGAGCCTGCACATGCTGGGGCGGGCGGCGGACGTGGTGGTTCCGTTCGGAGAGCAGGAGGCGGTGATCCGGATGGCTGAGAAGGCGAACTTTTCGTCGATTCTCCCGTACGGGAGGCGGAATTTCATTCACCTGGGCGTTGGTGATCGGTCGGAGAGCGCTTCGGGCGCGGCCGCCTGATGCGCGGCGCTTTTGGTACGAAGGGACAAGGGAGGAATGAATGGATCTTGAGACGGAACTGTTCCGCTTCCGTCCGCTGGTGACGGCGACGGCGCGCCGTTACGCGGGGCGGGGAGCGGAGTTCGAGGACCTGGTGCAGGAGGGGTACGTGGCGCTGCTGGAACTGATT
>Ga0334889_1000972_pt1 | contig 40798 bp, 25 predicted proteins | sample GraSluR1_MG_2_FD_207222 | JGI IMG/M metagenome (GOLD analysis project Ga0334889, IMG submission 207222) | Sludge microbial communities from methane-producing bioreactor in Wageningen University, Netherlands - Granular Sludge_8_08-R1 | ecosystem: Engineered > Bioreactor > Anaerobic > Unclassified...
CCCGCCTGGTACACGAAGCAGTCGTAGGCTTTAGCCCCGCTCAGGTGTGCAAACCCATAGCCGAACTGCTTCGCACGACCGTCTGCGTCTCGTATGGTCAACAACTTGGCATTCTCGACCAAATCATCCCAAGTCCACTCGGCGGTCGGGTACGCGACGCCGGCTTCGTCGAAGAGGTTCTTGTTGTAGAACACCACCCAGTCGTCGATTTCGCGCGGCAGGCCGTATAGATTCCCTCGGAATGTATAGGGGCGCAGCGCTACGTCATAGTACTTTTCCGGCTCGAAATCCATTGCGTCGAGATAGGGCTGAAGATTGATGGCGACACCCTTCGCCACAAAGCTAAAGTAGGTGAAGCGCAGCGTCATTTGTACATCCGGCGGCGTGCCGCCGGCAATCATCGTCAACAACTTCTCATCGTAGTTGTCAGGGAAATGGATCACTTCCACCTTGATGCCTGGCTCGGTTTCCATGAACCGATCGGCTGTTTCCAACATGTAGCTGGCTTCAGCTTCACCACCCCAGTGGGTCAACACGATCTCAGTTGCCTCAGCGCTTCCGGGTTCTGCGACTGCGGAACCAGCAGTTGACGCGGCCGGCGCCGCCGGCGTACAAGCTGCCAGGTAGGCGGCTGTAACGCCCATCCCGGCCCATTGGAGGAATGAACGCCGCGAGATCTCTTTTTGTACGCGCATGAAATGCCCCTTTCTACTCAGCATGTATTGGCACGATTTTGCAGAACGGCTGCTACAACTGTAGCCGGCATACGTAGGATCGCCGGCCGCTTATCGGGGAGATTCATAGGGTGTAACAAACATGGGCATGAGAGAGTCATGGCGTTCGACCAGGCATGGGCTCTTTGGGTCGGTCGAGTCACCAATTCCAGTATTGCAAGGGGATAGGCACATGTCAACATATTTTGTGACATTGCATTGCCAGGATTTGTCATCAGTGCGCCGCGTTGCCGCCGGCTGACAATTGCGGCTGCGGGCAAGGGATGGTATACCCCATATAGTACGCGTCGTCCTTCGAGGCGACTGCCAGACAATCTCCGCCCGACACCCCTGAGTATTTCTGGATCGGCCATGACACACGAAGAATTCGTCAATCTGGTTCGCGACGCTTTTTCCCACCTGTACGATCCGGCTCATCTGCAAAAGCACCCTTTTGCAGATGCCCTGGTCGAAACGGACGATCTGAATCTCGTGAACCGCTCACAGAAGTTGAGACATATTCTGCTGGATGCTCTGGAGCAACTGCGTCCTCCAGACAGCGCAAGCGCCTCGCCCGACGCCGCCGACTGTTATCACGCCGTGCATTACCGCTATCTTGACGGATTAAGCCTGGAACAGATTGCCGAGATGTTGGCGTTGAGTCCCCGCCAAACCTACCGCAAAATCCGCGAGGGAATGGAGGCCATTGCCAGCTTGCTGGTCGACCGTTTTCGCCTAGATTCGCCCCTAGATGCCTCTTTCGTGGCAGAGATGGGCGAGACGACAGACCGCCGCGTCTTAGCCAAGGCGGCAGTAGACCATTTTGGCGCTTACGCCCAAGCCGAGATTATTGAGCTAGGCGTCGTTTTGGCGACGATTGTCAAGGATTTGCAGCTATTTTGCAGCCGGATCGGCGCGGAAATCCGGCTGACGACTCCCCACTCGCCGCTGTATGTCTACGCCGACAGGACTTTGCTGCGCCAGGCGTTGATCAATTTGCTGAGCAACTTGCTCGACCATACGGCAGGGCGGACGTTGACGCTTGAGGCGACCGAGGCGCACGCCGAAGCCCTCCTGAACCTCTATGTGCGGCCTGAAGCTACGCAGCCTGCAGCCCGTCGCGCCGCGACTGACCGCCAAGGAATCGGTCTAGACGTGGCAATGCGGCTGTTTGATATGCAGGACATTCGGATCGAACGCAGTACGACGGACGAAGGCTGGCGCATCACCATCAGGATTCCACAGGCCAGCCCGCAACACGTCCTGGTGATCGACGACATGCCCGATGTTCCCAATCTGTTTCGGCGCTACGCTAAGTCCTATGCGATTGAGATCGTCAGCGCCGGCAATGCCGAGCAAGCCTTCGACGTCCTGGAACACGCCGCCCCTCACCTGATCCTGCTGGATGTCATGTTGCCGCAGCGGGACGGGTGGGAAATTCTTCAGACGCTCAAGTCGGATCCCGCAACCGCGCCGATCCCGGTCGTAGTTTGTTCAATTCTCAATGAGCCGGAACTTGCGCTCTCGCTCGGCGCCGACGATTACCTGGGCAAGCCGGTTAGCCAAGAGGCGTTCTTGAAAATGTTGACGCGCTGGCTTCGTCTTGATCCAAGAGCGGACTCAGTGCAGCCGTAACGCCTTGTAACATTTTCAGCCATTCGCTGTTCGTTAATGGCTGGCGGACGGTGACCGTCAGTTCCCCGCTCAATTGCACCGCTTGTTCAGCCAGTTCGGTCGCCGTGATAATGATCACGGACATGCCGGCCAACTGAGGTTCCGCGCGCAGTTGCTCCAATACGCCCAACCCGTCCAGCCCTGGCATCTTCAAATCGAGCAAGAGCAGATCCGGCTGCTGGCGGCGCACGATCTGGAGCGCGGACAGCCCGTTACGCGCTTGTAGGATACGCGCTTCCGCATATTCGTTCTGCACCATGCGCGCCAGAAGACGCACCATTGCCGGGTCGTCGTCCGCAATCAGCACCTTCGAGAGGACGGGCAACCGGGACAACGCTTGCTGTAATGCGTTGCGCGTCACCGGCTTCAACAAGTAGTCGGCCGTTTGTAATTGTTTCGCCATCTTGGGCGGTGAGGGAAGCGGACAACTGATCAGAGGGATACCGCCGCATAAGCCTGCCTTCATGGCTGCTTCCGCTTCCTCTCTTCGCTTTGCGTCCGTCAGAATCGCGGTGGGGCGCAGTCGAGCTGTAGCCTGGACCATCTCGTCGACGGACTGGACCGCCTTCACTGCATATGCGTCAAGCCGGCGCTGGAGCATGGCGGCTGTGGCGACATCGTCGTGCAGCACAACCAGCACGCGTTCCCTGACTCCTTCAACATCGACGATGCGCCTAATCGGGGCTGGTCCTTGCCTAAGTTGCCGCGGCAGCGGGTCGATCGGCAGCCAGAAACCGAAAGTGCTGCCGCGCCTGACCGCACTTTTCGCCCATATCCGCCCCCCGTGCAGCTCCACGAACCGCTTGCTGATCGCCAGTCCCAATCCGGTTCCTCCATGCTCGCGCCGGATTGAGTCGTTAACCTGGTAGAACTCCTCAAATAACCGCTCTAGCTCTTCTGGATCGATTCCGGCGCCGGTGTCCGTCACCGTAACTTCCGCTTTATCGACTCCGGCCGTAAGGCGTACGGTAATGCCGCCCGTCTCCGTATATCGCGCTGCGTTGTTCAGCAAATTGAGCAACGCTTGGCGGATTCGAGTAATGTCTACAAAGAGAGGAACCGGCTGCGAGGGCAGTTCCAAATTCAGCGCCAGTTGTTTGGCCTCGACCATGCCCCGGATCATGTTGACGGATTCCGCGACGATCTGGCGCAGATCGCCTTTTTCCCGGTTGAGAGGCATGCGATAGGCGTCGATCTGGCTCAGGTCGAGTACATCATCAATTAGGTTCGATAGATGTTTGGCGTTGCGGTAGATGGCGTTGAGGTCGCCGCGATAAACTTGAGGCATCGGCTCCCCATAGCTTTCCGGGGCAATGACCATCATCTCGCTAAAGCCGATAATCAAATTAAGCGGCGTTCGTAGTTCATGGCTCACGTTGGCGGCGAAACGGGCCTTTGCCTGGCGCGCTTCCTCTGCCTGCCAGCGCGCCCAGTTGAGCGCCTCGTTCGTACGCTGGAGACGGTAGTAGGCTAGGTCGAGGCTGCGCAGCGTTTCGTGCAACCGAGCGCGATGCTCGCGCGCTTCGCGTGTGCGCTCGTCGGCCAGCATATAGCTCTGGTACATCCAGTCGACAACGGTATGGAAATCGCGGGCGAACGCCCAGGCCAACAGCGCCGCCGCCCCGCTGATTAGGAAAGCCACAGCTAGAACGGAGTCTCGACCTGCATTGCTAAACAGCGACAGCGGCGCAGCAGCCAGCAATATGTTGAGGAGAGCGGCAAGTGCGAAGCCGAGCCACGGATGAATGAACGCCCCGGCTACGAGTATCGGAATCCCATACAAATAGGCGAACTCGTGGTTCGACGTCGATGTTAGCGCAACGGTGATGGCGCACGTGATATTGACGACGAAGCAGGCCATCGTCCACCGTGGCGCGATTCTGGTGATTTCATAGCTGACTAACGTCCCGATCAGCAGTGCGCTAAGGACGGCCAGGGCTCGCCCTGACATTTCGGGCGCCTGACCGAAGAGGCTGCTGATCATCCACAGCCAGGCCGCCAGGAGACTGATGATCAGTAGACGCCATGTAGTCATGGTCCGCAGATTGCGGATCATCGATTGGCGAAGTTCAAATGAGGCTTCCACGGCATATCACCTCGTTTGCGGGGCCTTCGACATGGCTGCGGCACTAATAGCTGTTGTCGCCGGCACGAACGTTTTTGTGATTCGATTCTCGCCTATCAGAACGATATACGCCGTCGGGCTGGCAGAGCGGGGAAGGGGCGCTGCCATGCTGATCATTGTAGCGCAGAGATTCGAAAAGCGATGTAGGGAGGCAGCGCGGCAGGCTAGGTTTTTCTCCGGCAAGCCAGCGGGGAATCCTGACGATGAGGCCTTACATGCCTTGGCCCTACATAATGCCGTTCTCACCCTTTTGCAATATGAAGGTGAGTCCAATCTCCGGGGTGCTTTTAGTTACTTTATGCAACAGGTATTGGAAATCATCAGCGCCTTGGAAACTTAACCCCCCCCTACGCGCCAAACCAGATCCAGGGCTTCTCAAAAGTCAGGGAGAAGAGCGGATCAGGGCGAGCGCCTGATCTGGGTAGGCGGCGAAGGTGCGCATAGCGCTGCGCAGGTTGTGGACGCCGGCCCTATCGAGCAAAGCAAGAATTGCGTTATTGAGTGCCGCAATGACCAAAGCGGCCTGCTTGGATCCGGTTTGGGTGCGGTCTTCGCCCAGCGTGGCATCGCGCCGCCAATGGTTGCGGTTCTCAATCTGCCAGTGTTGGCGCACCCAGTGCAGCAGTTGCTCGGCGGAAGCAACCTCGTGGGGAAGAGTGGTGAGGCCGCACACGACTTCGCAGGCGAGTTTGCCGTGTCGTTGGATGCGACGTTCGATTGGGAAGACCTGCCGGACATCCGGCCAACGGTCGCCGAGGCAGTCGTTGAGTTCGCTGCTGACGCGAATCGAACGCACTTCGTGACGGCCATGATCTTTCGCGACGCTCTGCGCCTGACGTTCAGGAAACCAATAGTCGGCGGGTTGGCTGAAGAGAAAGCGGATGTCCTTCAATTTCCAAGACTCTATTTTGCATCAATTTGCATGTTTGGCGGCAAGCTTTTTACTAACGAGAATAGTTCTTCCCGCAAGTAATCTGCTATACTGCGGGCATGCAGACTCACATCTTGTCGTTGCCTAGCCAGACCCAAGGCGCCTCCCTCGCTCCGGCCTTTAACACGCCCGCCGACCGCCATCCGGCCCTCGTCTACCTGGCCGGTCTTGCCCCCGGCAGCCGCCGCACGATGCGCCATGCGCTCGACGCCGTCGCCGCCGCACTCACGGACGGCCAGTGCGATCATCGCACGCTGCCCTGGGCGGCGTTGCGCTTCCAGCACGCCCAGGCTGTACGCGCCGCGCTCATGCAACGCTACAGCGCCGCCACGGCCAACAAGATGCTCTCCGCCCTGCGCCAGACTTTGCGCGTCGCCTGGCGCCTTGGCTATCTGACCGCGGAGGATTACCAGCGCGCCGTGGACCTCAAGCCGGTGAACGGCGATCAGCCTGACGCGGCAGCTGGCCGCGCCCTCTCTTATGGCGAGTGGGCTGCGCTCTTCGCCGTCTGCGCCGCGGATCCCACCGCCGCCGGCGTGCGTGACGCCGCGCTCATCGCCCTGCTCAAAGTCGGCGGCCTGCGTCGTGCCGAAATCGCCTCGCTGCAACTTGCCGATTATGACCGCAGCACTGCTACCTTCACGATTCGCGGCAAGCGCAACAAGATCCGCACTTTGCCCGTTGAGGACCCCGGCGCGCTCGGCGCACTCGACGACTGGCTGCACCTGCGCGGGGGCGCGCCGGGCGCGCTCTTCACCCGCATCCGCAAAGGCGAATTCATCACCCAGGAGGGATTGTCCGACCAGGGGGTGTACTACGTGCTCAACCGCCGCGGTCGCCAGGCCGGTACGGCGCCATTCACGCCCCATGACCTGCGCCGCACCTTCGCCGGCGACCTGCTCGACGCCGGCGTGGATCTCTCCACTGTGCAGAAGCTAATGGGCCATGCCGGCGCCAACACTACCGCGGGCTACGACCGCCGTGGCGAACAGGCCAAGCGCAGCGCGGTGCAGAAGCTCCACGTGCCCTACCGGCGTCGTTTCGGGGGCGATGCTGAAGTCTAGCGCCAGAGTGTAACCGCTTGGCGCGCCGGGAACCTCCGCGTCCAATGGTCTCCCGGCTCAAGGTGACGCCAACTTGCCCCCATTCTGAAACAAACCCCCGCGAAAAATCGCCGTTTGCATTCCCCCTTCGATCGCTCTAGAATGGGCGCCGCTCCGTGCATCGTATCCCTGCATCGCCCCTCGCTACCAGCGCATAACACCGCTGCGTTCAGATTCGCGTTGACTGGCGCGACGTGACACACAGCGAAGTATCCTACTGGCGATATTGTTCCACGCGGCAGGAAACGCAATCAGACGCGTAAGAGACTCGTGACGGGGCCGGCGCCGCCCTCTTCACCTCCTGGGCCGCCGGCCCCGTCATCGCGCCCGACCACCGCCTCTCCCGCGCCCCGTAGGGGCCGATCTGCCGCGCGGTTGTCCTTGTATTCACTACACGAAAGCTCTGCGCATCTGCGACTCCTTTACCCCCTTTTTTCCGTTTTGCGCCGCAGCGCACCTTCGCTATACTTGCGCCTCCGTGCACCCGTCACCTGAGTATTCGCGATAGCGAACGCCGGCCCCCGACGTACAGCAGCGCAACGTCACACCGGCAGTAGAGATGTGCGACATATCGTGCCTGCCGCCCTTTTTGGCGCCGTAGATTGGCCATTGGCCCGGAGCAACTCCATGATCAACCGTGTCTTGTCGCTCGCCGTCACAGGTCTGCGCCGGCTGCTCTTCACGAAGCGGCCGCACAGCGGCATCGTCCTCGCCGCCTGCATCCTCGGCCTCAGCCCCGCCCTTGCCCTCGCCGCACCGCACCAGGAGCCTTCTGGGCGCGGCCATGCTCAGCAGGCCCCCTCCAACCGCACAGCCGAGTGGCTGGTGATGATCTACAGCAACGCCGACGACAACGTGCTGGAAGAAGACCTGCTCTTCGACCTGCAGGAGGCGGAGCTGGTCGGCTCCACCGACGAGGTCACGATTGTGGCCCAGATCGACCGCTATGAGGGCGGCTACGCCGGCATGGGCGACTGGACCGGCGCCAAGCGCTTCCTCATCACCCAGGACGGCGACATGAGCAGCTTTGGCTCCGAGGAACCGGAGGACCTGGGCGAAGTCAACATGGCCGACGGCGCCACGCTCCTCGACTTCCTCATCTGGGCCGTGAGCGAGTTCCCCGCGCAAAAGCGCATGCTGATCTTGTCCGACCACGGCTCAGGCTGGCCCGGCGGCTGGGGCGACCCGGACCCCGGCGGCCCCGGCGCCCACGACATCGTCCTCGTCGATGCCTTCGGCGACAATCTGTGGCTAATGGAGCTGGATGAGGTCCTCGAGCAGGCGCGCAGCGAGCTGGGCCTGGACTACTTCGACGTGATCGGGTTCGATGCCTGCTTGATGGGCCAGCTTGAGGTCTTCACCGCCATAGCCCCCCATGCGCTCTACGCCGTCGCTTCCCAGGAGCTCGAACCCGGCCTGGGCTGGGCCTATGCGGCCTTCCTGGGCCAACTCGTCTCCAACCCGGACATGGACGGCGACGAGCTGAGCCAACACGTCGTCGCCTCTTACATTGATGAAGACATGCGCCTCGAAGACCCGGCCTTTGTCGGCAACCTCTCGCGCGCGCAGGCTGCCGCCGCCATCGCCCCCGACATCACCCTTTCCGCCGTCGATCTGGCCGGCATCGCTCCCCTCAACGCCGCGCTGGACGCCTTCGTCGCCGCGCTCTACACCATGGACCAGAACGCCGTGGCGCAGGCGCGCACCTACGCCCAATCCTACGAATCCGTCTTTGGCGACGAATTGCCCTCTCCCTACATCGACCTGGGCCACTTTTCCCAACTGATCCAGAACCTCACACAAGACCCGGCGGCGCTGGCCGCCGCCCAGGAATTGGACGCCGCGCGCCAAGCGGCTGTGATTGCCGAGAGGCATGGCCCCGAACGCCCCGGCTCGACCGGCATCGCCATCTACTTCCCCGTGCGCGAAATGTACGGGTGGAGCGACAACCTCGGCTATGCCGAGGTCTCCGCCCGTTTCGCTCAGGAGACGCAGTGGGATGAATTCCTCGCCTTTCATGCCGGCGATACGCCGGTCGGCATCTCCATGAGCGCTGCGGCGCGCCCGCACCCAGAGGGCTCCCCCGCGCTCGCAGCCGCCTTGCAGACCCTCCTGCCGGAGCTTGCGCCCGAGTATGTCCAGATACTCCACGACGAGATCGCCGCCATGATGGAGCAGGCGCTCTTGCCGGAAGAGATCGCCCAGGTCCTGATGGAGGAGTATGAGCTGCCGCTTGATGTCGTCACGGCCCTGCTCGACGCCGGGCTGTTGCACACCGCAGACGCCGCGCCCGCCCTGGCCCCACACGGCTCCTCGGCTGTACGCAAGCCCCTGCAAGCGGCCCCCATCCGCCTCTCGTTCGAGGCGGTCTTTCCCGGCGAACCGGTCAGCATCGAAACCGACATCACCGGCGAGCGGGTCGGGTATGTCTACAGCTTTATCGGCCGCTTCCTGCCCGAGGAAGATGTCCTCATCGTGGAGGATCAGGATTTTCTCTTCGCCGATCAAGACACCACCGTGGGCGGCGTGACCTACCCGCTGTGGCCCAAAGGCGCGTTCACCGTCGGCTATGACTGGGAGCCGGTGGTCTACGCCATCAGCGACGGCGTGACCTCCATCCGCACCCTTCTCTCGCCGGAAACCTATGGCGAACGGCCGGTCTACACCGCCGACGGCATCTACGCCTTCGCCGACGGCAGCCCCGACCGCTACGCCCGCCTCTTCTTTCGCGACGGCGATCTGGCGCAGGTCTTCGGCTTTGCCGGGGCCGGCGGCCTTGCCGCAGGCGCCGGCGCCCCGCGCCAGATCAAGCCGCAGCGCGGCGACCAGTTCACCGTGTTCGACCAGGGCTACAACTTGGCCGAGGATGTCGAGGACGACCGCTACCTCGCCCCAAGCGGAGTCCTCACCTTTGGCGAGGACTCCTTCTTCATCGAGGAGACGCCGGCCCCCAGCGGCAACTACGTCGTCGGCGTGATTGCGGAGGACCTCGACGGCGTTCAGGTCGAGGCCTATGAGAGCCTCTTTGTCGTGGGCTACGACGAGGTGACCGAGGAAGGCTTTGTGCCTTTGGTCGCCGAGGACCTCGGCTTTGCCCTGCTCCACCCGGAGACCTGGGCCCCGGTCCAGCGGCAGGACGAGACGGCGGATAGCGTGACCCTCGCCAACGCCGACGAAACCGCTCTGATGACTATATTCCTCCTCGAATATCCCGACGCGGCGAACGACGTCGAGGCCAATCTCATGGCGCTGGAGGACGTGTTCGCCGAGCTCGCCAATGACTTCGGTTTGGAGAACCTCGCCGCCGACCGTGATCCCGTGGACTACCTGCTGGGATCATACGACGCCCTGTTGCTCGACTTCAGCTTCAACAGCGACGGCGTCGCCTACATCGGCGAGCTGGCGGCGGCCACGCCCATGCCTGGCCTGACCTACGTCGTGTTCTTCGCCGCGCCGGCCGAGGAGGCGGACTATCTTCTGGCCGACCTGGACGCAGTGCTCTACAGCTTTGACAGCCTATATTCCGGGATCGGCAATGCCGGGAACCCTCTGGACGCCGCCGCGCCCCAACCGCAGTTCGCCGACGTGACCTTCATGGACGACTACAGCGACCCGGCCAGCGGCCTCTATGACGACGAGGCGCCGCAGGAGTGGGGACAGGGCTACTACGACCCGGACGGCGAGCTGTACGTCTATGCCATGAACCCGTGGGATCCCTCTAGGCGCGGCGCCATCTTCGACTATTACTACGATCTAGTGCTGCCGGATGCCTTCATGCTCCAGGTATCGACGCTGAGCGCGGGCGCGATAGACACGGCCTATGGGCTGATCTTCCAGGTTCAGGATGACAGCCATTTCTACGCCTTCCGTGTCAGCGGCGACGGCTATTTCCTGGTCGAAAAGGCCGATGGAGAGGTTCTAGAGACCATGATGGACTGGATGCCAACGGACGCGCTGGACTTGACGCAAGAAGCGCTCAACACGCTCGCCGTGGTCGGGGCCGAAGGCGTCTATAGCCTGTACGTGAATGGCGTTCAGGTGGGCGAATTTGCCGACGACAGCTATTCGGCTGGCAGCGCCGGGTACATGGTGAAGAACTTCGACGCCGTCGAGTCTGCCGCCTTTGTCTTCGACGACTTTGTAGTCGGAGCGCCTGCCGACTAGGGCGTCATCGTCCAGGACATTGTCCCTCGTCGCCTACCCTGTACCCTAAATACGGCCGCGCCCTATTTGCGGGCTGCGTCCAGCAAGAAGCCGTCTGTTGCTTGGACATCATTACTTCCCAAAATAGAACATTTGTGCTAAAATGAGAGCGCAGACAGGCTGGCCGCCCACGCCCGCGCCGTGCAGGCGCACGGGTGCGCCGGCCAGGAGGAAGAATTGCGGCTCCCATGTTAGCGCTAATCGAACCGGCACGCGTCCACAGCCCGCCCGCGCCTTCCGCCGAGTTGCACAAGCACTGGCGCACCGTCGTGCGCATTCTTGCCGCACGCGGCGCCGGCTTCGTGCTCATCTCCGCCGGCAAGAAGCCCCAGGACAAAGGCTGGCAGCGCCATCCCGTCGACGAAGCCGCCGCCCTCGCCCACCTCGCCCGCGGCCTCAACGTCGGCCTCGCCACCGGCGCCGGCTCGCCCCTGCGCCTCTACGCCTTCGACATGGACCGCGACGCTATGCGCGGCTACGATTGCGCCGCGCTCGAAGGCACCCTGACCATCGCCCGCGAAAACGCGCCCGACAAGGCCAAGTTCATCTTCGCCTGCCCCGACGAGCTGCCGGGCCGCAAAGACACCCTGCGCATCGATAAAAAGACCGGCCAGGTGCGCGGCTCCGGCGTCGAACTGCTCGCCCTCTCCAGCACAGGCGGCTGCCAGAACTGCGTCATCGCCGGCATGCATGCCAGCGGCGCGCCCATCCGCTGGACCGGCCACACCATCGCCGTGCTCGACGCCGCGGTCGTGGCCGAACTGTGGCGCGCCTGGACCGGCCAAGATCTGTTCCGCACCTATGTCCCGCGCCCGTCAAGCGCGCCTCCGCCCGCTCTCGCCGTCATAGCCGACGCCCTGCGTCACATCGACCCCTGGTCCCTCGACTACGACCAGTGGATCTCCGTCCTCGCCGCGCTCAAGCATGACTACGGCGACGACGCGCTCGACCTCGCCGTGCACTGGGGCCAGGGCCGCCCCGGCGAAGTCGAGAGCAAGTGGGCCACCTTCGGCGACCACCCCCGCCCCTCTACCGTGCGCACCATCTACCGCCTCGCCCTGGCTGCCGGCTGGCAACCCCCGCGCCCGCCGGAACCGAGCCGGACCGCCCGCTCAAAAAGAAGAAGCCCGCCGTCAAGGCGAGCTTCCTCCGGTCGTAACGGCTCCTTTCTCCGCCGCCTGGCGCATCAGGCGGCGCGGATCATACATGGCGGATGACGCCGGCCGTTAGTCCATCTGGCCGGAAATGTTCACCATCCAGTGCACGCCGAATTTATCCTTGAGCATGCCGAACGTATCGCCCCACGGCGCTTTCTCCAGCGGCATCGCGATCGTAGCGCCGTCTGACAGCTTCTCCCAGTAGCCGCGCAGCTCGGCCTCGTTGTCCCCGCTGAGCGACACGCTGAAGTTCGTCCCCACGCTGTACTCCATGCTGTTGGGCGTATCGGACGCCATCAGCGCTAACCCGTTGGGCCCCTCTAGGAAGCCGTGCATGATCTTGTCGTCTTCGCTTGGGTCCGGTGAGGCGTGGAACTCCTTGAATGTGCTGAGATAGAGGTTGCCGCCGAAGACGCTCTTGTAGAACTCCATGGCCTGGCGGGCGTTATCGCGAAAGCTGAGATAAGGGTTCAGTCGAGTCTGCATTTCTCCTCCTGATTCATTCCGTCAATCCGGTAGATGCGACCGGTTCCCTGCCAAGGTCGACGCAGCTCGGCGGGCAGACAAACCGGGAGGAGTATAGAACAAAAGTTCTGCAATGTCAACAGTCACTTTTTTACGCCCAAGGCGCATTTCGCGTTCGGGGCAAGCCGCCTACTCCTTCGCCGGCAGCAGCGAGTACAAATACTGGAACACCGCTAGGCTGGGCCCGATCACGTCGCCCTGCTCGGTGTTGACCAGCGCCGCCACCGCCAGCTTCGTCCCCTGCAGCCCGGAGAAGAAGGCATGATAGCCCGGCACGTCCCCTCCCATGCCGAACGAGCCGGGCGGCAATATCTCCATCGTCGCCCCGCCAAAGCCCCAGAGCAGCCCGCTCTCGGCATCCTTCGCCACAGGCGTCGCCATCAGCGCCAGCGTTTCCGGCGACACCAACGCGCCGTCGAAAAGCGCGGCGGCAAAGGCCATCAGGTCGGGCAAGTCGCTCACCACGCCGCCCGCCGCCCACGCCGTCGACGGATGCGGGTAGTCCGGCACATCCACGCTGCTCAGATAGCCGTCCGGCATCTTGAAATAGCCCGGCATCACCACCTCGTCCCAGACGCCGTCGTCGCCGGCGAACGCCGCGCTGTGCAGGCCGAGCGGCTCGAAGATGCGTGAGCGCACTTCCTCTTCCCAGGAGTTGCCGGTGATCGCCTCGACGATCAGCCCCAACAGAAAGTAACTCGTGTTGGTGTAGTGGGCGATGTCGCCGCCCGGCTCCGCCACAGGACCCCGCCGGTTGGCCTTGTCCACCAGTTCCAGCGGCGTCCACTCCTGCGCCCACGTTTGGTCCCGCTCGTTTTCCGGCGGGATGAAGTTGGACAGCCCGCTGGTGTGCGTAAGCAGCATGCGCACCGTGATCCGCTCGCCGTTGGGCTGGTCCGGGAACCACGCGTCGATCGTCTCGTCCAGCGAAAGCCGGCCTTCCTCCACCAGTTGCATGATGACCACAGCCGTGTAGGTCTTGGTCACGCTGCCCAGCGGCGACACCGTGTCCTCGCTCCAGGGGCGTTCTCCCGCCGGATCGATGTAGCCGGACGTCTTGATGATGATCGTGCCGTCAGCCAGACGCACCGCCATAGCCATGCCCAGGATGTCCTGTTCGCGCACCTGGTCATCCAAGAACCCCTGCAGCATGGTCGCCACGTCGGGCGGCTCGGCTGCGGTCGCCTCGGGCATGGTGTAGCCGGGCGCCAGCAGCTCCAGCACGCGCGGCATCAGTACGGCATAGCCGGCTGCCGGATCGAGCGTGTTGACGGCTCCTGCAATCGTGATCGCCTGCTCCGGAAAGCGGAAGACGAAGCTGGAATAGCCGCCCACCGTGTCGCCGCTGTGGCCGATGGCGCTGAGACCTTCGCCATAGACTGCCTGCGCCAACCCCAGCCCGTACCCCGTCAGGATCACGCTCAGCGGGTGGTCCGGCGCGAACGCCACGAAGGCCAGCATCTCGTCCAGCGTCTCGCTCTTCTGGAAGAGCCGCCCGGCCAGCAGCGCTTCCAGGAACGTCGCCAGGTCCGGCGCATTCGTGACGAGCGATTGTCCGCCCGCCGCGCCCACGATCGACGCCGTAGCCGCCTCCGTGGCGTCCGCCGGCCCGGCGCCGAAGTCGCTATAGCCGTGTGCATGGTCGCCTGGAACGGCGCTGTCTTCGGGCGCGGGCAGGAGCGTGTTCTCCAAGCCCAGGGGCGCGAAGATGCGGCGGCGCATCTCCTCGCGCCAGGGCCGGCCTGTGGCCTCCTGGATGACCAAGCCTAGCAAGGCGTACCCCGTGTTCGAGTAGTATTGGGCTTCGCCCGGCGCAAACCACGGCTCCTGCGCCGCAGCAAAATCGAGCAATTCCTCTTCCTCCCATACCCTGCCGGGATTGGCCAACACTTCCGGCCCCGCCAGGTCCATGAAGTCGGGCAGCCCGCTGGTGTGATTGAGCAGCATGCGCACCGTGATCCGGTCGCCGGCGGGGAACTTGGCGGCGACCCGCTCGGGCAGCAGCCCGGCGATAGGGTCATCCAGCGCAAAGCGCCCCTCCTCGACCAACTGCAACGTCACCGTGGCGATGAAGGGCTTGGTCAGGCTGCCGGCGCGGAAACGGTCGTGGGGTCGCATGGCGGTATTCGTCGCCACTTCGCCTAGCCCGGCGGCGCCGCTCCACACGCCGAGAGCGGGCGCATGCACGGTCAGCACTGCGCCGGGCCAGTTCGTATCCGGGCTGGCGACCGCCGCCTCAAGCGCCGCCTGAAGCTTCTGCGCCAGCTCCTGATCCGGGGCCTGGGGCGTTGCAGCCGCAGAAGCAGCGCCCCCCTGCTGCGCTTGGGCGGGGGCCGCAACCGGCGGCTGCACGACTTGGCAGGCGGCCAACAAGAGAACGAGAACGAGAGACAGCGCCGGCGGACGGTTCATCTTTTCCCCCTTTTCAGCGCCATAAAGGCGCACCGCTCACCCCGTGTCGTTGCGGGTGCGAATCCGGAAACGGGCGATATAGCGACGATTGGCAATCGTCGCCTCGTGGTGACGTCTGTTCCGGAAAACGGCCCCAGTGTGAACCGGCGCTGTGACAAAAGCGTTACAAAACGTTTGACACCGCCTGCCTTCGGCGCGATACTCCGGCATCGCTTGCCCCCTTCGCCGGTACAGGTGTCTATGGCACGGCTTGCGCTGTACCTGCTCGGCCAATTCGGCGCAACCATCGACGGCAAGGCCATCACCGCGTTCAAGACTGACAAAGTCCGGGCGCTGCTGGCCTATCTCGCCGTCGAGAACGGGCGCGCTCACCGCCGCGATGCGCTGGCGACCTTGCTCTGGCCCGAGGGATCCGACGAGACGGCGCGCGCCAACCTGCGCCAATCCCTCTTCCGGCTGCGCGACGCGCTGGCCGAACTCGAACGCGCCGGCCCCTTGTTGCTCTCGACAACCGAAACCATCCAGCTTAACCCCTCCGGCGACTACTGGGTGGATGTGCTGGAGTTCGACCGGCTCTTGGCCGCCTGCCGCGCCCATCGCCACCGCAGCCTGGAAGGCTGTTCGAGTTGTGCAGACCGGCTTGCCCAGGCGGTTGCGCTGTATGGCGGGGAGTTTCTTGCCGGGCTGTGCATCAAACAAAGCCCAGGGTTTGCGGAATGGAGCCTTGTGCTGCAAGAAGCCTTGCATCGCAAGGCGATAGAGGCGCTGCAATTCCTGGCGGCGCATCACCAGCAGGCGCGAAACATGGCGGACGCCGAGTTCTACCTGCAGCGGCAGGTGGCGCTGGAGCCGTGGTGCGAGACGGCCCACCAGCAGTTGATGCGTCTCTATGCCGCAAGCGGACGGCGCAGCCTAGCCGTCATCCAATACGGGCAGTGCCGCCGGGCCTTGATGGAGCAGGTGGGGATCGCGCCTGAGCACGCCACCGCCGTTCTGTTCGAATCCATCCGCAGCGGGCAGCCCTTCGAGTCTCCGCCGCCGGCCCGTTTTGTGAACGCGCCGCCGTTGCCGCTGCGCCTGACGGGCCGAGAGCAGGAATTGGCCCAGATCGGGGAAACCCTGGAAAACCCGGACTGCCGCGTGCTGACGTTGGTAGGGCTTGGCGGCTGCGGCAAGACCAGCCTGGCCTTGCACGCCGCGATGGCGCACGCCGCCGCCTTTCGAGACGGCGCCTGCTTCTGCTCGCTTGACTTGCTCAACGCCGGCCAATCGCCGGCGCCCGCCCTGGCCCAGGCGCTTGGGCTGGCCTATGCAGGGCCGGACGACGCGCAGGATCAGGTGCGCCATTTTCTGCGCCACAAGGAAATGCTGCTCGTCCTCGACCAGGTGGAACGCCCATCCGCCGCAAACTGGGTCGCTCAACTGCTGCACGCCGCGCCCCGCGCGGTGATTCTGGCGACCTCGCAGAGCACCCTGAATATCCACGGCGAATGGCGGATCGAGGTGCAAGGGCTGGCCTATCCGCCAAGCGAAGGCGCCGTCACCCCCTCAGAGGCGCGGGGCTATGCGGCGGTGCAGTTCTTCGCCCAGCGCGCCGGCCAAGCGCGCGCCGGCTTCAGCCTGACGGAGCAAAACGCGCCGCAGGTTGTGCGCATCTGCCGGCAGGTAGAGGGGCTGCCGCTGGCGCTGGAACTGGCCGCAGCGTGGACTAGCCTCATGTCGTGCGCAGAGATCGCAGACGCCATCGACGCCGGTCTGGATTTCCTGGCGACCGCGTGGCGGGACCTCCCGGACCGGCAGCGAAGCATGCGCGCGGCCTTCGACCACGGTTGGAGCCTGCTCAGCCAAGAGGAGCAATCTGCGTTTGCATGCTTGTCGGTGTTCCGCGGGGAATTCAACCATGCCGCGGCGCGGGCGGTAGTGGGGAACTCCTGCACGGCGCATTGCAGGCACGGCGTGGACGAGGACCGGCCGGCGCTCAGCGCCGGCTGTCTATTTCGGGGGTTTGTAGAAAAGGCGCTGTTGGGCAGGGCGTCGCCGGGGAGGTTCCGGCTACACAACCTGCTGCGCCAGTATGCGCAGGAAAAACTGGCGCTGGATGCGAATGCCCACAAGGCGACCCGCCGGCGGTACGTGGACTACTACGCCGGACTGGCGGCGCGCGCGCTGGCCGGGTGGGACGGGCCGCAAGGCGAAGCTTGGCGCAGGCATGTACAACAGGAGCATGCCAACTTCGAGGCGGCGCTGGCGCTTTCCGCCGCTGAGGGCGATCCCGGCGCCCGCGCCCGCTTACAGTCCGTTTGCCGCCGAGCGCAGTTGTTGCGATAGCCGTCGCCCACGCAAGAACGAAACAAGAACGAAATAGGACAAAGAAAGACGCGGAATGTCTGCGCAGACACTCCGCGCTCTCCCCTTGCCGGCAGATATGCTACACGAACCCCCAGAGATCACCGTCGTAGGGGCAACCCTTGTGGTTGCCCACCCTTGTGGTTGCCCTCCTTCCATCACACGCCACGCGTCACGCCTAGCGCAAGCCTGTGGCGTAGGCGCGGAAATGGTCAACCAGCGGCGTGCGCTCGCGCGTCAGTTCGTCCAGCCCGGCGTAGTGCGGGCCCCACTGCCCGGCCCCGTCCTCGTCCATCGCCCAGGCGTTGAGCGCGCCCGTCACCTTGAACTTGTTCGCCCACAGCCCCACCGGCATGTTATAGCGGAAGAGCGGCCCGCTCTCCAGCCGGTAATCCCACTCGATCATGTCGAAAAGCGGCCACCACGTATAGCCGTGCAGCGGGATGCCGTCCGCCTGCGCCTGGCGCACCTGCGCCACGGTCTCGTCCATCCAGCGCATGCGCGCCTCGATGCTGCCCGTCGCCGCCGTCTCCGTCAGGATCATGGGCAGCCCGTAGCGTTCCCACACCATGCGCAGCACATTGCCCAACTGCGCGCTAGTGACGCCGCGCGTGTAGGCCGGTTGCCCATCGTCGCCCTTGCGCCACATCCCGCCCGAAACCGCATAGTAGTTGACGCCGAAGATGTCGACCCGGATCGGGTGTTCCTGGAGCCAGCGCAGCTCGCCCTCGTCGGCGCCGTTGCGCTCGAGGAAAGGCAGCAGCGGATGGCCCGCGCCCACGCGCCCCGTGAAGAGGTCATAAGGCAGAAAGATGTGCGCCTGCTCCATCTCCACATGCTCGGCTAGGTCGGGCTCCGGGCTGTGATGATACTCGACCGCCTCCACCTGCACGATGACGGCGTCGGCGTTGGCCGTGCGCAGCGCCTTTTCCGTCAACGCCACGCCGCGACAGACCGGCAGCATCACCTTGACGTAGCCGTCGTCGCCTTCCAGGTGCGGCGGCCACTGCCCCAGCCGCCCGCAGAAGAGCGCATTCACCATCGGCTCGTTGAGCGGCGTGTAATAGCGCACCAGGTCGCGGTAGCGTTCGGCAAAGGCAAAGGCGTACTCGGCGTTGCGCTCGGCGTATGCGTGGTTAATGAAGGCGTTCTCCATCCACAGCGGCGTGCCGTAGTGCATCAGGTCGATGATGGGGATGCAGCCGACCTTGTTCACCAGGTGATCGAGCGCCTCGTCCATCCACGACCAGTCGAACTGCCCCGGCGCGGGATTGACCTTGTACCACGGCACGCCCCAGCGCACATGCTGCGCGCCCGCTTCGGCCAGCAGGTCAAAGTCCTCGCGCCACAGCCGGTAGTGCGCCGTCAACTCGTATTCGTCCAGCGGGCGCAGGCCCGGCCGCGTCTGGGGGATGAAGGTGTCCTCGATGCCAAGACCCCAGCTAAATTCAGGAAGCACAGCAGACATAGCGAGAGATTTACTCCTTTGTTCCGGTGAGTGCGATGCCCGCCACGAAATAGCGTTGGGCAAATAGGAAGGCGATGATCAGCGGCAGCGCCGCCAGCGTCGCGCCCGCCATCAGCAGCCCGTATTCGATGTTATGGTCGCCCATGAAGAGCGCCAGCCCGGTCGGCAGCGTGCGCATCTCCTGCGTCATGGTGATGATCAGCGGCCACAGGAAGTCGTTCCAATTGTACATGAAGTGGAAGATGAACACCGTGGCGATGGCCGGCCCCGACAGCGGCAGCACGATCTGCCAGTAGATGCGGAACTCGCCCGCCCCGTCGATGCGCGCCGCGTCCTCCAAGTCGATCGGGATGCTGACGAAGAACTGGCGCAGCAGGAAGATGCCGAAGGCGCTGGTCATGCGCGGCACGATCAGCCCCTGGAAGGTGTTGATCCAGCCGATCTCGAACAGGTTGAAGAAGAGCGGCACCAGCGTCACCTGCGCCGGAACCATCATCGTCGCCAAGATGGCGATGAACATGACGTTGCGCCCGCGAAAATTCAGCCGCGCCAGCGCATAGGCGCACATCGAGTCAAACAACAGCGAAGCGAGCGTGATCGAAAAGGAATAGATCAGCGAGTTGCGCACGAGCTTGGCGAAGGGCAGGCGCGACCACAACAGCACGTAGTTGTCGGTCGTCCACGTCTGCGGAATCAGCAAGGGCGGGAAGGTGAACACCTCCGACCTGATCTTGAAGGAGGTGAACAACATGATGACGAAGGGCATCGCCACCGCCAGCGCCGTGACGATCAACAGCACATAGAGCAGCAGGCGCGCCGGCGCGGCAATCTCGCCGCGGCGCGCCCGATGGATGCCGGCAGCGCGATTCATGGGACCTCCTGATAGCGCAGCAGCCGCAACTGGGCGATCGTCACGACAAAGATGAGCAGAAACAGGACCAGCGCCGCGGCGCTGGCATAGCCCATGTCGAAGTTGGTGAAGCCCTGGCGGTAGATGTAGGCCACGATCGTCTCGGTGCTGAACATCGGCCCGCCGCGCGTCAACACGTAGATCTGGTCGAAGGCTTGCAGCGCCGCAATCACGGCGTTGACCAGCGCAAACAGCAGCGACGGTCGCAGCAGCGGCAGCGTGATCTGCCAGAACTGCTGTACGTTGTTCGCCCCGTCCACCTCCGCCGCCTCATAATAGCTCTGCGAAATGCCTTGCAGGCCCGCCAGCAAGATCACTAGGTTAAAGCCGAACCAGCGCCAGATGCTGATCAGGATCACCGCCGTCATGGCGTAGTCCGGGTCGCGCAGCCATTGGATGTGCGGCAAGCCCGCCAGGCGCGAGTAGTAGGCGACGAAGCCGATGTCCGGGTCGAGCAGATAGCGCCATACGATCGCCTCGACGGCAAAGGAGACGAGCACGGGCAGGAAGAACAGCCCGCGGAAAAAGACGCGCCCGCGCAGGCGCAGATTGAGGACCACGGCGAAGAACAGCGCCAGCAGGATCTGCCCCGGCACAACGCCCACCGCATACACAGCCGTGTTGCGCAGCGCATTCCAAAAGCGCCCGTCGTCCATCAGGTCGACAAAGTTCTTCACGCCGATAAAGGCGGGGTTGAGGTCGGCCAGCTCCCAGTCGTGCAGCGCCATCCACGCCGCCTGGAAGATGGGGATCACGACGAAGGCGATCAGCAGGAGGAGACTAGGGGCCATAAACAGCCAGGCCGCCCGCGCCTGTGCGCTAACCAGGGGCCGCCGCGTCCTGCCCGCGCCGGCCGGCATATGCGCCTGTGCCATGAGTAACTCCTTCCGCCGTGAGACGCAGGCTGCGTGAGACGGCGCGCCGCCTCACGCAGCTACACGCAGCGCTATCCCGGCTACTGCTCGGCCAGGACCTTATTCATCTCCGCCGCGGCGGCCGTCAACGACTCTTCAGCCGTCATGTTGCCGCGCGCCACCTCGAGGATGGCCGGCACGATGATGTCGTCGTTGATCTTGCTGTATTCCACCACGCCGGGCAGATACGTGCGCGCATACGGCATCGAATCGGCAAAGGCCTTGACGAGCGCGTTGCTCATGACCTCTTCGTTCTCGGCCAAGTCGAGGCGCGTGGGCGGGAAGCCGGTCTTGGCGGACCAGTTGAGCTGCGCCCAATCCGACTGCCAGAACTTCATCAGTTCGTAGACGGCTTCCTTGGCCTGGGTGTTCTTGTTGACCGTGAAGAAGACGCCTGCGCCCTGCGTAAAGGCGCCCGCCGGCCCCGCCGGCATCATGCAGATCTGGTAGTCGAGGCCCGCGTCGGTGAAGAGCGTGGTCACCCACGGCCCGCTCACCGTCATGGCCGCCTTGCCCGTCTGGAAGAGGACGTCAGCCTCGTCGCCTGCCAAGCCGAGGCCGAGGATCTTGTCCTGGCTGATCAGGTCGCCCCACTTCTGCACGGCCTCGATCGTCTTGGGGTCGTCCAGCATCGACTGCGTGGCGTCGGCGTTGACGAAGTCGCCGCCGTTGCTCCACACCAGCGACGGCCAGATCGAGACCGCGGCGTGGTCGCCCCACGACATGCCGTACTGCTCCGGCGTGCCGTCGCCGTCTTCGTCCACCGTCAGCGTGAGCAGCGCGTCGATCCACTCGTCCCAGTCCGCCGGGCAGGTGGCGGGCAAGCCCGCTTCCTCAAACATGGCGTTGTTCATGTAGAGCAGCGTCGTGAAGTAGATCACCGGCGCGCCGTACTTCTCACCGTCCACCGTCATGGCGTTCTGAATGCCCTCGGAGAACAGGGCCGGGTCCAGACCGTCCTCGGTCCACAGATCGTCCACCGGCATCAGCGCGTCGGCCTTCACGTATTGGGCGATCAGGCTGGCATCCAGCGTCACCAGGTCCGGGTCGCTGCCCGAACGCAGCGACGGCAGCAGCTTGCTCAGCAGCGAATCCCACGGCTGGATGTCCATGCTGACCGACACGTTGGGGTAGAGGGCGTCGAACGCGGCGATGTTCTCCTCCATCACCGGGCGGTCGCCGGAGGTGAAGCCGTTCCAGTACGAGAAGTTGCCGGCGACCTCGAGGTTCAGCCCCGTCGTGTCCATCTCCGGCGCGGCGGCGGCGGCGGGGGCTGCCGCTGCCGGCGCTTCGGCAGGAGCTGCCGGGGCCGCGCACGCGCTCGCCAGCAAGGCAAACAACATCAACAACGTAACCAACAGATGACCCTTACGCATTGCTCTTCATCCTTTCTACATATGGTTGACCATCACGGATTCACTCGAATGGAAAGACCGACACGCTATGTGGATTCACGCTCTATCAGGCGGCAGGGAACCTTGAAGCGCCGCCCCGGTCCCTTCACGCCGCCGACGATGCGTTCGAACAGCGCTTCCGCCAACCGCTCCCCCATCTCATACGGGTACTGCGCTATCGTCGTCAGCGCCGGCGACAGCCACGACGCCGCGGGCACGTCGTCGAACCCCACCAACGCCACATCGCGCGGGATGCACACGCCCCGCTCGCGCGCCGCGCCCATGGCGCCGATCGCCATCAGATCGTTGCACGCCAGCACCGCGGTGGGCGGCTCATCCAGCGCCAGCAGTTGGTGCATGGCTGCGTGCCCCCCCTCCGGCGTCCAATCCCCCGCCGCCTCATACTCCGGCCGCGGCGCGATGCCGCACTGCTCCAGCCCGCTGCGGTAGGCGTTGAGACGGCGCGGCGCCGAAAGGCTCTCGCGGATGCCGATAAAGCCGACCCGCCGGTGTCCCTTCTCCTCAATCAGCCAGGTCGTCGCCTCCTGCATAGCCTGCCCGTCGTCGCTGTAGGCAATGTCGACCGCCGGATGGGTGATGCGCTGCCCGATGATGCCGATGGCCGCGCCGGTGCGCTCCATCAGATCGCCCACCTCGGCGTCGGTCAGATGCGAGACCACCATGATGATGCCGTCGATGGGCCGGCGCATGACCGCCTCCAGGAAACGCCGCTCCCCCTCCGCCGTATAGTCGGTGTTGCTCACCGTCACGTCATACAGATGCCGGTTGGCCGCGTCCTGGATGGCGCGCACGATGGGGTGATAGAAGGGGTTGGCGATGTCCGCGATCATGACGGCGATCATGCGCGCCTTCTTGCCGCGCAGGCTGCTGGCGTTCAGGTTCGGCTGATAGCCGAGCTCCTGCACCGCAGCCATCACGCGCTGGCGCGTCTCGTCGGTGATGGCAATGTCCGCCTTCGCCCCGCTCAGCACGCGCGAAACCGTGCTTTGCGAGACGCCGGCCTGGCGCGCCACGTCGTGCATGGTGATGGTCGATTTGCGGGGTCGTTTTGTCATTTTCGCTTTTGGGGGGGCGGGTAGGCTCGGGCGGCGACCCACGCGCCGTCGCCAAGCGCACGGGCGGGTAAAACTGGTGCGGCTTCGGGTTAACAGGCGACAGCGCTTAGGCGGAGACGCTCAATCCGTAAGCGACGAACGCACAGAGACAGGCTTATCCAAATCCGGGAAATGCGGGCTGTTGCTGCATGCGGCGTCGTACAACCGTATGCATGCAACCGTATGCTATCACACAAACCGCGGCAGATCAAGCGCCAATTTCAGAAAAAGGGTTACAGATTTCGGCAAAAAGAAACGGAGTTTCTGCGCAGAAACTCCGTTTCTCTGTTTCAAGTCATGCGTCACGAGTCAGCTTGCTCGTAAGCGCCCTATCCCTGGCGCACGCCCGGCGTCCCCCTCACCGGTTGCGCACCAGCCGGATGCGCGCGGCCTTCGACATATCATCCAGCAGTCGGAAACGCGCGCTGCCCCGCACGCCTGCTTTCCAGCCGCCTAACGCATCGTAGTACACCGACGGCTGTGTGAGATCGGGTCGGAACTCGACCGAAGCCGCCGAGATCACCTTGTTCTGCACGTTGATGAACGCCGCAACATAGTCTACTAGCCCTACATCGCGCACCGCCTCAAACTCAAACAGCACAAACAGGGCGGGCACGGCCATGTTCGCCTCCAACACCTCCTCCACGCGAAGGTTGCTGATGTTGAACTCCTCGTGCAGCGACGACCAGTCGATAGAGAGCGAATCCGGCGTAGGCGGCAGCCCTTCACCTGCGGGCGTCGCCGTGGCAGTAGGCGTCGCTTCAATTGCAGGCGGCGTCTCGGCTGGGACCGGCCCCGCCCCCGGAAGCTCTTGGGGCGCGGTCCGCACCGCCACGTTGTCGAAGGCGATAGCCGCCGGCGATGGGTTCACGCAATCCAGCCCGAAGCATTGGCGTCGCGGCGAACGCGCCGCCAGCCCAAACGCGCCGCTCGCCAAAGCGCCGTCCTCCACCGTGTGCACTGCCGTCCCGTTGAGAAGCAGCGTCAAGCGCTCGCCGCGTGCCAGCACGCCCAGCCGCACCGCAAAGTCCTCGCCCAGAGGGATCAGCGGCGATTCCGTCGGCTCCGCCAACGTACTGCTCTCGCCCTCCACCCGCTTGTTCAGCCAATAGCGCCCGTCCGCCCCCGCCTCAAAGCAATAGTAGTTGTCTTCATCCGCATAGCGAAAGACCAGCCCCGCGGCAAAACCATACTCCGCGCCGGCGACGCGCGCCGCATCCGCTTCAGCCATGAAGTCGCCGCCCTCCCAGTCGCTCAGGCTCAACACGCGCAGGCTGAGCGGAGGCGTGATCAGATACGCGCCGTCCACGTACGCGCCCGCCCCCTCATCGCCTGGCCCGAGCGACCAGCGCCCCGTGTCCTCGCTGAAGTCATCGCTGAACAACAGCTCGCCGCTCTGCATTGCGTCCGGCGCAGGCGACAAGCCGGTGAACGGCGGGAACTCCGCCGGGACTAGCTCTGCCAGCGCGGCCACGCTCTCCAGCCAGGGATCGGCCGGCTCCGCGGCCTGGACGCTGCCCAAGACCAACCCCGCCAGGACCGGAAGCGCCAAGAGCAACCGCACCATCGCTATCCTCCTTGCCGGTTAAAAAGCGCGCACGAAGCCGATTCTCTCCACGCGCGACAGGCTGCCGGGCAACAGCAGTTCGGCCTTGCCATAGGCGCCCGTATTCCACCCGCCTATGGCATCGAGCAACCCATACGACGCCGCGTCCAGGGTGAATTTCACGTCGGCATTGACCAACACGTCGCCGTTCTCCTCATAGAAATTCGCCATGTAGACGAAGATGCCCAGGTCCGTCTTGGCCTTCACGTCGAAGGTCACCGCCGCATACGTCGCCTCCGAACTGGGCTGCTTACGCTCAATCAGGCGGATGTTGGAGATGACAAAAGCCGTCTCCAGCCCGCTCCAGTCAAAGGGCAGGTCTTCCAACATGAGGGGCCGGGTCGGGGTAGGGCTGGGCGTAGGCGTCGCCGTGGGCATTGGCGTGGGCATTGGCGTGGGCGTGGCGGCGACCGCGGTCGAGGCGGCCGTCGCCGCCGGGACTGCGGTGGGCGACGGCGGCGCTGTGAGCGCAGGCGCGCCCGGCATGCTCCTGCCGAGCTCCCACACGCGCAGGTCGTCGAAGGTCATCTCCGCCCCCTCCTGCCCGAAGACGCTCGCGCCCAAACCCATCACGCCGTGGGTTAACGCCTCATCGTCCAGCGTATGCACCGCCACGTCGTTGACCAGGAACGTCAGCCTCGCGCCCTCGGCCAGAATGCCCAGACGGTTGCTCGCCCCCTCCCCCGTATGCACCGCCTCGGAGAACGCCGGCCGCGCAAGATAGTCCGGAGGCCCGTCCAGCACGAGGCTAACGGCCGTCTCCCCGTTACCGCGCACCTGGAACGCATAGAATGCTGCCTCGCCCTGCACGCGAAACAGGATCGCGGCCGTGTAGTCCGGCGTCCCAGACCGGTGGGCGGCCGTCGCCTCCAGCAAGAAATCGTCCAGATCCAACCCGGCAAACGCGGCCGCGCTCACGCCCCCGCTGCGGAGACGAATGCGCAGCATCCCATCTCGCAGGGCAACCGACGTGCGCGCCGTGTTGCCTGTCGTCCAACGCTCGAGGTCTTCATCAAATGGTTCGTGCACCAACGGCTCTTGACCGCGCAGCGCAGCCAGGTCAACCGGCAGCCCGACGGGCGGCCGCGTCTGCCGGTGCGTGCGAAACTGAGCGCTCACCGGCGCTGCGCTGTACAGGAACAACAAAACGAGGAGGAGGGTTGCCCCCCACCAGCGAAACCCTTTCATGGATCACCTCCCAGGCGCTGACGTGAGCGTTCTCCGCCTCCCATTCTACACCATTTTAGCCCTGTGCGCGGCGAGGACCGTCACCGCTTGTCGAATCTGCGCTCCGCCATACGTATCTTCGCAGCCTATCCCTGGCGCAAACCCGGCGCCGACTCGCTCCTCTGCCTGGCTCTAGACAAACCTTGCCCTGCCAGGCGCAGATCGGAACCGCCGGCTTCGGCCGGCGGTTCTTGTGGGGTTGACTCGATTCCGGCGCTGCGGCAGGCTGTCCGGCTGGAATCAGTCGGCGGTCATCATCGGCAGGTAGAGAGGCTTCTGCTGGGACAGGCCGCAATCAAACAGGGCCATGAACGCATAGAAGCTTTCCGGAGCCCCTCCGGAAACAGCCGCCTTACCGCTTGCAATCGCAGCTTCCGGAGCAAGCTGTCCCAGGACCAGTTGCTTCCAGGTCAATACGTCGGTGACGATCACAAACTGGGCGTTGCTCGAGGACGGAGGATCCACCTCGAGGATGCCTTTGCGGACCTGCAGCGTGTGGTCATCTGTATTGTTCGTGTGCGTGTTCGTGAACTGAAGGCCGACCGCCATGTCCGTCTGCATGGATTTGGAAGCGTTGAGGCTGACGGCCATGATGCGATGCAGGGTGTCCAGGGGCATCAACGCAACTGTGTTTGCGTCAATGCGAGCGAGGATGGCTTTGGGGTTCCCGAAGGGGTATGGTACACGGTTCTGCCCTGTCATCAACAGATAGTCGGATAGAAGCATGTTGCGCGCCTGAGAATTCATCGTGTTTTCTGCCAAGGCGAGCATGGCCGCCTTCTTCGTCTCAAACGCCGCAGCATGATCCGGGTCCAGCACGAGCGCATCGTCGGCGAACCTCAACGCCCACTCCAGTTTGCCCGCCGCCAGAGCGCTCTGGGCCTTGACTGCCAGGGCGTCGATTCCGCCCGCCAGTTCGGCCGACATCTGCGCCTCACTCAGGGTTGACTGCGGAAACAGATCTCGAACTTCGCCGGTGTAGAAGCCGCGGTAATAGCGGAAGATGTGGAAGATGTCCCAGTCCTTCGAGCCGTACGTCTCCTGCAAGTAGGAACTTCCGGCGAGATGGGGCGGCAACTCGATCAGGTCCTTCATCTCGCCCGCGGTGTAGCCGCGGTTCAAGTATTGCACCGTCTGGTCGTTCAAGAACTGGATGGCGTCGCTGAAGTTGGTGAGGTATTGGCGGATGTTCTCTTTTCCGACCGTGACGGGATTGGGGCCGTGGATCGTCACCAGGTATTCGGCATTGAGGCTTCGGGCAATCTTGAGGGTGTTCACGTAGTCGAGCGGATTCCTCAGGCGGCTGCCTCTCATGGTCGACAAAGCCGGAAAGGCTTCGTACAGCACGGCGATTTGGATGAGGACTTTCTGGCTCGGCAGCCACACGAGGAGGACGTCTTGCGTCTCACCGGCTACGGGGATGAGCGTTACGGACACGCCGGCGATCGACAAGGTTGTCTCTTCACCGATCGTCCTGGTAGGCGGCAGAAAGCCGGACGGCCCGAAAACCTGCGGCCCGGCAAGGACATAGCCTGCATACCAGCCGTCGACCGGCTGATAGTCCCCATCCACAAGCTTGATGGCGGGAGCGTCCATGAACATAGCCCCGCTCATCTTGAGGCCGCCTTCCGCTCTCGACGGATAGACCTGGCCAAACCACTCGTCAAACAACGAACGCAACAGGCCCTCGTGACCGATGATCTCCGTCTGCTCATCGGCGTAAACCGAGGCGCCGTTGATATGGCAATCGTGATGGTGGGTATAGATGATCGCCTTGACGGGTTTCTTGTCGAAGATGTTGTCCAGGCGAGCATTGAAGGCAGCCTTGGCCCCCTGTGCCGCGGGAATGCTCTCCCCCGGATCGATGACGATCAGGCCGTCGACGCCCTCGATCAGCACCGGGTTGTCCCGGTTGTACCCGCGCGCAACCCAGATGCCATCTGTCACAGGCAGCACTGCGGGCGGAAAGAACCCCTCATACTTGTCCATCAGCGTAGGGTGGACGGGGATTCCTTCAGGCTCATAGGCCGCGACATGATCGGGCGTCGCGGCAAGCGCCAGGATGACTACGACGATCAGAAGCAGAAATCTGCTTTTCACGGCTTTCTCCTTGTCCTTTGCATGAATATGGCTTCGCCGTGAGGAAGGTGGCGCTGCTCTGGATAAAGCATAGCAGCCAAACGTGCCTGCAACGTGGCTAGATCGTGGAAAATCGTATAGGGCCGGCTTAATTGGGTGTGCGGAAAGCCTGACGCGCCTCCGGGCAGGCAAGATCGAGCATCTTCGCTACAGCGGAGACCCGCCGACGCCGGTCGGCGGGTCTATCAGAATGACTATGTGTTGGCAGCACAGCGGTCTGCCAGGGCGGGATCAGTCGGCGGTCATCATCGGCAGGTAGAGGAGACTGTCCTGAGGCGCCTCATCCGCCGCCCCGCGCCCTTCTGCTCGCGGTGTGGACCACGATGCACACACGTCGCGCTAACGCGTGTTGAAGGGTAGGAAGATCCGGAATTCGAGTTGTTGCGACGCCGCTTTCAGCGGACAACTAAGCTCCATGGACAGGTTGCCGGCCTTGTCGATCAGAACGGCGCCCTCCTGCGCCGTAAGAACGCCGCCTTGTACCAAGGCTTGTACTTCATTGACAAATGCTTGCAGCAGATTGCAGGCCACCGCGGTCTTCCCGGCTGTTATCCTCTCCGCGATCTGGGCGAGCTTGGTCTTGAGGCTCTGTGCCTGGCCCTGGTTGAGCGAACCGCCGGACAGCAGCTCGTCGACCTTGTCGCCAAGATTGGCCGCCTCTACGTCGGGCGGCGCCTCGACTACGGTGATAGAGACCTGCGCCACAGGATCCGACTGGAGCGCCCCGTCGGACGCGCGGTAGGTGAAATAGTCGAGGCCGAAGTAGTTGGGATTCGGCGTATAAGCAAAAGACCCGTTCGCGTTCAGAACGACGCTGCCGTGATCAGGGTCGCTGGCCTTGACTGCGCTGAGGATGTCCCCGTTGACATCGCTGTCGTTCCCAAGTACGCCAGGCGCGTCCACCGTGAGTTGCTCGTCTTCGTCCACCGTGTAGCCATCCGCAGCTGTCTGCGGCGGTGAATTGACCACCGTCACCGTCGCGGTTTCGCTGTTGTAGGCGCCGCGCGCGTCATAGGCGACCGCCGTCACGGCATGATCCCCTAAGCCAAACGTGATGTCAGGCAGCGGATTGCCTGTGCCCAGGTAGCGCTCGCTCGACTTCTCGAAGTCTTCGAACCACAGGATACGCACGAGATCATTGTCATGGTCGAACGCGTTGGCGTTAAGCGTCACAACCGGTGTTTCCGGCGCTGTCGGCCCAACGTACGTCACCACCGGCTGGTGCGATGTGAACGGCATGCCTGTCAGCGTATGGACGCTAACCTTCAGGTCAAACGGCTCACCCAGCGCAGGCGACGTGGCCTCCAGGAGGAAGGCCACATACTGGAAGGCAGGACCCTGATTCACCGTGAGTTTTGCATAGCTCGCCATGTTGCCGCTGCTGGCGAAACATTTGCTCGTCGTCGCTGAGCCGCCCTCTTGGCTGCCGTGCGCGTACAGGTAGAATTTGGCGTCACCCATCCGGGGAATATACTGGAAACCGACAGAGGTGCCGCCTATGTACTCCGCAATCACGGTTCCGATGCTCTGCACGTACCAGTCGGTAAACGTCACGCCCGCGAGCTCAAAGTCCTCCAATTCCAGGTATACGTCCGAAAAGCGAACATGGCGCGTACCCGGGACATAGACGCCTAATTGGTCTGGCAGGCCTGTGCGCTCTGCAAAGCGCACGATGGCCTTGGAGACGCCGACCGTTTTTTCCACGTACTCCCCGGAATTAGTGGTTCCCGCCACCCGTACCCATGCCAGGCTTTCGGGAGGATCCAGCCAGACGAGGTCCGAACCGAGCGGTGCGCCGAATGCCGGCGGGCCTATCACACCCGGGCAGTCGGTGGCCAGTCTCTTGTCCAAGAAGGGGCCCGTCCTGGTCTCCGATGCGTTCACTGTGAGATTGCGCACCCCCCAGGCAAACCCTGGAGCCATATAGCCGGCGATGTAGTCGTTCACCTTGGCCGTGCAGTAGATTACGGCATCCGCCTGATCGATTTTGTTATCGCCATTCTCATCAGGCGGCCACGACCAAAGCTTCCACTCCTCAGTGAATTCGTCTGCAGCGCCGGCAAGCGCGCGGTAGATTTGCGCCTGGCAGTAGTACGGCGTCTGCTGCGGCAGATTCGTAGAACTGTATGGGAATATGAGATGGCATCCAGCTGAGAGCGCCAGAATCAACACGACTACCAGAATCAGAAACAGGTAGGAGTGGCTTCCCGCCTGTTTAGGTCGGGGAAACGATATTCGGTTTGTCATTTCCTCCTCCATTCATGACCCGAACCCTTACTCCCCAAGGTGTGATTGCGTCACGCGAACCAGAGTGTTGCAGAAATGGAATACCCGGTCACAAACAGCGACTTCAGGGCGAGCGAGCGCATCGAAAACCCGCAATGTCGCACCCCAGGTAGGGCGAGAAATCTAGCCGGAAGGCGGTACGTGGTATGTTGATGAACGATCCGCCTCTCCGGATGCGGTCGACGCCACTCTGTGGCCCTTGCGGGTTGTTTGTGGGCGAAATACCGTAGTAATCCTCGCCATACCAATCGTTGACCCACTCGAACACATTGCCGGCCATATCCATCACACCGTAGGGGCTGGCTCCAGCCGGATAACCGCCAACCCGACTTGTGTCGCCCACACACTCTCCCGTACCGAAGACGTACGTGTTGGCTCTGGTGCAATCCGGCGTCTGATTGCCCCATGGATAGATCCTAGTGTCGTCGCTGCCCCGCGCAGCCTTTTCCCACTCCGCTTCGCTGGGCAACCGTTTGCCCTCCCATTCACAGAACCTCGCCGCATAGGGCCAGGGCACATAGATCACGGGATAGTCGGCATAGGCCGGATTCCCATAATACGAGGTGCGCGTCGTTGAGCTATTTCTCAGCGGCGCCCCACAGGCGCCGGCATCAACGCAGGCTTTGTATCGCGCATTGGTTACCTCGTATTTGTCGATGTAGTAAGAATTCAAATAGACGGTGTGGAGTGGAAGCTCATCTTCGCGGCAAGTACTGTCATTGCTGCTGTCACAGCCCATTTGAAAGGCGCCGGCAGGAATGAAAACCATTCCGAGTGGCGGAGGGGAAGCGCGTACGAAGACGGCGGGGAGGAATAATTGGCTGCTCTGGAGTAGAGCGCGATCCTGCCGCGGGCCATCGGGCATATCGGAACGATCTTTTGCGCCGATGTTGTCGACGGTATCGTAGTTGTTGTGGGTGAGTTCGTCGTCGACGAGCATAGCCCCAGCCGGAACGGCAACCCTCTCTCCTCCCGGTACGTCGAACCCGCTCGTAGTACCGGAGTTCAGCGCTGTATGCCGGGTTGCGTTTGGACGGTCGTCAGCGCCGAATGGTCCGCCAACGGCGTGGACATTCTCCATGTGGAACAGGAATGCCAGGAGGAACCAGAAGCAACAAGCCAGAGCAACCCGAATTATGGAACTGGATCGGCTCATGTGTCACCCCCTTTGGCGGCAGATGGTTATCCTGGCACACAGGGTTTGGCCAACCGGGCTTGGACAGGGCGCCTTTTCGCAGCCGCACTCTCTCGAAAACAGACGCACACGCCATTGCTTCTAGCCAGCGCCTATGTGCAACTGTCAACAAGTCTCCTTGATAATCCGTCATATCCGCGGCGAGAACGCGGCAGAGGCATTTCGGGCTATTCTTCCCGTCTAGTCCCAGCTTACTAGACCGCCGTTTAGAAAACGTGTAGAAAACGTGAGGGGTGAGGCGGCGATGAGGAACTTCGAATGGGGACGCCAGAGGCGCTTAGCATAGACGCAAGGTGTTCTCGTATCGTCTTCTCCTGTGCTGGATGCCAATGATCCGTGTCAATGATCCGTTTTCGTGGACCGAGAGTTAAGGCATAGAGAACTTGTTGGCAGAAAGGGGAACGGTGTCGTTTCAGTTCCGAGAAAAGCGGTGCAGGCAGCATAGCCGCCATCGTAGGGGCAACCCTTTTGGTTGCCCTCCACGCCTCACCCGGTACGCAGCGCGGCCAGCTCCTCGGCCGAGACCAGCCACACGCCCTCGTCCGCCGCCTGCCTGCGCAGCGCCGGCGTAAAGCCCGAGCGCGCAAACAGGGCATAGCCGATGCGCGCCCCCTCCTGCCCCGCGGCCACGCTCTCGCCTTTGCGCTTCAGGTCTTCCAGCAGGTTCACGCCCACCGGCCGGCTGCTCCACTTGCACTCGCCCAACAGCAGCGCCGGTCGCCCGTCCGCCGCGCCCGTCGCGGCCACGTCGATCTCCTCCTGGCGGTTCCACCAGCGCCCTACTGCCGCCGGCGCAAAGCCCGGCAGCCCACCGCCGCCGCCCTCGGCATGCGCGCGCCATACCGCCTCGTGGCAGATTTCCTCGAAGGCCGCGCCCGCGTACTGGTCCAACTCCTGGCGCACGCGGCGCATCACCTGGCCCGTCTCCCCCCGCTCCAGCAGCGAGCGATTGGGGTAGATGAAGCGGAACCAGAAGCGGAAATAGGGGTCGGTCAGCCGGTAGACGCCCCAGCGGCTTTTGGCCGGGTTCTTCTCGGTGACGGGCACGGTGCGGTCGATCAGCCCCATCTCCTGTAGCGTCTTGAGATAGAACGAGACGGACGTCGGCGCGATCTTCGCCCCCTGCGCGATCTCGTTGAGGCGCGTGCGCCCGCCGGCGATGGCCTCCAGCACGGCGAAATAGCGGCTCGGCTCGCGCAGCTCCTGCAGGAGCAGAAAGCGCGGCTCGTCATAGAGGAACTCGCCCAGCGCCAGCGCCTTGCGCTCAATGTTGTGCAGCAGCGACTGGCGGTCGTCGAACTGGCGCAGATAGGCCGGAATGCCGCCGAGCACGGCATAAGCGCGCACCAGGTCGTCGAAGCTGAAGCGCGGCAGCATCTCGCCCGCGTCCCAAAAGGAGAGCGGCTGCAGCCGCCATTGGCCGGTGCGCCGCCCATACAGCGGCGAGCGGTAGGCCAGCACCTCCTGCTCCATCATGCCCACGTAGGAGCCGCACAGCGCCAACATCAGGTTGCTGTCCTTCAACTGCACGTCCCACAGCTTTTGCAGGGCCGCGGGCAGCCCGGCGTTGACGTCGATCAGGTAGGTGAACTCGTCCAGGACGACGACGAGGCGTTCTTGCGCCTGGCGGGCCAGGAAGTTGAAGGCCGCCTCCCACGAGGCGAAGGGGGCGAGCAAGTTGGGGTCGCCGGCGGTAAAGGCGCTGATCTGGCGGGTGAACTCGGCCAACTGCCCTTCTTCCGTGCCGAGGTCGGCCACGAAAAAGACGTGCGGCTTATCCTGGCAGAAGGTGCGCAGCAGCTCGGTCTTGCCCACGCGCCGCCGCCCATAGAGCACGACCAGTTCGGCCTGCTGCGAAGCGTAGCGGGCGTTGAGGAAAGCGAGTTCACGCGTGCGGTTGACGAACATAGGCGGGCGTCCTTCTCTGCGGTTGCGGGGTGTTATAGCCAAGACTATTATAGCTGCGGCTATTGTACATCGCGCATCTGCGCCGTGCAAGGTAGGGCAACCCTTGTGGTTGCCCGCCATCCCTCACGAGTCATGCGTCATGCGTTATCCGCGCGTAGGGGCGCTATCCTTAGCGCCCGCCCGCGCCAGGAGCGCCGCCATCCCTGGCGGCATAGGCCCCGGCGTGAATGCCGGCAAGATGCCGGCGATCCCAGGGGCGCACCCGCTCGCTGCGCTCGCTTCAGAATGACAGGCGCTTGGCGGCGCGGGCGCATCTCCGCTAAGATAAGCTATAGCCATCCGCCGCACGCCTCTCGCGGCTGCCTGCACCGGCCATTCGCCGCCGAACCCGCAACCAAACCAACCTAAAGGATGTGCCCCATGCGTCTGACTCAAAGACATCTCCTGACATCCCTTCCGGCGCTGATCCTGGCGCTGATCCTCCTGCTGCCCGCGGCCCTCCCGGCGCAGGCCCAGACGCCCGCCGTCGAGCCCCTGACCGGGCGCTGGGAAGGCGAACTCTCCTTTCAGAATGTCGTCCTGACGCTCGTCGTCACCTTCGACGAGCAAGACGGCGCACTCAGCGCCGCCGTGGACATCCCGCAACAGGCCGCCACGGGTCTGCCCGCCTCGGCCCTGCGCTTCGAGGACGACGCCCTCCATTTCGAGCTGTTCGAAGGCCCGCGCCTCGCAACCTTCGACGGCGCGCTGCAGGAGGACGGCGCCATCGAGGGCGACTTCTCGCAAGCGGGCGTCGACGGGACGTTCCGCCTGGCGCGCGCCGCCGAGGTTCCCCAGATCGATCTGCTGGATGCGACGCCGCAGGAAGCCGCCGCGCTCAAGGCCCTCGACGCGACGCTAGAGCAGGAGATGGAGGAGCTGCGCGCCCCCGGCGCGGCCATCGTCGTCGTCATGGACGGCCGCGTGCTCTATCGCAAGGCGTTCGGCGTGGCCAGCGTCGAGACCGGGCAGCCCCTCACGCCCGATATGCTCTTCCGCATCGGCTCCACCACCAAGTCGCTTACCGCCCTGGCCTTGTCGATCGCGGCCGGCGAGGGCATCGTCGACCTGCACGCGCCCATCGGCGACGCCGTCGACGGGCTCGACCCGGCGCTTGCCGAACTCACCGGCGCGCAACTGCTCAGCCATACGGCAGGGTTCAAGGACGAAGGGCCCAGCTATGGCCCGCACGACCCCTCTGCCCTGGGCGAGACGGCTCGTAGTTGGACAGCCGATTCGCACCTGTTCACGCAGCCGGGCGAAGTCTTCTCCTATGCCAACCCCGGCATTGCCTTGGCCGGCCTGCTGCTGCAGGAGGCCGGCGGCGCGCCCTATGACGAGCTGATCGAGCAACTGGTTCTCCAGCCGCTGGGAATGGCGCATTCGACTTTCCAGCCCACGCAGGCCATGACCTTCCCCCTCAGCCAGGGGCATAGCGCCGTAGCCGGCGGCGCCATCCAGGTGGTGAGGCCCTATTCCGACAACGCCGGCTATTGGCCCGCCGGCTTCCTGATCACGAACGTGGACGACTTGGCCCGCTTCGCCATCGCCCTGAGCAGCGGCGGGACGCTGGGCGGCCATCAGGCGATCCCGGCGGAGGCCGTCGAACTGATGTCGTCGCCGCACAGCAGGATGGGGGAGGGCGCCGCCTACGGCTACGGCCTGATGCTGCGCGAGCTGCGCGGCGTCCGCATCGTCGAGCACGGAGGAGCCATCGAAGGCTTCAGCTCGCTCTTCAGGCTGGCGCCGGACTACGGCTTCGGCGTGATCATCCTTGCCAACAAAGACGGCGCCGCCTTCGAGAAGACGGCGGACCGCGCCATGGAGCTGCTGCTGCCGCTGGAGCCGAGCGCAGAGCCGGAGGAGGACGACGAGCCCATCGCGCTCAGCCAGGCGGAACTGAAGCGCTACGCCGGCGCCTATGCGCAGGTGGCGGAGGAAGCGCTGGAGGTTCGTATCGACGACGGGCAACTGGTCCTTGTGCTGCCGGGCGCCGAGTTGTCCCTCACGCCGTTGGGCGACGACCGCTTTACGCTGTTCGGGCCGGGGATGTCTGCGCCGGCCGGCGTGGAATTTATCGCCGGATCGGACGGGGCCATCGAGTATCTGACGCTCGGCTACCGCGCCTACAAACGGCAGTAGGCGCCCTGGGATCGCCGGCAAAGATGCCGGCGGAGGAATCCTCGCCTGCGCTTCTATAGACACGGGCTAGAAACGGAGTCTCCGCCCCACTGCGTGCGGTCGGAGACTCCGTTTCTTTGCTTCGTAGGCGCGGCAGGCGCGATAGATCAAATTGGGGCTTGACACGCCCCGACAACGGCGCGATACTGTATACGATTTCTGTATACAGAAACTCCATACAGATTCAGTTGCCCACCGCCCCTACAGGCAATCTCACATGGCTATCGCTGCACCGATCCTGCGCAATTCAGACACCTTGACAGATATCGTTACTTCTCGCCTGCGGCTTGCCATCGTTACGGGAACGCTTAGCCCTGGAGAACGGATTTCAGAGCCGCTGCTTGCCGGCCAGTTTCAGGTCAGCCGCAGCCCGGTGCGCGAGGCATTGCACCGGCTGGAGGAAGAGCGCTTGGTGGTGCGCTTAGCGAACCGGCGTATCACGGTTTGGCTGCCGACTGAGGCCGATGTAGACGAAATATTCAGCCTGCGCGTCATGCTTGAGTCGTTGGCCGCCGAACGCACCATTCAGCAACTGGACGATGACGATTTCGCCGCCCTCGAAGAGCTTATACGCCAGCAAGAGGCGCTGATCGTCAAACAGGAGTACGTTGAGCTGATCTGCTCAGACAAACAATTCCACGAGTATTTCATCAAGCGCGCCGATCACACCCGCCTGCGCGAGTGGTGGGAACAGATCATGGGCCAGTGGGAAGTGTTGATCTACCGGCGCTTGCACCATGCCCCCGCTAAGGTCGTGCCATCCATTGTGCCTGACCATCGCGCGCTGCTCGATGCCTATTACGCCCGTGATCTGGAGAAAGTCGTGTGGCTGCATCGCACGATCAACGATCGGGTGCAGCGTCAGACCAAAGCCGCTGTACGCTCCCGCCTGCAACTCGGCGACATACGTATCAACTCAGAGGACTAGATTCCTTGCGATGACGGGCATTTGATCCTGTCTCCGTAAGCAAAGTTCACCCTTGCAGTGATTGCTCTCTGGCTCGCGACGCGATCTGGTTAGTTTGTTGCACCCTAGTTTCGTTCAGTTCAACGACACGATGTTCCACATTTGTCTTTCGTAACCACTATCTCCGGAGGAAAATGAAATGTCCAAATCTCTCTCACGCCGTGGATTCCTGCGTTTGTCCGGTATGGCCGTAGCGGGCGCAACCCTGGCCGCGTGCGGCCCGGCAGGCGCGCCTACCGCCTCTACGTCCGGCGAGGGCGCTGCGCCCGATGCCGCCGGCAAACAGATCCAATATTGGACCATGACGTATGCGGATCCCGAACCTTACCTCGAGTTCGCCCGCGGCAAGGCGGACCAGTTCCGCGAGGAGTCAGGCATCGAGGTGCAGACCGAGATGATCAACTGGGCCAATGCCGCTCAGACATGGCTGCTCGTGAGCCAGGGCGGCGCACACCCCGACTGCGCCGACATGTATTGGCTCTACTCCTTCTCCAAGCTGGGCGGCGGCAAGGCCGGCCCCATGCCCATCACCGATTATAAGGACCTCTACTGGCCTGACCTGGAGGATCGCTTCTACGAAGCCGGCCTGCAGGATGTCTACTGGCAAGGCGAGTTCTATGGCATCCCCTGGCGCGGCGACATTCGCCCCCTGCTCTACCGCGTCGATATGTTGGAAGAGGCGGGCTTCTCGGGTCCGCCGCAGACTTGGGAAGAAATCACCGAGGCTGCCAGGGCGACAACCAAGCGTGACGGCCCCGACACGTCGGTGTGGGGCTTTGAACTGAGCAGCGCCGTGCCGGTGCAGCAGTTCATGGCCTATCTGTGGCAAGCAGGCGGCGAGTACATGACCGAGGACGGCGAAACCGCCACCATCGACACGCCGGAGATGCGCCAATCCTTGCAGTTTATGTACGACCACCTGTGGACGCATGAGACCATGCCGCTGGAGATCATGGAAAAAGGCCATGCGCCTATGGACATGTTCCGCGCCGGACAGGTCGCTATCGTTGGACAGGTGTCAGACTCCGAGGGCCTCACCTTCGACCGTGATTTCCCGGAGATGGAAGGCCAGTGGGCGTTTTCCGTGCCGGCTCAAGGCCCCGTCAATCGCTCTTCCTACAGCGGCGCAGGCTACTGGGGCGTGCTGCATGGCACGCAGCTCGTAGACGAATGCGTGCAGTACATCGAGTTCCTCAGCCGCGACGAAAACATGCAGGAGATCACCGAGTACATCGGCCGCGTCAGCCCGAACAAGAAGGTGATGGCGTCGCCCTATTGGTCCGACCGCCCGTGGAAAGTCGCCATTGTCGAGACGTTGGAACACGCCCACACCTCGCAGCATCCGTCGCCGGCATGGGGCAAGCTCACCGCAACCGAGCCGGGCGCAGTGCTGTACGACATGTACTACGAGGCGCTGATCCAACAGCAGCCGTTTGACGACGTACTGGCACGCGCCCAAGCGCGCGCACAGGAAGAAATGGACAAGATCGAAATCTAATCCATTCGCTACCCGTCTTGCCTGAGCGGGACAGCGCCATTCGGTCGGCGCTGTCCCGCCATGACGCTTCTCTACGGTAGGGATGCCATGACTGTACGCCGCAACATCTTCAGTTACCTCATGGTCGCACCGGCGCTGTTGCTGGTGCTGGCGCTGGGTGTCTATCCCATGGTGGACTCGCTGCGTCTGGCGATGGTGCAGTATGACCTCATGCGCCTGGACACCGACGGCGCGCCTTTCGTCGGCTTCGCCAATTTCCGGACGATCTTTAATGATCCGCGCTTCCTCGGCGCGTTTCTCAACACCATCCTTTTCGCCTTGATCGCGGTGGGGGCCGTCACCCTGTTGGGGCTGCTGATTGCCCAGGTGCTCAACCTCGGCTTCCGCGGGCGGGGCGCCCTGCGTTCCTTGGTCTTGGTGCCGTGGGTCATCCCCCCGGTGGTCGCCTCCGCCATCTGGATGTGGGTGTTTCAGCCGGAACGCAGCCCCATCAACCAAGTGCTCAAAGCGATGGGCCTCATCGAGGGCAACATCAAGTTTCTCACCGATGCGATTCACACGATTGGCCCCTTCAGCATCCCCATGATGGCTGTCTCGGCTGTGCGTATTTGGGGCGGCTTGCCTTTTGTGACGGTCATGATCTTGGCGGGCCTTCAATCCATTCCTCAGGACATCTACGAATCAGCCGAGATCGACGGCGCAGGCGCCTTCCACAAGTTCTGGTACGTAACCATCCCCATGCTGCGCGCCACGCTCGCCATCCTGGTGACCCTGCTCTTCATCGGCGGCATCGGCCACTTCGAGGTCAACTACATTATGACCGGCGGAGGGCCGGCCAACCTGACCAACATCCTGGCCGTCATGTCCTATCAGCAGGCCTTCACCCAATATCGCTTTGACCTAGCCGCCGCCATCAGCAGCGTCATTCTCGTGTTGACCAGCATTGTGGCCGCGTTCTACATCAGGGACAGAATCTCTCATGATTAGCCAAAGCTTGAAGAATGCGCAGCCCCGAGGCCGGGTGAAACTTACGCACAATTCAGTTCTTCAGATCGCCATGCGTTGGCTGGGCCGCATTGTGGTGGCTCTCTTTGCCGTCGGCATCGTCATCTTCGTGTTGCTGCCCTTCTATTGGATGGCGAAAAGCTCCTTCCAGACCAATACCGAGATCATTGCCATTCCCCCAACCTGGATTCCGCAGAGCTTAACGCTGGAAGGCTATCAGCGCGCGCTGACGATGATCCCATTCGTGCGTTATCTGACCAACTCAATGGTGATCGCAACAGCCACCACCGTCCTCTCGGCGCTGCTGGCTAGCTCCGCCGCCTATGTGATTGCCCGCTACCCGTTTCCGGGCGCAACGGCCATTCTGGCGATCTTTCTCTTCACGCAGTTGATCCCGCCCATTACGCGTGTCTTTCCGGTCTATTTCCTGATCAAGGACTTGAACCTGATCAACACGTATCCGGGGGCGACCATTGCCTATATTAGCTTCTCGCTGCCCTACGCCGTGCTGATGCTCTCCGGCTACTTTAGAAACAGCTACCCCGTCGAGCTGGAAGACGCGGCGCTGATTGACGGCTGCACGCTCTTTAGCGTCTTCTGGCGAATCGTGCTGCCTATCTCGTTGCCCGGCATCATCGCCATTGCGACCTTTACGTTTTTGGGCGCTTGGAACGACTTCCTCTGGGCCAGCCTCCTGCTCTACCAAGGACAGATGAAAACGCTGCAAGTCGGTCTGCGCGACTTTATCGGCGAGTTCGGCAGCTTCCAGCGCGCCAATGCCTTTATGGCGGCCTGTGTCATGTCGACTATCCCGGCGCTCGTCCTTTTCTCGCTCGGCCAAAAGAACATGGTGCAGGGCATTAGCGCCGGCGCCGTCAAGGGATAGAATCCGCCGGTTCAATCACATAGCAGCATCATACATGTCTCATACTATTAGAAGGAGTGCGCAGTGAAGATTTCGATTCAGGGCGACAAATTCCTGTTTGACGATCGTCTCACATACAGCGACTTTCCCACCGCCAAACCCGAAGCGTTGGGCCGGTTGATGAATACCCGCATGGTGCAAGCCACCTTCGACGACGAAAACCCCGAAACGGTCAAGCTGTTCAGCTATCCGGACGGCAGCCCGTTCGATCCCAATCGCCAGACAGACGAGTTCGTAGCCGCCCTGCCCAGCTATCGCCGCCACGGCGTGATTGCCGCCACCGTCAATTTTCAGGGCGGCTTTCCGCAATACCATATCCATCTGCGCCGCGACCAGATTTTGCAGGACTGGGACAACAACGCCTTTACGCCGGACGGAGCGCTCAAGGACGACTATGCCGAGCGCATGCGCCGCGTGATCGAGGGCCTGGACGACCAGCGCATGGCCTGCATTGTCGGCTTCTTCTATTTCGGCCAGAACCACAAACTGCGCGATGACGCGGCTGTGCGCCGCGCCGTCAACGAAGCGATGGACTTTCTCGGCGCGGTGGGCCGCGACAACGTCATGGTGGAGATCAACAACGAGGCCAACATCGGCTATGTGCACGAACTTCTGCGCCCGGATCGCGTCCATGAGCTGATTCTAGCCGCGCGCGAGCGCTGCGGCGGCCGTTTCCTCATCTCCACAAGCTATGGCGGCGGCGGGCTTCCCAGCGACGCCGTGATGGAGACGGCGGATTTCATGCTGGTCCACGGCAACAGCCAGCGCCCGCACCAGATTCGCGCCATGGTGGAGCATCTGCGCGCCCGCACCGATAAGCCGATTGTCTTCA
>Ga0334889_1000973_pt1 | contig 40781 bp, 49 predicted proteins | sample GraSluR1_MG_2_FD_207222 | JGI IMG/M metagenome (GOLD analysis project Ga0334889, IMG submission 207222) | Sludge microbial communities from methane-producing bioreactor in Wageningen University, Netherlands - Granular Sludge_8_08-R1 | ecosystem: Engineered > Bioreactor > Anaerobic > Unclassified...
ATTATATGATAGTTTTCTACTAGAGAAATTTAAAATATATTGCTTTTTAAAACAAGCAGAGGAAGAAAAAATGGATATGAGAATATTACAATCTGATAATTTAGACATGTTGTTAGGTATTGATTTTCTAATCAATATCAACATTAATTCTGAAGGTAATATCCTTAAATTTTATCAGTTCATACACAGTATAAATGGTTCGGAACAATCATTTGAAAGATTAGAAGAAAAAAAGCAGAAGAAATATAGTGTAGAAACAACAGAAGGTTCTAAAATAATTGATAGGAGTAAATTATACAACAGAGATTTACATTTAGATTTGACAGATTTTTACAATCACACAACTAAAAACAATAAGAAAGAGCAGATTAAACATATACAAAAGCAAGTAGAATCAATAATAGCTAATAGTTATTTTGTTGACATAAACAAAGCTCTAAAGTCAAAAACAGAATATTTAGAGATAGAAAATAATCTCCTAAAATTTAAGAAGAAGGAAGAATTGACTTTATATCATACAAGTATCAAAACTCATTAAAAATATATCTGAATTAAATTAGATATATATGCTTGACAATGAGACTTTTCTTTTGTATAATATAGATATAATTAAAATACAAATTAGATATGTTAAAGAAATACCTAATCTTAATATAGGGGGTAGAACTATATTAAGAATAAAAACCAATTCAGAAAATAAGTCTGAATTGGTTTTTTTGTTGTCTTAAGTAGTAACTATTGTAAAAGTATTGATTCTATTAGTTTTTTATATTTAAATATAAATAGATATATAAATTTGACTTAAGTGTTTTATTTTGTTATGATTAAATATGTAGACAGATATGTTTAAGTAGATTTAAAAATAAAAGGAGGTATTTATCATGAATACAAAAGATATTTTAATAGATTTAGTGGAAAATAAAGGAGTGCAAATTACATTTATTGCCAGAAAGTCAGGAATAACAAGAACTTATATACATGAATATATAAGTGGGAATAAAAATTGGGGTAAGAAAACTACCAAAAAATTCTTGGATTTTTATAATGCAACATATAAATAAACATAAAAAATAGGAGTAGTGACTAGCTACTCCAACATAAAAAGGAAAATAATTAAAGTTATGATTACAACAACTTTTTGAAAATTACTATACTGTAAGTATAGCAGAGTATGAAAGGTTTGTCAAGAAAATATATCTATTAATATCTAAATATATAAATTAAAAAAGGAGGTATCCATCAGGTATGATTACAACAAAAGAATTATTTGAAGCTATGTATAATCATGAATATGCTAATCTAAATGGTTATGTTTACGTAACTAATATAGAGAATAACATTGTAAAATCAATGACAAAAATAGCTACTAAAAGTGTAGTGAATAGAATTGAAAACTACTCATTTAAAAATGATATGTTTTTTACACCTAATTCTTTTTCTAAAAATGGAGATAATAGAGAAAATAGCAATGTATTAGGACTATATGCAATGTTTTTAGATATAGATTGTCAAAAAAAAGGTATAGAAGAACATGAAGCTTTAAAAGTGTTAGATAATGAATTAAAAATAGAACCTTCAGCAATTATTAGAAGTGGACATGGTTTACATATATATTTCTTCTTAAAACACATTAATTTATTTAATAAAACTGAAGAAATGGAAAGATTAAAAGCTGTTTACACTAAAACAAATAAGAATATTGCTAAAACATTTGAAAAAATTGGTGGAGATTCTAAAGCAACTGCTCCTTCAAACTATTTAAGATTACCAAACACTTATAACTGTAAAGTAGCACCTGAATTTATTGAGATTATCGAACTGAATGAAGAAAATATCTATGATATTTCTGAAATTGCAGAGCATTACTATCCTAAAAATGAAGCTACTAAAAAGGTAGTAAAGAAAAATAGAAAAAAGACTACTAAAAATTATGGAACAAAAATTGATTTGAAGAAGTTAAATAATGATAGAATAGATGATTTAATTAAGCTGATACAATTAAGAAATGGGGAAGTAGAAAGCAGACATTTATTTTTAAGATTATGTATTTATCTAAATTTAAATAGAGCTTTTGAAGTAAATGATTACTTTAAATCAAAAAAAACTGAATCAGAAATCAGAAGTATGTTAAGTTACTACTTAAAAAAAGTAAAAGAAGGTAGTGCTGAAGAACAAGCAAAATACCTAAAAATGACAAAATGGACTAATGAAGCATTGATTAAAAATTTAAATATCACAGCATTAGAACAAAAAGAATTAAAGACTATCATAGGTATTGAAGAAAGTAGATTAAGAGATAAGTTGAGAAAAAGAGAAGTAAGAAAATTACCTAAGCTGACTTTAAAAGTAAAAAAAGACTTATCAATATTATATGTAAATAGATTTAAAAACATTTTAAAAAATGAAGAAATAGCTAAAGATTTAAATATAACTGATAGAACTGTAAGAACTTTGAAATCAAAGAATGTCAATATTTTTGAAACTAATCAAGATTTAAAATATGTATTAGTAAACAGTAAAAAACAATCTAAAATTATCAATAAAATTGCACATAAGAATATTGAAGATATGACTAAAGTTGAGCTTAAAAAAGTAATCAATTTTTTAGATAAAGTAGCATAAAAAAAGGAGGAATTATTTATTATGACTAAGAAGAAAAAGAAAAAATTAACTGAAAGAGAAAGAAATGAAAAAACAGCTAAAGAGCTGGAATCAATGCTAAAAATGATGGGAAAAAGTCTTAAAACTAATGAAAAGTTTTTATCTTTCACAAAAGAAGAACTTATGAATGCTGATTTATCACACATATATGAAAAACCTGACCCTTTAGATAACCCAAATTCCCCTGAATATTTTTACAATCAACTATCAGATAATGAAAAAAGATATTATTATGAATTGACTGAAGTTGAAAGAATAGAGGAATTTATGGGAAGAATAGATGATGTAATAGCCTTTTCAAATAAAGAAAGGGAAAAATATCTAAAGGCATTAGAAAAAGGAGAACATTATCAAATGAAACAATATAGATTCTAAATAATTTAAATACTTATAAAGTCTTAAATAACTTAAAGGCTTTGTAAGTATTTTTTATTTATCTGAAAAGAAGAAGAAAAACCTTTATATATTAATACTTTCTAACACTCCTAAAGACCTTAAAATAAATATTGAAAGCCAAATATTCTTGTTTATATATATGCTCCTAAAAATACCTTATAGATAAACTCATTATAGGGACAGGTTTTTTCCACCCTCAAGAGGGTGAGAAGATGTCCATATATCAATATTTTATAGACTTTTGAGAATTTTTAAAAAAGAGAAAAAAGAATCAAATTTATCAATAATATCAACCTTTTCTCTTACTTTTCTATTTTTTTCAAAATGTTTAAGTATTAGCAAAGCTCCGCTTTGCTTACTAAATAAGACCTTTAAAGACCTCAAGAGAAAAAAAAGGAAGAATTTTTTATTTTCTCTTTTTTTTAGGTATTAGCAAGCTTCGCTTGCTTACTTAATAAGACCTTAAAAACAAAGAAAAAAGGAAGAATTTTTTTATTTCTAAGGTTTTGTGTTTTTTTGTTTTAGGTATCAGCAAGGCTCCGCCTTGCTTACTTAAGTCATAATCTATTTAAAAGCAAGATTTTTCCTCTCTATAATTTTAATAACTAAATTTACTTAATAAAAGCTTGAATTATTAAGGATTCTTGGTGTTCATTTATTTATTTCAATATAATTAAGAAAATCAGGAAAAATTAACCTCTTTAAAACCTTGATAAATCAACCTTTTTATATTTGTAAATATAAAAAACACCTCACAGATAACTTTAAGAGTATAATTAACCACATTTTGATTCTTCATGCAGTCTGAGAGGTATTTTTTCAAAAATAAGTATTTAAAACCTTGATATAACAACAATATAGTTTTTTTGTCAACATAATAAAAACCCTTGATTTTTCAAGGTTTTAAAGGGGTCATTTTTTAAGTGTGTTTTGTCATAAAATTTGAGAAAAGAAAAAACTCTTATATTTTATATTTAGATGTTGACAAATATATTTTTATAGTATATTTTATATGTAAACAGATGTAAATATAGAAAGGAAGATTTGAAATGAATGAAAAACAGTTAAGAAATAAAATCAAAAATGAGGTTGGTGTTGATTTATTTACTGGGCTTTTAAAAACTGTAGCACCTAATATTTCTGAAAATGATTATATTGTTAGTGCTTTTGATTGTCAGCATAACACAACAAAAGGTAGTGATTTAGCTCTTGTAGTAGCAACAGATACTAAGATTCTTATTGCTACTGATAGATTCTTTAAGAAAAATGATTTACAAATTATTAATAAATCTCAAATTACAGATATGTATACTGAAGATAGTTTATTTAAGAAGCACTTAATTATCAGGACTATAAACAGAACTTTTAAGATTGTAAAAATCAAACAAAACAAGCAATTAGCTAATCTTATTAGTGCTTTTTAAAATAGTCATTTTTTAATACTTAAGTAGCAGTCTACACATCTTAAACATTAGTTGAAATGCTTATATAGTAAGGTTTTTATTTCTTAAGTAGCAGTTTACACATAGTTAAAATAAAAAAAGTTACACTCTAGTTAGAATGTAACTCTATGTTCTAAAACAGGTTCATTTTGTTTTAATTGTATAGCTGATTCAACAGAAACATATTTATCCATCAGCTCTTTGTTTTCTAAAGTATTTATTACAAACTCTAATTTAACAACTTTTCTACCTTCTTTAATTTCATTTACTTTTACTTTTAAATCAGTTTTATCATTGACTTCTTCTACACATTTAGTTAAAAAAGACCTTTTAAATTCACCATAGGTTTTGTATTTTACATTAAACTTTGCTTGTAATACATCAATTTCAAAGGATGGAGCTATTTGTAAATTTGCTAATGACTTTATAAATTCATAAAATTCAATGCTATTTTTAGTCTTTAATAACAAAACATTCCATAATTCATAGGTAGTGTAATATTCCTTCAGGTTGTAAATATAGTCAGAGATACTACTATCAAAGCTATAATAAATCACACTATCTTTAATTTTAATGTTAGATAGCCACCTGATTAATCTATCCTCTTTATTTTGATTATCATAATACCAAATACTGGTATCTGCTAATTTTTTCAGGTATTTTTTAATTCTTTTGTGTAAATAACCACCCTTAGTTTTTTCAATATTTAAAATATTACAAAATTCTTCAATGGAAATGGAATATTGTTTATCAATAGTATCTTCTTTTTGAATTTTTGAAAGTGCAATTAAAATAAATCTTTGCTCATTAAGAGATAAATTTGTAGCAGTTTGTTGAATTAAGCTGTTACTTTTAGCAACACTATATTTTCTCTTTGTAAGTGCTTCTAATTGTGCTTCTACATGTTCAGATTTCAATATTTTCAACACCTTTCCACAGGTATAATGTGTTATAATAAACTACATACACATAGTTTACCTTTTTCTATAAAAAAAGCAATGATTTTTTTGGTTATCCACAGGTAAATATGTGTAAGTAAAATTACTTTACACATTGATTAAGTAGCAGTTTACACATGGAAGATGTAGCTATTTACACATAGTTTAAGTAGCCATTTACACATAGTTTAAGTAGCAGTTTACACATATTAAATCATAAGATTTTAACCACTGTAAAACCAGTCATATCAAGGTTTTCATTAAGCTTTCAAAATTTTTCTCTCATTAGTAATTAAAGTAATTAAGAGTAATTAATCTAGTAATTATTCCCTTATATATAAATTAAATTAAAAGGGGAATTTCATTCCCATCAGAAAAATTTAAAAATAAAACCTAAAAATCAAAAACCTAAAGACACAAGATAATCTTAGGAAAATTTATCTGTAAATCACTTGTTTATTTATTTTAAAAAATTGAATACTCATATAAGGCTCTAATTTGCTCTGTGAGAGCTTTTAAATATCAGACATGTAATTGTGCCAAAATCATTTTAAAACACCTTACAGAGCTTCTGAGAGCTTTTAAATGCTATTCTAATTCAATTTATCACTTAAATTTCAAATGATAATTTATTAGATGATTTTAAAAGGCTCTAATTTGCTTTCTAAGAGCTTTTAATTGTAAATAGTATAATTATACCAAAACATATTTAAAACACCTTACAGAGCCTCCTAGAGCTTCTGACAGCCATTTAAATCTATATGGTTCTAATCTAAAAAATTTAAAGCCAACTAAGATACATAAATTTGACAGTTTAGCTTACTGTAGCTATAATTTATATGTAGATGTAATTAAATATAAAAAGGAGCGGTTAAAATGAATCAAGAACAAGTAAAATCATTTTTAAACAAAGAAGAAACTATTGATAAAGTAAGAGATATGATTTGTAAAGAAGCTATTAGAAATATGGGATTATATGATTATGAACATGATTTAACTTTAGAAATAGAGAATAATGTTTTGATTTATAAAATCAATTCCATTGATTGGATTAAAGACAATACTTTAACAGATTCAGATGAAATTGATAGTGCTATTTCTGAAACAGTCAGTCAATTAGAAGAATATGATACTGAAAGAGATTTGTTGATTAAATTTAGCAATAATCTTAGTAAAAATATGGCTCACAAAAACCAAGAAGATTTGGCAAAACAAGTAATGTTTATGGATTTACCAAGTTTTTTAGAAAAAGCAAAAGTAAATAATAATCAAAAATCTAAAGGTATTATTGGATTCTTTAAAAAATATATTTAGATGAATTCTAATATAATAATAATGGGAGGAGGAATATGAAGAAAAATATTGATAACAGGCTTAAAAATGCAAATAAACAAAAGGTAGAAATGTATAGAGATTACCTACAAAACATACTTGATAATTTTGTTAAAAATAAAGGGTTTGATTTGCAATATAAGGTCTTAGATTTAGAAAAAACAAAATTAGTAGTAGCTTGTGATGATTTTGAATCAAGTATAGACACTACAAAATCTGAAATTTATAAAAAAGAAGATTTTGAAACTGAAGAAGAATTAAGAAAATATATTTATAAAAAAGCTGAAAACACAGCTAAATCAGTGTTAGTAGAACATAATAATTATATGCAAATAAATAATATTAAAGCTAAAAAGTTAGAAAAATCTGGTAGTTCTGGTAGTTTAGAAGATTTAACAAAAGATAATGATATACTTAGCATAAATCTTAGCTATTTACATTTAAGTATATTTACATTACTCTATTTTGATTTTTTAGCAGATGTTGTTGACTGTTCAAATGTGTCTTTATTAAATAATAGATTAATTATGCAATTTAAGATAATTTCAGATGAATTTAGTCAATACACCATTAAACCTTTTGTTTTTCCTGTAAATGTGACTAAATATTTTCAGGAAAAACAGATGGAATCTACTAACAAAAACTTTAAAATCATTGCTGATGAAATATTAAAACATATCCATAAATCAATACCACTTTCTAAATCTGCTATTGCTGTTAAATTGATAGAAAAAGGTTTAGAAAATGGTGAAATATCTACTGAAGATATATTTAGTGATATTTAAACTTAATTATTAAGCTTTTTAAGAGGAATCTTGTTAAATCAAGACTCCTCTTTTTTAAATATATTTAATTATTTTTAAATATATTTATTGACAAATATATTTAAGTAGTATATATTTATATTATAAGATTTGAACAGGAAAAGAGGTTGGAAAATGGCTCAATATATAATCATAAATGCTTACAAAGGTGGAGTTTTAAAGACTACAATAACCTCTAATTTAGGTAGTATTTTAGCTTTAAATGATAAAAAAATATTACTGGTTGGACTTGATGCACAAGATGATTTAAGAATTAGCTTTAATATTTCTGAGGATAAAGCAGAAAAGAATTTGTATGACCTTTTAGTTGAAGATGTAGATATATCTGAATGTATTTACAAATATAATGACAATATTGATTTGATTCTTTCAGATGAAAGAATGGAAAATTATGAATTTGATGTTTTGACTAATATTTACAAAAAAGAAGATTATATGACAGCATTAGATTCTAAATTATCTAAAGTAGTTGATGATTATGATTATATTATTGTTGATACAGCACCTTCTTTCAGCATTTTAAGCTTACAAGCATATTATTTAAATTCAAGAAATGGTAAAACAACTGATATTATCATACCTTTTCAACCTGAGGTGTATGCTTTGAAAAATTTAGTTAGACAGATTACTAAAATCAATAGATTCAAGTCAGAATTTAATCCTGATTTGCATATAAAATCAGTGATTGCAACTAAAACAATGAAAAATAATACTCATAGAATGATATTAAACAGTGCTAAACAAGCATTAGATAAGCAAGTTGATTTTTCAAACATTGAGATTAGAAATACTATCAAATTTACAGAGTATTTATTGACTAATACTAAACCATTAGCTTTAGAAAAAGATGAAGATTTAAACAAAGAATATAAGCAATTTAAGCAGTTGTATTTTGATTTTGCAAAAGAATTAGGATATTAGAAAGAGAGAGTGACTAAAATGGCAAAGAAAAAATTAGATTTAAACAATTTAAATATAAATTTAGAAATTGAAAACACAGTAGAAACAGTAGAAATCCCTGAAGAAATTAAAGATATTGAAACCCTTGAAAATTTGAATGTTAGCTACAACAATGAACTTTTTATCCTTAGAAAAAAAGCTGATTCTGATACTTTTGAATTAGTTAAAGCAGATGTAGAAACACTAAAAGACAGAATTAACACTATTAAAAAGCAATCAGATAATAGAGTTATCAAAACAAAAGATGCTGATAAATTGCAAACAGGATACTACTTTGACTCTTTGATTAATCCCTTGATTAAGCACTATTTGAAAGAATTAAATAGCTATTTAAAATCTCAAAAAGGCAAAAACTATAAGAAGGTATTTAAGGTTGACTTTACAGACAATGTTTTATATAACTTCTTTAAAAATGAAGGGGTTTGGAATAAAGATTTAAATACAATGTTAGAGAATAAAGAAAAGTATGCTAAAAAAGGAACTCAACTATTATCTTACTTAGTTAAAGATATTCCTTTTGAAAAAATCATGACTTTAGATGAAATTGCTAAATCAAGACAAGGACTCTATGGAACTAAAGATATTATTACTAAACTAGTAGAAACACACCCTTTATTTTTAAATGCTGATAAATATGATACAAGTTATTTTTTAAACTGTATCTTTAAGCAATACTTTGTAGCACATTGTAATGTTGACAGAGCAATCTTTTTAGATAAAAACTATGATGTGACTCAAATTAAGTTTAGTAAAGCTGATTTTGACAATTACTTTAGTATTTCTAAATTGGTTAATGATAATGAAAAAAGAGCTTAATCAGCTCTTTTTTTTATATAAATTTTCAAGTTTTAAGAAGAGTTTGGGTATAATAATAGTATAAATAAAATAAAAAAATTATGTTAGGAGTGTTCACTATGAACAAAAAAGAAATGTTAAAAGCAATCAGAAAATCCTCTTATCCCTTTTTATCCGCCCCTAAAAACTTTTGGATAAATTCTGATGATGAATTAGTTGATATGGAAGAAATGGATTTAAACTATCTAAAAAGTTGTCAAAACTATTTAAAAAATCATAAGACAGATATATTTAGAGGTTCAATAGGATTCCATGAAAAGAAAAATATTACTGATTTTGATGGAATCAAAGATTTATTAAAAGAATTATATACAACTAAACTAGAAGAATTGGATTTAAATATAAAAAAATAGAGCTTAAATTGCTCTATTTTTTGCTTTACTTTTGTATTAAATAGTTGTAAAAACTATGATATTTACTGGTGTAGAGCTATTTCTAGCAAAAATAGATGATACAGAAATTTGACTTTTTTAAATTGCTTGCTATAATTAAATTATAAATAAATATAAATTTATTTAAATATAATTTAATATAAAAAGGAGGTCATTTAACATGACAGATGGAGCATCACAAGGGTTGTTTGTAATTGTAGCAGTAGTAATTTTTGGTATTTTTGTATTGATAGCATATTTACTATTCAGAGATACTTTAAAAGATTCACTAGATGGTATCTTTAAAGATGCAATTTCAGGAGCAGAGGCAAGTTTAGCTTCTTAATAAGCCATAAAAGTAGGTATTAATGAGTGTTAGATATTATTTATTAGTATCTAACACTCATTTTTATATTTAGGAGGAATTAAATATATGAAAGGGAAAGATTATAAAAAAGACTTATATATTATTGTTTCAGGAATTATTGTAATATGTTTATTTATTTTGATTAAAGGAGGTGTCATTTAAAATGACAGATGGAAGTTCACAAGGATTGTTTGTAATTGTAGCAGTAGTAATTTTTGGTATTTTTGTATTAATATCTTATATTTTATTCAGAGATAATCTAAAACCAAGTTTAGCTAAAATATATTGTGATTCTTTTACACAAGTAAGTGAAAATACTGGTTTAGGAAATGGTTTATGTTCTGTAGATGTAGAAAATCCTGATGAAAATTCTATTTTTAAATTTGATAGTAATACAGGAACAATTTTAGGGTTTAAAGAAAATTATACACATACTAGTAACAAGCTTATTATCCCTGATAAAATTAATGGTGTAAATGTTAAGATTATTGGTGATAGAGCTTTTGTAGGATTGAAAATTACTGATTTGGAAATATCTGATAGTGTTGAAGAAATAGGACTAGCTTCTTTTGCCAGTAATAATATTAAGAATTTAAAATTAGGGAATAATTTAAAAAAAATTGGTAGTAGTAGTTTTACATCTAACAAATATTTAACAGAGTTAAAAATACCTGATAGTGTTGAGATAATAGATAATTTTGCTTTTGGTAATTCTGCAATTACTAATGTAAGATTAGGTCAAGGTTTAAAAATTATAAATATGGGTGCTTTCCAAAATACTAAATTAACAAATGTAGAAATACCTAATAATGTAGAGCTTATAGGAACTTCAGCATTTTTAAATACACCTATTGAAAATCTAAAATTAGGTCAAGGATTAAAGGAAATACAAGAAGGAGCTTTTTGGTCAGCTAAACTTAAATCATTAGAAATCCCTGATAGTGTTAAAATTATAGGTAAAAATAGTTTTTATGAATCAAACCTAGAATCTATTATTTTAAGTAAAAATATTGAAGTTATAGGTGATTCTGCTTTTACAAGTGCTAAATTAACTGAAAAATTAAGTAAATCAGATTATCCTAATTTAACTACAATAGGAATTAATAATCCTATTTTCAAATAGACTTATCTTAATTGATAAGTTTATTTTTTTTATTGATAAATTTGGAGTTTATTTATAGATGATACAGAAAATTGACAAATAATCTAAAGCTTGCTACAATTAAAAATGTAAATAATATATTTAACTAAAAATAAATATATAAAATAAAACATAAAAAGGAGTGGTTAAAATGACTAATTTAACAAATAGTAAATTAATAAGTATGGTTGCAATAGTTTTAGTAATGGTGGTAGTTCTAGTTACAGCAACAATATTTTTAAATCAATCAAAATCTGAAATTAGTAAAAATTATTGTAATGCTTTGAGTTTAGTTGATTGCTGATGAAAAAGATAGTTAGTTTCTTAGCTATATTAGCTATCTGTTTAATGTATCTAAATTTATCTAAAAATAAAGAATATTACTTATTAAACAATAAATTAGATACTGCAGTAGCTTTAGATAATTCTTTTATTGGTGATTTAAAAATAAACAATGGTTTAAAAAACAATTTAAAGAATTTAGAGTTTAAAACAGTTGATAATTTGATAGTAGACTATAAAGCTACAGGGATATATGATAATAAAATTATCTACTTAGATTCTGATTTTAAATATTTGGATATAAATTTGGAATATGTAGTAATACATGAATATAGCCATTTTTTAATAGAATCAAAAGAGTTAGATTTAGAGAGATTTTATAGTCTAGTTATTGATAAATCTGAAGAATACAGTGATTTGATAGATTATCAGAATGAAGTATTAACAGATTATATAACTTATTTGATACTAGATAAAAATATATCTAAATATATTCTAATATATAATTTTTCATATTTAGATATAAACCAATTTGAAATTTTAAAAGAAAGTAGGGATTTAAATGACTATTTAAGTAAAAAGGGGGTTTTATAGGTGAGAGGTTTGTTGGTAATAATTACAATAATTATTTTAAATTACTTTATGTTTAAACTTAATAGTATTAATTTTAATTTAAACAAAAGATTGCTGAAAATAGGAATTTATGCTAGATATATTCAAATTACTGGTGTATTGCATGAATTATTACATACCATTGCAGGTTTTTTATTAGGTTTTAAAATACAAGATTTTAGAATTGTTAAGTATGAGGATTTAAAAAAATATGGTGATACTGAAACTAGTGAAGGTATTGAATTTGGGAGTGTTTCAAAATCTCTTAAAAGAGAAGATGATAAATATAGATTTTTGGACTTATTATATAATTTTATAGTGTCAACAGCTCCTTTAATATTAGCTTTTATTGTTTTTTGTATATTTCTAAAAATGTCTAATCCTGATGGGTTAGTAATACTAGGTCTTGAATTATTTAGCTTTTGGGATATATTGATGCTTCCTTTTAATATATTTGGATTCATTGGACTTAAATATTATATTCTACTACTAGTATTATTTTTAGTATTTTTCTCTTTTGTCAGTGTATTATCTACTGATGATTTAGTAAGTATAGTTGATGTTAGACCTAAAGGCTTTAGCTTATTAATGTTAATAGTTTATATTCTGATAATTTTAGCTCCTGATTTAATTTTAAGTTCTTCAGTTAAATTTTCAGTAGAAACAAATATTTTACTTTTATTAGTGCTTTTTGCAATTGGTTTTATTTTAGGATGGCTTTCTAAATTACCTAAATTGCAAATACTATCTCATATAAAAGTGTTAGTAATTTTTCTAACAGCAATTCCTTTAAGTGGTGTTGCTACAGTTTTATTAAATATGTTACTTATATTTACAGTGTTTTTTGTAGGTGTATTAATTCTTAAGTTAGTTATAAGTATTTTGTTTATTAAATTTGTTGATAGTTCAACAGATTTTGATATTGATAGTTCTGAACAGGACTATCAAGATAATTTAAATGATGGGGAGGAATGGTAAAAATGAAAAATGTAAAAATTAGAATGGAAGGAGGTTATCACACATATAGTTACAATATATCTGATGGTAAATGTGTGTTTAAAGACTTAAAAGGTAATAAATATCAGGTAGATTTAAAAACATACAAAAATGATTTAAGAGAGGTAATGATTGATTCTAAAGTTACAGTTAAAGCTCTTATATCTAAATATAAAATGTCAAGAGCATTACTTTATTCTAATGCAAAAAATACAGTAGTATCTATTATCAAACTACATTTATTATATTTAGATATAATCAGATATAACAAAGTTAAAGTGGCAGAAATTGAAGCATTAAATTACTTATTAAAAAAAGAAGTAATTAGTATGTCTGATTATGCTAAAAATGCTAATATATCTAGGGAATTTATTTATCAAATACTAAATAATGCAGATAAAAGAGTGACTAGTGAAAATGTAGATAAGCTCAAAAAAACTAATGATTTAATCAAAAATAATATAATCAAACAATTAAATAAAGAAGATGAAAAAGATTTAATGCAGATTGATAATTTAGAATTCTTTAAATTGATTTTTGAATAATAGAAAGTAGACTAAAAATAGTCTACTTTTTTGTTATAAAAATAGCTAAATAAACCCCTTTACTTTTCTATAAAACAGTTGAAAATACTGGATTTAAAGCACCTCTAATCAAAATAAGTGATTTAAAGATGATACAGAAAATTGACAAGTAGTTTTAAATTTGCTATTATGAAAAATGTAAGGGAGATATATTTAATTTTATATAAATATATTTAACAAATGACTATAAAAAACATAAAATGAAAGGAGATTGATTAACATGAAAAATTATACAAACACAGATTTAAAAAGGATAGAAGCAGAAATTAGTTTATTAAGAGATAATAACTACTACTACAAAAATAAGAAGAAAAAAATGTTTAGTGCTATTTTTGAAAATTTACTTGTATTACTTAAAGCATTATGTGTTATGACTTGCATAGTAGCTTTTGTAGTAATTACTTACATTATTTTTGAAACTTTTGGATTAGATGTAACTACATTTATAGATAGTATAGTAGCACTTTTTAAATGGATATTCACTGCTTTAAAAACATTAGCTCTTATATCAGTTTATATAATAGTGATACTAATAGCAGTAGATATGATATTCACTATAATTAAAAAAATATTTAAAAGAAATTAAATATAAAAAATGACTATAAAAACATAAAAATGAAAGGAGATTGATTAACATGAAAAAATTACTAATAACAGCAACAATTTTAGCAAGTTTGGTGTTCGGGGGAATTACAGCAAATGCAGAAGAAAGTGTTGAACAAATGCAAGAACAAGCAACAACATTAATTGAAGAAAAAGCTAATGAATTTTCAGGTTTAGAAACATCTGAAGAAATGAATCAATTTTTTGAAGAAAATTTAGGTTTGATAGAAGAATACTTAGATAGCTTCAGAGATGAAATTGAAACTTTAGATAAGAAAAACAATGAAATATATACTTATGTTGCTAATCATCAAAGCAACTTAGGTGGAATGAATATAGCAAACATTAAAAAAATCAGCAGTGGAGAAATAACTGCACAACAAGCTTTAGATGCTGAAAAAGCTGAAGCTGAAAGAGTAGCAAATATGACAGATTCTGAAATATATTTAGAAAAAGCAAGTAAATTAGTAGAAGGTATTGATTTAAATACTATTATGTTTGCATTAAACAATATGTTTAGCTTTGATAATGTTAAAACCTCATCTAAATTAGATGCTTTAAGTGCAGAACAAGCTAATGCAGTAGTTAAAAGTCAAATAGTTGTTTATGTAGTTATTGCTTTTATGATTTTAGTGTTAGCAATCAAAATCAATACAAGAGGTTCAAAAAGACCATTTTAATAAGATAAGGGAGGATGTGAAACATGTCAAAATTATGGATAAGCAGAAAGGAATTAAACAACTTAGTCAAAGATTCAGGTGTATATATAGTAAGTATTGGGGTAAAAAATGAAGTTAAATGGAGAAAGAAAGGATTTAAGAAAACTTATGTTTATCAAACTAATTTTCCAAAACAATCACTATATGCTATATCTAATGCTATCATTACAGAATCAAAAAGAGTTTAAGGTTTTAAGATATATCTAAATCTAATTAGATATATCAATAAAGCTTTTAAACCTAATAAAAAAAAGGAGGTTCATTAAAAAAAATGAATGAAATATCAAAAATGTTAGAATATCAATCTACAGTGTTACTAATAGGTAAAAAATCAGCTGATGTTGCATATACAGTTTATAAAGAATATAAATCAACAATAAAAGATAGTAATTGTAAATATATTACATTATGTGCTGATGATACAGTGTTTAGCAATTATTCAAAAATATCAAAAATAAAGGAGGAAATTTTAAATAGAGAGTTACTGTTTCATGATTTAAAAATTGGGAATATTGATAAATACAATAAATTAGCTGAGAAACATCAACAATTAAATGAGTTAAAACATATAGTAATTAATGTATCAAATTATAAGCAGTTAATTAGCAATATGCAAGATAGCAATAAAGCTTGTATTAAAGAGTTTAAGGATGCTTTAAATACAATTTATGCTTTAGGTAGGTCTGATGGAGTTAGATTAATAATTAGTTCTGATGTTAAGCCATCCAAAGATGATTTAGGTTCTGCTTTAGCAATGTTAGACATGATTACATTAGATTAATTTTTTTAAGGTTTTAAGATATATCTAATTAAGTTTAGATATATCAATAAAGCTTTAAATAGCTAATAATAATAATAAAGGAGGTATATTTAAAAAATGTCTGAAGATAAAAATAAGAAATTAAAAAATTGGATAAAAGTTGCAATGTCTTTATATGTTTTAGCTTTTGTTGTTGGTATTGGTTTAAATATTTCTAATACAGTATCTAAAGCAGAACAATTAGAAAATACTACTGTAAGTTCTAAAAAAACAGTAGAAACAACAAATACTTTAGAAAATATATCTAAGGAAAATATTGAAAACACAACAGAATCAACAAAACAGGAAGAAAAACAAGTTGAAGATAGTAGTGTAGAAGTTATTGATACTATAGAAAATACAACAGAGTCTACAAAACAGGAAGAAAAAGCTATTGAAAGTAATGTATCTGAAGTTAAACAAACAGAAGTATCAGAAGTAAGGCAAGCAAAAAATACTTATACTGAAGAACAAACAAAGCAAGAAGTTAGCTCTAAAATAGTAGAAGATGTGTTAGAAACTAAATACAATGCTTCAAAATTTGAAGAAGACCACTCAAAAGAATGTGCTTTAGATGCTCAAATGAATAAAGATAATTTTTGTGAAGGTTTTTATAAATTGATAGATAAAACAGCTACTGAAAAAGCTTTAAATGCTTATATGTTAGATTATCAAGTATATTCATATTTTGGTGTAGATAGTTCTGAAAATACTTTAAGTGCTAATGTGACAGCATATTTATCAGATGGGTCAGTTGCAACAAGCACAGATACAGCAATATATAGAGAATTTAATGGTAAAAAGACAAAATTATTAGATTTAAGCAATAATCCTAATTATTACTACTTTGAAAATGGTTTATATATCAGTAACAAAGGGATTATCAGTGGAACTACAATCAGTAAATCAACAAAAACACTTACAATACCTAATAAAATATCTGGAATCACTGTTAAAGGAATAGATTCAGCAGTATTTAGAGATTATAATTTTACAAATGTTAGTTTACCTGATTCTGTTGAAATTATAGGATATGAACAATTTTACAATTCAACATTTAAAACATTTAAAAAACCTAAAAATCTAAAATATACAGCATTTAATATGTTTAATCCTGAAATTAAAGTAACAATCAATTAAAAACTAAATCTAATAGATATATTTAATTAAAACTAAATATATCTATTAGTGAAAATAAAAAATAGAAAGGAGAGTGTTCAAATCATGAAAACACAAAAATTTATTAAAAAAGCAATGGTAGTAACAATGTTATTCTCTACAATGATTTTACCATCAATTCAGACAACAACAGCATTAGCAGATACCTTTAATCAAACAGCAGTTAATGATGTGGAAATTAAAAATAATGTTTCTAAAATTACAGTTAATTTTCTTGATTTAAATGGTAATAAATTAGGTCAAATAACTAAAGACCATGTTTTAATTGGTAAAAATTTTAAAACAGTAAATAAATATATGTATGATAATTGGGAAATCTTGAATGCTGAACAAACTGGAGTTTTAAAAGAAGGTGGTAATACTTTAGATATTACACTTAAATCTAATAAAACATATACAGTAACAATTAAATATATAACTGAAGATAGACAAATATTACAAACAGAATCTTTAGAGATATCACATGGTTCTAAAATACTTATTAATCCTAAAAATGCTGAAGGATATGAATTATTATCTGATAGTAGAGAGTTAGTTGTAAATAGTAATACAGATACTCAAACAGTTGAATTTATGTATAAATCTACAACAGAAAATCAAGAAGATTTTAATGTAGAAAAAGCAGAAGTAATTGATAAAGGTTTTGCATTATCTAATATTAATTTAGAAAATGGAGACAAATATAATGAAGTAGATAGTTTTGTTGATATTGTTCCTGAAGATTATAATTATCAATACACAGACACATTTAATACTATAAATAATGACCCAATCCTTAGAAATATTACTTACTCTAATAAATTATATGATAATGATTTAAATAATGATAACACTAGAAAACATTTATTTTACAGTGCTAAATCTAAAGATTTAATGACTTTTGATGATTATTTTGGTAAAGATGTGGCAGGCATTGCATCTAATGAAAAAGTAGTTGATTTAAATGAAGTTTTAGAAGTGCATGGTTTAAATCCTGATGAATTATTACAAAATGCAAGATTTTCAAATGTAACTATTGTAAATGGTGAACAGTCAATTATGGATTTTTCTAAAATTGAAGATTCTAAATATTTATTAGGTATGTTACATGCTCCAATCTCAAATGTAGAAAATTTAGGTGATTATTTAGATTATGAATTTAATAATGTAAATAAAGATATGGTAGTAACTTATGATGTTCCTTTAAATCTTCCTGAATATTTTCCTGATATGTTGTTAGAACAATATCCTAGAGTAGAAGCAGAGATTGCTAAAAATTTAGAAGGTAAAAGAGTTCCACTATTAGATAATGGTAAAATATCAGGTAGTTTTAATCAAAACTTATCAGCTTTTGGAGATATTTATAAAAAAGATGGACAGTTTAGAGTTAAAGTCTACATGATAGGTAGAACTTTAAATTCTGGTAGCAACTATGATTTAAATTATACAGGTGCTTTAAAAATTGATTTAAATTCTCAAATCACTGTTAATTATGTAAATGAAAAAGGAGAAATATTAGATACAACAACAGAAATTGTTGCGAAAGATACTAACTATAATATCTTAAACAAAGCATTTGAAGGATATGAATTAAAAGATAGAAATGATAAAGATAAAGTAGTTTTTGTAAATAAAGATATGGTTGTAAATATAGAATATAAACCTTTAGGAACAATACCTCAGGTAGAAACAGGAAAAGTAATTGTAAACTATTTAGATGAAAATGGTAATAAAATTATTGATTCTAAAGAATTTACAGATAATGTTGATAATGATTTTACTGTAAATGCTGAATTATTAGATGGTTATGAATTAATATCAGATAAAGTAGTAACAGGTAAAGTAACAAAAGAAGATACCATAATTAATTTTAACTATAAAAAAGAGAAAGAAACTCCAGTAGAGCCACAAGAGCCAACAATTGAACCTGAAAAACCAGTAGAACCACAAGAACCACAAGAACCAACAATTGAACCTGAAACAACAATAGAAGCTCCTGAAGAGCCTCTTTATCAGACTAATGCTAATAAACCTAACAAAAATCTTGTAATTGCTAATTTAGTAGTATTTACAACAGCAATGCTAGGGACAGCAGTTAGCATTCTAAAAAAAGGTAAAAAGGTTTAAAAATTAAGGGGTAGTAAATTTACTACCCCTTTTAAATTTAAAAAAGGAGTGGATAAGAATTGAAAGTTATTAAAAAAGGAGTGGTAGCTTTAGTTATAGCATTTATTAGTTTAATATTTTATTCTAAAGCATATGTTTATTTTGTATCTAAAGATACAGTAGAGAATGTGGCTAAATACAATGACACAGAAATTATGGTTAAATCAGATAATACAGATAAAGATATAAAAGAAATAAAGGAAAATATATCTAAATCTACTGAAAAATATAATGAAGTAGAAGAAATAAAAGCTATTACAAGTAAATCAAGTGATTATTTAAATATAAAAGAAGTACCATTAGCAAATAAGTATAAAATTTTAGCTGAAACTGAAGATATAGTAAAATTAGGGTCAATTTACATTTCTGATTTAGATATTAAATTACCAATTTTTAAAGGGAAACCATTAGTTAAAACTAGTAAAGATACCATGCTTTTTGGTGCTACTACTAATTTAGAAAATCAAATTATGGGTAAAGGAAATTATGTGTTAGCAAGTCATATTGTAGATAACCCTAATTTATTGTTTACAAGCCTACACACTTTAGAAAAAGGCTCATATATCTATCTATATGACAGTAAATATAGTTATGAATACAGAGTTTACAAGAATTTTGAAGTTTATAACACTGAAACTTGGATACTCAATGATATTAAAGATTATAGCATTTTGACTCTATATACTTGTGTTCCTGATGGAAAAGAAATACCTTTAAAAAGAACAGTTATCAGAGCAGTTCTGACAGACATTAGAGAGTTGTAAATAGATTCCTTTACTTTTGTATTAAACCCCTTAAATATCAAAATTTAAGGGGTTTTATTTTATATTTAAGTAGATATAGCATGATACAGAAAATTGACAAGTAAGATAATACTTGCTATAAATAATTATAGACATATATTTAATTATATGTAAATATAAAAAGGAGGTAATTATTTTGAGAAATATCAGACTATATAAAATAATAACAATAATAGTATTATTGATTATTGCTATAGTAGCATTTGAACTTACAAACAATAATCAATCAGATGGACTTAATCAAGATGGTGAAATATTTTATGAAAATGGAATACCTTTATTTAAATATAATTTAAATAAAGACACTGAAAGTGTTGAGATAGTTGATTGTATATTATCAGATAAAAATAAAACTATAAAAATACCTGATGAAATTAAAGGATATCCAGTAAAAGTAATTAAGGTTTATGCTTTTGCAAATATTGAATTATTACAGTTGGAATTACCTAATTCTATATCATATATTGATAGTTATGCTTTTCAATTTTCCAATATTAATAAGCTAAATTTACCTAAAAACTTAATTATTATAAATGATTATGCTTTTAACAAAGCACATTTAAAAGATACTTTAATTATTCCTGATTCAGTTGAAATAATAGGAGATTTTGCTTTTAGTGAAAATGAAATATCAGAAGTAGTTTTAGGTAAAAATATAAAGGAAATAGGTTTTGCTTCTTTTAGTTTTAATAAAATAAAATCATTAAAATTTAAAGGCAATGCTAAAAATTTAGAAGTAATAGGTGATAATGCTTTTAATGGAGCTAAAGTTGACATTAAATATAGTGTTAATGATTTTGAAAAATTGAAAGTATGGGATTTTAATGAATCTATTCTTACAGATAAGACTGCAAGAATGAATTATAGATAACTTATAAAAATAAAAGGAGGACTTTTAAAATGGGATTATTTAGTAGAAAACCACAAAAAAAATCAACAGAAGGATTAAGTAAGAAAATTAAAAATGAAACAGGGTATGAATTAAGAGAGAAATTGTTAGAAAAATTACTAAACTTCATTAAACCTAATTCCAAGATTTATGGCATTATAGGCTTTGATTATGATAGCTATTTGATATTTACAGACCAATATTTTTTGGCAGTCAGAGAAAATGGTAAAGTTTTAGAGGAATACAGTATCAATGAAATTGATAATATTGAATATCATCAAGTGTTTTTAAAGAAAGAAATAATTATTGAAATAAGGGATAATATCTATACTTTTAACAAAATTGTAGATTCTGAAACTGCAGAACAAGTAGTTAATAGAGTTATAAATCAGATACAATTCAATGATTATATCTAAATATAATTAAATATAATATATAAAAGGGGTAATTAAAATGTTTAATAAAGATAAATCAATGGTTGAAAATTTAGATAAAATAGATATGATTAGAATTAAAATATTGCATGAAAAAAGAGAAGTAAATGAAGCATGTGAAAATGTAGCAAATGATAGTAAATTATTATTAGAATTAACTCAATATATATCTAAAGAATCTAAAATTAAAGCTTTAATTTTAGCTCATTTTGATGGGTTAATTATGCTTGTAGATGACTTAATTATAAATATAAATACTTTAGAAAGTTTTATACAAAGAGTTTATAAAGTATCAGAAAATGGTGATATAAAAACTATATATGACTTTTTAGATTAGTAAAAGAGCCTTAATAGGCTCTTTTTTTTTATTGAAAAGGTTTGGGATTGTCATCATGATTATCTAATATCACTCTTAAAACAAATACAAAGAAAAGAAAGAATGTTTTTATAAAGAAATAAATAGTGATTATAAGAAAGATACCTGAAAAAATTGAAGCAAATAGATTATTTTGATTGTTGAAAAATTCTAAAATGATACCTGAAGCTGAAGCACTAGCAATTCTTTGCACCAATAAAGGAATTATCCTAGAAAGCTTTGTTTGATTAGTTATAGCACTTGCAGGAACTAATTTACCATAATTCTGTATTTCTACATATCCTAAAAAGATAGCAAGTATGATTGATATTAAAAAAAACACTAAAATACCTCATTTCTATTTTTCTTTAATAATATCAAAAAAATACAGCAATACCAATGGTTTAAACATATTAAAATAAAAATCTAGCTCTATTTAAATATAAAAAATACCTCTCAGAGTAAATTAAGAGTATAATTCCCCACAAAAAAATATTCACTTCATTTAAAAGTGGTTTTTTCAAAAATAGAGTTAAAAAACCTTGATATTACAGTATTCTTGTATTTCTGTCAACAAAGATAAAACCCTTGAAAAATCAAGGTTTTAAAGGGGTCATTTTTTAAGTGTATTTTTCCATAAAATTTGAGAAAAAATTTGTAGTGAAAAATTTAAGCAGAATGCTTTTTTACTGATGTAGATAGTTTATAATTTAAGGTAGATACTATATGAACTACCTAAAGTATTGATATTTCAACAGATTATGTTACAATCAAGATGTAGAAGAAGTTAGGCATAAATATGCACCACAAGAAAGACAATTGCAGTTGTCTTTCTTTTTTTGTGCAAAAAAAAATAAGAGACAACACTTATTGCAGTAAGTGTTGCCCCAGTTGGTTAGAAAGCTACTATTTCTTTTTGTTTTTCTTATCTAACCAGTATTTCAACAGCACAGGAAGTGTTGCCAAAATAATAGGAAAAACAACTATTTTTAAATATAAAATATTTAAAATCTATTGATTTTTATATTTAAATCTGATATATTTAAATCAACAGATATATTAGAGAAAGGACTGATTTGATTGGGAAAATTAAAGATTAAAAGAATTCAGACAGGTATTTATTTCCAAGAAGAGGTTCTTGAAAAAACAAATGATTACATTAAATATCTAAATGATTATATTAAAAATGTAGATAAATCAGAGTTTAAATCTGAACATGGATGGTATAAAGATAATATTAAACTTGTTGACTTTACAGATAGAGTTATCATGCAATTTTTAGATAGATTTAACTTGTTGAATGCTTCAGAAAGTCCATTGATAACAGAAAATGGTGCTTTTAAAGAAACTGGATGGTCTAAGAATAATAAATTGATTTACAGTGAGAATTTTAATCAAACAGAACAATTTTTAGAAAATATGATAGGTGAAACAATCAACTTTGATGAATATTTTTTACCTAAAGAGAAAAACCCTTTTAAAAATTTAATTTCAGGGGAATTTACAAGTGATGATTTATATATAGCCTTAGAAAATATGTTTACAATTAATTATAAAGACTTGATGGAAATATCTAAACTTTATAGCAATAGGAGCAAAAGAGGTCTCTATATTTCAGAAAATCTTAAAGAAGATTTTTTTATCTCAACAGAATATTTCATTCCTGAAAATTTAGGTGGTAAATCAACTTTATTTAATAATATCATCAAATTTTGGTTCATCTATTTTGGTGTATATACCCCTCAAGATTTCTTACCTTTTTTTGCAAATGAATATGTAGAAAAATCAAAAGGGCAACCTTACAATAAAATTTTTGAAAACTTTTATTACAAAGAAATACCCTTTTTAAGTTTAGTAGATAATTATTTATTAGATTTTGCAGAATAGTAAAAGAAGCCTATAAATTTTAGGCTTCTTTATATATATTTTCTATTTTTATATCAAATAAAAACTTATAGATTCCTGATTTTGTTGTTAAAATAGCTTCAACTGTTTCCTTTTCATTATCAAAAATCACACTTAATTCTGAATTATTTACTAAACTTAGATTTTGATAATTTCTAAATTTAAAATTTTCATAAAAGTATTCTGTATCTCTAGTTTCTAAAGAGATATCTTTAATTCTTTCAAAGCTTTCAATTTTAATAGATATAAATTCTTCAATTTCTGCATGTTCTAATGTAATAGAATCTATCAACTTACCTTCTAAAAACCAATTTTTACCCTTTTTCTGCAAGTCTTTAATGTAATCTAAAGTTGTCATTTTAAATAATCCTTTCTAATCAATAATCAAAACTTTTTTATTTTGCAATTCTGCAATTTGTGTTTCAGTGTATCCTAGTGCTACTAATCCATGAATAATTCATGAGGGGAAATTAATCTTGCAGTAACTCCTTTTATTTTATTCAGTTCATTTATTAATTCAATATCTTCTTTAGTAGTAGCTCCTTGTTTTAATTTGGTGTTAAAAATTTTCTTAATTTGTTTTTTTGTTAATTTTTTCATTGTAATTTCCTACTTTCTATTATTTTAAATATTTAATATTTATATTATTTTGTTAAAAAATTAAATCTCTTAATTGATTGATTAAAATATTTTGCAATATCTAAATCAATAGAGACAATATTTCCTAAATTATCAGTTACGTAACTATACTTAAATGTGTAATTATCAAACTTTAAAGGTGCAATAGCATGTGTCTTTACTCCTTCAGAATCTGAAAAATTCTCAAAGTCTGCAACAAGTAAGGCTTCAGCTATTAAATCAAAAACTATTTCATTCTTTCCAATTTTTAGCTTAAAAATAGAATCTTCTGAGGTCTGCATTATTTCAATTAATACATTATCAGCAAGTAATACATAATAACTGTAGTCAGCAGTTTTATTCTTTGTTAAAACAAGTAATTTATCTATAATCATATCCTTTATTCTCCTTTTTAAATATTTAATATTTATTATTTCTTAAGATGATGTTAGTTTACACCCTTTTTTATTGTTTGTCAATAGTTTTTAAATAAAAAATATTTAATTTTTTGTATTTTGTTAAAATAGCTTGTTTTTAAAGGCTTTTTAAATGAATTCTAAAGGTAATTACCTTGTTAAAAATTTGAAATAGTCTTAGAATCACTTCTAAAAATAGAATAAAGAGAAAAGTTACATATTTTTTCACTATCTCAGACCATATAGTTATTTTCTCTGTTATGTTGAACAAAAAAAGCTAGAACAATCTAGCTTAAAAAGTGTTTAAAGTTTATTCTATTACACTAAATATCCAATTCAACCATGCAACAACAGTTTGCATTCTTCTATTAGCAGTAGACATACTATTGATAGATTCTACATTATCTAACAAAACTTTAGAGATATATTTTCTATCATACTCTCCACCATTTTTTAATGTGGAATCAAATGCAAGTTTAAAAGGTTTGTGTGACAATATTTTAGAGATAATCAAAGCATTTCTCTTATTAGAGTTGTGCATATTTTTAATTTTTATTCCATCTTCATTTAACTTGAAGTAATAATCTTGTTTTGTTGCAAGACCTAAGTATACTAATGAGTTAGCATAATAATCACTTTGTCTCAAATCAAATTCATATGCTTCTGCTAATTCATACTTATTTTTTCTTTCATAAATATAATCAATCATATCAAGTATTCTAGTAAAAGTATCTGCTTGAGGGAATGGAACATTTTTAGGTTCTTCAACTTCTTTTACAGTTGCACTTATTCTTTTTACTTCATCTAAGTTTAAATCTAGTGAATCATTTAAAATAAAATTGATTTGTTCTACCTTTTTTATACTAGAATAGTTCATAGTATCTGTAAATTTAAATACATGGAAAGAAAATATATCATCAGCATAAGTAAAAAACACTGGAGTAATTTCTTTTGTAGTATTCAAGTTTTGATACATTCTAAATGGATAATATAGTTGCCTAATGTTAAAATCTTTAGGTATCTTGTTTTTAGCTTCTACTATGAGTATATTGTTTAAATTTTCATAAGACCCATCAATTTCAATCTGTGCATTTTCAACAGTGAATTCATGAAGTTTTTTATCAGAATTTAGTATATTATACTGTAGAGAACCACTAGACATTCTTCCACTTAGTGTGAGTAATGACTGTGGTTCATTTTGTTTAGTTTTCATGACAGAATCTATCATATTACTCATATGAGCAATATTTAATGCTGAACTTTCACTTGTTATTTTAGTAATATCTAAAGATTGTATAAAATCAGGTATTTTCACAGGAATTGGTTTTAAATTCTTATGTTTTAAATCTTCAAATATTTTAAATTTGCCTAAAATGTAATTCCCTCTAGAATCAGGAAGAATAGTAATATTATTATCTGAAAAAATTTCTGGTAATTGATTAGAATGGTCAAATTTTGTCATTAGTCTTGCTTCTCTAAACTCATTGATTTGTTTAGACCTTATACTAAATATTTCATTTCTATCAATTTCATTTAAGATATCATATTTATCAAATAACTTTTCCCAAGCCTCATCATTTTTACCTTTTTTCAATATTACCACTTCCTTACATTCTAACTTTGCTTATAATTGTAGTTCATTATGAGAACTTCATCCACTTTTCCTCTACCACTTGCTTTTGAATTTATGTTTCTAGTTGCTCCTATTATAATGGTATTTTCTTTGTAATCAGAATATAGGTCATGTATTAGTTTACTTGATGAATTTGACAGCATTACAAAACAACCTTTTTTATCAAGTTCAATAAACAAATCTCTTAATCTTACTTGTTCTTCATAATCAAAACCATTTAAAGTATACCCTACAAAACTTTGTGAGTCTTCAACTAATGGTGCATATGGAGGGTCAAAGTATACAAAATCTCCTTTTCTAGCAGTTTTTGCAGCTTTTTCAAAATCTCCATTCATAATTTTAATTCCTGATTTATTTAAAAATTTGCTATCAGCAATCAAAACTTCTTTATTCACTATATTAGGATTTTTGTAATTTCCATAAGGCACATTGAATTGATTTTGAGAATTAACTCTAAATAGACCATTAAAACAAGTTTTATTTAAATATATAAATCTAGAAGCTCTTTCTACATTTGATTTTTCTTCTAAAATACCATTTCTATCCCATTCTCTTAAGGTATAAAAGTATTCTTTTGAATCATTCTCTTTATGTTTTTCTAATTCTTGTATTAACTCATCTAAATTATCTCTAATTGCAATATATGTGTTAATTAATTCTGAATTAAAATCATTAATTACAGTCTTATTATTTTGCAGTTCCATAAAAACTGAACCACCACCAACAAAAGGCTCTACAAATTTTTTGTAAGTTTTTGGTTTATATTTAATAATTTCAGACATTAATTGTCTTTTCCCACCTGCCCATTTCACAAATGGCTTTACAAGTGGATTTTTAGTTGTTTTACTCATATTATTTTTGCTCCTGTCCGAAGTCTTTAAACACTATATTATATCATATTTTTTATACAATAGTATTTAAAGTCAAAAGTTTTGAAATAGAAAGTTTTTGGCTTTCCAATTTTTTATATTAAATTTTTCTTATATATACTAAATCACTAATTCTAACTCTTTTTGTATTTTATTTACTTGTTCCTCAACATAATTTTCAGGTATTAAAAGATTTTCTGCTATTTCTTTATTTGTTTTTCCTAATTTAACAAAATCAATCATTTCAAAGTAAGCTCTTTTCTTCAAAACATAAATAGTATTTTTACTAATCTTTAAAGTATCAGCAATTTTTTTGATTGGTTTCTTTTCTGCCAACATTTTAAAGACTTCAGTGTAAACTATTAAATTTCTACCTTTAGAATTTTTATGGTATTGAATAGTGCCACCTTTGTATTTCCCCTCATTTTTAGCTCTTTCAATCCCTAATTTTTGTCTTTCTAACATTCTTATTCTTTCATTCTCAGCATAAAAACTAGAAACAACAGTCATAATATCAAAAATTAATTTTGAAGTAATATCAGAAGGTATATCTTTCATTCCTAACTTTTCTAAAATATCTAAAGGAAGTATAGTAGCTCCTTTTGATTTAATCTTAGCTTGAATTTCTTCTAAATCTTTTGTATTTCTACTTAATCTATCTAAAGCAACTACATAAATAGTATCAATATCTCTAACATACTCTATCATTTCATTAAGTGCTTTTCTATCTCTAATAGTTCCTGAAATTCCATCATCAACAAACCACTTCTCAATCCCTAAATCTTTCATTTTCATTTTTTGGTTTTCTACAGATTGCTCATCAGTAGATACTCTTATATATCCAATTTTTGACATTTTAAAATTTCACTCCTCTTTTTTTTAAATTTACTATTTTTTCAATCAACTATGAAAAACCTGATTGAACCACCCTGATTGAACACTCTATAAGTATAACTCAAGTATTGATACATAACAATTTTATAAAATACCAAACAGAGGGGGAGCTGATTGAACACTATGATTAAAATATAAAAGCTTCAAAAAAGCCTTTTTAATTAAATCTAGTTTTCTTCACAAATTTCTTCAATTCTTTTTTTTCAATATCTTGTTCTACAAAACCACCAGCTCCAATAAATAACATATTTAATGATGCAAATAATATTGACATATATAGTATTGATATTGATGATTCAGTATCATCTTTTTCTCCAATATCTTTAACTTCTTGTTTTTCTTCAATTTTTTGGTCTTCTTTTATATTTTCTGTTTGTGTATTTTGAATATTTAAATCAATTATAGCTATACTAAGTATTATAGCTAAATATATAGTTAATATAGTTAATACATTTTTCATAACAATCAAACCTCCATTACATATATTTGAATATATTTAAATATTTATTGTTACATATCAATTCCACTTTCTATTTCTAATAGTGTTTTAGTTTTCTCTACTTTTTCTACTTTTTCTACAACAAAATCATTTTTATTGATAAGTAATTCTTCAGGGTTTTTAGTAACAAAATCTACTAACTCTTCAGTATTTACTATACTATTTCCTTTCATTTTCATTGGACTATATTTTATAAAATCTTTGATAGCTTTTTGCTTGTTTTGATAAATATCTCTAGCAAAAAATCCAGTAATACCAATATTTTCAAGGTGTCCAAAATCATAATCAAAGGTATTTTCTTTAAAAATATCACACCAATCAACAATATTTTGTTTCCCTTTTTGTTGGATAATAGTAGCTTTTTCAGTTCTTGATATAAAAATTACAGGGATTCCTTTATTCTCACAATAGTTCAGAATATATTTAAAAGTATCTGTTAAGACTAATTTTGTGCCACCTGAAAGGTCTATAAACAACATTTCAGAATCTAATAATTCTAATAAATCTTTAAATCTGAAGTTATTGAAAAGCTCTTGTATCTCTAATATATCAATCAATCCTGACATATTGTAATCATAACTTAAACATTCTTTTATTGCTTGATAAACAAAATATTTTTTACCAAAATTATCAGGTGCTGAAAGCATATAAGACTTTTTAGGTAATTTCCCATTTTTAAAGTCAATCAACATATTATCTAATAAGTTAAGATAATCATTAAACAAAACTTTATTCTTCAATTCTTCAGATATATCAGCACCTTTTCTTAAAGTATCTAAATTAAAATCTATTTCTCTATATTTTAAATTTGGGATAAATTCTTTTAAAATATCTGGGTCAATATTTACTGCTTGATTATTGTGTATTGCTTTACCCCTACATTTAGGGCATTTATGGCTTTTAACTCCTACACCACCATCTTTTTTAGGTAGATAGATAAACCCTCTATTTTCGCAAACCGAACAAATGTTGTTTTTATCTTCTAATTTAATTAATTTTTTATATCTGGCTACTTCAGATTCATAAGTAATTTCTGCTTTATTTGATTCAACTTGTTCAATATTTAATACTTCAGGTATTTCAATAGATTCTTCATTATTTTCAACTTTTGGAAGAATTTCTATAATTTTATCTAACAAATCAAATTGTTTTAATTTATTGATAGATTCTTCAGAAAAGTTAGATATATTTTGTTTTTCAGTAGATTCTTGTTTGATTTTATTTTTTCTAATGTGTATTACTAATTGTTTATTTTGCTTAAAATCCAATAAATCAGCTATTTCTGATATGCTAAATCCTTTTTTATATAGTAATTCTGCTATTTCTAATTTGTTTGCTAAATTCATAAATTAATTCCCCCTATATATGTCTTATCTTTCTGAATATATTAAATTTAATTAAATCTAAATTTAATTCAAAAGATTGATATTCTGCTAACATTTCTTCTTCAACCATTTTTTTCATTGCTAATACAATATCTTCAGAAGATATTGTATCAATCTTTGTTTTCTTTAAATTTTCAAAGCAGTCTGATAAACTTAATACTTTTAAATAATCCTTCAGCTCTTTTGTCAAAGCTTCTTTAAATTCAGGTAATTCAGCTTCTATTAAGCTTTCTAAATTATCTTTAATAAATCTGCTATAGTTTATTTCTGCTACATAGCAATCAAAATCATAGTTTAAATAATCTGTATAAGCTAAATCAATTAATCTTGTTGATTCTGCTAATTTATCAATATCTTTAGTTAAATCTAATTTATATTTAAATACTTTAGATTTAAATTTTTTAGTTACTTCAATAGTATTATCAATATTTAAATTACCTAATTCTAAATCTTTAATCACTTTAAGTGATTCTGAAATTTTTTGTTTTGCTGAAGTATTTAAAACTTTTATAAATACCTCTCTTTCTACTTTTTCCATAATAATCACCTTTTGCTATATTTATTTTCAAACACATTTACTAAATGCTTAATTTGTTCTATCTCCTTAATTGATAGATTGGAAAATAAAATCTCTACATTATCACTTAATCTCAAAGTATATTCAGGTCTTTTGTTTAAGACTTTAATAATATGTATTTCTAAATTAGATAAATCTTTCCCAATAAGATATGTTTTATCCATGTATTTTTTCACTCCTTTTATTTATATCTATATTAAATTAAATATATTTATTATCTACATTTATTATTATAGCAATTATTCATAGATTGTCAATTTTCTGTATCATGTTTATAGTTTTATATTCAGTTTTATCTAATATTATATAAATGTTTACAAGGTTTTTAATAAGAAAGTAAAGTAATATTAATCCATAAAAAAAGAAGTCCAAAAGGACTTCTTTTTAGTTAATAACTAATATAATAGTTACACAAATCTAGTAATTTATTAAACAATTCTACCAATAAATCTTTAGTTTCTGCATAGTTAAATTCAGATATATCAATTGTCAACTTACCTTTATGATGATTATCATAAAAATTACTATAATACACTTCATCTGTTTCTTCTAAATTATTTTTATCTCTAACTACAAACTTAAAATCTAATATTACTTCTCCATCTAATACTTTAAATTTAGGATATATATGTTCTGCTTCAAAAACTTCTAAATTACCTTTGTTTAAAATATCTTTCATACTATTAAGTTTTGAATTATAAATTACAGATATTTCTTTATTTAATTTATCAACCATTTCTACAATTTCTATTGTTTTATAATTATTTACTTCTACAGATAATTCATTTCTAAATCTTTCAGCTTCTTTAATCGCTTGCTCTTTTGTGAACTCTACATCCTTATTTTTATTAGTAAATTTCTCAATAATACTTGTATCTTCTAAAGTTATTGGATAGTTATTATGTTCTATATAAAGTTTAGTTTTATCACTCCAAATTTTTACAGGTGCTTTTTCAAAATATTCCTTAATCCAGTTTATAAATTGCTCTTGATTCTTAATATTTTCCTTTGTTTTTCTATTATCTTTAATCATGATTAAAGACCTCCTTTGTTTTTTATATATACATTCAATTAAATATATTTAATTACTAACTAAAAAAAATTAGTAATTAAATAAATTATCTTCTTCTGATTCATTTACCCCAAAATCCACTCTTTTTAAATCATTGATTATCCATTTTAAATTTTTAATATCAAATAAATTAAACTCAACATCCTGATAATCATTTGTTTTAAAGACTAACACATAGTCTTTATCTATATCAGTTGTATTAATCATTTTAAAGCCTTTAGTTCCTTTTTTGATAATTATATCAGCACCTTCAGTATTTAATCCTAAAGCTCCTAATTTAACCTTAAAAGTAGAAATATTAGTATCCATAGTCAGCAACACATCATTTAAATACTCACAAATATCTATAATATCATTGCTAAATGCTTTTCTTGCTTCATTATCTGTATCTAAAAATGATTTATCAGAAACTCCTTCATTTTTAAATTCATAATCTTTAAATCTAAAATAAGTAGTAAATTTAGGATTTTCAGAACCTTTTGATTTTAAAATATACTCATAATTTACTTTTTCTAAATTGTATTCTAAAATAGTTTCACTATCTGCTTCTTCTACTAATTTTTCTAAAGCTGATATATGATTTTCAATTAATTCAGATTCTGTCAATGTCTCATGACTATAGCTCCTTAACTCTTTGCTTAAATCTAATAATAATTCTTCAGTGTATTCATTATCATAAGTCTTTGCTGATAGTTCTAAAGTATTGTTAGCTAACCAATTAAAGCTTAAATTATCAATGTTTATATGACTTAAAGAGGGGCTTCTAAAATAATTACTTATTGTGGCTTCTGAAAAATGCTTAAAGTCTGCAATAATATTGTCTTTTAAAACAAGTAACTCTTTATACATTTTTTCTAGCTCAAATTCTGCTGTTTCCGCAGTGATTTTAATATTACCTTTCTTAACATTAGTAAAATTAGTTAAAATATCACTATTTACTACTTGATGATTAGTATTTTTAATTCTTAAAATCAATTCTGTTTTTCTTTTCAATAATTCTAAATTCTGATATTTCCCCTTTTCAGCCATTTTTTGCTTCATTAAATTAATAAACATAGTTTCTTTGTTGATATTTTGCTTAGTTTTTCTCTTATCTTTTAACATTTAAATTCCCCCTAACTTTATATTATTAGCTATTTAAAAGCTTTATTACTATATCTAAACTTAATTAGATATAGTTAAAAACTTTAAATTACTCACTTAAATCTTCTAAAATTTCTTCTTTTATTTCATTCAATTTTTCTTCTACAATATCTAAAAACTTATAATAATCAAATACATAACCATATGGTAACTCAAGATAAGATTCATAAGTTTCTTCAGAAAATTCTACTTCTTCACTATACCAAAATCCAGATGTGGTAAAGATTGGATAATCAGTATCTATTTTAATAATATTATTATAAATTTCAATTTCACATTCAAAATTACTAGAAAAACCTTGAACATAAATTTCTGGATAATCTATTTCAAAATCTGGATATTGTTTTTTAATATCTGATACTAGATTATCAACTAATTCTTTTATGTCTTTTTCATAATTTTCTTCTGCATATTCTGCACATTCTGCTTGTTCTTTCAAATTACTTAAAATATAATCAACAACTGATTTAACTTCTTCAATTACAAAATCTATTGTATCTATTATTGTCATATCTGCACCTTCAGAATTCCAAATAGCTTCAATAACACTTCCATAAGCATAAATATCAATATAATCTAAACTATATTCAATTGCATAATCTGTATCTTCCAATTTTTTTACATAAGATTCAACACTATTTTCAATAACTTCTTTTGCAATTACCCAATATTTTTCATAGTCATCAATATAATCTTCTAAATCACTGAGTTCAAATTCTTCAAAAGATGTATTAGATTTAAACATAGAATAAACTTCACTGTCAAAATCAAGATGTGTTATTTGATAATCCTTAAATTTAAAAGAAACTACATAATCATCAATAAACTTAATATCTGTAATGTTTTCTAACCCAAAATTATTAACTATATGCTCTTTAATAAGTTTTTGTGCTACACTTATTCCTAATGTTTTATAGTTTTTTACTTCTACAGCTAGTTCATTTCTTAATCTTTCTGCTTCTTTAATTGCTTGCTCTTTTGTAAATTCCACACCTTTGTTTTTATTAGTAAATTTCTCTATAATATTTGTGTTTTCTAAGGTTATTGGATAGTTATTATGAGTAATGTAAAGCTTAGTTTTATCATTTGTAATTGTTATTGGTGCTTCAGCAAAATATTCTTTTATATAATTAATATATTGCTCCTGATTTTTACTATTTTCTTTGGTTTTTCTTTTATCTTTAATCATGATTAAAGACCTCCTTTATTTATTTTAAATATTTAATATTTAATTATCTACAAATTTAATAATAGCAAATCAAATATAGATTGTCAAATTTCTGTATCATACTTATTTATTGCAAACAAAAAACCCTTATAAAATAAGGGTTTAATTGTATATCAAAGACAATTTAATAGCTGAAGCTAAATGATTTTCTTTTTCTATTTGCTTAACTGTTTTAGTTTGTATAAGGGTTGATTTATCAACTAAAGTATCAAATAATGCTAAAGCATAACTGTCTGATTTTGAGAAATTATATAATGTATCTAAAGCTATTTGCTTAATATTGCTTATATTCTCCTTTGTTTTGAGAATTTTAATTAAAAAATCTACTTTATCTAAATTACTATCAGTATTTTGGATTATGTTTAACACCTTAAAATCTAATATTTGTATTTGATTATCAGCTATATTACTAAATTTAGATTGTTGTAAATCATAATCATTTCTAAGTTTTTCTACCACTTCAGCAAATTCTTTTGCTTTTTCTAAGTCAGTCATAGTATTTAAAATATTTACAAGTGTTGTAAAATCGGGTAAATCTTTAAAAGTATAATCAAAATTACTCTCTAATATTAAATGATTATTTTTATTCAGATATAAATATTGATTATTAAAAAAGATAGGTAAATAGCTGTCTTTAATATAGTTATTATCTGTATCAAAATTAATACACATTCCATACACCTCCATATATACACAAGGAAAGGGTTCAGGCTTTCCGACCTAAACCCTTTTAATTTAATTTTGACAAATGTCAAGGACTTTTCATATATTTATATTAACATAAATATATATTTATTGCAAATTTAAGTATCACATTAAGTCATCAAATAAATCTTCAGATTTATCTTCCTCTTCATTTTCCTTATTTCTGGCATAATCAAGGCTTTCATCCAAATCTACTTGATATAATTCTTCTAAATAAAGAGCCAAACCATGGAACTCAATTTTACCTAAAAATGTGATAATTAAAGCATAAACAACACAAAATATTAAATTGTTAAAAAATAGCATGTTACATAACCTCCTTTTATAAGTCCAAATCTTTAAAAATCTCTGTTAAATCAGCATTAGAATTAGTTTCTTCTTCAACATTAGTTACTTCATTCAAAGGTTTAGAAACTTCTTCTTCAGCAACTTCAACTTCTATATTAGTATCTTGTGATTCAGTTTCTAAATCACAATTTTCTTCTATAGTTTCTTTAGTTTCAACAGATTCAGCAACTTTAATATCTCCTAATTTCTTAGGTTCTATACCATACATATCTTGATATAGACCATCAGATTTAACATCTTCAATATCATCAGCTAATATAAATTGCCAATATTTATCCATTGTATTGTATTTCTTATCAAAATGTTTACCTACTTCTTCAGGGTCAATAAATGCTGTTTTTAACATACCATAACCATCAACAATTTCAATAGGTTCAACAAAAGGTCTAATTTTACCAGATTTAAATGCCATATAACCTTTAGGACCTCCATCTTCAATTTTTTCTCTTTTTTCAGGGTCTTTTTCAGCTAACTTTTTTAACATAGTATCTTTAGAAATAACTCTTGTAATAGTTGTAAATTCTTTAAATATACTTCTAGAATCATCAACACCTGATAGAGAATACATATCATTATTTCCTACAAATTCAACAGTCATATTCTTTTTAAACCCTTGACCTAATTCACTTACTACAGGACTTTGTGAGATTGAAATTGTTACAATACCCATACTTCTACCAATAGCTTTAATTTGATTTACATAATCCAAAATAACTAAGCTTGCTTTGGTTTTACCAACTTTAAATCTCTCAAAACTTTTTAGTAAAGATTCCCATTCATCTAAAACTAGTAAAATACTACCTAATTCTTCAAAACCATTCTTTCTAGCATATTTATTATAATTAACCATATCTTTAGAACCAGTATTTCTAAATAAAAGTTCTCTACGCAAACCTTCTAAGTAAACAACTCTTATTATACTGATTAAAGCTTTTACCTTATCATCAACATAAAGAGTAGTTCCTCTAACTGTTTCTTGACCTACTGCTTGCACAATAGCTCCTGATTCATGTAAGTTCATAGCATAATAATCACTTAACTTAGCTCCTGAAACTACAAAAACATCTTTGAAGTTTTTTTGATTATTATAAAGCAATTGAACAATCAATAAAACAGCTGCTACAGTTTTACCATATCCAGTAATTCCTGAAATTAAGGCATGGAAAGCATCATTTGTCATATTAGCTTTTACTTCCCCTTTTTGTGACATACCTAAAATTAATTGATTTTTTTCTGCTGATTCTACTAATTGGTTAAAAGTAACAGGGTAGTTATCAATAGTTGCTTGTAACAATACTGTTAAAATAAGCTTACTAGTATCAAATTCATCTTGATTAAGTCTAATACCAGATACCTTTAAAGCATTAGCTATTTTATTTTTGTTGTTATTACTTAAAACATCTGCTACTTCAGCATTTTCATTAAAATTAAGAGTTATATTAAAATATTTATCATTACCCTCAACAATTAAATCTTTAAAAGGTGCATGAAATCCAAACTTTTTAGTGTTTTCATCAATGATAGTTAATACATTTTTCAAATCTTGAACATTTATACTTTCTGAATTAGTTTCTTTTATTGCTTGTTTTAAATCATTAACATTTCTTTTTCTATCAGCTAATTTAATATCTAAATAAAAGATAGCTTTGTTTTTATGAGGTCTAACTTTTACATCATAACCTAGTTCTCTCTCAATCAAAGGTAAGTTACTTACAATGTTTTTATACAACTTACCAACAGCTAAATTACAAATCATTGTAATTTCATAATTATCACCACTCAGATTTTTACCTAGGTTATTGTTAAATGAAAACCCTAAAACATATTCATTTTCTTCATTTTTCTTATTGATTTTTTTCTGTAAATTATTGACTATATCAGCACTAATATCTAAATTAGCTTCTTCCAATTCTTGTTTTAATTTATTTAAATCTCTTGTATTTCTAATTGCTTCATAGTCTTTAAAATAATTAAGATAAGCTTCATTGTCTTTAAATACTTCCACAAAATCAAAAGTTTTATTATATATAGTTTTACTCAAATATATATCAAACATTATATATGCTTTATTATCTGCTACTAAATAGAAACCTCCATATTTATCAAAAGGCTTTAAATAGTCAATATTAGCAAGTGTATTGATTGGTTTATCATCAATATTTTCTAAATCTAATTGTAAAACTAATCCCAATTTATCATCAAAATCAAGAGTCATATCAGTAATTCTTGATTTACTAGTTAAATAAATATCTCTAAAGTCTTTCCTAATTTCCTCATATTTTTCTACAATTTCTCTCAAATCAGATAAACCAACACCTTTTTCTAAATAATAATTTATTATAGCATCAACATCAGCTCTACCAGTTGTTATCCTGAAACACTGAAAAATAGGAAATATAAGTAATGTTAAATTTAAAAAAATCAAAGGCTTTAATCCATAACCTATGTTTTGTAGAGCATACGCAAAAAACATACTCAATGACATAATTAAAAATGGAGAATACAAGTATAAGATATCTAGTAAGTTTTTTTTGTTATACTCCTTTATAATTTCCTCTTTTTCTTTTTTTGACATACCTAACATGAAATCAGCATTACCACTCATTACATATTTCAATCTCAACTTATATTTAAATTTAAATAAAGGATAGTATCTAACTAATTTATAAAGCATGTTCATTGCTTTTTTAAGCATTATTTGAGTTTCTTCAGCTTGATAAACTTCTTTTGTTTTTATCAATCCCTCTTTTGTTTTATCTAACGCAAATTTAGCTTTTGATTCAATATCTAAATCATTGATTTTTTGCTTGTAATCAGTGTTTTTCAATTTATCCTTTAAAATATCTAAGCTTTTGTCCTTTTTATTATGATTCTCTTTGTTTTCATTTTCTGTATTGCTTTTTAAATCTCTAAAATCATTAGACATTTAAACCTCCCTCCTGTTTTTTGGAATATTTTTCTATATTTCTTTTTTTAAGAGTATATAGTCTTAAATAGTGTTTTGTTTCAACTACATTAGATAATACTCTACCTTTAAATACTTTTACAAAATCTTCAAAGGTATTAAATACTTGTATTTCCTTACTATTTTGATTGATTACAAAACTGTAAATACATTGAGTAGTTGTATCATAGATTATAATATCTTTCCTTATTTGACCTTCTCTCATTCTTTGACCTAATTCATTATTTTCAATTTTATCCTTGATTTTCAATACCAATTCATAATCACTAATAACAAGTATATCTAAGTAATTTTTATCTTTAGTTTGATAGCTTTCAACATTGTTTAAATCAATATTTGTTAACCTAAATTTGTAATTATAGAAATTACCTATTTGTTTATTCATAATTACAGTATTTAAGAAAACTTCTTGTTTATCTTCTACATTAGATAAATTAACTCCAGAAAATCTAAATTTAAAGTCATCATGTAATTTAACTAATGCCTTTGAAATATTCTCTAATTCAAATATTTTTGATAAATCATAGGTTTTTGAATAATAAATATTTTCCCTACTCAATTTTTTCTTTTGTATAAAATCCGCTTTAACAAAACCATCTAACATTGCATACAAAGCACTTTTGTTCCCAAATATTTTATTTAATGTTGCACCACTAACCCCATTAGAATTGTTTACAAAATTTAACACTTCTGATTTATCTAATGCTCTAATATCTTTTGTCATTTTTTAACTCACTCCTTTCAATTTTTTTCTCAATAATTTTGACTGTCAATCTTTTGTATTTTTGACCCTAAATTTTATCTGAATTTATATTTCCCTCTAACAATTACCCCCCAATACCATCAAATTCCCATCAATTTTTCTAAAAATAGTTAATTTGATAGAGAACAATTTTAAAACTATAAAATCTCTAAAAACCATTAAAACACTTATATATCAACATTTTATAAGGTTTCCATTACTATTTATTACTTAAATATTTAGTGATTTTGAGTCAACCTTTGGTCTACTTTAGGTCTACCTTGAGTATAGTTTCAAGATGGCTTTATCAAGATTCAAAATGGTTTCATCAAGCTACAATACCCTTTTGGTCTAGCTTACTGATTTAAAATAAAAAGTCTACTAAAGACTTAAATAACCTTGAAATATCAATAATTTATAGACTTACATAGAAATAATCCAATAAAATCAGGAGGTTTCCTATTGTTTTATATTTAATTAGGTATAAATATATTTCTTATAATTCTATTATATCTTGTTATATAATGCTTGTCAAATTTATGTATCTTTTATTGGAAACCTCCTGATAATAAAGGATTATAACTTGCTGTTATTAGATTCAATTAAATGTGATAAAAATTAGACACTTGAAAACCATTGATTTTACTGTGTTATTTTAATGATGATACAAAAAATTGACAACTGATTTAAAACTTGCTATAAATAGAATTAAGACATGTTACTAATTTACAATAAAAAATATATGGAGGGAGGAACATGACAAAAAATATAAAAACAATCAAGTATAAAAAAGAGGATTATTTAAAAGCATTGAATCAATTTAAAAGTGCTTTTAATAAGAATGATTTAGTAAGTATTAAAGAGATACAATCAATTAATCAAGAAATATATTTAAATTTTAATAAATATGATTTTCAACAGATAGATACACATAAAATATTTAAAAAGTCCAAAAATATCAAAGATTTTGTGACTGAAGGATTGATTACAACAATTACTGATGACTATTTAGTAGACTATCTAAAATATGATTTGAATCGGTTGAAAATGTATAAAACATTATGTAAACAAGAATATCAGGATTTACAAATAGCAGTTAAATACAGATTAGAAAAGTTTTATCAAGCTTTTAGTAGTGAATATTTTAAGATTTACACTCTTTTAAAGATAGCTTTTGATAATAAAATAGATATTGAAATATATAGTAATGAAAATTTAGACAACTTTTTAGGTATTGATTTTATAGTGAAAGTTAAGGGTATTTACTTAAATATACACAGTATTAATGGTTCTAAACAATCTTTCAAAAGATTAGAAGAAAAGTATCAAAAGAAAGTTACTATTTATCTTTCAGATAATACAAAATACTATTTTGATAGAACAGTGGAGTATATTAAAGACTTACATTTACCTTTTATTGATACTAATTATCAAACAGAAAGCACATATTATAAAATTAAAGGTATTGAAGAACAAGCAAAAGAAATTATATATTTAAATACATCTAAATATAATAAAAGTGAAAGTAATCAAGAATTTAATAAGTATTTTGATTTACTTAACAATATGAAAAAGAATCAACAAACTATAGTGTATTGCTAAAATAGGAGTGAAAATAATAATGGATAGAAAGGTAGTGAAGTATACCACTGAAGATTATACAAATTTAGAAAATATGATACTAAACAATCCACATTTTGAAGAGTTTAATGATATTCATAAAACTGGATTTTTTGAAAAAGAGATAGTAAAAGATTCTAATAAGCATAACTTTTTTCAGATTGAATTATCAAAATATTTTGAAAAGAATTATGGTAATAAATTAGGATTTATAAAGGATTTAGCACCTATTGTTGCTAATGATTTTTACAACAATTACAAAAATTGGAATCCTGAAGAAATAGAGGAATTTAAAAAAACTGAAGCACATAAAGATTTAAAGACTGCTATTTTTTATAGACTAAATACATTATATGATAGTTTTCTACTAGAGAAATTTAAAATATATTGCTTTTTAAAACAAGCAGAGGAAGAAAAAATGGATATGAGAATATTACAATCTGATAATTTAGACATGTTGTTAGGTATTGATTTT
>Ga0334889_1000978_pt1:0-30000 | contig 40697 bp, 36 predicted proteins | sample GraSluR1_MG_2_FD_207222 | JGI IMG/M metagenome (GOLD analysis project Ga0334889, IMG submission 207222) | Sludge microbial communities from methane-producing bioreactor in Wageningen University, Netherlands - Granular Sludge_8_08-R1 | ecosystem: Engineered > Bioreactor > Anaerobic >...
ATGTTTGCAGCTCTTATACGCTCCCCCTCATGCATGGGGCTGACATCAACAGGTATATCTTCAAACATAATATTCCTCCATTTGACTCCTTAGGTTAATTTTTTGATGATCATAAATTTCTAATCTACTTTTGCTAACATCTCCAGGTACTTAAGCCATTCTTCATCTTTCATATTAGGGAATGAAGCATCTGCATTGGAATGGAAAAATTTACACAGGGTCAATGTCTTCAAATGGGGTGCGAAGTGTTTTAACGTGGAAAGTCCCTGGGATCCCATATAATATATCACTCCGATGAAGAGGACCAGGTCATGGTTACCCTCACCACTAACACCCTTCCATTCCGGGTCTTTCAGGAGGTTAACTATCTCCACCAGCCCATATGACTTGCTGGGAACACCTGCTTCAGTAAGGGATTTGAATGCATCTCCGGTGCTTACAATGGGGATGTTCCATTTTTCTGCAATCTTGGAAACTAAAACCTGTGCCGGGTTGTCGTTAATTAGAGGGCCCACCACTATTAGGGGTCTTTTTGCTTTTACTATCATCATCTCCGCTGTCTCTGGTGTAACCAGTAGTGCCTGTTTTGGCCCGGCTATCACCGTTGGCTGCCAGGGGATTACCCTTTCATTCATTTGAATCACCCTTATCACTTGCTTTTTCTTCTCTAAATTTCATCAAGGACGGCTCCTGGGGAAGTGCTCGTGGTTCCCACCCTACCTCTTCAAGAATATTGGTAACCTCCTTCTTGTAGGTTATAGGGATATCCTTCTCATTCCTCACGAATTTATAAACATCTTCTGGGAGAATGCCGAAGTACTTTTTATGGATGTCTAAATAGTGGTTAAGTTTAATCTGCCTCCCTTTTGGAGTGTCAGTATGCCTGATGCATAGTTTGGCAATCATCACCGTTGCTTCCTCACGGTTTTCAGCAGCGTATAGTAAATGTTCTGGTGCTGGTTCACCTTGAACTACTTCTCCAGTACGTAAATCATTTATCTTCCAATTTTCTGGTTTATCAGCCCTTCCCAGGAATAGGCGCCTGTATTTTGTTCCATGAGGACCAACCACTACTGGTATGCCCCATCGGTTAACACCAGTAGCAATTGCAGCTGCTTTCTGGGAATAGGCGCCCCAGGCCACCCCGCAGGCCCCGACACGGTTGAGGATGTAATCGGCTATTTCTTCGAAGTTTCCTTCCAGGGGCTTTTTAGCAAATATGTTGGCAATTTTAATACACGCACCCGGGATATGAGCGTTGGATACACATGAACCGACGTTCACCAGTCCCTTAGCATCGAAATCACCGCTGTATTTTTCGTAAAGTGTTTTACCATCCCCGTCACGGTATTCTCCCACGCTCATGGCTCCGCATCCGCTGGTCACCACTATATAGTTTCTCTCCAGGAATTCTTCCGCCATCTTAGCCACATCTTCTCCGCCTTCCGGATAATTACTACATCCCACAAAGGCTATAACTCCAGGTATATCACCTAAAACAATAGGGGCTCCTACACGCCTTATTTCCACATCCTGTACTGGTCCTCTGCCGGCCCGGATATTGAATTTTTCATCTTTGACGTAGTGTTCTCCCACCTTAGTTAGCATGGATATCAGGGGCAGGTTTACTTCGCATTCCTGTTCACATCTACCACAGGTGTAGCAGACATCGTATTTATACAATTCTATGAACTTGGAAAAGTCACCTTCAGCCGCCCCCGTAACTGCTTCCATCATGGGCTGGTTGTTGGGGCATACCCGTACACACCAACCACACTCAGTACATTCCTTGGCCATTTCCTGTATTTCCTGGAGATCTGGCAGTTTTTTAAGGGATTTTCGTTCTTCTGCAATTTGCCTGGCGACCCGGGTGGACACTTCACCGACTTTATCCGGATCAAGGATTAAAGCTCCTTCTATTTCATCATTAACCAGTTTTTTCACGATCTTATCAGTATTTACACCCGTGAGATCTGGAAGTCCTAAACATATCTTATCAGTAGTGGCAATTACCGCGGCCTTGTTCTTACGGGCTTCTTCCAGAACATCGGTCCTTACACATTGTTCGTCAACAACCACCACATCTGCAACACCGCTTCTGACGAATTTAAGCTGTTTTGAGAGTGGTCCTATCACTTTCGCCCCGGGTTTGTATCTGGTGATATCTATGGCAGCGCAGCATATACCACAAACTTCAACATCATCATCCAGCCCGTGATCTTCGAGATAATCGATGATACTTGCCCCAGGGGCTACGTTATGCCCTATACAGAGTATAACCGGTTTTTCCTGGTTGATGGTGCCCAGTCCCAGCTCCACCAGGGGGGCGTCTTCTCCTTTAGGCATGCTTAAAGCTGCAATTTGTGCTAGATCTCCAATTTCTTTTCCTAAATCGTCCATCAATCCGGCATGGAGTGCCTTTGATTCAAAATCAATGCTTTTACCTTCCTGTCCAGTATGGCATGCTGATAGTAGGTGTACCATCTGTTCTTCCAGATAATCAAGGGCTTCTTTTAAATCTCCCAGGTTGCGGGGTTTTTTACCTATGACCACCCTCATGATGGGGGCTTCGATATCGATGTTGGTTCCCATATCTATGGGGAAGTCCTCACCCTTTTCAGCAATAAGATATTCCAGAAGGTGCCGGGCATGCCCTCCATGTGCAGCTGAACCTATACAACATGCTAGAAGTACAATCCTTGCCTGTTGGGCTTCTATGTCAATACCGCAGGCTCCTTTTTTACCTCCAGTCAGGTCACATTTCCCATAGGTGCATAAACAGCACATGTCACAAAACGGCGCATAGAAAGGCGTGTACCTTTTCAGTAACTTCATATCCCATTCTCGTAAATCAGTCACGGAGGGTTTCAAAGTCGGTCCCTTGGACTCGGAAGAGTCTCCCTGGATATCATCGGCTATCTTTCCAGTGGTCACTAGAAGCTTCTTTGATTTCCAGAAATCATCCTTGAGTTCCTTTGCTTTTGATTTGTTTTCCAAGATCAATCACCATATATTATTAATTGTTAATATGACATCTTATAAATTAAGACATCCTGATGCATGTGAAGTAAAAAATCAGCTAAGCTAGGGATTTTTACTTAAAAACTATGCAGAAATTAACCTAAAAAACCGATGCTTAATATTTCATAATCATCTTAATTTTCTCTAGTTCTTTAGCAATTTTATCCCTTTTTTCAGATAATACGTCCTCAGAGTCCATTTTAAGAGCTTCTGTAGGACAGGTTAACACACAGATGGGTTTTTCACGGTCTATGCACAGGTTGCACTTTTTAGCTACCCCTGATTCATTGATATGTATAGCTCCTATGGGGCAGGCATCTCTGCAGAGGCCACAGCCAATGCATACTTCCTCATCTATTATTATGGCACCGTCCATCTCCTCTATAGCGTCTTCTGGGCAAACCGTGAGACAGGGTGCTCTCTCTGGTGAGCAGTGCAGACAGAATATGGGCACTCCGTTTATAACCCGGATGGCGTTCTGGGGGCAGGTCCTCTCACACCGGGAACATTCCTCGCATAGTTCTGGGGTGGATATCAGTTCCTTCATTTGAATTCCTCCCTGTACAATGTCATTTCGATTCCTCCCTGTACAGTGCCTTCCTCGCCCGGGTTTTAGAGGTCAATATGTTGATGAATTGGGTTTTCTTCCTCTTCTTACCCAGTCCTGTGAGTTTCTCGATGTGTTGTTTCTGTTTTTCCAGTTTAAGTTTTTCAGTGTCCACCAGTGCTATGGCCCGTTTTGAGCAGGCCTTAATACAGGCTGGAGTGTCCAGGTCAGGGCACTGATTACATCGGTGGGCTTTCCTTTCGTGGATGGTGATGCTTCCGAAGGGGCAGACCATCATACACAGTCCACAGCCGATACACTTGCTATCTGTGATTCCCTCTTCAGTGATGGCTTCTGTGGGGCAGATAAACTCGCAGGGTGCATCTTCGCAGTGCTGGCAGACTATGGGATAGTATGAATCATCGACTTCCCTGATGGTTATCCGGGAAGTGCCGTATAATCCGGCGCAGGCCTTTTCGCAATCCAGACAGCCGTCACAGACATCTGGTTGAGTTAGTATCTTCTTCAAAACTGTATCCCCATTTATATTTTGAGTTCCGCACAAACCTGGTCCACGTAGTTCTGGATTTTCTCCTTCTCTTCATCGGCCAGGTGTTTAAATCTTTTCTGGGCCTCCAGGTAAACGTTAACTGGTTTTCGCTCTAAAGGTCGGTAGGTTATCTTAAATTCTCCTTCTTCAATTTCATAGAGTAACCATGAACCGGTTTCCACGGCTAGTCTCCCGAGTTCTATGGTTTTTGAGGGGTCGTATCCCCATCCGGTGGTACATGGCTGGTGGAGGTGGATATAGGCCGGTCCTTCTATCTCCTTGGCCTTCTGGACCTTTTTCATGAAGTCCTCTGGGTAGGAGATGGATGCCGTGGCTACGTAGGGTACTCCATGGGCGGCCATGATCATGGGTATGTTCTTTTTGGGCTTGTTTTCACCGAAACTTTCTTTTCCATGGGGTGATGTAGTGGTTGACGCACCATAGGGGGTGGCTCCACTTCTCTGGACCCCGGTGTTCATGTATGCTTCGTTATCGTAACAGATGTATATTAAATTGTGACCTCGCTCCATAGCTCCTGAGAGGGATTGTAAACCGATATCCGCGGTTCCACCGTCTCCGGCAAAGGCCACTACAGTAACATCATCTTTTCCCTGTGCTTTAAGAGCCTTTTCAACTCCACTGGCTACTGCACCGGCATTTTCAAAGGCAACGTGTATCCAGGGAATCTTCCAGGAAGTTTCTGGATAGGGGGTGGTTATAACTTCCAGGCAACCGGTGGCCGATACGGCTACTGTGTTTTCTCCCAGCATCTTCAGGGCCAGTCTAACCCCTATGGTGGCACCGCATCCAGCGCATGCTCTGTGTCCTGGTGCTAGAAATTCTTTTTCTGGTATATCCATGTTTATTCCTCCTCCTTTAATCCGATCCAGTTGATCTGGTTAGTCTCGGTCGTTGGATTTCTGGTTTTCTCGACTATGCCGATTATATCGTCGGGGGAGACTTCACGTCCTCCCAGTCCTAGGATGAATCCAGATGCATCTACATCCATTTTGGCTTTAATCTCGTTGAACAGGACTCCTCCAATTCCGAAGGAGATGTTTTTATCTAAAACGGCTATTCTACGGGCTCCTTTAACTGCTTCGTATATATCCTCCTGGGGGAAGGGCCGGTAGGAGATAACCTTTAGGAGACCTACTTTTTCTCCCTTTTCCCTGAGGCGGTCTATCACGGTTTTTATGGTTCCGCAGATGGATCCCATGGCTACCAGGATGATTTCAGCGTCTTCGGTCTTGTACTTTTCAACCAGGTTGTATTTTCGTCCGAAAACTTCTTCAAATTCTTTATTAACTCTTCTAATAATGTCTTTGGCTCCTTCCATGGCCACTTCCATGTCGTGTCTGGCTTCCATGTAGTAGTCCGGGTCGGTGAAGGTTCCCAGGGACATGGGATCCTTGGGATCCAGGTAGGATATCGGTTCGTATGGGGGTAAAAATTTATCCACATCTTCCTGTGAGGGGATGTCCACCGGTTCAACCGTATGGGTTAATATGAAACCGTCTACACAGACCATACTGGGAAGGAGTACTTCATGGTCTTCAGATATTTTATAAGCTTGAATTACAAAGTCCAGGGCTTCCTGGGCATTTTCAGCGAAAAACTGCATCCACCCAGTATCTCTTTCAGAGATGGAGTCCTGCTGGTCGTTCCAGATACTTAACGGTGCAGATAATGCCCGGTTAGCGTTTCCCATTACTATGGGTGTTCTCATACCGGCGGCCACGAATAATATTTCATGCATCAGGGCCAGGCCCTGGGATGATGTGGCGGTGAAGGTTCGCACTCCAGCGCCTGAGGCGCCTACCGCGGCACTTATGGAGCTGTGCTCTGATTCTACCATTATATACTCGGCTCTAAGATCTCCGTCGGCCACGAATTGGGCCAGGTATTCTGAGATGGTTGTCTGGGGTGTTATGGGGAAAACCGGGACTACTTCCGGTTTGCACATTTTAACTGCTTCGGCAATGGCCCTGTTTGCAGAGATAACCTTAATCATATTCATTCCCTCTCCATTTTAATCGCTTCTACCGGGCATTCTTCGGCACAGATACCGCAGCCTTTACAGTAATCATAGTCTATATCGTAATCTTTATTTATGCAGCCTTCTGGACAAAATAAAATACAATTTCCACAATCTATACATTTTTCTTTGTCTAAAATGGGTTTGAATGTTCTCCAGCTACCTGTTTTATTTTTTACACTGTTTCCAGGTTCTTTAACAGTAGCTCCTACGGATGTCATGTGATCACCTTACTTTTTAACTTTTTCATATGCAACTTGGATGGCTTTGGCGTTCTTTTCACCTATTTTACCAGGGAATGTTTCTTTAGTAACCTTTTCAATGGAATCCACTGAAACTATACCGCTGACACCGGCAAGCGCCCCTAGCATAACCGTGTTTACTATGGGAACGCCCAATATGTTCAGGGCAATTCCAGTGGCATCGATGTTATAGGATTCCACGTCTTTTATAAGATCAACATCATCAGTGGAATTTATTATTACTTTTCCATCTTCTTTAAGTCCAGATAATACATCTACAGCTTCTAGAAGTGTTTCATCTAAAACAACAACATAATCGGGATTATAAACTTGATACCTTCTTCTTATGGGTTTATCAGATATTCTTGAGAAAGCCATAACTGGGGCGCCTTTTCGCTCAGCACCGAAGAATGGGAATGCTTGGCAGTATTTTCCATCTTCAAAAGCTGCCTTTGCAAGTATCTCAGCAGCTGTTACGGCACCTTGTCCGCCACGTCCGTGAAAACGAATTTCGATCATTTTTTTTATTCCTCCATTCCTATACTGATCTATATATTATAGTACGATCAACTCATTCCTCATAGTTAATCATTATAAATAGTAATCATATTTAATCATTATAAATTGTAATATATATACGTGATGGTCAATGTGAAGTTTAAGGTAAAAAGATGAAAATCTTAATTTATACGTGATGGTCAATGTAAAGATCAGAGGTAAAAAGATGAAAATCTTAATTCTCACTGGAAAACTGGCAAGCGGAATAGTGGGGAGAGTAACATCCGAATCTGAACACCAGGTCCATACACTGACCATAAACACACCCATAGCTGCCTTTCTAACGCCCAAAAGAATCATCCAGGAACTGGAGAAGCTTGAACTGGAATATCTCACCTCCTTTGAAATGATAATCACCCCCGGGCTTATAAGAAAAGACGTAAGTCCCGTGGAGGAGAAAACAGGTATTCCCACATATAAAGGTCCTAAAGACGCTGCAGATCTCCCGGTGGTCCTGGAGATGATTGAAAAACTGGAATTAAGTCCAAAAATCCCCGCTGACAAACTCATCGAGGACGAACTTAGAAAAAGGGCTTTACAATTTATAGAAGACTTCGAAAATGATAAAAGTAATGTTAAAAAGCTCTTGAAAAAGCCGGAAAATATCCGGGTGGGAAACCTGCCCGTGGGGAAAGACTTCCCCATGAGGGTGCTCGCCGAGATAGCCAACGCCCCCCTGCTAACAGAGGAGGAACTCCTCAAAAGAGCCCAGTACTACCTGGAAAACGGGGCGCACATGATCGACATCGGGATGATAGCCGGAGAATCCCTGGAAGAGAAAATACCGGGTATGGTTAGGTTGTTGAAGGACAACCTGGGAGACGTACCGGTGAGCATAGACAGTCTGAACTCTAAGGAGTTAAAAGTGGCCATTGAATCCGGGGTTGACCTGGTTTTAAGCTTGGACCACGGTAACTTATATGAAGTTTTACCTTCAATACAGGATCATAAAATACCCGCGGTGATACTCCCCACGGATTTCAGCAGAAACTGGACACCAGCCACCATTGAAGAGAGGATCAACTCCCTGGAAAATCTGATGATAAAATGTAAGGGCATCGACGTCATAGCCGATTTAATACTGGACCCTATAAACAGTAAGAGCATAGTGGATTCAGTGATAGCCTGCCACGACTTCAAAAAAAGGAACAGGATACCCCTCTTCATGGGAGTGGGCAACGTCACAGAACTCCTGGACACAGATTCAGTAGGAGCAAACGCACTACTATCCGGAATAGCCATGGAATTAGGAGCAAGCGTACTGTTCACCGTTGAAGAAAGCGGGAAGACACTGGGAAGTGTGCATGAACTCAACGTCTCCTCCAAGATGATGTTCCTCGCTAAAAGCAGAGGTTCCATCCCCAAGGATCTGGGGATCAACTTACTGGTACTGAAGGATAAGCGGAAGGGCGAAATAGTGGAGGAAGATATCGACGTCCCCATAATAGATGGGGTGGAGGACTACGCATTCACCCAGGATCCCCTCGGCAGCTTCAAGATAATAGTAAAAGACGGCATGATAAACGCAGTCCACTACAAGAAAATGAAGCCAACTGTATCTGTCCAGGGAAAAACAGCAAAAGCCCTATATGACATGATCATAAAAGAGGGATTAATCAGCAGAATAGAACACGCCACCTACTTGGGGGCAGAACTCCAGAAGGCCGAGATAGCAGCCAAACTGGGTAAAAATTATACCCAGGATTTTCCCTTGTTTTGAAGTGAAAATTATTTTATAATAATTATTTAATAAATAGTAATATTTTTAAATTACTTAATTTAATAATTATCCACAGATGAAAGCAATTAACTTATCTGATATTGATATTCACAAGATGACTCCTGATGATGATATAGGATATTTTGACTGTGAAGATGAAGATCTAAATGAATTTATAAGGGAAGATGCTCTCAATCAGATGAATGCAAAAATAAGTGTGACTTATCTATGCCAGTATAAAGAGCAATTGTAGCATTTTTTACATTATCAGCTGATGCTATAAAAATAAACCTCGATGATTTGGAGAAATTTAAAGATAAAGACATTCATTATAAAGATTTTCCAGCTTTAAAGATTGGCCGTTTAGGTGTTTGTAATCCTTATCAGGGAAGAAATATAGGTACCCATCTTATACTTCTTATAATTGGCCAGGCCGTCAGATTAAGTAAAAAAATTGGTATACGTTATGTTTCAGTGGATGCGTATAAACATTCAGTAGGTTTTTATAAAAAGAAATATTTCGCTGAATTTATACATGATAAAAGAAGAAAAACTGTCCCAATGTATTTAGATATACTTAAATTAGAGAAATCTTAAGTACTATCTAGTAAATTAGAAAGGATGTTTTTTATAGGTTTCTATGGCTTTTTTCAGGAATTCAACCTCTTCTTTAGTGGGAGGTTCTTCCATTTTCTTTAAAAATCTTAGAGCATCCTTACCTTTAAGTATTGGGGTTGGAGCTATTGGAGTTGCCATGAAAATCCCCTTTTGTTATATAATTTATTGAGTAATTATATTGATTACTATCTATATTAATATCTATCATTTGTTAACTTAAACTGATTTTAGTAATTCGAAGTATCGTAATATATACATAAACACAATGAAGTTCTTCTATATTATATAGATATTAATTGGTTGTCTATTTAAGTACAACATATTCATTATTAATAAACCTCCATTGTATCAATAAAAAAATCATATGTCATATCTTCACGGAGTTTAAAATGAACACATGCAGTAAATGCGGTAACCAGCAGATCATAATCCAAAAAAAACATTCCGGCCAGAATCTTTGCCAGGAATGCTTCATAGAATCCATCAACGAAAAGGTTCTAAAAGACACAAGGAAGTACAAGCTTCTAGAAAAAGGCGACAAGGTTTTAATGGCCCTATCCGGTGGAAAGGACAGTGTCGTGGCTTTACATATCCTGAACTCCCTCCGGGAGAAGAACATCATCGACATAGTCGCGGTAACCATAGATGAAGGAATAAAGGGTTACCGTGAGGAAGGAATAGAAATCGCCAAAGCTAATACCAGAACGCTGGGAATAAAGCATAGAGTTGTGAGTTTCAAGGAATACTTCGGCCGGACCTTGGATGAGATGATGGGCCAGGATGATACAAGGCAGGATGATACAAGGCAGGATGATACAAGACGCCAGGGTGATACTGAGCCAAGGCACGCCTGCACCTACTGCGGAGTATTCCGCCGTTGGATCTTAAACCGGGTGGCCCAGGAAGAAGGGGCCACCAAGATAGCAACCGGCCATAACCTGGACGATGAGACCCAGTCCATACTCATGAACTACCTGGAAGGGAACATCAACAACCTCATCCGCATCGGACCCAAATCAGAGTCCCGGGATGAAAGGTTCACCGTGAAAATCAAACCATTACGGGAGATACCTGAAAAGGAGATAGGGCTTTATGCCATAGCAGCCGACTTAAATGTGCACCTTGCCGGATGTCCCTATGCAGGCGAGTCATTCCGGAGAGAAATAGGTGAGTTTATAAAGGAACTGTCTCGAGATCATCCCACCATCATGTATTCCACTCTACGGGGATTCGATAAGATAAAACCTATCCTAAAGAAGGAATTAACTCCCAAAGGAAACACGGGTGAATGTAGAAGATGCGGAGAGCCGTCGGCAGGAGAACTGTGTAAAGCGTGCAGCTTCTTAGAGGGATGGGAATAAATTATAATAAATAAATATTTTAGTAATAGGGGATTAATTTGGTAAATTTGAGGACAATAATATGCAGGTCAAGGTAATATTTGGAGAAGAGAACTTAACAGAAGATGTTCCTGAGGATTACACCATAAAAGAGTTCCTGAAGAAATTGGAGATACCATCAGAAACAGTGGTGGTTAAGAAAAATGAAGCGATCGTCATCGAGGAAGAGTTGATCCAGGAAGGAGACACCCTGGAGATTATAAAGGTTATATTCGGTGGTTGAAAGCCTAGGATACAGTGCCTGGAATAACCGTAGATGAAAACGTAGGGTAGGGCGTAAATGGAAAACACAGAAATCTTAGAAGAACATATATCCCGGTATTTCACCATAATAAACTACTCAACAGACCCAAAAAATCCTTATTTTATACTGGGAGATTATGATACAGACAGATTTGCCCAGCTAACCAGGGAACTGGAAGGGATAGGATACACACCATGGCTGGGGGAAGTTGAAGGAAACTACTATCTCCGATTAGGTAAATCACCCCCCAGGGGGAAATCAAGGTACCATGTCCAGATTATACTCTTCATCGTCACCATAGCAACCACCATTTTCGCTGGGTATTACTTTGGCAGTGGCAGTATCATAGACGGAATAGCCTTCTCAGCTGCCATCATGGCCATACTCGGTACCCATGAGCTCGCCCATTACTTCGCCGCCAGGAAATATGATGTAGAAGCCACTCTACCCTACTTCATACCGGCACCCACACTCATCGGGACCTTTGGAGCGGTGATAAATGTTAAATCACCCATACCCAATAAAAACGCCCTCTTTGACCTGGGGGCTAGCGGTCCCCTGGCAGGGCTTATCATCACCATCCCTGTATTATTTATTGGGATATACCTCTCCACAGTGGAGCCCTTACAGGCCGGGTCAGTCATATTCAACCCACCCTTGCTAATGAGTATTATAGCCTACATCGCAGCCCCGGTGGTCCCTGAGGGGTATATGCTCAGCATCCATCCAGTGGCCTTCGCCGGCTGGGTGGGCATAGTGATTACCATGCTCAACCTGATGCCTGTCTCCTTTTTAGATGGTGGACACATCTCCCGGTCAATTTTCAAACGGAAATTCCATAAAATCGTCTCCGTTGCAGGTATAATAGTGACTGTGATTTTAGGCTGGATACCCATGGCCGTCTTAATGGCCATCATATTGTTCCTGTCCCGGGAACACCCCGGAGCCATGGACAACGTGGGAAAATTAAGCAGAAACCGTAAAATATTATCTGTGGCACTGGTGCTGGTTTTACTGTTATGCCTGGCACCAGCCCCTTCATATATATAATATATGGTAGTCAATTTAAAATTGAAATCTAAAGAATGTTTAAAAAGTTAATAGAGGCACGTTTTAATGAAAGTTTACTACGAATGCGCACCGTGTTTCCTCCGGCAGGCCCGGGAGGCCCTGGATATGGCGACAACAGATGATGAACTGAAACTGGAGATAATGGAAGAGCTAACCAGTATTGTAGGGAAGAATTTCCGTAAAGGAGCAGTTTCCAATAAGATAGGAACCAGAATCCACCGAACTATAAAGGAGAGGACTGGAAATGAGGATCCCTACCTGATCCAGAAGGAAAAGTGTAACCAGATAGCCCAGCAATTCTTACCGGCAATCGAAAAGCTCCTGGAAGAAGATAACTCCCTTATAAACTATCTTAAGGCAGCTATCACTGGTAATATAATAGATTTCGGTGCGTTGGGACTCGATAGGGATATAGAAGCCCTGATCACCGAGACCATGCAGAAGGACCTGGCAGTGGATCACTCTGATCTACTGGAAGAAGAGTTACAGAAAGCAGGGAAGGTCCTGTACTTGGTGGATAACATTGGGGAAATCGTCTTTGACAAGTTACTAATCGAGAAACTCAGGGAGGACTATCAGGTGGAAGTTACGGTGGCGGTGAAGGAAAAACCCATACTCAACGACGCCTGCATCCCTGATGCCCTGGAAATAGGTTTAGATGAAGTTGCTGAGTTAACAACCATAGGTACAGACTCCATAGGAGTTATTTACGAGGACTTTTCACCAGAATTTGTGGAGAGATTCCAGGAAGCGGATCTGGTAATTGCCAAGGGACTGGGTAACTATGAAGGGCTGGGCGAAATAGAACCGGGTGCTAAACCAATATTCTGTCTTTTAAATGCCAAATGCCGGCCAATAGCCCTGAATATTGGCGTGGAAGTTGGAGATAACGTTGTGTTAAAACTTTAATCTAAACAAAATGGTGGGTGAAATATGAAAGTAGGGTTTTTAGGTTTTGGAGAAGTGGCATCGACCCTTTCCGGATGGCTTAAAGATGCAGGGGTGGAAGTTTACACCTCCCTGAAAAATAGAAGCGTCAAAACACAGGTCCTGGCAGAAGATTGTGGGGTTAATACGTGTAAAGATAATAAAACCCTGGCAGAGATTTCTGATATTTTGATATCAGCTGTTACACCGGCTGAAGCTGTAAATGTGGCTAGGGAAGTGGGTAAACATGTGAAGGGAATCTACGTAGATGTAAATAACATCTCACCCGGGACAGCTAAGGAGGCACTGGGCTACATTGAGAACGGGAAAACCGTTGATGCAGCCATAATAGGGGGTATAAAGAAGGAAGGAATACAAGTGCAGATTGTAGCGTCAGGAAGTTACGCGGAACAGTTTTCCAGTCTGAAACAGTATGGACTGAATATAAAAGTGATATCTCCGGATTTAGGTAAGGCCAAAACCCTGAAGATGTTTAGAAGTTCCTATACCAAGGGCGTTTCTGCACTGTTATTTGAATCACTCTATTTAGCCTACCAGATGGGTTTGGATGAAGAATTAATGAAATGCTTAGAGAGCACCGAGTGTCCGGGTTTTAGAGAATCCACCCTTTCCCGAGTAAAAAACAGCGCCTATCATGCCCAGAGAAAATCACAGGAGATGGAAGAAGTTCTAAAATTCATGAAGGAACAAAGTCAGTTGGGATCAACAGAGGAAGATGAACATCCTTCCATGATAGAAGCTTCAGGTGAATATTTTAAATATATTTCCAGGATAATAGAGCTTGATAAAAAACCAGATAGTTTAAAAGAGCTCTTCAAATCAATTGAGGATTGAGAAATTAGTAAGAATTATCTGCTTGTAAATCAAATTATATATAGGGCTTCATTAAGGAGGTTTCCAATGGCTAAGCCGGACCTGGAGAAAATCTGTCAAGAGGATTTAGAGAAACTCATTGGTAAAAAAATCATTAGCGTAAGATTCAAATCTTATAATGAGGACTGCTGGAGAATGCACATAGATACAGATCAGGGAAGGATAGTCATGACATTCTGCAGGGATTGGCCCTGTCCTGTAGTTGAATACAGGAAACCAAAATAAAAAAATTCAGATTGATCATTAAATAAATATATTTATTAAACCTGTTCATATTGATTTTGTCTACATCTAAATTAATTATAATATTCCATTTTTTTATGAAATTTAACATCTAAGAATAGTTTTAAAATGTATTTTTAATATTAAAAAAGGTTGAGAGAAAGTAATGTGCCCAGCTATGCATTGAACGTTGCTAGGGATGCATGATATCATCCACAGTGAGACCGTTTGCTTCAAGCTTAGGTATCCATTGGGCATTGGCAATTTCTACATACATCTCCTTGGGAATATCTGGTTCAGTAAAGATGTTATCACTGGCGGTATCTGAAAGAAGCAGCTGCATGAACTGTTCTTTTCCTTTATCAGTTTTATTCCGTGCCTCTGGCGGTAGGTGGGGGGTAAAAGGACCTGCGCCTATACCAAGACCTGCTTTCCAGGGAAGACCAACTGCCTCAGCCCAGCACCGGATTCTCCCGAGTGCCCATTTGGTTTGGTATCCTTCATAGAATCCCAGATTGCAGACTGCGTACACCGATGGCTTCTTTTTGGGGGGATGGTCTTTGATAAACTCATTCAACTCTTCCAAGTACGAGACTACATGTGAAGGTAGACTGTCGAAGTAGAGGGGGAACACAAACACCAGGCGGTCACAGGAAAGGATTTGTTCAAATTTCTCAGGTTTCACTGCATTGAAGACAAAAACTTCCCCTTTGTCCCTGATTGCTTCTACCATTTCTTCAATCAGGTAAGCGGAGATGCTTCCCTTCTTTTTAGGACTACCCATAATCATGGCGAGATTTATAATATAACCTCCTTAAAGATGTCGTTGACGAAGTGCAATTCACCAGTTGTATTCTGTCCCATGTTTGCTTTATTTGCAATATAAAGCCCCTTCATCATTTCTTTTTCCAGATCAGTGATTTTTTCCCCGTAAATGTATACATCAAAATTAGGAGATCCATTCTCCCTTGAGACATGTTTTAATTCACCGTTACGTATCTCAAAAAAAGGGGTACCGTTACCGATTGAGCGGTCAAAGACGTTTTTTACAAACCGGCTATAGCCACCATATACACATCTGCTGATGACAATAATTTCTTCTCCGATAAATTGCGTTGACATATCTTGGTAGCCGTCTTTCATGATGCAATGCATCGGGGTTTTAATCCAGCAACTGAAACAACCGATACATTTTCTAATTGGACCCTTTGTTTCGGCTATTATCCTAACATCCCCTCTATCTTTTAAACTAGGAAATGCCTTAAGAAATTCTTCCGGATCCAGATCATGAACAATAACTTTCATTTTTAATCTCCCCACTTGTTTCTCTCTTTTTTTACAAAAATATCGTTTTTAGTAATTTTTATTTCATTCATAACGAAGTTAAAAATGTACGATAGTAAAAAATAAAATATTTTAATATAAATCAATTTCTATTTTCAGGGTATTTTAAGAAATCCAGCACATAGCATAATTAAAAATTATTTCTTTCAAATTGAAATTTAATAGATTTTTAGTAGTTTTAGATTCACAGGATGTAGGAGTACTGTCAGCACTATTTTGGAAAGATATATAATATTTTTTAATAAAATAATATTTAATAATTGGAGGGAGAAAATGGTAGAATCAAAGTATTATAAGGATAAGATTTGTATTGTAACTGGTGCAAATTCCGGTATTGGATATGCGTTAACTGAAGAGCTTCTAAAAAGGGGAAGTATTGTTTATATGGCAGGGCGTAATCCTGAAAAAGTTCAAAAAGCTTCAATACATCTTTCTGATTATGAAGATCGCATTCATACTGTTATAGTGGATGTAACTAAACAGGATCAGGTACAAAAGGCAATCGAAGATACTGCCGAAGAAAGTGGTAGGATTGACTTTTTATTCAACAATGCAGGAGTAGGTTTTGGTTTTCCATTTACAGCTGCCACCCTCGAGGATTGGAAAACAATAATTGATACCAATCTTTGGAGTGTTATTTATGGCGTCCATGCTGCTGTGCCTATTATGTTAAAACAGGGATCTGGTCATATTGTTAACACAGGCTCCTTTGCAGGTATTTTTCCAACTCCTTTTGAGTCACCTTATGTTCTTACAAAATTTGGGGTCACTGGCCTCACTGAAAGTTTAAGATATGAGTATAGAGATAATGGCCTCTACTTCTCAACAATATGCCCAGCTAATGTTGCAACACCCATCTTTAATAAAGGACTGGACGGCAAACCCATTGGAGATCTTAAAATCCCTGATAATGCTTACCCTGCTGACAAAGCAGCGGTAGATATTTTAAATGCTGTTGCAGAGCATAAGGGCATTATAGTTATACCAAAGGAACCTTATGAGAACTTATGGAAATGTTATGTCCTTAATAGGCCAGAAGCAGAAAGTTTTGTACGTCAAATGTCAGAATATAAAAGGGCAGCTTTTAAAGAAATTTTTCAAAAGATGGATAATCAAGACAGAGAGAAATATGAAGAATTGATAAAAATTTTATGAATTTCTCGAATGTCGAGGCAACTGCAGTAGCCCACCATATGGACTATTGGTAACATTGTAAGCTGTATTACTGAAAGAACATCCTGATATAGCTACAACAAAACACATTATAAAATTAATAAAAATAGATCGACAAATTTAAATAATTTACTGTAATGGGGGCGGTTTGATGAAAATGGACATTAATAGTCCTACAAACAGCAGGAGGGCTGAAACTAAAAATGCCATCTGCATTCCCTGAGCACTGGAATGTAATGTTATAACAGCAAGATTAGGATCATCCTTAAGGGTGCTCATGTTAGGATGTAATATTTTATCCACCCAGGAATATATATCCTGGTTCAAAGCCTGTTGATTTTGATATTGGGGATATTCAACAGGAAGTGAAGATATTATACTGAAATAAACGGCTATAAAGTAAATCAATCCAATTAGAACAGTTCCAAGTGAAGAACCCACATTATTAAAGGTGCTTTGTATACCAGAACCGTCAGCATACTGGGTCTCTTTTAAACTGTTGAGAACAATATTGTTAAGGTTGGGAAGAGCCAATCCCAGGCCTGCGCCTAAAATGAACAACCCGGGAATCAAATCATACATATTCAAGTTTATATAGTTTAAGAATGAGAAATACAACATTAAAATACCAATAATAGAAACTATAAATCCTAAGGATACCAGGTGATTTTGTTTAATGTACTGGGCTAGTTTACTTCCACTTAGTGCAAAGATCAAACTTCCTCCAGCGGCTGCCAGTAGCAATAAACCCGTCATCAGAGCATTGGCATCATATCTGGTCTGCACATAGAGGGGCGTAATGTAGAATACTCCCGCCATAATCAAAGATGTAATTAGAACGGAGATAACACCCAGTGTGAATGGACGAACCTTTAAAATATTAACATCCATAAATGATTTTTTATTTTGTTTAATAAGCTTTCTTTGATAGAAAAAGAATATTATTAGAAGTAAAAACCCAGTTAATATCATGGCTATGGCTACTGTAAATCCTACAGGATTTATGATTGTTCCTGCATAATTAACCCATGCAGCCGGAGTATTCAACTGTAATAATCCGATAACTATCAGTAAAATTCCAAATGCAGAGAGAATAACCCCTTTAATATTTATATCAGACCATTTTAAGGTGGGCTTTGATTCCAGGATGTTCTTTGATAAAAGAAGTATGATGAGAACAATTATAGCTTCCAGTGCAAAACCCCATCTCCAGGAGTAAAATGTGGTAAGGAAACCACCTAATAATGGCCCTATGGCCACTGATATGGTGAAAATTGTTGCTATAATTCCCAGTGCAAAGGTCCGCTGTTTACCAGAGTAGGTTGCAGTGGTTATTGCTGTTGTAGCAGGTAGCATTAATGCGGCTCCAAATCCCTCGATCACAGACCATCCCAGTAACAGCATACTGCTGGTAATACTGGTAGCAGCTATTATGGTCCCTATTCCATAGATTATAGCTCCAGTAAGGAATGTCTTTTTTCTACCCATCACATCCTGCAATTTTGCTCCGAAAAGTACGAAACAACCCATTATTAGGGTGTAGATGGCTATTATGGATTGTACAGATCCTAGGGTGGTGTTCAAGTCTTTTACCAGGTAAATCATAGCTACATTCATAAAAGTGCTATCCAAACCGATGATAAATAAAGATAAAGAAATGACAAAAAGGGCCATCCAACCAGTTCTTGACTTGTTTAACACTTAATCCCGCCTAAATATTATTAATAATTCTATCGATTAATTAAATTCTTTCATATTTAATATTTTCGGTTTTAAATTCTGAAAGTAGTACAGAAATAGAATTTTTTGTCTAAAATTAGACCGACCATTAATTGGGCGGGAATATCTCCAAAAGAAGGTATATAAATTTATAAAAAAAAGAAAAATGATACAAAAATAAATATCTAAGTCGCTGATAACTAGTACTTCATGATCATCTTGCTCTTCTCAATTTCTTTGGCAATTTTATCCCTTTATCAGCTAATATATCCATAAAATTTATTTTAAGAGCTTCTGTGAGCAGGCCATCATGCAGAATGGTTTTTACTGGTCTATACAAGGGTGAAATTTTTAGCCATCCAGACTTGTTTTTAAAGAAAATTTCAGAATAAGAAAAACTACTTTGTAATGGATATTCTAACCCTGAAACCTTCCTTTTTCTTTACAATCTGGGCCTTTAAGGGAATGAATTGAGAATCAACAAGAAGACGTAGATATGTTGCAAATTTAGCTGGAAGTTTGAGGGGGCTTTTTATCTTACGATCCGGAGCCCGGATCTGGCAGGCAATCGCACCCCGCTTGTCCACGAATAATTCCGCCTCCATACCTGCTTTAATGGAATCCACCTCAAAGGTTCTAAGGTGCAAACCCCCATCAAGGGTGTAAAGTGGGGGATCTCTTATAGTTTTACCCTTCCGGAACATCTTATGGGCCTCTGAAGATGCTAGGCCTTCATTGGCCTTTGAAGCAACGAACCAGGCCCTTTCAATTACTTTACCAGTGGTCATGTCCGGGGGGATGATTCCTTCCTTCTCGTAATCCCTGATTAACTGGAAGACTTCCTGTTTGGTTACATCTTCTTCCGCGGCACTTGTGGCCAGTCTGCTTAAAACAGGACCGTAACCTGCTTTCCTTAGAGATGCCCAGATCTGGTTTTCCAGTCTGTACTTCCTGCCTTTAACCAGTTCATCAGCTGCATCAGCATTGATATGGGCAATATTTAGAAGTTTAGACCGTGAATAATTATTTAATCTCTGTGTAAGGACATCCATATTCCTTTCACCAGGTAGATGGTGGTTTTCAAATTCTTGCTCCAAAATTTCTACAGTAGAAGAAGGCAGGAGTTTATTAATACTACCCGGTATCTCCAGCTGATTTTTCAGTATCTCCTGGCGGATATTCCGTCCAGAGATCTTCTCCCCATCCATCTTATACTCGGGGATTATGTGAAACTTCATCTTCCTGTGATATTTCTTGTAGAGGAAATCGTTCACTGCAAACCATCTGATTACATTCCTGTTTGGCAGGTTACGGGGAATACCGCTGAATATCCCCTTCCGGGCGTATTCAGCTGAGAGTTTTTCCACCCGGGGGGTTGAAATATTGGCGGCATCAACATAATCCATTACCCCATCTTCTATCATCATGGCTATCCTGATGGGGACGGTGTAAGCCAAAGTTAGCCGGTGATGCAGACCTTCAATGGGAACTATCTTATCGGCACCAGCTTCAAGGGCCATCCGGGATCTGGCTTCAAAACTAGAAAAGAATGGGGCGTGGTTGGCACTGTAACCTTTGTTGAGGTAGATTACAACTTCACTTCCCTTTTTATCTGCTAGCTCACGGGCTTTTTCTATCAACTTCGCATGGCCTTTGTGGACCGGGTCGAAGTCTGCGCTTATTCCAATCATATTTTTGAGATTAAAATTAGATTTTATCACTTAAAAGGGTGTTTGATCTTGATAAATCAGAATATTCAACATCTGCTTCCCATTTCACCTTACATTCACAATCAAACTCATCAGGAATAGACTGATCAAGGTTAGACTCGATTATTAAATTTTTAAGTTTCTTATTACATTTCTTACAATTAAAAGGCCCTCTCCTTGTCCCAAAACCAGAGGTATCCATTATCACTGGGATTTTAATGGAACTTCGGACTCTTTTAATTATCTCTAGAATACTCCAAATCCACGGAGGCTGGTATGAACCTCTGCGCCAGAGAACTTCCATCAAAGTTCCCTTATGAATAGTGGCAGGACAAAAAGATATCCGATCAACACCAACTTCTACAGCGTATTCAGCAGAGGCAACAGCATCTTCAATAGCATCTTTTTCAGAGGTTAGAATTGGTTTAACAAATAAGTATGCCTTAGATGTTACTTTATAATCTGATTTCAGACTTTTAACTACATTAACAGCCCTTTCAAAGTCTTCATTGGAAAATCCCTTGTTTATCTTATATTCTTTGATGTAATCGCTGCTGCTCTCGAGTCCAATACTTACTTCAAATATCTTATCTGGTATCAGGCTGCAGCAGGCTTTCATTACCTCTTCATTAACGTATTCTGGCCTGGATTCAACCACCACTTCCTCCACGTTTTCTTCCTTATTTAGGAGTTTCAGGATTTCATCCCGGGCTTCCCGGGGAATTTCATCTTCGTTGAGGAAACTCCCCGAGACAAAGATTTTAACCACGGTTTTAGGTTTAATTTCATGCCTTTCAATTGAATTTTTAAATATATCAATTAATTCATCAGAAGAAACCTTTTCAAGGGGCGAATCAGCGATATAACTGCACATAGTGCACCCACCAGACTCAGAAAGTGCATGGGCACATCCCGTAGTTGGTAAAATAATAAAAATGGCGTTTCCTTTCCCGGAGTAAAGCAGGTCTTCTCTGAACCAACTGGCTGATAGTTCTCGTGGTGATTTTTTATCTATCTTTCTCAGGGATTTTTCCCGGATTTCATGGGTCAGTTCTTTAATTTTCATGATTTAGTCCTGTAAAAAATTAGTAAATCTTGTTATAAGCTATAGTTGTATAACTATAAAAATTGCTGGATAAAAAAATATAATGAGTGCCAGTTGATATTGGTCGGAGTTATTTAAAAAATGAAAATAATCTGGTTTTTAAACAAATAGATAGATTGATATCTTTGAAACCCTACTTTTATATCAGGTGGATATATGATCGAAATAGAATTTGATTCAGTAGAAGACGCAACAGAGGCTGTGAGGGAACTTCACTATTTGGGAAGGGCTAAAATAGAAAAAAAAATTCACCATGATGTTTCAAAGCATTATTATCTAAATTCAGCATATGAAAAGGCTTTGGATGAATTAAAAAATGCTGAAAAGATATTTGAAACTAATAAGGAATATAGAAATAATGTATATGTTGAAGAAAATCCTGCGGATTATTTGTACATCGCATTAACTGTTTTAAAAAAGCTTTTTGAAAGTGGAAAATTTAAAGAACTGGTAAATAAAAATCCCAGTGAAGCTGAGGATAGACTTTTCGAAATTGACGCAGAAATGGATTTAAATGAAAAATTTAGAGATATAAAGGTATTAAAGGAAGAAACCAATGAAATATTTCAAAAAGTTTTAGATTCTGAAATATTTCAAAAGCCGGATGATGAAAACGATACAAAAGAGTCAGATTTGCCAATATCAAATAAACCAGATGAACATGGACCTGATGATTCATTTCAAGGAGATTCTGATGATCCTAATGATATTGTAAACTCTAAGTATCCCGGAGATAACTTTGCTAAATTGCTTGATTTCAACTGGAAAAGACAGTTCTTAATCACTCCTATAATAGAAAGTGTTAATTTTCACAGCGATTCTGAGGATCCCTATGCCAGATTTATGTATGGCGTGTATCTGAATGTTACTCACGCGGAGGATCTATTTTTTGGTGCTGATTTCAGATTGAAATTTGCATCCAATATCTATGTAACATATAATTTAAATTTGGGCTTGGAATTCATTTTACAGAAGAATGATTTAATAGATTCTCTTTCCGAATTACCTGTGGTAAATGAGGATGTTATTGAAGAGATTCAGATGGTTTCAGTAATTGCAGATGGAATTCTGTCAACCCTTGAGAAGCATAGGAAAGTTAAATACAGGAAATTTATTTTTGATGCAACTGAACTGTTTAACGATAAAATTTTTAATTATGATGAACTTGATGTTGAATTCAGTCTTGATTCTGACTTTGTAGAGCTTATTATTAAAGACCTGGCTAGAATTGGACTTATTAAAACAAAAGGAAAGAAAATAATAAGATATACCATGGATTAGACTCAATAAACTATATTATTACAGTGGTATTTTATTTACTTGCACATATGTCATCTATTTTACCCCGGAACTGACTCATATAAAGGTCGTAGTAGAACCCCTTCATATCCAGTAGTTCCTGGTGGCTGCCTCTTTCTATTATCTCTCCATCGTTGATCACGAGTATCTGGTCAGAGTTTTGTATGGTTGAAAGCCGGTGGGCGATTATAAACGATGTTTTGCCTTCTTGTAGTTTGAGTAGGCCTTCCTGGATGAGTTTCTCGGTCCGGGTGTCCACGTTACTCGTGGCCTCGTCTAAGATGAGCATGCGTGGGTCGGCTACCATTGCCCGGGCGATTGTGAGCATCTGTCGCTGTCCCTGGCTTAAGTCAGCTCCCCCAGCCCGTAGTATGGTATCATATCCCTGGGGCTGTCTCATTATGAAGTCGTGGGCGTTGGCCTGTTTTGCCGCGTGGATACATTCCTCATCGGTGGCTCCTTCTCTGGCGTACCTGAGGTTGTTCATGATGGTATCGGTGAAGAGGAATGGTTCCTGGAGTACCTGTGCTATCTGGATCCGGAGGGTGTCCTGCTGGACTTCATCGACGCGGTGGTCGTCTACCCTTATTTCGCCGGAATCTATGTCGTAGTACCTGGTGAGGATGTTCATGATGGTACTTTTTCCTGCCCCGGTGGGTCCGCAGAGGCCTATGATTTGGCCGGGGTTGGCAGTGAAGCTGTTGTTTTTAAGTATCTTATGGCCGGACACGTAGCTGAAATCAACATCTATAAATTCCACATGGCCTTCTACTGGGGGCATTGGTGGGCCGTCTTCTTTATCAGGTAATTCTGTTTCTTCATCCATTATCTGGAACACTCTGCCGGCACCTACTACTGCTGATATGATCTGGTTGTAGAAGGCGAATATCTGAGTTAAAGGCTGCATCAAAACTGAGCTAAAACCGATAAAGGCTACTAAATCCCCGAAGGCGGCCTGTTGCTGGAGCACCAGGTATCCGCCCACTACGAATATTATGATGTTCTGCAGGTTTTGGAAAACCAGGGCAACCGCGGTATTGGCCATGGAAGAAAGCTGTGCCTTTTCACCTATTTCATCTGCATTTTGGCTCATCTTATCAAATTTTTGTATGAATGGCCACTGTTGATTGAAGGCCACCACTGTTTTCTGGCCGGACATCCTTTCCTCGGCATATCCGTTAAGTTCGGCCATCTGCTCCTGCAAGAGTCCGAAGGCTTCTCCAGCTATCCTGGCCAGAAGCCCTGAAATGGCCAGCATACCCAGGATAGTTATAAAAGTTAGGATGGTGAAGTAGGGGTTTATGAGTATCATGAAGATGGTGGCTATGATGATGGTAATCATCCCCTGAAGCACGTTCATAAAGCTTACACTTAAGAACTGGTCCACTAAGTCTAAATCGTTGGTTACATTGCTCATTAATTCCCCTATCGGTCGTTTATCGAAAAAGTTGAGGGAGGACTTTTGTATCTTACTGAAAAGTTCCGTTCTTAGATTATAAAGTGATTTCTGAGCTATACCTGCCAGTATCCTCTGAGATACATTTCCAAAAACCCAGAACAATATTACAACACCAATTAAGACGAGGATTATATTTTGAAGCTCTGTTAGTGACTCTGAACTTCCGGAAAGAATGTTCATAAGTACTCCGGATATGGTGGGGATGATGGCTAGCATGATGGAATATCCCAGCATAATGGCAATCATCAACGTGAAACGAACCTTGTAACGGGTGAGATAACCTAGAAGTCTCTTTAAATTGGTCATCATGCCTTTAGGTTTTGCTTCTTTGTTATTGTTGTTCATCCTACCACCCCCTGTCCCTGAACTTCAACACCAAACTGAGAAGCATATATGTCATGATAGAGTTTGTTAGACTCTAAAAGTTCTTCATGACTTCCTACGGCAGTTATTTCACCGTTATCCATTAACACTATTTTGTCTGCGGTGATAACTGCACTTATACGCTGGGCCACTATGATCTGGGTTGTGCCCTTCATTAAGTCCCGTATAGAGTCCTGGATGCGGGCTTCGGTGGCCACATCAACGGCACTGGTAGAATCATCTAAGATAAGAATTTTAGGATTTATCATAAGGGTCCTGGCTATGGAAAGTCTTTGACGCTGTCCACCAGATAAGTCTGCGCCTCCTCGAGCTATAACGCTATCATATTTTTGAGGCATGGCGTTTACAAATTCATGGGCATCTGCAGCTTCAGCTGCCCGTACCATGGCATCATAACTGGAATCTATAGGTCCTGGAAATAGATTGTCACGATTGATATGGACACCAAAATCTAGAGCAGCCTGTGCCACGGCATCGACATCCATAACTCCTGAAATTAAATTGTCACGGATGGTACCCGAGAAGAAGTTACTGCCCTGGAGGCAAACAGCGGCAACGTAACGGAGGGTTTCCAGTGGCATTTCACGCACATCAATCCCATCTATTGTTATTTCACCCTCGGTTACATCATAAAAACGTGGTATAAGATTCACCAGTGTTGATTTTCCAGAACCGGTTGCCCCTAAAATTCCAACAACCTCTCCTGGTTCGATGTTAAGATTTATATTTTTTAAGGCCATGGTGGGTTGATTTTCATCTTTAACAGGATATCTAAAACTCACGTTTTTGAAGGTTACACCACCCTTTACTTATCGGTGTCAACTGGGTTTACGTTTTCTACGTTTACAATATCAGTTTCTTCATTTATTATTTCGTAAACACGTCCTAGAGAAGATATGGCAGCGGTGAGGAAGGGGATCATGTATCCTAAAGTTGTAATGGGAATTAATGCCATGATTAAATATGTCATGGCAGCGGTTACACCACCCAGGGTTAAACCAGTGCCTTGAAGCAATCCTGTTCCTCCAATATATAATATTCCCGCTGAACCCAGGTAAACCAGCATCATAAGGGTGGGTGTAATGAAAGCATAGTAATATTGAGGTTTTAAGGCAGATTCACGAAGTTCCTCTGATGCTTGTTGGAAACGCTGATTTTCAAGATCCTGTCTTACAAAGGCCTTCACCACTCTTACACCAGACATACTTTCCCTCAGAACCTCATTGAGCCTGTCATATTTAACCTGTTTTTTTTCATAAGCTTTAGTGGAAAACCATAAGTATACTACCAGTATTAGACATTCTACAACAACTAAAATCGCAGCTACCCACATAAGCCCGGGAGCTGTAATATAAAGGAAAAACAGTGACACTATTAAGAGTAGAGGGGACTTGAACACGTTGAGTAATGTCTGCTGGATCCCGATTTTTATGTTCTGGATATCGGTGGTTAAACGTACCAGAAGATCACTGGAACTGTATTTATCCAGACCACCGAAGGAGAATGATTGAATATGGGCAAATGCTCCACTTCGCAGTCCATGGCAGCTTCTCTCTGAAAAGGAAACGGCAATAGCTACATTTAAAAATTCACAGATCCCTACGATAACCGCCATGATAAGCATATAAATACCATACCTTACCATGACATCACTGTTCCCCGCTGTTATACCATCATTTATCAAAAAGGAACTGAAGTAAGGTATTAAAAGTGTTCCAGAGACACTTATCACCACTAAAAACAATGAAAAAACCAGCCACCTATAGGAACCCTTCCAATCCCTGAATAATAATTTCACTACTTCTAAGCTTTCCACGGAAATATTCCCCTATTATCAATATTATTAATTTTTACTCCCAACAATTGTAAGCTTGCTTAAGACACCTATATTTTTTCTAAATTATGATTTGGATTTTTTCAGAGAGCTAATAAATTTTAGAAAGTTAAATAAACCGGCCCTCTTTTTCAAATTTTATCCGGTGGTCGTGGGCATGTTTTAGGAGGAATTCTTCCACCTGCTCATTTCCCAGGATGTATCCCCCATATATATCGCTATTAGGCTGTTCAGGTACTATTATCCGCCCGTGACCTTCACTAACCTTATCAAGACTGTAAGCTACTGCTTCATCCACAGGATATGCTCCTTCCGGGATTTCCGCACCACCACCCTCACTACCAACTATCTTACTGAATATGGGGGTGGCGATGTCACCAGGGCATATCACGGAAAAACTGATCCCTTTCTCAGCATACTCGTATCGTAAACTTTCAGAAAGACCTACCACAGCATACTTAGTAGCGTCGTAGATAACCTGCATGGGATAAGGAACTAAACCCGCAAGTGATGATGTGTTAACTATATGGCCAGATCCCTGTTTGAGCATGATGGGCACGGCGGTGTGTACTCCGTAGATAACACTCCACAGGTTGACGTCTATGATCCTTTTCCAATCATCCAGAGTAGCTGTCTCAAATGGCATGGTACCGCCTATTCCTGCATTGTTAAATAAGAAATCCAGCCTACCTGCTTCCTCTGCTGTATCCTCTATAGCCTTTTGCACCTGTTTCTGGATTGTAACATCCACGATGATGGTGTGGATTTGATCACTGTAATTGGAGAGCTGTTCGGCAGCTTTTTAAACCTTTTCTGGGTTGCGCCCGGCCATATATACTATGGCTCCCCTTTTTAAGAGTTCTTCGGTCAGTGCATATCCGATACCTGAATTAGCACCGGTTACTATACAAATCTTGTCTTTAAAGTATTCTATATTGGTCATATTATCCTCTTTTAAGATCACTTGAAGAAATAAAAAATAAGAGGGGTTATTTCCTCCTCGCCAGTCCTAACCCACCTATAAGCAGTATTAAAGCCGTTAACAGGTAGGTTACTGGTGTTCCTGTGTTTTTCATACCTATGACATCAGTGGGTGCTTCCAGGATGGTTACGAAGGTCTGTACTGTCTGGTAATCTGATGCAGTTACCGTGGCTATGCCTGGTCCTTCATCACCCCCTTAAGATCGCGGTGGCGAGGCCGTTGACCCAGTCTACTGTGATTATTTTGCTTCCTATGTTACCCCGGTTAAAGGATCTGTTTGATGTCCTTTTTTTCATAAATTTTTCACCCCCCACTTATAGAAAGACAAGTGAGTATTAAATAGTTTATATTATTCTTATCTTCTTTTTTCCTGCTTAATCCCCTTAACTACTACAAAGGAGCCTTCTCCAAATCCTTTTTTTACAGATTCTATGTTTTTTAATTTTTCCTTTGGTTGGAACAATGTTTGTCTAAAACTAAAATCTTTAAAATTGGCTTTTTTCATAATGGATATGACTTCTTCTACTGAATAAAATGTTGCATCCTTGTAAAAGGTACTTTCATTTTTATGTTTTTCATAAAATTGCCCTAGTGGACTATTAGCATCTATAAATCCGATTATTAGACAGCCTCCAGATTTTAGAACTCTATTAACTTCTTTAAAGGCTTTTTCAACATCATCCAGAAAACATATTGTAGTAACCATTAAAACAAAATCAAATTGTGAATCTTTAAATGGAAGTAGTTCAGCAACTCCTTCAACGAATTTTATACCTCTTTTTGTTGCGATTTTTCCTAATTCTTTGGAAGGATCGAGGCCTAATTTGATGCCAAGTGGTGCTGCAAAGCGCCCACTACCTACACCAACTTCAACACCATTTTTACTTTGAGGTAACAACTCTTTAACTGCCTGCAGTTCTGATTTATAAGTAAATATGTTTTCGTCAAACCAGGCATCATATTTCAATGAATAACTTTCAAAAGGTTCTATTTTAACCATTTTATCTCTATTTCTTGTTTACAATAGGAAAATTATAATTATCTGTTTAGTTTCATAATTTATTAATCCATCTGAACTTGATCTCAGGGAGTTCAAAAAAAAAATTATTTCATTTAATATAATTATGGTCTATGAGTGATAATAGTATGTCGATAAAAAAAACCGTTCAGGGGGATGTGAACCCAATGATTTACTGTGTGGCTTGGATGTATTATGACATTCTTTAGCTATACATATCAATGGTCTTTATATCTGAATACACAACACATTCTATTACCTGAAGCTGGTGTAGGATATCCAGAAGTATCGTTTGAAATGTAGGTGATTTAATTTTTTCAAAGAAGTAAAGGTTAAATCCGTTCTAAACAAGCTTAAAAGTCATGACGACTGGTTTTTAGTAGATTATACTGTGAATCCTTTCATGGGCTGTGCTTTAAACTGTACCTATTGCTATATCCATGGTAGTGTATATGGTGGTGAGGAGACCAGTGTTCTGCAGGTGAAGACCAATGCACCGGAGGTTCTATATAAACAGCTTAAAAACCGGGCCCGTAAGGTGGAGTATGGTTTTATAGGTTTAGGATCTTCTACCGATCCTTATCCTCCCATGGAAAAGGAACTGGAGATTACCCGGGAGCTTTTGAAGATAATTTACCGTTTCAAGTTTCCAGTAAACGTCAACACCAAATCCACCCTGATCTTAAGAGATATGGAACTTTTAAAAAAGATAGATGAAAAGGCGGTTCTGCCTAAGAGATTCCAGGGTAAATTGGACCACGGGATGATAGTTTCTTTCTCATTTTCTACGGTAGATCCGGTTCTGGTTGATATCTTCGAACCAGGGGCTTCTACTGTAGAAGAAAGGTTCGGGGCCATGAAGAAGTTCAGTGATGAGGGGTTCCTGGTGGGTGCCAATCTCATGCCAGTGCTCCCATTTTTATCGGATTCAGAAGAGCACCTGGATGAAGCGATTGGTAAGATAAAGGAATATGGGGCTAATTTTGTATTGGTTGCTGGTTTAACATTATTTGGGGACAAACCAAAAGACTGTAAGGTTCGCTACTACAAAATCCTGGAAGAATACTTCCCTGAAGTTTTAGAAAAGACAAAAAGGATGTTCAAGGATTCGTTTGCCCCTTCCAGGGATTATCAAGCAGTTCTCCACAAAAGATCTGAGAGGATATGTAGGAAATACGATATTAAAAGTAAAATAATCTAGATTAAAGTAATAGATATAAAAAAGTAGAGATGATTAGAGTAACTATATTATAAACTAATTTTTAAATGAGATATCATGAAGATTGGATTTATTGCTATCATAATTGCAGTGATTCTGGCTGGTGTACTGGGAGCTTACCTGTTGACGTCAACTGATAATGATGCATCATCATCAGATGGCCTCAAATGGGAAACAGATTTCAATTCGGCTTTAAATACAGCCCAAAATACCAATAAATTGATTATGGTAGATGTCCATGCTCCATGGTGCGGTTACTGCAAGGAGATGGATAAAAACACCCTACAGGATGCCAGGGTAACACAGAAACTTTCAAACTATGTGCTTTTAAAAATCAACGGTGATGAAAATCCAGAATTCATGAAAAGATATCAGATCTACAGCTATCCCACTATACTAATCTTAGACTCCAGTGGAAACCTGGTAAAAACCATTTCCGGATATCAAAGTCCCGAAAACTTCGTAAAAATGATATAACTAAGTAAACAGAATATAGGATTAAAAAGATGCTTGATTATTTAATTTCTTTCTCTGCCGGAATAGTATCAGTGCTATCTCCCTGTGTTTTACCACTGATCCCAATAGTGGTGGGGCATTCTCTTTTAAGAAAGGAGCTCAGTTACACCATTTCCTTTGTCGGTGGATTTTTTTTGTTATTTGCCATCATAACCATTTTGACGGTACTTTTTACTGCGGCAATAAA
>Ga0334889_1000983_pt1 | contig 40572 bp, 40 predicted proteins | sample GraSluR1_MG_2_FD_207222 | JGI IMG/M metagenome (GOLD analysis project Ga0334889, IMG submission 207222) | Sludge microbial communities from methane-producing bioreactor in Wageningen University, Netherlands - Granular Sludge_8_08-R1 | ecosystem: Engineered > Bioreactor > Anaerobic > Unclassified...
TGTGGACTTCGGCCTGGCCCTCGAGCATCTGGCCTTCGCCAACGGGCTGGGGACCTCCAGCACCTGGGTGGCCGCCGGCACGCGCTTGCGGGTGCCCGGTCGCAGGGTCCTGCCTGGGAACCCTCCCGCAGAAGGCCTGGTCATCAATCTGCCGGAGCGCGGGGTCTTCCTGTTCCGTCAGGGGCGCTTCAAGAAATTCTATCCCCTGGCCATCGGCCAACCTGGCCGCTTCGCCACTCCCCAGGGGTCCTTCGTCCTGGCCAGTCGGGTGGTCAACCCCACCTGGCTTCCCCCCGAGTGGGCCGGCCTGGGTGAAATCGCCGTTCCGGCAGGCCCCGAGAACCCCTTGGGCGACCGCTGGATGGGGCTTTCCCTGCCGGGAATCGGACTCCACTCCACCACCAGTCCGATGTCGATCGGACAGGCCGTCTCGCATGGCTGCATGCGCATGTATCCCGCCTCGGCCCAGGAGCTCTTCGAGGAGGTCCGGGTCGGGATGCCCGTCCGCATCGAGTACGAGACGGCCAAGGTCGGCTATGACCCCCAGACCGGAGAGTTCTGTCTGGCGGCCTTCCCCGACGTCTACGGCCAGGCCAACCCCCGCTGGCAGGCTGCTCAGGCCTTGGAGGAGGTGGGGCTGGCCGGGCTGTGGTCGGACTCGGATCTGGCCCGCCTGGCCCGGCCGACGGGGGTGGCCCGCCCCATCCTCCAGGCCGACGTCCAGGTCAAGGTGGCGGGGGCTCCTCTGGAGATGGAACTTCCGGCCCTGTTGCTGGGCGATGCCCTGTGGGCCTCCTCGGAGCTGCCGCGGGCCCTGGGGCTGGAGGTCTCGTGGGATGGCTGGTCACGCCAGGTGGAGGTGCGTCGGGCGGGTCGCGTCCTGGTGCTGCGCGTCGGCTCCCAGGAGGTCTTGGCCTCGCCGGCTCCACCCCGCGACGAGGAGGCCGGGGCTCTGGAGGACCCCGCGGGATTCGAGGACTCCTGGCGCTTCCAGGGACCTGCCCGCATGGTGGGAGGGCGTGCCCTCCTGCCGGTCCGGCTGCTGCTGGACACCTTTGCGGTCCCCTTCCGCTGGGAGGCCTCCGAACGGGTCCTGGAGATCGACGGCTGAGGCGGCTTCGGATCCGACGCCCTTGGAGGTGCACCCCGGGCCGGCCGCGAAAATCGGGGACCTTTCGGAGGTCTGCATGCGTCGTCCCGTGATCGGTCTTCTTCTGGTCCTGATGCTCCTGGGCTGTGCCTCACCGTCGCCTCCCGGGCCCAATCCCGGACGGATCCAGCCTGGCGTGGGGGTGGAGGAGGTCCGCCTGGGTGCGGAGCGTGCCGAGGTCGAGGCGCGCCTGGGCCAACCCGACGAGACCGAGACCAACCCCTTCAACGCCAAGAACACCCTGGCCCTGTACCACGACCGGGGTCTGGAGATTTCCTACGACGGCGACAAGGTCGGCACCGTGGTGTTGCATCCCACCCTCCCCCCCTGGAAGGCCTATCAGGGGTCGACGGCCGAGGGGGTCTGGGTCGGTTCGAATCCGGACGGGGTGAAGAAGGCTCTGGGCCCGCCCGCCAAGGAACTGCTCCAGGCCCTGATCTACCCGGGTTTGTGGATCCGGCTGGACTCGCAGGGAAGGATCGAGTCGATCAGTCTGGGGGACTAGGAACTAGGCTTCGGGTCCTTCTCGGCGCAGGGCCTCCGAATCCTGGTTGCGATCCTCTTCCAGGTGGCATTTCTTGTATTTCCGGCCGCTGCCGCACCAGCATGGCTCGTTGCGCCCCGGTCGGGGGGCGTGGCGGAAGGGGGCTGCCGCCTTCGTGGGTTCGGCCTGCGCAGGCTCCGGTGTCGGGACCGGGGGGCTGGCCAGGGAGAGGGAGGCAAAGGGGTCCACCTCCTTCCAGGTCACCAGCACCCGGCCCCGGTCGGGCAGGCCCAGCGCCCGGCGCTCGACCGACTCGAGCTCGTCCAGCCCGGCCTTCAGGAAGGCCAGCACCACCTGCATGCAGCGCACCAGCGAGGACAGATCGGCGGGATTGGCCAGGCCGGCAGCGTCGCGCCGGAAGGCCACAGGCACCGCATCGGGGGCGGCCAGACGGAAACCCTGCGACTGGACCTCCGCCAGGAGGTCCTCACCCGCCTGCTCGGCCGCAACGAAGTGGCAGCAGACCTGGCCGGCTCGGGAAGGGCCGGGACGAATCTCCGAGGCGCTGACCAGCAGACCCGGGACCTCGTCCTCTTCTCCTCCCCAGACCGAGAGGTGGACCGGTGCGGGCCCCAGCCCCTCGACGCAGAGGACTTCTTCGGAGCCGAGGACCTCCCAGGGCGCGCACTCCCAGAAGTCGGCGGCCGCAAGGAAGAAGTCGGCGACCCGCTTCAGGTCGTCGGGTGAGGAACAAGAGTAGCCGCCAGGCCGCGTGGGGACCAGGCCGGCCCGGCTCAGGGCCTGCTCTTCGGGGGACTCGGGATTCTTCTGGCTCATCCGGCCCACTGCGACGCCGTCGGGTCCGCCTCCTGTCTGGGAGGGCGGCCGGTTCAGCCCGCCTGGCCTGAGACCGCCTCCAGGTCGTGCTGGGCGTAGGCGTTCTCGGGGTCCGATTCCAGGGCCTTCTTCAGGGACTCGATGGCCTTCTCGGTCTCACCCTTCTGGGCCAGGATGTTGCCCCTCAGGTAGTGGAGCATCGTGTGGTCGGGTTCCAGGCTGCCGGCCAGATCCAACTGCTCCAGGGCCAGATCCAGGTAGGCCCCTCCCTTCTGAGCGTAGAGGTTGGCCAGCATCAGCCAGCCCGGCATGTTCGAGAAGTCCTCGCGCAGGCTCCTCTGAATGAAGTCCACGGCCGGATCCAGGAAACCCGCGGCCCCATAGATCTCGGCCAGGAGGTATAGCGTCTCGGCGTCCCGGGGGTCGAACTTGTAGGACTCGGTCAGCTCCTGGACCGCCTCCTGGATCTGTCCATCCTGATAGTGGCGCTTGCCGCGCTCCCGGTGGAGTTCGGCCATCTTGAAATGCTCGTTGCTCATGGGAGGAGCCCTTTCTACGTCGCCTTTCAGCTCCCCTGCGCCCGCCTCCAGACCCGCGTCCGCATCTCGGCCAGCCCGGTCGGGGACGAAGCCAGGATGTCGGGCAGGGGAGCCGCTCCGGGCAGGAGTTCAAGCAGGTTCAGGGGGCTTCCGTCCAGGGTCTCCAGCCGGCCGCCCGCCTCGGTCAGGATGGCGGTGCACCCGGCCAGGTCCCAGAGGTGCACGCGCATCAGGGCTGCGCAGGCGTCGCCCCGGGCGACCAGCAGCACGTGGGCGACGGTGCTCCCCAGGCTGCGGAGCTTGCCCGGGAAGTGCGCCCCATAGCGGCGGTGGAAGTTGGAGGGAACGCAGAACATCGACTCGCGATCCGGTTCGGACCAGGGGCGGACGCGCAGGGCCTGGCGCCCCCAGCGGTCGGTCTGCATCCAGGCGCCCTGCCCCGCCACGGCCAGGCAGGTCTCGCCCAGAAGGGGAAGGTCGACGACCCCCAGGACCGGTCTGCCCTCGACCAGCAGGCCGACGCTGACGCCCCAGTGCGGCAATCGGGACAGGTAGGCCGAGGTCCCGTCGATGGGGTCCACCGACCAGACCGGGCCTTGGAGAGGGCCCGTGGCGCCTCCCTCCTCGCCCACGATGGTCTCGCCCGGGAAGCGGCGTTGCAGGCCCTCGACCAGGAGCCGCTCGACCAGCTCGTCGGCTTCGCTGACGACGGTGCGATCCGACTTCTCGTGGCCCTGGACCTTGCCGAAGTGGCTCAGGGCCAGCTCCGAGGCCTGTCGGACCAGGGGGAGGACCCGGTCCAGCCGGGCCTGGAGGTTCACCGGGCCTCCAGGGGGATCCGGTGGATCACTCCGTTGGCCAGGTCGGTCAGGTAGAGAATCTGGCCCTGGGCGACGGCCCCGCCGCCGAAGTCCGGCAGCGTGTGCAGGGTCGCTCCGCGGGCGTGGCGGATCGCGCGCACGTCGAAGACCTCCAGTCGGCTGTTCACGAAGGCCAGTCGGCCGCCCACGGGCAGGATCACCCCGCCCTTGAAGGCGATCATGTCCTCTTCGGGCTTCAGGGAGATGCGGCTGGCGAACTGGCCCGGAAGATGGAAGTTGCGGTCCTCGCCGCCCACCCGGGCCAGGGTCTTGCCCCGCGAATCCAGTCGGGTCAGGACCGGCACCGTCAATCGCGAGTCGGAGCGATAGAGGAAGAGGCTGCCGTCCTGGGCGAGGGCCAGTTTGAGGATCGGGCTGGCCGAGGCCTCGCCCAGGTCGCCCTGCCAGAGCAGGCGGCCGCGGCGGTCCCGGCGCTGCAGGACCACCTGGCCCTGACCCGAGGGGGGGTGGACCACGCACAGGATGGCGCCGCGCCCATCGACGGCCACCTGACGGGGCTCGCCTCGCACCACCCCGCCCCGGATCCCGACGGCCACCGGCTCCAGCCAGCCGCGCTGGGGGTCCAGGCGCTGCAGGCGGCAGTTTCCGGTGTCGGCCACCCACAGCAGGCCGTCCGTATCCCAGGCCAGGTCAGCGGGCCGCAGCAACCTGCCCGTCGGGGCGGCCTGGGGGGCATACCCGGCGCGGGATTCCAGCCGCCCTCCCGGGTGGTACTTCTGCAGGACGGCCTGGGAAGGGTCCCAGAGGTGCAGCCGGCCCTGGGAATCCAGTCGCGTGCCCGGATCCTGCCCCGGGGGGAAGCGCGCGGGCTGGGGGAACTCTTCGAGCTCTTCGGCCTGGGGACTCAGTCGCAGGACCCGACCGGATCCCGAGTGCGGGTCGCGCTGGTAGACGAAGATCTCGCCCGAGGGGGTCAGGGAGGCGGCCACCACCTGCCGGCCCGAGGTCTGCCAGGTGCGTTCGACCAGCAGCCGCCCGTCGGTGGCGTACTTGCGCACCCAGTCACGGCCCACGGTCAGCAGGCGGTCGTCGGCCGCCAGGTCGAAGGCCTGGGCCCCGTCGATCTGGAAGCGGGGCGAGCCCTTGGGGTTGAAGACCGCCAGCCCCAGGGCATGCAGGACGTACACGTTGCGCTGGCGGTCCAGGGCCATGGCCCGCGGGGCGGTCAATCCACCCAGGGATACCCGGTATTGCCGAACACCGCTGGCCCCGAAGGCGTGCAGCGTCTGCCCGGACAGGGCGTAGAAGCGGCCTTCGGGTCCCACCGCGGCCACGGCCGGCAGAGCCAGCTCCGCTCCTTCCAGGCGCTGGGCGCGCAGGACACCCTGACGCACGGTCAGCCTCCACTCCGGTTGGCGCTTTCCCGCCTCGCAGGCCAGCAGGGTGGGTTCTGCCCAGGGACCCACCCAGAGGCTGATCGGGTCGAGGCGCGGCGGAGCCTGCTCGGGCGCCGGCAGGCCGCGGTGCGCCCGCGGCGTCCCGTCGCTGCGCAGCAGACCGACGCGCCCTTCCCGGGCATACAGGACCGCCAGCGTGCCGTCGGGGGCCACGGCCACGTCCGTGGGGATCGAATCGGGCAGGGGGCCGGAGGAGGTGGGCAGGTCGGCGGTGCAGACCAGGTCGGGACCCGCCAGGGCCGCTGCCGCCAGACAGAGGAAGAGGACCAGACCGGAGAGAGGCTTGTGCCAGGACATGGTGGGGGCCTCTTCACGCCGCGGGGTGAGAGGCCCTTCCAGGGCCGGAGGACTCGAAACCCCGTGGGCGAACCGGGGGCCATGCCAACCTACCTGCTCACCGGCGTGGCCGGCTTCCTGGGCAGCCACCTGGCCGAGCGCCTGGTGGCCGCCGGACACCGGGTCCGCGGCGTGGATTGCCTGCGCGACTACTACTCGCCAGCCCTGAAGAGGCTCAACCTGGAGGGCCTGGTCGGCCGGCCAGCCTTTGAGAACCTCGAGGTGGACCTGGCCACGGCGGAACTGGCCCCCCTGCTGGACGGGTGCGACGGGGTCTTCCACCTGGCCGCCCAGGCCGGAGTCCGAAGTTCCTGGGGACAGGAGTTCCACTGCTATACCCGGGACAACGTGCTGGCCACCCAGAGGCTGTTCGAGGCCTGCCGGGGACGGCGCCTGGAGAAGGTGGTCTACGCCTCCTCCTCGTCGGTCTATGGCGACGCGCAGGCCCTGCCTACGGCCGAAGACGCGGAGCTGCGCCCGATCTCTCCGTATGGGGTCAGCAAGCTGGCCGTCGAGCACCTGGCGCGGGTCTACCACGACTCGTTCGGAGTTCCCGCCGTCGGCTTGCGCTACTTTACGGTCTACGGACCCCGCCAGAGGCCCGACATGGCCTTCCATCGCTTCCTGCGCCGGGCCCTTCAGGACCTGGCCATCCCCGTGTATGGGCAGGGGCAGCAGACTCGTGACTTCACCTACGTGGACGATGCCGTGGAGGCCACGATTTCGGCCATGGTCCGCGGGGTCCCGGGGCGGGTCTACAACATCGGTGGGGGAGAGCGCACCACTCTGGCCCGCACCCTGGAGATCCTCGAGGAGCACCTGGGCCGGCCGATTCGCCGCGAGCATCTCGAGGCTCAGACCGGTGACGTCGGACACACCTCGGCCCGGACCACCCTGGCTCGGCAGGACCTGGGCTACGATCCGCGGATCGGGATGCACGAGGGGCTGGGCCGCATGGTGGCCTGGTTCAACCGGGTCTGGCAGACGCGGCCTGAGATGCGCCAGGGGTGAGTGCTGGCCCTGACCTTTCAGCCGCCCGGCGCGCCCGCAGGCCGGATCGCCAGGGCGGGATGAGGACGGCCGGGTTTCCCGTCTTCGCCGCCGCCGCGCTGGTCATGGCCCTGGAGGTCTGTGGACCGCGCCTGCTGGCGCCGGCCTTCGGCAACGGGACCCTGGTCTGGTCGGCCATCCTGGCGTGCACGCTGCTGGCCATGGGGGCCGGCAACCTGCTGGGCGGGGTCCTGGCCGACCGGTCCCCCTGGCGGGTGCCGCTCCGGCTGGCCCTCATGGGCGGTGCCCTGTCCTCGGCCCTGACCGCGCTGCTCGCCGGGCCCGTCAGCCTGGGGCTTTCCGACGCCTTCTCGCCCCAGCCGTCCTCTCAGTTGCCGGCCCTGCTCCTGGCCTGCAGCCTGCTCTTCGGACCGCCCGCGGCCTTGTTGGCAGCGGTCCATCCCCTGGCCTTCCGGGGCGCCTTGGCCGGGGTGGAGAGGGCGGGGCGCACGGTGGGCGGCCTGTACGCCTTCTCGGCCCTGGGCAGCCTTCTGGGCGCTCTGGCTCCTCCTCTGTGGGGGACCGAGGTCCTGGGAACTCGCGACACCTTGTTTGCTTTTGCGACGTTGCCCGCGCTGGCTGCCACCGGCTGGCCCGCCCTGGGGCTGGCCAGCCTGCTGCTGGCCGGAGCCCTGTGGCCCCGCACGCTGCCGCCGGGGGTGCTGGAACGCTGGGAGTCTCCCCTGGCCAGCTACGTCCTGGAGGGAGACCAGGAGTCTGTGCGAGTGCGCGTGGAGATCCCCATGCGCCCCGTCCTGTCGACCCATCCCCCGAGCTCTGGGGGCAACACCTATTATGAGGAGATGCTGTTGGCTTGGGGGCTCTTGAAGTCGTCGGCTCCTGCTCGGATCCTGGTCCTGGGCCTGGGAGGCGGAACCGTCGCCCGCCTGGCCCGGGAGGCCTGGCCGCAGGCTGAGATTCACGGTGTCGAGCTGGATCCCAGCCTGCTGGCTCGGGCCTGGGAGCGCTTCGGCCTGGACGACCTGGGGGTTCATGCCCACGTGGGGGACGCGCGAGCCTGGCTGCGCCGCCTTCCCGGAACCTGGGACCTGGTCCTGGTGGACGTCTCGGTGGGAGCCACCCCCCCCGCCCACCTCAGCAGCCGCGAGTTCATGGTCGAGGTGCGCGAGCGCCTCTCCCCCGACGGACTGCTGGCCGTCTATGCGCCCCCTCCCCTGAACGCGCGCCTCCTGGGCTCGGTCCAGGCGGCTTTTCCCCAGGCCGCCCTGCTGGAGCGCGTCGCGGTCGGCTCACGACGCTCGCTGGATCCGAATGGCCCCCGTCTGCTGGCGACCGAGCTGGGCTGGGCGCGCCTGGAGGGTCGTTCATTGAATCTGCACCGTCCCCACCCCGGGGCGCCCCTGACCGATGATCAGGGCGACTTCCCATGGTGGTGGGGCATGCAATAGGAGCCCTTCGTCCACATGCCGCCAACCTCTTCAGATTCTCGCCCCTCCCTGGCCTGCAGCGGGGATGTGCTCACTCCGCCCCGGGTGGATGTCGAGGTGGCCGGCGCCCTGGGGATCGCGGCGCTGGTCCTGACGCTGATCCAGTATTTCGGGCTGGCCAACTGCTTTCCGGTCCTCTTCCCGGGCGTCTGGGCCGAACTGCCGGTCTTCCACCTGTATGCCTTGTTGTGGTGGGCCGGATGCACGTGCGTCGGCTACTTCCTGGTCCCGGCCTTGTGGTTGAAGTGGCGGGGACGTTCGCTTCGCGACTACGGCCTGAGGATGCCTCGACGCTCGAAACATCTGTGGGTCTACCCGGCGATGTTCGCCCTGATGCTGGGGCCCTTGTGGTGGGCTTCGGGAACCGAAGCCTTCCTGGCCACCTACCCGTTCTATCCCTTCGCACGGGTGGCGCCGGGGTTGTGGCTGGTCTTCGAGGCGGCCTACGCCCTGCAGTTCCTGGCCCTGGAGTTCTTTTTCCGGGGGTTCCTGATCTTCAGCCTGCATCGGAGGATGGGGGAGGCAGCCATCCTGGTCTCCATGGTGCCCTACTGCATGATCCACTTCCTCAAGCCCTTCCCCGAGACCCTGGGCGCCATCGTGGCCGGCGTGGTGTTGGGCTTCCTGTCCCTGCGCACCGGGTCGGTCCTGGGAGGTGTGGCGGTCCACTGGTCGGTGGCCCTGACCATGGATCTCCTGGCCATCTGGCGCAAGGGGGGGCTGGCCCCGGGCGTCGACTGGTTCGGATGGTGATCCCTCGAATCGCCGTCGGGTTCAGGAGAGCCAGCGCGCGGCCTCGCGGGCGTGGTAGGTCAGGATCAGGTCTGCTCCGGCTCTCTTGATCCCCGTCAGGATCTCCATGGTCACCGCTCTTTCGTCGATCCAGCCCATGCGCGCGGCGGCCTTGACCATCGAATACTCCCCGCTGACGTTGTAGGCGGCCAGGGGGCAGGTCACCTCGTCGCGCACCTCCCGCAGCACGTCCAGGAAGGCCAGAGCCGGCTTGACCATCACCAGGTCGGCACCCTCCTGCAGGTCCGCCTGGACCTCGCGCAGGGCCTCGCGCCGGTTGGCGGGGTCCATCTGGTAGGAGCGGCGGTCGCCGAACTGCGGGGCCGACTGCGCGGCTTCGCGGAACGGGCCATAGAAGGCGCTGGCGAACTTCGCAGCGTAGGCCAGGATGGGAATCTGTTCGAATCCCTCCTGATCCAGGCGCGCACGGATGGCCTGGACCCGGCCGTCCATCATGTCGGAGGGGGCCACCATGTCGGCGCCGGCCCGGGCATGGGCCAGGGCGGTCTCGGCCAGGACGGGCAGGGTGGCGTCGTTGTCGACCTGCTGGCCGTCCAGCAGTCCGCAGTGCCCGTGATCGGTGTACTCGCACAAGCACACGTCGGTGACGACGACCAGGCGGGGCAGGGCCCTCTTGAGCTCGCGGACCGCCCGGAGCACCGGACCTTCCGGGTCGGCTGCCGAGGTTCCCCGGGCGTCCTTGGTGGCGGGAATCCCGAAGAGGAGCACCGCCGGCACCCCCTCCGCAAAGGCCGAGGCGGCCTCCTGCACGAGTTCGTCCACGCTCAGGTGGAACTGGCCGGGCATGGCCGGAATCTCCTGGCGGATTCCCTCGCCTTCCACCGCAAAGAGGGGATAGATGAAGCTGGTCGGGTCCAGCCGGGTCTCGCGGATCATGGAGCGCAACTCGGCGCTGCGGCGCATCCGGCGCAGGCGGAGTTGGGGGAAGATGGCTCCGGGGAAGGGCTGAAGGGTGGACATGGGGACTCCTGGGAGGTTTCTCGCTCTCCTCATTCGGAGGCGGAGGAAAGGGCTTCCACATCCGTGGCGGGATCACTGCCCGTCCCGGCACCGCGTCCGGCCATCGGGTCGGGCGGGAGGCTGGCCGAACCTCGTCGAATCCTGCTGGGATGGTTCTGCGGGGCATGATCCTGTTGGGGCTCGTCTGGAGCCTGACCCTGGCCGCGGCCGCCGAGGAGGCGCCACCCTCCTTTCAGATCCCCTACACCTTCACCGTCGACGGGATCGAGTTGCGGGTGGTCGGAGCCGAGGTCACCCCGGACCAGCGCAATTTCCTGGCCCATGTGCAGGTCCGCGAGAGGCTCGGTCGCCCGGCCACGGTCTCCTGGCAGTCCTGGTTTGCGGCCCTCACGACCACCGGAGAGCGCCTGAGACCTCCCACCGATGTGGGGGTGGACGACGGAAGCGGCCTCAAGCGCGTCTTCGGGCCCCGACCCCTCCCGGCCGGAGGAAGCCTCCGGCTGATGATCTACTGGCCCATCTACGCCCACGAGCGGCCCATCCGGTTGTGGCTCCAGGACGGGTCGGTCAGTCGGGAGTCCTGGAAGTAGGATTCTGGAGAGGAACCCCTCCAGCGTAGACAAATCCCGATTTTGTCGGTATTCCCTTGTAGGAGTGAGCAAGCGCCCGGCGGGTCTGCCCCGTGGTCGGGCGGGAGGGCGATCGGTTGGCGGGAGGCTCTTGGCGACTCGGACAGACCTCGGGGGATTCTCTTCGGTCTGCCTTTCGCCGCCCCGGGGGCTTCACCCAGATCGAGATCGCCATCGCCGTGGTGGTCCTGGCAGTCGGCATCCTGGGGGTCTTCGCCTCGTTCGCCTTCGCCATCCAGTCCACGCGCTTCAGCGGCCGCATGACCCAGGCCGTCACCTGGAATCGGCAGGTTCTCGAGCTGATCCGGGTCCGCAACCTCCCCTTCACCGTCCCTCTGCCTCCCCCCGAGGAGTCGGGTCTGAACGACCCGCCAAACCAGCCCTTCGAGAAGCTTCCCGACCTCAACGCTGCCCCGTTCCTGAACGACCTTCCCCTGGGGACCGGTTTCAAGAGGAGCATCCAGGTCCGCCGTCTGAGCAACAACGTCGCAGATTACCGCTATACGGTGGCCGAGATCACCGTCACGATCTTCTGGATGGAGAACGGGCGCCCCCGCAACGTCTCGATGAAGGCGCTTCACCGTCAGCCATGAGACCGCATCGACCTTTCGGCATGACCCTGCTGGAGACGATGATCAGCGTCGCGCTCCTGGGTCTGTTGGGCGTCATCCTGATGCAGATCTACGACGTCTCCAGGACCGCCTACGCCAGCGGCACCGGGCAGATCGCGTTGCAGCAGAAGGCTCGCGTGCTGATGGAGCGGATCTCCCCGATCCTGGTCCGCGCGCTGCCCCCCGACGAGAGCCTCCCGGCCATCCTCTCTCCTGCAGCCGGCGATGCGGCCGACGCCATCGTGTTCAGCGTGCCGGCCTCCGACTTCAACCCCCGCCATCCGATCTACACCGAGGCGCGGATTCGCCGCGACGACGACCGTTCGGTGGTGCTGGACGCCAATACGCCTCTCGTCACCGAGGACGACCGGGTCCTGGGGCGCGACATCGAGAGGCTGCGGTTCGCCGTCGTGGCCCGCAACGTGGTGCGGGTGACCGTGGATGTCTACGGGACGGCGCGCGGAGCGTCCAACCAGGACAAGGTCCAGCGCTACACGCTGGACGGCCTGGTCCAGATCCCCTACTACTCCAAGAACTGAGGCCAGACATGTTGTATTTCGCCTTCAGGCGCCGCGGCTCGGCCCTTCTCCTGGCGATCTTCTTCTTGACGGTCCTGTTCTTCCTGGCCATGGCGCTGCTGGAGCTGCTCCCCACGGAGCTGCGGGCGGCCCAACGCCAGCGCTTCAGCCAGGCCGCCTACTTCGCGGCCGACGCTGGGGTCACGGAGGCCCTGGCGTTTCTCGAGAAGCATCTCGAGCAGGAGCTGGAGCCGGCTCTCGCCTTCACGGTCCCGACGGGGGCCAACCCCCACCACAAGATGAGCGGCAGCCTCGGGGACTGGAGCTGGTCGGTGGAAATCCACCCGGACGCGGAGACCCCGCCGCGCGGGACCAACTCGCTGCGGATCTACAGGATCACCTCGACGGCCAGCCTCTTCGAGGTGCCCTACCGCAAGATCACCGTGGACGCCGGGCAGGAGAGCTTCGCCAAGTACGCCATGTTCTATGACCAGGGCGAAGCGAGCCTGGTCTGGGACGTGTCGCGCAACCGGGTCGAGGGGCCGCTCCACCAGAACGACGTCCTGCGACTCTATATTCCCGGAGGCTACTTCGACACCGAGGGTTCCCCGTCGTTCCTGGGACCCGTCACCAGCAGCAGGTTTGCCGGACCCGAACACGGCGACGGGGTCGAATACACCGGGGGAGGCGGCAAGCCCTACAACAAGAGCGGCAGCCCGATCCTGGAGCGCTACCAGCGGATGCTCTCGGGTGGCCGCGAGGCCCTTCGCACGGGGGACAAGACCAAGGAGATGCCCAAGAACTCCCGCAACCTGGCCGAGGCGGCCTGGGGCAGCGAGACCTCGGCTCCGCCCGCCCTGGCCGGGGTCTACCTGAATTCGTCGGTCGGCACCGGGGACTTCAATGAGGCGCTGGGAGGCGTCTTCATCCAGGGAGACGTCGACGCGATGGAGTTGGGAGTCTCGGGCGGGAACTCGACGGTGACGATCACCCAGGGCGGCAAGAAGTCCCTGTTGACCGTCTATACCGAGGGTGGCACGAACCTGCCCGCCGGGACGACGGTGAACGGTCAGGTCCTGCCCAAGCCTCTGGACATCCCTGCGGGGCACACGGTTCTCAAGAAGGCCGATGGCAGCTACGAGGTCGTCTCGGGGACCACCAACGGCGTGGTCTACGCCACGGGGACCATCCACAGCCTGCGCGGCGTCAATCGGGGGGCGCGGACCGTGGCGGTGGACATCGAGCGCGACAAGGAGATCGTGGTTTCGGGGGACCTCACCCGAGCGGACACGCCGCTGGGGAAGAAGCCGAGCGGAAGCCGCGACGTGCTGGGCCTGGTCGGCTACAACGTCCGGCTCGGCCGGGCCATCCCCCGGAGCCTCAATGACCCGCTGTACCTCTACTGCACGATCTTTGCCGGGAGGAAGGATGGCTCGGGTGGGTATGCCGTGGATGGATGGGACGAGCGCTGGGGAGAGGTCGGCAAGTTCATCATCCACGGTGGGCTGATCGAAGGCCAGGACAAGCCGTGGGGCTACGTCGGGTCCTCGGGGTTCCCGTTCTACGAGATTCTCTACGACTCCAACCTGGCCAAGTCGCCGCCTCCCTTCTTCCCGATGCTCCCGAAGCTGCACATCCGCTCCTGGACCGAGGAGGCGCAGTAGGCGGATTCCCGGAGTTGGGCCTGCGGGGTGACGCCCCCGCCGCCGAGGCTTGTCATGGTCCAGGTCGGCCCGACACGGCAGAAGGCCCGGCGAACCGGGCCGAAAGGAATCCTGTCGGGAAGGCGAAGAGGACCACGTTCCATGGTTCACTGGCCTGAAAGCCCCATATATCCGGGCCCCTGAAACTTCGACTCAAGCTTGGTGTGAGGCCTTTACAAATTGGGTTATCTGGCAATTCTGGCGGCCATTTCGGCGGGTATCCTGTTGACCAGCGTGGGGGAGTCCAGGGGACAACAATGCCCGGGAATCTGGGAACGCGCTTTGATCGGTCCACCGTTGGGAATCGCCGCCTGGGGTCTGGCCACCAGCGCCTTGTGGACCGTCTTCGGACCGTCCGATGGCCTCAGCCTGTTGGGCCTGGTCTGTCTGTTGGGCCTGGGAGTGCTGTGCTGGGCCCGAGGGCCTCGCGTCCTGCAGGGTCGTCCTCCGACAGGCGCCCAGGTGGCCCGGTGGATGGCCATCCCTGCACTGGCGGTGATGTTGCTGATCGGAATCCGCCACCTCACCACGGCCGACGGCCTTCTCCTCCAGGGCGATCCCATGACGGACCTCCCTTTCCATATGGCCCTGGCGGGCATTCTGGCGGAGGCCTCCAGCGTCCCGATCGACCACCCCCTGATGTCTGGTCTGCCCCTCCGCTACCACGTCGTCGCGGACGTGGTGGCTGCCGCGGCGGTCCGCCTCAACAGTGCATCGGCGGGTTTCGCCGCCATGGGAAGCCCGGAAGCCTTCAGCCTGGAGGACCTGGTCGCGGTTTTCAACGTGTTGGACATGGTTCTGGCCGCGAGCCTTGCCGGGCTGGTCGGCCTGCTGGCCTTTCGTCACGGTCTGTCTCCGGCTGCCTCCCATCTGGCCGTCTGGCTCTTCCTGCTGGGTGGGGGACTGGGCTTTGCCTTCTACTGGCCCGACCTGCTGCGGGATCCCGGCCAGGCTCTGGCCAGCATGCATTCGCCTCCTGACCGCCTGCATGATTGGGGAATCGTCTGGACCGGCATGCTGCGCGATTTCGTCGTGCACGCGCGGGCCACGCTTCTGGGCCTTTGCCTGGGGGTGGCGGCCTTGGTGCGCTTCACCGCCGGTCGACGCCTGGAGTTGGGCGATGCGGTCGGAGCCGGGCTCTGTGCAGGGCTGCTGCCCTTCTCGCAGGTCCACTCCTTCATCGGGACCATGCTGTGTCTGGGGGCGCTGTGGCTCCTCGGTCGGCGCAGTGGAAGCAGGCCCTTCTGGCTGACGGTCCTCGCCCTGGTGGCGCTCCAGCTCCCTGCGCTGCTGGCCATGCGTCAGGGGATGGTGGCGATCCAGCCCGGCTGGGAGAGCCCCCGGCACGATGCCTTGGGCCTGCTGCAATTCTGGGCCCTGAACCTCGGGGTTCTCTTCTTCGTGCCTCCCCTGGTGGCATGGCGGCCTGGGGGGGGACCTGCGCAGGCTCTGGTTGGCCTCCCTGCTGCCTTTCGCGCTGTGCAACGTGCTGGTCTTCACGGTCCCCTGGAACAACATCAAGATTCTGCACTCGTGGTTCCTGGTGGCCTGCATCCTGACGGCTGCGGGCCTGGGGGAACTGTGGAACACGTCGCGCCTGCTGCCCCGGCTGCTGGCCCTCGGCCTGGCCCTGCTGAGTGTGGCGACCGGCCTGGTCAGCCTGGCCTGGCACTCCGGCACCCATGCAGTCATCCCCCGGCCGATGTTGGAATACGCCCTCCAGGCTCGACGTTCGGTTCCCCGGGACCAGGCCATCGCCACCTTCCCGGACGTGGCCCTGCTCCTTCCATCCTACTCGTTTCGCAGGGTCTACCTGGCCCAGTCGGGGCTCAGCGTTTCTCACGGAGTCCATCCTGGCGAGAGAATCGAGGCCATCAGACGACTGTACTCCGCAGCCTCGCTGGAAGACCTGGTCTCCCAGGCCAGGAAGATGGGGGTTGCGTTTGTGGAACTCCAGGCTCACGACCCTGGCTTCCTGGTCAACCGTCCCTTGATCGAGAGCCTTCCCCTGGAGGTGGACGGGGGGGACCAGCGCCTCTATCGGATTCCGCCTGACGCGGTCGAGGCCCGGGAGTCTCCATCCAGAGCGGGAGGACAGGTTCATCCGCCGTCTGGGAAGACGTAGAAAGAAGGCCCGGCGAACCGGGCCTTCCTGCGGCTTGCTGCTTCCGCTCGGTCTTCGGGCGAAGGTTGCAGCGAGCTAGGAGTCTGTGTGAATAGCGCGTCGGTCGCCTCGCCGGGTCTCTTGCACCCCCGCTGTGTTGCAAAAAGTCTCATTTGCCTCAAGCAAACCACGACTTCTTGCGCCTTGCGGGGTGCACAAGATCCCTCGGCGATGCTCGGTCCGGATACTCACACAGGCTCCTAGGCCTTCATGACCTGTGGCGAGTGACGATGGTGCTGGGGATGGTGGGGAGTGGGAGGCTTGGGGCGCGTCTCGGCGCCTTCTTCGCCACGGCGGAACTGATTGAGCATCTTGCGCTCGGTCAGCACGGCCTTCTCGATTCCCACGAACTCTTTGAGCGAGACGTTGCCATCCTTCATGGCTTCCAGGATCATCTGGGGGGACTTCGTGGAGGCGTAGTACTGGTTCACCTCGTCGCTGGTGAGGGTGCCATCCTCCTGGCCCGCCGTCAATGCGTTGTAGTTGCTGGTTCCCTGGCTCTGCATGAGCTTCAGGATGCCGGTCTGGGGGCCCCCCGCCTCGATGGCGGTGCGAAGTTCGTAGTCGCTCATGCACATGTAGAACATCGCCATGGAATTGCCTTGACTGATCATCTGGACGCCTCCTGAAATCAAAGTCACTGGTTTGTCACGCGGTCTTCGGGTTCCGTCAAGGGTCTCTAGGAGAGGCCTTCGAAACTTGTCGGCAAGGGTGTGCCCGGGCGCAGGCGGCGCCTATTCCTGGGGGGGAACGGCCGCTTCCGTGGCCTCTCGGAGTGCACTCACGCCCTCTTGGGTCTCGGCGTGGGCCACGTCCAGGTGGCGCAGGCGTGTCTCCGCCCCTTCGCCGTGCTCCAGGGCCTGCTCCAACAGGGCCGGATCATCCGTTTGCAGGGCCTCCAAGAGCCACTGGAGGGCCTGGAGGTACTCGTCGAAGCCTCGACGCATCTCTTCACGGAGGGGCTCCAGGAGTTCGTGTTCGGCGGGGGCCTCGGCAACCTCGCGTTCCGCCCCCAGGCGCTGGAGTTCGCCTTCGATCACAACCAGGAGCTGCTGCCGCTCGGCCAACACCTGCCGGGCACGGCTTCCCCACAGGATCAGGCGATCCGCCAGTTCCTCCGGAGCCAAAAGGTCCGGGTCGACCACCGAGGCAGCCTCCAACCCCTCAAATCTGTCGACCGGTTCTTGTTCGCTCATCTGTCCTCCAAACCCGGCTGCATCCTCCGGGCGCCTGAAGCCCCCCGGCCCCCCCCTCCGGGTCTGGGTCAGGCTCCGCCGCTCTTCTCGTCGCTGGGCTGGAACGACTGCAGCGCCAGGTAGTTCGGTCCGAACCGCTTGATGTTGTCGAGCTGCTTGTCGAAGGCGTCGAAGTGGGCTTCTTCATCGGCCACCAGGGACTCGAAGAGCTGCTTGGACACGGCGTCCAGGTTCGCGCTGCACTCCAGCGCCGCCAGGTTGTAGTCTCGGGCCGAGTCAGCCTCCATCTCGGCCGCCTTCTTCAGGATTTCGGCGGGTTCGGTGATGGTCAGCACGGGCCCGGGCACGGTCATGCGCACGTCCCCCTTCAGGAAGAGGATGCGCTCGGCCAGGTCCTCGACGTGGCCCATCTCCATGATGGCCGTCCGCTTCAACAGGGAAGCCAGCGGCGCGAAGCCCTGGTCGTCCAGGTGGAAGTGCCAGTACATGTACTGGTGTACGGCCTGCAGTTCGTCGCCGACGGCGCGGTTCAGAAGTTCGATGCTCTTGTTGGCGTCCATGTGGTTTCCTCCAATGGAATACAGCCCCCCTTGAATGGTCTGGACGCTTCGCGTTCCTCTGGCCTGGTTCCTAGAGGGCAGCCGGGCGGGCCGGTCCGCCGGGGGGCCAGGACGCAGGCTCCGGGTGCGAGCCCAGCGTCTCGGCCACGGTCTGCACCAGGGCATCCAGCGTCGCTTCCCGAGCCACCTCGACGCGTTCATAGCCCAACTCACGGGCTGTTTGCGCCGTGATCGGACCCAGGGCCGCCAGTGGGGTCGTCCGGGGATCCAGCAGGCCCACCGTCAACCGGTGGAACGCCCTGACCACCGAGGAGGCCGTGACCGTGACCAGGTCCACGCCTTCCAGAAGTTCCTGGCGGGTCTCGCCGGGCAGGTCCTCCAGCGCCACGGTTCGATACAGGGGAACCACGTCCACCCGGGCCCCCCGCTCGCGCAGGACCCGGGGCAGCACGTCGCGAGCCTCGGCGGCCCGGGCCAGCAATATCCGCTTGCCCTGGAGAGGATGGGCATTGAAGGCCTCCAGCAGACCTTCGGCCACGTACTCCTGGGGGAGCAGATCGGTCTTCAGGCCCAGGGATTCCTGGACCGCCCGGGCCGTGGAGGGGCCGATGCAGGCCACGCAGGCGCGCAGTTCGGCGTGGCCCGTCTGCAGTCGGGCCCGAAGTCGCGGGGGGGCGTTCGGGCTGGTCAGGACCAGCCAGTCGTAGCATTCCAGCTCGGCCAGAGCCTGGTCCAGGGGGGCCAGGTCCTCGGGGTCTTCCAGGCGGATGGTCGGCACCAGCAAGGGAACAGCCCCTTGCGCGGCAAGCCTCTCGGCCAGTTCCTCGGCCTGCTCGGCCGCGCGGGTCACGACGATGCGCCGACCCTCCAGGGGCCTTCGTTCGGGGCTTGCAGCCCCGGGAAGCCATCGCCTGGCCCCCGAGTCCAGCAACTCCCGGGCAACCCGGCGGCCCAGGGCCTCCGCCTCTTCGGGGGCAGCCCAGTCCCGTCGGCGCAGGACCGGCTGGCCGGAGGGCGCGGCCACCAGGGCCTCCAGGCACACGCCCCGGGCATCGGGACGGGCCAACGCGGCCACCGGGGCCTGGCAGCCCCCCTGCAGCTCTTCTAAAAAGGCGCGCTCGGCTCGCGCGGCGCTGGTCGATTCGGGGTGCGCCAGGGCCTGGAGTCGGCTCCGGGTGATCTCGTCGTCTTCGCGGAATTCCAGGCCCAGAAGGCCCTGTCCGGCCGCCGGCAGGCACTCTTCGGGTTCCAGGGGATGCACCTGGTCGGGTGTCAGGCCCAGCCGTTCCAGGCCCAACCGGTTGAGCCCGGCCTGGGCCAGGACCAGGGCATCGTAGTCTCCGGCCTTCCACTTGCGGATCCGGGTGGGCAGGTTCCCCCGAATCTCCAGGCAGCGCAGGTCGCCTCGGAGGGACAGCAACTGGGCTCGCCGGCGGGGGCTTCCCGTTCCCACTCGGGCGCCGGGGGGAAGTTCAGACAAGGCAGGCCCCACCAGGCAGTCCCGGGGATCCTCGCGTCGCGGCGGGCTGGCCAGGGTCAGGCCCGCGGGCAGGGTGCCGGGCAGGTCCTTGAGGCTGTGCACCGCCAGGTCGATCCGGCCCTCCAGAAGGGCCTCCTCCAGCTCGCGGGTGAAGATGCCCTTGCCTCCGAAGGTGGACAACGCCCGGTCCTGCTGGCGGTCCCCGGTCGTGCGGATGACTTCCAGGCGGACCTCCATGTCCGGCCAGGCGCGACGCAATTCGTCGGCCACCGCCTCGGACTGGGCCACGGCCAGGTCGCTTCCGCGGGTTCCCAGGCGCAGGAGGGGGCGCCCCGAATCCACTTCCGGAGAGGCTTCTGCAGACTCTGCCGCAGACTCTGCCGGGGGCACCTCCAGTCCGAAGAGCGCCAGGCTGTCCTGCAGTCGGGCAGGAGCCTCCCCGTCGGCCGCCATCTCGCGCAGCCTCCGGGTGGGCTGGTGCAGCAGCTTGCGCACCAGGTTTCGCGAGAAGTTCTCCAGGAGGGCGAAAGGCTCTGCGTTCAGTCCGCGGGCTCGGGCGCGCTCCAGTTCTTCCTGGCGCAGGGCCTCGACGTGCTCGCGAAGCCTGCGGATCGCCGGCACGGCCCTCCGGCCCGCCAGGTCGCGGAGGAACTCTCGGGTCTCCTGTTCGACCATCCGGGTCACCTCGGCCACCTCTTCGTGGCGGTGCGAGAGGTTGCGGGCCACGGCCTGCTGGAGGTCGTCGAGGTTGCACAGGTGGACCTGCTCCAGATCAGCGCATGAAGGTTCGACATCCCGGGGCAGGGCGATGTCCATGATGAAGAGGGGGCGGGCCGGCCGGGTCTGCATGAGGCGTTCCAGGCGCTCGCGGGTCAGGATGAAGTGGGGCGCGCCGGTCGAGGTCAGCAGGATGTCGCAGTCCGCCAGGGTCCGGTCCAGGTCTTCGAAGGGGACGGCGTGGACACCGCAGCGTCGGGCCAGCTCTTGGGCCCGCGCATCGGTCCGATTGCTGACCGAGACGCGCTGGACGCCGCAGTGGGTCAGGTGTCGCAGGGTCAGCTCGCTCATCTTGCCGGCCCCCAGCACCAGGGCGGTGCGCCGGGCCAGGTCGCCCAGAAGGGCGCGGGCCATCTCCACCGCGGCGTGGCTGATGCTGGCGGCGCCCTGGTTGATCCGGGTCTGGCTGCGGGCTCGCCGGCCCACCCGGACGGCCCAGGGAAAGAGGCGGTCCAGGTGCGGGCCGGTCGCCCCGGCGCTGCGCGCGGTTTCCCATGCCTTGCGGACCTGGCCCAGGACCTGGTTCTCGCCCGGGATCATCGAGTCCAGGCCGCTGGCCACCGCGAAGAGGTGGGCCACCGCTTGATCCTCGACATGGCGGTAGAGGTGGGGACGGAACTCCTCGGGTTCCATGCCGCGGGAGCGGGCCAGGAAGTCGAGAAGCTGGCATCCGCCCTCCTGAAGGTCGGGCGTCGAGACGTAGATCTCGGTCCGGTTGCAGGTGGAGAGGATCACGCCCTCCCGAAGCGCCGGGTTCCCCAGAAGCCCGGTCAGGGACGACTCCAAGCCCGACTCGCTGAAGGCCAGGCGTTCGCGCACGACCAGGGGAGCCGTCTTGTGGTTCAGGCCGACCAGGAGCAGTCCCATGCCGTCTGGTGCCGGGATCAGCGGAATCCCTGCCAGGATTCCCGGGCCCACTCGCACAGTTGCCGGGGATCCCGGGCGACCTCGGGGGGAACCTGGTAGTAGGTCTTCAGGCGGGTGGTGGGGCTGGGTTGGAAGGGCTGCATGCCGAGGCCCTCATAGCGGGGCAGGGTCTGGGGCCAGGCCTTGAAGTAGGCCTGGCCGCCGACCACCAGTCCGAAGAACTGACCTTCGAGGAAGAGGCCGAACCCTCCGAACATGGGCCGGGGATCCACCTCGCCCAGCTCGGACAGGCGGTCCAGCAGCACGTAGTCTTGCAGGTTCTGTTTCATCGCGGCACCCCCTTCGACGGGGCTTCGGGGGTGCCTGTGTGTCAGCCGGCCTGTTTCTCGAGGTGGCGCAGCAGAAGATACTCGGCGGGCAGCAGGGCTCCCAGGAGGGCGATGGAGGCCAGGGGAGGCAACCCGATCGAGGTGGCCAGGGCGGCGAAGTCGTTGCCTTGCTTGGCCAGCAGGGGAAGGGACCCCTTCAAGGCCGTCCCCGCGTAGAGCATGCTGTTGAGCACCGTGAATCCGCCGTAGCCCATCAGGGCGGGGCCCAGGACCGGATGCTCCTTGCGGATCTTGTAGCCCACCGCGAAGGCCACGGCAGCGGAGGTCGCGTCCACCAGGGTTCCGGCTCCGGCCACCAGGGCGCGGGCTCCGTTGGGGCCCAGCTTCTCGCCCAGGTCGGTCAAGGGACCGGGGGTGTAGCGGCAGACGCCCCCTTTGAAAGGCTGGATGCTGATCGACGGGTTGGCGTTCTGATAGACCGCGTTGGCTGCCACCGCGTGGCCCAGCTCGTGGGCTGCGATCGAGGGGCCGGCGGTGGCTGCGGTGCTGGCAATCCCGCCGAAGACTCCGCTGCGGAGGACCTCACCGCCTGTCAAGTCCACCCCGTCGAGGCCTTCTGCTGCGGCGCGCAGCTCCTGGGCCGACGCGGGGCGCGGGGCCAGGTGGGCCCGCATTGCGGAGTTGGGGTTGTGGGCGATCGGCAGCGTCATCGGGACACACTCCTCCTGGAACGAAGGATAGCAGGCCCGTCGTCGGGATGGGTTGGAGGATTGTTAACTGAAGGACGCCGGGGCCTCTCCCCTGACCGGGAAGAAGGCGCCGGCGTCCTTGGCAAGTCTTCAGATGGCGCGGCGACGGTCCATCCGGCGACGGCCCGGCGGGAGGGCCTTGAAGGACTGGATCACCTTTCCGTTGCGGATATAGGTGAACTGCTTGATCTTGGGACTGTTCTGCGTGTAGGAGGTGGTCGTGCCCGTGATCAGCACGCAGTCGGACTCGCGCTCGCGGCGGCCCACCCGGCCGACGAGCTGTTCGATCTCGGCCTCTCCGAAGTGATCCGCGTCGGTGACCAGCACCATGTCGGCCATGGGGATGTCCAGGCCCGAGCCCACCAGGTTGGTGGCCACCAGGATGGCTGGCTTGTTGTCGCGGAACTGCCGCATCATGCTGACCCGGTCCTCCAGGGGCATGTCGGCGGACTTGCCGCGCGAGCGACGACGGTGCTCGAGGCTGTCGGCCATCTCGCCGTGCAGCATGGAGACCGGCACGCCCACGCGATCCTCGATATAGCGGGCCAGGATCGGCACCCGGGCCCGGGTGCGGCTGATCACGTAGATGCGGCTGCCCGACTCGATGTGGCGGCGAAGGACCTCCATGCCCAGGTCGATCTGGGTGAAGATGTTCTCGTTCCAACTGGCGGGCACTTCGTGGCGCCGGGTGGGGGGCGAGTCGAAGGGCATGTCCGTCATGGCCACCGTTTCGCGCCAGGCTCCCTCGCGCTTGAGGAAGCGCTCGACGGCTTCGGGGGTGGCCGAGGTGAACAGGACCGGTGCCGCCAGGCCGCGCAGGTGGGCCAGGTCCTCGTCCTCGTCAAAGGCGTTCACGTCGTCGACGATCACCAGCGAGGCGGTCTCCAGCAGGCTGCGGTACTTGCGCTGCTGCAACAGCATGGCCGATCCGATGGCAAATGACACGTTCCCGGCCAGGAGTTGATCCAGCGAGCGCTGGCGATCGCGGGGCGGGATGCCGGCATGCATCTGGACGCACTCCAGGCCGGTCCCCGCCAGCCGGTCGGCGAAGTACATATGCTGCTGACGGGCCAGGTCGCGGGTGGGGGCCAACATGACGACGTGGCGGCCCGTGTCCAGGGCGCGCTGCACGGCGACGCGCAGCGAGACCTCGGTCTTGCCCGAGCCGGTGGGGGCCTTGAGCAGGATGCGGTCCTTGCCTTCGGTCAGCCGCGAGCCGACCTCCGCGATGGCGTATTCCTGGTGCCGGGTCAGCGCAAAGGTCTGGCCCGGTTGGACCAGTTCGCCCTGCTCGGCCACGCGTTGAACGTTCTCTTCGATCTTCTGCCAGATGCTGTTCTTGTCCATGAATTCTCCAGGGTTTCGGGTCCGGGATGACACAGGCCCGCCCCGAGACTTCCGGCGCCTGAACGTGCGCCGCCCGGGAGAAAGACTCCGGGCCAGGGTCATCGGGGAGGGCCGCAAGACCCGCAATGGGTTGGGCTCTCTCTTAATATCCGGTACTATATCACCGGGCTCGGGGGGTGTCAAAATCGACCGAACGTGCGGGGTGCGAACGTGTCAGACCTTTCAGAGAGTCTGCCGGTCGCGGGTCACAGACGTCTGAACCCACGTTGTGGCGGGTGTTCGCCTTGCCCGTTTGGGTGTTCGCCTTCTCTGTTGGGCTGTTCGCCAGCGACCCGCCAGCGAAAGCCGGGCAGGCGACAAGCGAAGACCGCTGTTGTGGCGGGTTTTTGCTGCCCTCGCTCTGCTGTTCGCCAGCGACCCGCCAGCGAACGACCAGCTGTTCGCCAGGGACCCGCCAGCGAACACCTGACAGGCGGCAGGCGAAGACCGCCGTTGTGGCGGGTGCTCGCCTTCCCCGCTTGGCTGTTCGCCAACGACCCGCCAGCGAACGCCGGGGCAGGCGCCAGGGGCGGATTCAGGTCTTCAGGCTCCCGATGACGTCATGGTAGTGAACGCGACCGCCTCCGCCAGGTCGGCTGGCGCAGCCTGGCCTGGCACCTCCTGGGCCGGATGCCCGGTCCTTGTTCACGAGGGGGATCGCCGTGGGGAAGGATCGAAGTGTGTTCCCATGGGACTCCTCATCGACGGCCAGTGGCACCAGGAGGACTACCGGCGCGACGCGCAGGGCGGCTTCGTCCGGGACGACACGCTCTTCCACGGGCAGGTCCGCAGCGAAGGCCCCTTCCTCCCCGAGGCGGGCCGCTACCATCTCTACGTCGGCTTGGCCTGCCCCTGGGCGCACCGCACCCTGATCATGCGGGCCCTGAGGGGGCTGGAGGAGGCGATCCCCGTCACGGCCGTCGACCCCTGGATGGGGCCCGACGGCTGGTTCTTCTCGGAAAACGAGCCCGACCCGGTACTGGGGGCGAGGTTCCTCCGAGATGTCTACACCGCCGCGGTTCCGGGCTATACCGGGCGCGTGACCGTGCCGCTGCTCTGGGACCGCCGGACCGGCACCATCGTGAACAACGAGTCGCGCCAGATCATGCGGATGCTGGACCACGACTTCGCCTCGTTGGCGACGCGGGAGGGGGACTACTGCCCGCCGGACCTGCGGGACCGGGTCGAGGAGACCCTGGACGCGATCTACCAGCCCATCAACAACGGCGTCTACCGGGCCGGCTTCGCCTTTACCCAGGAGGCCCACGAGGCGGCCATCGACACGCTCTTCGCGGCCTTGGAGCACTGGGAGGGCGTGCTGGCAGGGCAGCGCTTCCTCTGCGGCGATCGCCTGACGGAGGCGGACATCGCCCTCTTCACGACGCTCTTCCGCTTCGACCCGGTGTACCACGTGCACTTCAAGTGCAACCGGAAGCGGTTGGTGGACATGCCCGACCTGTGCCGCTTCGCCCGCGAGATCTACGGAATGCCCGGCGTGGCGGAGACCTGCCGGCTGGACCACATCAAGCAGCACTACTACCGGTCGCACCCCTTCCTGAACCCGCGGGGCCTGGTGCCCGTGGGGCCGGATCGGGACTTCCGGGACTGCTGAGCCACCGATCCCCCCAGGGCGCCGAACCCGACGAGGATGAGGCCGCGGTCCACCCCCCGTGGCTCGAGTTCCCGCCATGATTCCGCGGGTGCCCCGCAGATTCACGAAGGAACCCTGCCCTCACCAGGGGGCCGCTCGTCATCAAGCTCGGGGAGTGGGTTTCTGTCAGTGAGCCCGGGCGAAGTCCTGGCTCAGGGAGCCTCGCTGGCCACCACCCCCATCGGGTTTGAAGCTCCCGTGGCAAACGGCGAACCCGCCACCTGGGCCATGGTCCCCGCCTCGAAGACGGTCAGGTTGTTGCTGAAACGATTGGTGACCAGGAGCCGGTTCCGGGCCTGGTCGTAGTCCAGGAAGGAGGGGCCGTTCCCTGCCGTCTGCGCGAGGTGGGCCCGGTGATGTCGGTGCTGGACGTTCTGTACCTGCTTCAACGTGTGGTATCACTGATCCCCGAATTGGTCGGCCTGGGGCCTTCCGGGGGAGGCGGGTCAGGGGAGGAATCCCTTCAAGGGACGTCAAACCTGCCGGCATCGCTGGACGGAATCCCTGTGGCCTCCTGGTGCGGGCACACGGGGGCGGCGGGGTGCCCGGAGTCGATCCCAGCCCATCGGCGGACCCTGGAGCAGGAGGTGGCGAGATGGCAGTCAGGGCGGTGAAGGAGAAGGTCCCCGTGATCCTCCTGACCACCACGTTCCGCTTCGAGGGCGAGATGCACGTGGTCCCGGGCGGCAGGCTTCTGGACGAGATCAACAAGGAGCGGGACTTCATCCCCCTCACCAACGTCACCGTGTATGACAACCGGGGAGAGCAGCCTCTGGATACGCTGGACTTCATCGCGGTCAACAAGGAGCTGGTCGTGATGGTCGCTCCCGTCTCGGCCCGCTGAGCCCCGCCTCCGCAGAACAGCAGAACCGCCCGGAGAAGACCTGGACATGATCATTCGCTATCTCGGTCACTCGAGCTTCTACCTCACCTCCCCCAAGGGGGCGGCGGTCGTGATCGACCCCTACTCGGAGTACGTACCCTTCAGCTTCCCGAACCTGGAGGCCGACGTGGTGCTGGTCTCGCACGAACATCGCGACCACAACGCCATCCGCCGGGTCCAGGGCACCCCCGTCGTGGTCAAGCGCACCGCGGACTTCCCCGTCGAGCACGAGGTTCCGATCAAGCGCACCGGCGAAACCTTGAAGTTCATGGGCCTGCCGACCTTCCACGACAATTTCGGCGGGCGCCGTCGGGGGCCCAACACGGTCTGGCACTTCTTCTGGGATGGCGTCCACTTCGTCCACCTCGGAGACCTGGGGCATCTGCTGACCGATCAACAGGTCCAGCAACTGGGCAAGGCGGACGTCCTCTTCCTGCCGGTCGGCGGCAAGTCCACCCTGGGGCCGGCCGAGGCCGGGCTGGTGATCAACCAGTTGAACCCGAACCTGGTCTTCCCGATGCACTTCCAGACCCCCGGCCTGGAGGACCTCGCTCTGTGCGATACCCCCCTGGAGGCCTTCCTCTCACGCATGGCCCGGGTCGAGGACCAGGCCACCTCTGCCTATGAGGTCGACCAGGCTCGGCTCCCCATGCAGACCACCATCATCCTGCTCCGGGCATGAGCGAGAAGACCCGCTACATCTTCGTGACCGGGGGCGTGGTCTCGTCCATCGGCAAGGGCATCGTGGCGGCCTCCCTGGGCACCCTGCTCAAGAGCCGTGGCTTCAAGGTCACCATCCAGAAGCTGGACCCCTACGTCAACGTCGATGCGGGCACCATGAACCCCTATCAGCACGGGGAGGTCTTCGTCACCGACGATGGCGCCGAGACCGACCTGGACCTGGGGCACTACGAGCGCTTCATCGACGAGAACCTGGGCCGCGAGAACAACGTCACCACGGGTCGGATCTACGGGACGGTGATCGAGCGCGAGCGGCGGGGTGACTATCTGGGAGCCACCGTCCAGGTGATCCCGCACATCACCGACCAGATCAAGGCCTCGGTCCGCAAGGTGGCCGAGGAGAGCCAGGCCGACGTGGCCCTGGTCGAGGTGGGTGGCACCGTGGGCGACATCGAGGGCCTGCCCTTCCTGGAGGCCATCCGCCAGTTCAAGAAGGACGTCCCCGCCGAGCGCGTCCTGTACGTCCACGTGACGCTGGTTCCGCATCTGGGGGCGGCCGGGGAGATGAAGACCAAGCCCACCCAGCACTCGGTGAAGGAGCTGCGCTCGATCGGCATCCAGCCGGACGTGATCATCTGCCGCACCGAGAAGAGCCTGACCCCGGACATGATCGAGAAGATCGCCCTCTTCTGCGATGTCCCGGCCCAGGCCGTCTTCGAGAGCCGGGACGTGTCCACCATCTACGAGGTGCCGCTGCGCCTGGAAAAGCAGGGCCTGGCGGATTTCGTCTCGCAGCGTCTGGGGCTGGAGTCGCGCAAGCCCGATCTGGCCAACTGGCAAGACCTGGTCAAGAAGATCAAGAAGCCCGCTCGGCAGGTCCGGATCTGCGTGGTGGGCAAGTACATCGAGATCAAGGACGCCTACCTGTCGCTGGCTGAGGCCCTCGAGCACGCCGGGATCGCCAGCGGCACGGGCGTTGAGATCGTCCGGCTGGACGCCGAGACCCTGGCCCACGAGGGGGTCGAACTGCTCTCCGGTGCCCACGGGATCCTGGTGCCCGGCGGTTTCGGCTCGAGGGGCGTCGAGGGCAAGATCCTGGCCATCCACCACGCTCGGACTTCGGGAATTCCCTTCCTGGGGATCTGCTACGGGCTGCAGTGGGCCGTCGTCGAGTTCGCGCGCAACGTCTGCGGCTGGGCCGGAGCCAACTCGACCGAGGTGGACCCCGAGAGCCCCTACCCGGTCATCGCCGAGATGGCTGAGCAGAAGGGCATCCGCAAGATGGGCGGGACCATGCGGCTGGGGGTCTACACCTGTCGCTTGCGGCGCCGGACCCGCGCCTTCCAGGCCTACGGTCAGCTTGAGGTGGGCGAGCGCCACCGCCATCGCTTCGAGTTCAACAACCGCTACCGGATGGATCTGGAAGATGCCGGGCTGGTGATCAGCGGTATCAACCCCGACCGGAACCTGGTGGAGATCGTCGAGTTGCGCGACCACCCCTGGTTCGTGGCCTGTCAGTTCCACCCCGAGTATCGCTCCCGGCCGTGCCGGGCCCATCCGCTCTTCCGCGACTTCGTGGCCGCGGCGGTCGCGGCTTCGGGAGGTTGAGGCTGAACCCTACGGGGCGTCTGGGAGCACTCCTGCTGGTCTGGTTCCTGGCCTCTCTGCCCGTTGTCGGTTCGTCGGGCGGAGCCCTGGTCGTGCAGGTCCTTCCGGGCCGGATTTGCCTGGACTCCGGGCAGGTGATCCCCTCAAAGCGCGTTCGCAGCGTCTTCCTGGCGCACGCCGGGGGCCAGGTCGCCGTGCCGCTTGGGCTGGTTTCTCCGGGGGACCGGGTGCTGGACTGGGAGGGAGGGAACCTGAGGGTCCAGGCGCGTCTGGTGCGGGGCGAGTTCCTCGATGCCCGCCACGGGGAACTGCTCCTGGGCCGATTCAGCCTCTCCCTTCCGCCGAAGGCGGAGGTCCTCCTGAACGGGCAACCCTGTCCCCCGGAGGACCTTCCCCGGGGCCGGGCGGCGCTGGCCCGCCTGGATCCCGTCTCCGGGCGGGTGGGTCGGTTGGAGGTGGTGGATCCCGGGCACGCAGGCGGGCACGAAGCCTCCGAGATCCTGGCGGTCCGCGTGGGGCTGGGGTCCTCCGAGGAGCTGTTGCCCCGCCCCGCGCGAGCCGGAGAGGTCCTGCACCTGGAGCTGCGTGCCCCGGAGGCCGGGCGGGCGGTCTTCGACGTGGCGGGCGTGGTCCGGGGTCTGGCGGCCCACGAGGTCGAGCCCGGTCTGTACCGGGCGCGGCTGGTGGTGCCTCCGGGCCTGGACGCGCCAAACACCTTCGTCCTGGGTCGGTTCTTCTCTCGCGACGGGGAGCCTTCGGTCCGCGTCGGGCCCGTCCTGAGCCTGGCCCCCTCCCCGCCGCGGGTGCTGCAGTTCGGACCCCAGGGGGCCGCCTGGGGACGTTCGCCCGTCTTCGCCCGCTACGAGTCGCCTGGAACCGTGGTGGATGCGGATCGGGTCCGCATCTGGCTGGACGGCCGGGACGTCAGCGCCCGGGCCCTTCGCCGCGTCGATCTGGTGTGGTACGCGCCCGCCGAGGGGCTTGCCAGCGGGCTTCACCGGGTGCGTCTGCAGGTCGTGGACGCCGCGGGAAATCGGACTCAGGTCTCGTGGCGCTTCCGGGTGGAGGAGGTCGGGGACCGGGGGCCCTAGGAGTTCTCGAACTGCGCCAGGATGCTTCGAGGATGGCGGACGCCGTAAATCAGCGAGAGGTGGCGCCCCTTCAAGCGGCTGGATTCGACCTCGAGATGCTCGGCGCCGACGGCCCGGTCGACGACCTCCTTGAGCAGCCATCCGGCTGGGGTGTTCTCGGTGATCACCTGGTAGGTGACGGGGTAGAAGCCTTTCACGAAGACCCTGGCCGGTTGACGTCTCTCGCCTTGACAGACCATCAGCTCCAGCCCGCCGGAGGCTGAATCCCTGGGGTAGACCTGGATCCGCAGGAGACCGGTCACGGCTTGCTCCAGAAGCCCCAGGAAGTGGCGCTCCTTGGCATCGAAGTTGAAGAGGCTCCGGCTCAGGCAGGACTCGCCGGAGCCCGGTTCACCTTCCGGCAGGTGGGTCGGCAGGATGTAGGCATACCAGACGTAGCGGCGTGAGGCCGCGTAGCGCCGGGCATCGAAGCGCTCGCTGCCCAGGATGCGGTCCAGCCATCCCTTGAGGGAGTCGGCGAAGGCGTTGCGACGGGTCAGGACCGAGCAGGTTCGGGGCGTGCCCCGGTCGACCTCGATCTCGACGCGCTGGGTGGCCTGGTCCAACCGGACCGACAGGATGACGAAGCGCGTGGGGTCCGGCCGGGGGAGGATGTCGAAGTCCAGACCCCCTTCCCGCAGCATTTCGAGAAACTCCTCTTCCGACTCGGAGAGGTTGAAGATCGGTTCCTGGGCCAGCCGGAACAAGGGGGTCTCGCGATCCAACCTCTTCCAGGGCTCGTGGTCCGCGGGATTCCCACGGCCGAAGCTGTCTTGCTCGAGCATCGGCCCATTGTAGCATCTGGGGCGCCCTTCCCCAACCGCCGAGGGAGTGCTACATTCCAGACAGGCCTGAATCTGCCGCTGAATGCCACGGCAGGTGGCGGATTCTGGACAGGCTTCCTGGATTGTCTGCAATGCGACCAGGCGCCGCCTGCCGGGCCCCTGGCGGCGCCACCTTAAAAGGCCTCCTGCTCTTCTGGACCGCACTGGGTTGCGCGATCCTGGTCCTGACCGTTGCGGCGCAGGGCTCGGGCAGGACCCTTCAGGTCACGGGCCGACCCGCCTCGGCGGAGCACCTCTCGGAGGTGGCTGGCGCCCCGGTCGGTCAGGACCTGGAGCCTGGAGAGGCGTTGCATTGCGCGGGAGGGACCCTCCAGAACCTCGACCTGCCCCAGATCCCGGCCCGCATCCTGGCCTTCTCGGACCATCCCGAGAGGGTGCGCGGCCGGGGGCTCCTCTTCCAGGCAGGACTGCTCCGGTTCATGCCGGTGCGCTTCCAGTACTACCACGAAGGGGGACGCGCCGAGGGCCCGCTCTTCCTGTCGGTCCGCCTGCGCAATCGGGGAAGCGCCCCGGCCCGCGTCCACCTGATCCAGGGGGCGGCAGGCCCCGACCCCGACTACTTTGCGGCCGGGCATCGCAACAACCAGGTCTTCCTCCGGCGCCTGGTGGCCTTCGAAGGGCGCGTGGAGGTCCTGGCACCCGGCGATTCGATGCAGGTGGCCCTGCATCGCCTTCCCTGCGAGCAGGTGGTCAGCGGGACGCTGCAGATGACGCTCCTGGAAGGCCGGGACCTGGAATACGCGCTCTTCGCCATGCACGATCCGGCCGAGCCGGTCGGCTTCGACCTCCTGTCCAATCCCCAGGATGTCCACGCCCGAGGGGTCTATCCCGCCGCCGACCAGGCGGTGGAGCGGGCCTGGGAGGTGGGCCCGACCCCAGGCCTGCTGGCTTTCGGAGCGGTCCGCCAGCCCAACATCCTGGTCGGCCCGGAGCTGAAGGGGGACTATGGAGTCGTCGTCCGGGCCGAATTGCGGCTGATGAATCCATCCGACCAGGCGCAGAAGGTCGAGGTCTGCTTCAATCCGCGCGGGGGACCGGCGACGGGAACCTTCCTGGCCCGGGTCGGTGAGGGGGAGCTGTTGGACTGGTCGGTTCCTCGCCCCGTGCCGGCCTTCGCCGAGTTCCCCCTGGCGGTCCTGGAGGTCCCCGCGCGGGGCCAGACCCTCCTGACCCTGTGGACGATTCCGGAAGGCGCCTCGAACTACCCCGTGCGGGTGTTGTGGCGTCTGCAACCCGCCCGGACGGGCCTGCAAGAGGAATGCCGCAGAGGTGCTGGAAGTTGCTCGAGCAATCATGTCCCGGGCTGAAGATGAACAGGACCCCGTGAGCGGCTTTTCGGAGAACCAAGGACGGTCCCTGGTGGCCCTCCTGGGGTTCCTCAGCGCCGCGTTTCTCGGAGTGGCCGCCCTGGAAGTCGGGCGTCTGGGAGATCCGCTCCCCTTCCTGGCGCTGCTGGTGGCGGCGATCCTCATGGAGGTCTCCTCAGCGCTGATCCCGGGATTCGGGTATGTCAGCCTGAGTCTCTTCGTCTGCCTGGCCGCCGTGCTTCGCACCACGCCCTTGTTTGGGGAAGCGTTGCCCTCCTACGAGCGCTTCGGCCTTCCCGTCGTCAGCCAGGCCGTCTTGATCGCCTTCTGTGCCCTGGCGCTGGGGTGGGTCTTCCGGATCCTGATGCGGCGCGACTGCCACTCGGGCTGGCGACGCCTGGCCGAGTTCTTCGTCCATCTGCTGCGGGTCGCCGTGCTGGGGCTGGTGCTGCTCAACATCCCCGGAATGCTGGCGCCGTCCCTGGAATGGCAGACTTCGATCCGCCTGGTGTCGTGGTCGGCACTGGCCGGACTGCTGGCAGTCGCCTTGCTGCACTGGCTGATCGACCGGCTGGTGCTGGGCCGCCTGGTCCAGGCCCTGGGCGAAAAGGGTGAACACGAGGCCTGGGTGGCCCACCACACGAGGATCGGTTGGGTCCACTCGGCGGCTCTGGTGCTGGCCGCCTGGATGGCCGTCATCGCGGCCCAAGGGGTCTTCCCCCTGGCTCGCGGTCTGGGAGCCCTCTTCCCTCTGGCTGTCGGGCTGCTCACCAGCGCCATCCCACTGCTGCTGATCAACCGGTTGGCGGCGTCTTCGGCTCCGGAGGAGGACGAGAACGAGACCGAGATCCTTCAGGCCGCCCTGCGCGGAGCCCGCTTCCAGTTGGAGGCCGCCAAGGCCCGGGAAGAGGCGGTGGGCCGGGAACTCCAGAAGAGGGCCGACGATCTGCAGTTGCTCTATGAGATGGCCCGGGATCTGGGAGCCGCGACCAGCCTTCCCGACACCCTGGACATCGTGTTGGGCATGTTCCGGGTGATGGGGCTGCCCTTCCAGTCCTGCGTCGTCTTCGTGCTGCAGGAGGGCCAACCGCTTCCTGCCCGCAGCGTGACGCCGTTCCAGGAGGTGCTGGAGATGGCCCACCTGCTGCAGCTTCAGGAGCCGGCGGTCCGCGAGGCCTTGAGGACAGGCCGACCGCAGTTGAACGAAGCCTCCGGCTCGCCCTCCGAGCAGCGGATCTTCAAGGATGAAGAGTCCTTCATGTGTGCGCCCTTGATCGTCAACAAGGAGCCGATCGGCGCGATCTACGTCGGAGCCCTGGCGCCGGGAACCTACACCGAGGACCATCTCAACACCCTGACCATGCTGGCGGCCCATGCGGCGCCCTCGATCCACGCGGTCCGCCTCTTCGAGAGCAAGCAGCAGGATCTGGAGGAGGAACGCCGGATCCGCACCCAGGTGGAGGCCCAGAAGAACCAGCTCGAGGGCCTGCAGAACATGGTCCAGTCCATCGGTCGGGAGCTTCGCCAGGAGCACTCGCTGGGGGTGATCCTGGGGGCCGTCACCGAGCTGGTCGCAGAGGCCCAGAGCGCGATCATCCTGCTGGAGGAGAAGACCGACGAGCGCGAGGTCAAGCCGGAGCCCGAGCGGGTCTTCGTTCCCGTCGAGTTCCGCTCGCCCTACAAGGATTTCGTCAAGGACATGGTCGTTCGCCCCGGGGAGGGCTTCCTGGGACAGGTCCTGCAGCACCGGAGCCGTCTGGTGGTGGATGACTTCCAGGAATACAGCCACGCCAACCTGCTGGCCAACGAGAGGTCGGCCATCGCGGCCCCCCTGGTGGCCGAGGACGATCTGTTGGGCTGCCTGTACGTGGGCGCCCCCGAGAAGCACGCCTTCAGCGAGGCCGACGGAAACCTCATCCAGACCATCGCCTCACAGGCCGCCCTGGCCTTGAAGAACGCGCGCCTGATGGACCAGACCCGCCAGCAGGCCCTCACCGATGGGTTGACGGGGCTGTACACCCACCGCTTCTTCAAGGAACAGCTCAAGCTTCAGGTGGACGACGCCCGCCAGTCGGGCAAACCGGCCTGCCTGATCCTGCTGGACACCGACAAGTTCAAGCAATACAACGACACGCTGGGCCATCCGGCGGGAGACGCCCTGCTCAAGGAGATCGCTTCGATCCTGCGTGAGTCGGTTCGCTCCAGCGACATCGTGTGCCGCCAGGGAGGCGACGAGTTCGCCGTCGTGATGCGCGAGAGCACCAAGCAGCGTGCCGTGGAGGTGGCCCAGCGCATCCGTGAGACTTTTGAGCTGCGCTTCGCCGAGCGCGAGGTGCGGGTCACGGCTTCCCTGGGGGTGTGCTGCTTCCCCAGCGATGCCCTGGGCTTCAGCGACCTGGTGCAACACGCCGACGAGGCCCTGTATCAGGCCAAGAACACCGGTCGGAACCGCGTCTGCGTGGCCCCTCCCCTTCCCGAGGAGCGCCGGCTTTCCTGAAGTCGCCCGCGCTGACGAATACGAGGTTCAGCCGCCCGGATCCCCGCCTCTCACCAGGCCGGCACCGCAATGGGGGCAGTCCCCGCGTACACCGACGGCTCTCAGGCAGGCCGGGCAGAAGGCCTCCATTCCCTGGGGGAGGCTCTTCCCACAGGCGGTGCACCAGGTCGCGTCCCGACGCACCAGGGCCCGACACGCCGGGCACTCGCGCACGGCGCGCCGGGGAATCCGGCGCAGCGGAGAGAGCCGGGCAGCCTGACGGGTGCGGGCCAGGAAGAGTCTCCAGAGGATGGCCAGCAGCAGCACGGCCGCCAGTGACCAACCCTGCATCAGGAACCAGTTGAAGAGGCCGTGGACCGCGGCCGAGAGGGCCAGACCCCGCAGCACGAGGGCGGGACGCCGTTCCTCCAGGGGACCGGTCCGGGTCACCCCCAGCGCATAGCCCCAGAACATGGCCATCAACACGTGTCCGAAGGTGGACAGGATCCACCGCTGCAGCAGGACCGAGGGCTCCTCCAGGCGCAGGATGTAGACGGCGTTCTCGGCGGTGGCGAAGCCCAGGGCCGCCACGCCGGCGAACATCAACCCCTGGGAGGGTTCCTGGAAGCGGCGATAGACGCTCAACCGCACGGCCAGGAGCTTGAAGGTCTCTTCGACCAGCCCCACCCACACGACGAAGTAGAAGAGCAGGTCCAGCGGGGAGGGACCGGGGTGGGTGGCGGAGGGGAAGAGTTGGCCTGCGGCGTCCGTGGTGAAGAGGACGGCCTGGGTCGACAAGGCACCCAGGCCGAAGACCAGGCCCACCCGGGCCCAGCTTTCGGGTCGGCCGGGGTTCAGTCGGCGCAGGTAGTCCAGCCAGACCAGGCCGGGGCCCAGGCTCATCAGCACGGCCGCCAGGGTGGAGGGCCAGGGGGCGGTCAAGCCGGAGTCTCCGCCGGGGCCACACGGTCCCCGGGCTGCAGCGACCAGGTCCGAGTCTGCGTCCAGACCTCCGCACTCGTCGCTCCATCGGCTCGGAACAGGGCGCGCAGCGGCCCCAGGAAGGCCCAGGAACAGGCTGAAGCCAACATGCGGGCCAGCGAGGTCTTCAGGTTCAGCTCCTGTCGATCCTCGGTCAGCACCACCTGCCCCATGACGTGCTGCCCCAGCGTCTGCCCCGCCTGGATCGGCAGCAGGCCCCACCAGGCCGCCGCCAGCAGCACCACGACCGGAAGGCCGCCTCCCCATCCCAGCGAGAACCAGACCTCGCAGGCCACCAGCAGGGCCAGGCCGTCCAGCAGGGTGGCGGCCACCCGGGCCGGCGCCGAAGCCGCCTTCAGGGGTGCTGCCAGGCGCACGGGCGCCGCCTCCAGGTCCGAGCCGCAGGCGGCACAGAACCGCTCCTTGGGGAAGACCTCGGCCTGACAGCGCGGGCAACAGGACAGGACGAAGAAGCTCCGGTCCAGCGGGCACCGCGAGTCCGCCGCGGGGGCCTCCTGCTGGCAGTCGGGGCAGTGCGGCACGTGGCTCTCAGTGCATCTCGTCGAAGAGGTCTTCCAGAAGTCGCGGGCGATCCGCTTCGGTCCCCGTCTTGAGGCGTTCGAGCTGCTGGAGGAAGGTGGGGCGCTGGATCCGATAGAGGACCCCCAGGTAGCGCGGGGATTCACAGGCCGCGCGGTTCATGGCCTGCATCAGGTCGGTGGGGTCGTGGTCTTCTGGAAGGTCGGCCACCTCCTCGCGATAGGACTTGAAGGTGTTGACCTTGTTGAAGGTGGGGCAGGGGCTGAAGATGTCGATCAGGGCGAATCCCGGGTGCCGCGCGGCCTCGACGATCATGCGGGTGAGCTCTTTGGGGCGGCCCGAGAAGGCCCGCCCCACGAAGCTGGCTCCGGCCACCATGGCCAGCATCAGGGGGTTGAGGGGGATGTCGGTGGTGCCGGTCGGGCTGGTCTTGGTGGCGTATCCCAGGGCGCTGGTGGGGGAGGCCTGCCCCTTGGTCAGGCCGTAGACCGAGTTGTCCATGACCAGGTAGGTGATGTCCAGGTTGCGCCGGGCGGCGTGCAGCAGGTGCCCGCCTCCGATGGCGAAGGCGTCGCCGTCTCCGCCCACGGTGAAGACGTGCAGATCCCGCCCGGCTGCGCGGACCCCGGTGGTGATCGGCATGGTCCGACCATGGAGGCCGTGGATGCCGTAGGTGGACAGGAAGAAGGGGAAGCGCGACGAGCAGCCGATCCCCGAGATGGCGACGACCTTCTCGGGGGGGATCGCCAGTTGGGACAACGCCCCGTGCACCGCGCTGAGAACCCCGAAGTCCCCGCAACCGGGGCACCAGGTCGGGCGCTCCTGGCTGCGGTAGTCCTCCGTGGGGGGACTCGTGTTCTCAGCGGACATGTTGGCACCATTCCTCGATCTTCTGGATCAGTTCAGCCTGCCGGAACGGGGCTCCACCATAGACGTTGATCCGGCCCAGGCCATGCGGGTGGTTGTACCTCGAGGCCACCAACGTGGCCATCTGGCCGGTGCGGTTGCATTCAACCACAGCCACCCGCTTCTTGCGCTCCAGGAACTCGCCGACCTGGTGGTCGGGAAGGGGCCAGAGCATCCGGGGAGCCAGCATCTCCATCCGGACTCCCCGGCGTTCGAGCTCCTGCAGGGCGCTGGCCACGGCACCCGTCGTGGAACCCCAGGTCAGGAGGCCCAACTCGGAGTCGGAGTCTCCCTGGCGGAAGGGTTCGGGGGCATCCAGGGCGGCCTTCGAGAACTTGCGGAACCTCTTGTCGCTCATGGCGGCGTGGTTGGCGGCATCGTAGCGCGGAAGGCCTCGGGGGTTGTGCTCCAGGCCGGTGGCGACGTACTGGCCGAAGGGGGTTCCGGGCAGGGACATCGGCGAGACGCCCGATTCGGTGATCTGGTAGCGTTCGAAGTCCGGACCGGTGGGCCGGGCCGCCAGGCGCTCCCAACGGGGGATCTTCGCCAGGTCCGGCCGCTCGAAGTCCGTCATCCGGCTGGCCAGGACCGTGTCTGAGAGCACCAGCACCGGTACCTGGTAGCGTTCGGCCAGGTTGAAGGCGTTCACGGCCTGATCAAAGCAGTCCGCCACGCTGGTGGGGGCCAGGACCAGGCGCTGACTGTCTCCGTGCCCGCCCACGGCGGCCAGGAACAGGTCGCTCTGCTCATGTTTGGTCGGCAGACCCGTGGAGGGGCCGGCTCGCTGGACATCCAGGACCACGCATGGGATCTCGGCCATGGAGGCCAGTCCCAGCATCTCCACCATCAGGCTCAAGCCCGGTCCTGAGGTGGCCGTCATGGCGCGGGCTCCGGTGTAGGAGGCTCCCAGGACCATGCCCAGGGAGGCGATCTCGTCTTCGGCCTGGATCAGCACGCCTCCGACCCGGGGCAGTTGGACGGCCAGGAACTCCATCACGTCGCTGGCCGGCGTGATCGGATAGCCCGCGAAGAAGCTGCATCCCGCTGCCAGGAAGCCCAGGCTCAAGGCCTGGTTGCCGTTGATCAGCATCCGGGTGGGGCTTCGTCGGTCGGCCTCCACCGCAAAGAGCGCCTCCTGGGGCAGGACCTCCCGGACGTAGTCCCGGCCTGCGTCCAAAGCCTGCAGGTTGCGCGCGACGACCTCAGCTCCTTTGTGCGAGAACTTCTGTTCGATCAGTTCGCACAGGACCTCACGGTCCAGGTCGAAGAGGGCCGCCACCACTCCCACGGCCACCACGTTCTTGGCCAGTCCGAACTTCAGGCGGTCGCGGGCGATCCCCGTCATCGGCACGGCGTACTGGGAGCGATCGGGGTCCTGGGGGGGCTGGAAGCTGGCCGAGTCGTAGATCAGCAGGCCTCCTGGGCGCAGATCCGGACCGCTCTTCTGCCAGGCCTCCTCGTTGAAGGCCACCAGCACGTCCAGTTCATCCTTGGCTTCCATCATGGGCACCGGGCCCAGGCAGACCTGGAAGGTGGCGTGTCCTCCCTTGATCTCGGCGGGGTTGGTCTTCGAGGTCAGGACCCGGTACCCCGCGCGAGCAGCGGCCCGGGTGACGAGTTCTCCGGTGGACAGGACCCCCTCTCCGGATTCTCCGGCCATCCGGATCTGCAGGGACTTCTGAACCATCAGCAACAGACACCTCGGTTCCGTGATCCGACGCCGCGACATCCGGCGCCTTCGGCCACATGGGCTTCCCCTTCGGGGCGCCCGACCCCTGCCGGACGGAGGGATGCCTGGGGGCGAAGCGAAAATCCTGCGGCGTCGCATTCCGATCCGGAGGAGGGCGACACCCGGAGGACAGCGAGATGGTGGACCCCCTGGCGCGCCAGAAAGAACCCTTCAGCGTGACCCTCGAAGACGGCAGGGTCGTCCGGATTCGCGGCATCCTGGCGTCGGATGGCCGGGCTTTGGAGGAGTTCTACGGCTCCGTCCCGGTCGAGGAGCTGTGGGACCTGGACTGCAATCCCCGAAAGCTCGAGGTGATCCGGGACTGGCTGGAGGAGGGGTCCTCTTCCGAGACGCTGCACCTTTTGGCTGAGGGCGACGAGGGCTGCCTGGTGGGACACTGCCTGGTCCAACATCCCCCGCGGGGCTGGAAGGCTCATCAGGGAACCATCCGGGTTGCGGTTCGGCCGGGGTGGAGGTGGCAGGGGCTGGCGGGCGCCCTGATCGAACGGATGATTCGGCTGAGCCTGCACGCCGGCCTGGATCTCCTGGTGGCCGAGCTGACTCCGGGTCAGGTGGCGGCTCGCAGCGCCTTCTCGCGGCAGGGTTTCCACCCTCGGGCCACGCTGGCGCGCTTCGTCCGGGATGCCGAGGGGCGGGACCTCGACCTGCTGGTGTTGACCCGGGAGATCCGCGAGCAGGAGTATTTCGCCGCGGACTGAGAGAGGGCTCAGGGAGCCAGCAGCCTCTGCGCCAACGCGCGCATGGCCCGCCCCCGGTGGCTGATCTGGTGCTTGCGCCCTTCGGGGAGCTCGGCCATGGTGGCCCCTTCGGAGGGCACCCAGAAGATCGGGTCATAGCCGAACCCGCCACCGCCCGCGGGGGCGGGTGCGATGCGACCCGGACAGACCCCTTCGCCGACCAGGGGCTCCGGACCCACGCCCACGGCCACGGCCACGCAGCGGAAGCGGGCCGTCCTGTGCGCCTCGGGCACCTGGGCCAGGGCCTCCAGGACCAGCCGGATCTTCTCCTCATGCGGAGTCCCCTCGCCGCCGAAACGGCTGGAGTGCAGCCCCGGAGCCCCGTCCAGGGCATCGATCTCCAGCCCGGAGTCATCGGCCAGGCAGGGCCTGCCGGTCAACTGGTGATAGTGCCGGGCCTTCTGCAAGGCGTTCTCCAGATAGGTCGACCCGGTCTCCGGGGACTCGGGCAGGCCGGGGAAGGACTCCAGGGTGTCCAGGAGGAGGCCCGAATCCTGCAGGATCTCGCGGATCTCCTGGACCTTGTGGGCGTTTCCGGTCGCCAGCAGCAGGGGCTCAGTCCACGTTGAGATGGTTGACCTCCGTCCAGCGCTCGTCGATCTGCCATTGCAGCGTCTTGACGTCCTGGCAGGCAGCCAGGAACTCCGGGTCCTGCAAGGTGCCCTGGATGTAGCGCTCGTACACCTTGTGGGCCAGCTCCCGCATCTTCTGATCCTTCTGCTCGCGCAGGTCGCGGATGTCCATCTTGAGGCGTTCGACCCGCAGGCGCATCTCGGACTTGCGGACCACGCCCTTGCTCGCCTCGCGAACCGATTCGCCCAGTTTATCGAAGAAGCCTGACATCGACGAACTCCTTGGGGGTCGAGCCCCCGGCCCATGTTGGGGACCCGGTCAGATTCCTGCTGCTGGCCCCGGAGTCCTCTCCAGGGCCACCTGGGCCGCTTCCGTGGCGGCCTGGATCACCCGATCCACCTCCTCGGCGGTGTGGACGGTGGCCAGGCAGGCGGCGTCGAAGGTGGAGGGCGGCAGGTACACCCCCCGGGCCAGCATCTCGTGGAAGAAGACCGCGAAGGTGCGGGTCTGCAGTCTCTCGGCGTCGCGGTGGTCCTCCAGGCGCTCGGGGCCAAAGCCCAGCGAGAACATCGAACCCACGTTCTGGACCAGGAGCCCGGGAATCAGTGAGAGCCCCGCGACCAGGCGGGAGGCCAGGGCCTCCAGGTCGTCATACACTCCGGGGGCGGCGGCCAGGTCCATCGCTGCCACCGCGGCCCGCACGCTGACGGGGTTCCCGCAGTAGGTTCCGGCCTGGTAGACCGGCCCGGTGGGAGCCACCCGACGCATCAGGTCGGCCCGGCCTCCGTAGCCGCCCATGGGCAGGCCCCCCGAGAGGGCCTTGCCCAGACAGGTCAGGTCGGCGCGCACGCCGTAGCGCTCCTGGGCACCTCCTCGGGCCACCCGGAATCCGGTCAGGACCTCATCGAAGATCAGCAGGACCCCTTCCTGGTCGCAGAGTTCGCGAAGCCCCTCCAGGAAGCCCGGCTTGGGGGGAATCACGCCCATGCTGCCGGTGACCGGCTCGACCAGCACGGCGGCCACCTCGTCCGGATGGGAGGCCAGCAGGTGGGACACCGACTCCAGGTCGTTGAAGCGGGCCACCAGGGTCTCGGCGGCGGCTCCCGGAGAGGCTCCCAACGCCAGCGGGCCTCCGGCCTGCTCGGCCTCCAGCCCGGCGGCGTCCAGGCACTCGACGTGCCCGTGATAGCAGCCTTCGAACTTCAGGATGCGAGGGCGGCCCGTGGCTGAGCGGGCCACCCGCAGGGCGGACTGGACGGCCTCGGCCCCCGAGTTCACGAACCGCACCATCTCGATGGAGGGGAAGGCCTCCGTGACCCGGCGGGCCAGGTCCAGTTCCCAGGTGGTGGAGGCTCCGAAGAGGGTCCCCTCGGCGGCGGCCTCCTGCACGGCCTGGACGATCCGGGGGTGGCAGTGCCCCATCAGCAGTGGACCCCACCCGCAGACCAGGTCCAGGTACTCGCGACCCTCCAGGTCCCAGACCCGGCTGCCCCGGCCGCGAACCAGGATCGGGGGGGCTCCTCCCACCTGGCCAAAGGCGCGGAAGGGGCTGTTGACGCCGCCGGGGATCAGCTCGGTCAGGGCGCGAAAGGTCGAAACGGACTCCATGGGTCTTCCTCCAGGCCGGCCCCCTTCGCGGC